>ENA-OZHJ01000044-OZHJ01000044.1-human-gut-metagenome-genome-assembly--contig:-NODE-44-length-61142-cov-27.926613_pt1 | contig 61142 bp, 49 predicted proteins | sample MGYA00244663_ERZ653672 | MGnify/ENA primary metagenome ERZ653672 (study PRJEB26926, sample SAMN06165215) | human gut metagenome | biome: ENVO:00009003; feature: ENVO:2100002; material: ENVO:00002003... | reverse complement strand
ATGTTCATGCAAGAGAAATCTTGGATTCTCGTGGCAATCCTACAGTAGAGGTTGAAGTTTCATTGAAGTCAGGTGTCGTAGGTCGTGCATCGGTTCCTTCTGGTGCATCAACTGGCGAGAACGAGGCTTTGGAACTTCGTGATGGTGACAAGAACCGCTATGGCGGCAAGGGCGTCTTGAAGGCCGTGGAGAATGTGAATCAGGTGATTGCTCCGGCTTTGGTAGGTTTTTCTGCCTTGGAGCAGCGTGCCATCGATTATAAGATGTTGGAACTCGACGGCACCAAGACCAAGTCAAACCTGGGTGCCAATGCCATCCTCGGTGTTTCTCTGGCTGTGGCTCATGCTGCTGCTGAGTATCTCCACATCCCATTGTATCGCTACATTGGCGGTTGCAATACTTACACCCTTCCTGTTCCTATGATGAACATCATCAATGGTGGTGCTCACTCTGATGCGCCTATCGCCTTCCAGGAGTTCATGATCCGTCCTGTGGGTGCTCCTTCCGAGAAGGAGGCTATCCGTATGGGTGCTGAGGTGTTCCATGCTTTGGCTAAGCTCCTGAAGAGCCGTGGCCTTTCTACTGCCGTAGGTGATGAGGGCGGTTTTGCTCCTGCACTCGATGGTATCGAGGATGCGCTCGACAGTATCTGTCAGGCTATCAAGGATGCCGGTTATGAGCCAGGTAAGGACGTGAAGATTGCCATGGACTGTGCTGCCAGCGAGTTTGCCGTTCAGGAGAATGGTGAGTGGTTCTACGATTACCGCCAGTTGAAGGATGGTAAGAAGAAGGATCCTAATGGCAAGAAACTGACTGCTGCCGAGCAGATCAAGTTCCTGGAAGAACTGATTACCAAATATCCTATCGATTCTATTGAGGATGGTTTGGATGAGAACGATTGGGACAACTGGGTGAAGTTGACTGCTGCCATCGGCGACCGTTGCCAGTTGGTAGGTGACGACCTCTTTGTTACCAACGTGAAGTTCCTGGAGAAGGGTATCAAGATGGGTGCTGCTAACTCTATCCTCATCAAGGTAAACCAGATTGGTTCTCTCACCGAGACACTGGATGCTATCGAGATGGCTCATCGCCATGGTTACACCACCGTAACTTCCCATCGTTCTGGTGAAACCGAGGATACTACAATTGCTGATATAGCTGTAGCAACTAACTCCGGTCAGATTAAGACGGGTTCTATGAGCCGTACCGACCGTATGGCCAAGTACAACCAGCTTATCCGCATCGAAGAGCAGTTGGGCAATAACGCATCTTACGGTTATAAGAAGTTGAAATAGGTGCAATTATGCGAAATTGGAGAAAAACCAATTTCACCATGACATACACATTTTATAAAAAATAGAATAGATCAGATACGAAATAGATGGGCATGGATGACCGTGAGGGTTGTCCATGCATTTTTTCTTCTATGATGTGTCTGAATCTTCACATACTTTACTGATAACTTCGATATATTTTATGGATTATGACAAACGTATTGATTAGTGCTGCCGGACTTTGTGGTGCCACGATTATCGGTGCCATTTTGGGTTTCTTCGTCAAGGAATTGCCCCATAAATGGAACGATGCTGTGTTGGGATATTGTGCCGGAATCATGCTGGCGGCTTCTACGTTGGGACTGATAGTGCCAGCCTTCGAACAGACCAGTCTATGGTGGTTAGTGGTGATCGGCGTGATGGCTGGAGCCTTATTCCTGAACGTGCTCGACCTGGTTACTCCTCATCTTCATCACATCACGGGACTCGATCCCGAGGAGCATCGTAACAATGCCAGGCTCAGTCATGTGATGCTTTTTGTGATGGCGATAGCCCTGCACAAACTGCCTGAAGGGATGGCGGCAGGTGTGAGCGTCTGTTCTACAGAAGGAGCCACGGAGTGGGGCGTTTCCTTCGGTATCGCCCTGCAGAATATCCCCGAGGGAATGGTCATCATCGCTCCTTTGATGATGGCTGGTGTTTCTGCAGCCCGTACCTTCTTTATCTCCATTTTCATCGCCCTTCTCGAAGTGGTAGGCATCCTGTTGGGTTACGGCTTGGGTTCTGCCTCTACCACCTTCCTCCCCGTGATGCTGGGTTTTGCCGGTGGTGCCATGCTTTATGTAACGAGCGATGAGATGATACCCGAAACCCATGCCCATGGCTTTCAGAAACAAGCCACCTACGCCCTTCTCCTGGGTTTCATCACCTTTGTACTGATGGAGAAATGCGTGTAATCAAATTCTGATGAGGAGCATATAGCAAAGGGTGCCAGCCGTATAAAAAGGTTTAAATATTTTAATAAATGATTGTACTATCAGATTATTTGTTTATCTTTGCTGACGGAAGTGAGAATATCTTAAAAGAAAGATAATTATGAGTCCAAAGTTTAAAGAATATGGAGACGATTTTAAAATCAAATTCGCAAGACACACAGGTAAGCGTCTTGATGATTAATGATAAGGGCATTATGCTTTCTGTAAAAGGTAATGATTATTTTATATCTTATAATAGGATACCTTGGATGAAACATGCATGCATCTCTGATGCCCTTGAGGTAAGAATGAGTGGTAAAAATGCTATAGAATGGCCCAAACTTGATGTGGATTTGGAAATTGATAGTTTGAAACATCCAGAACGTTATCCCCTCATTATGAAGAGAAATGAATTAGAAGTATTGTAATGTTCCTATAAAATGTTGAGCCTTTCTGCATACTCTTGCAGAGAGGCTTTTCTGATTAATTATAGCATCAAAAAGTTGGAAAAGTGTAAGAAATGGCCTGAAAATGGGTTGGAAAAATGTATAAAATTGGCTGTTTTTACCTTGGAAAAATGTATTTAAGTGATATAAGTGTGTGATGGCTTTATCGGGATTAAAAGTGTAGAATTCTGATGAGCAGCATATAGCAGAGGGTGCCTGCTGCTATTGACCACGTCATATTCCTTTTCCATACGTGGATGAGAATGGTGAAGGCTACGGCTGCCAACTGTGCCACGGAATTTTTGGTTACACATATTTATATATAGAGAGAAAAGAAAGTGTTAGAATTCATAAGTTAGAACTTTTTACAGGCAAACTTTGGCTGTATCTTGGATTTTTGCTAACTTTACACTCTATTTTTAAATTTTTGAAGAAATGAACAAGACACAGATTGTGTCAGCACTGGCTGAGAAGGCTGGCATTTCCAAGGTGGATGCAGCTAATTATGTAAACACCATCTTTGGTGTGATTGCAGATAACATTGTAGAGGGGGATGGCTTGGTGGCTATTCCTGACTTTGGACGTTTTTCCATTAAGCACGTGGCAGAGCGTCAAGGTGTGAACCCATCTACTGGTGAGAAGATAACCATTGAGGCACGTGATAAGGTTGTGTTCAAGGCATCTGACTCACTTTGCTATTACTCACGCAAGCATTGTAAGTAGTAATAGGGAGAGTTGTCTTCATTTAATAGAATGTACTTTATCTAAATCGGTAGGCCATCAGATTGTTTCTGGTGGCTTTTTTGTTTTGTTATGTTATCTTTTCTGTGTTATCTGTATTATGCTGATTGGGTAGTTTTTTCTTGCTATGCAGATAGAATGCACACCTTTTTTGTAATTTTGCGTTAGATATTTGAGGATTTTTGGTCTTCGTATGGATATTTTTTGTACCTTTGGTGCAGAAATTGGGCTATTGGAGTCCGTAAACTTTAGTTGATATGGCGTATGGAACAAGATATTTGTTCTGAGTGTGGTAGCATCTATCTTCTTTTTTATGAGGATGGGAGCGTGGAATGTTTGAGCTGTGGGTTTGTATATCATCCATAGTTCTTGGATTATATGTAACTTTTAAATGGTGTGAAAATGATGGTTAGATGCTTGAAAGATTAGAATTAGGCAAGTGGGGAGTTACTGATAGCTTCCCCTTGCTTTTTGAGAAGTAAAATTTAAATATCAGAGATTATGAAACATGTAATATGCAAACTGTTAAAAATAAAATTGGGATTGAAGGATGAAGAAATTATTGATATTCTTGGGAGTGGTGTTATGTCTTAGCAGTTGCACCAAGAAGGTGGCTTATCAAATGGTGAAGCCATTGCCTGCTGCTTATGCGGTAAATAAGTTGCAGGATGCTACCGTTCCTGTCTCATTTTCTTCCAAGGACATTTCTTGGGAAAGCGGTAAGTTGAGTATGGAAGTCTTTTCCGAGGACTTATATGATGCAGTGGCGGTTAGTCAGTTAAAGAAAGGGGATACTGTTGTTTATGAGGGTAAGCCTATTGTGGTGAAGGACATTGACAGGAAAGATAAGTATGCTACCGTTAATGGTGGCATTGAGGAAGGAGGAGCTGATCTTACTGCCAATGAAGGCGGCACTTATAGAGGCTTCCAGATGGATGGTCATTCCACTTATACCAGTTTGGGGAAGGTTACTCTTCCTTTAGCCAAGGATTTTGTGCTGATAGATTGTGGTGAGAATCCAACCGATCCTTCAGACACCATTATTACTGGTAAAAAGGAGTATTTGGAGAAAGTGCCAGAGTACAGGCGTGACTTCCATGTGCTTGATACAAGAGTAAGAATAGAGAAAGGTACAGTTGTGGAGGTTCATCGTCATTGGATACCTTGATAGATTAAAGAATGACTATATATGGGAAATAAGGTGTTTTTTACAAGGGTTGCTTTCCTATCCCTTTTGTTGGGGATGTCTTTGCTCTGTGCTGATGCTCAGGTTAATGGGCAGATGAAGCGAGCAAGGTCAAGAGCTGCAGTGTCATCTACGGCTCAGACTATGGATGATATGGCTTCTATTAGGAGGGTAGTCAAGGAAAAATTTGCTTCTTGGTGTAAGAAAGGAGAGTTCGAGAAGGCTGCGGCTGTGGATGAAAGACTTCGAACTGATTCCAAGGCGGCTTTTGATAAGATATGCTTTGATGCGATTTTTGAGCAGATAAGTAAGAAAGTTAGCCAAGTGAGTAGTGCTGAGAGAATGATTTCTACGTATGATTCAGAGAAGGAGACTTTTGAAGTCACTGTTTCTGTATTGGGTATCATACAGCAGTTTTCATTGAATGTACCTATAGATGTTGCTTCACAGTTCAAGGCCGATTTTCCTTCCTTACCACTATCTTTTGGCAGCCAGTGGGGTGTTTTGAATGGAAAGCTTTATCCAAAGTCTATAAAGTTTGATGATTATGACATGGGCTTTAGCTGCGAGGTTCCGATTGCTTCTGATGGGATGAAAGATGTTGAAATCTCGTTTGATGGAATGGGGATTTCAAATTTATATCTGTCTGGTCATGTGTTCTCATTGAGTGAGTATATGCAGCAAGACTCGGAACTATTGAAGGAGTTTAGCTTTCAACAAGATAACTCAAAGCTCTTTGATGTAGTGGAGCAAATGCCAAGTTATCCAGGTGGCAATGGTGCCATGATGGCTTTCATTTCGAGTCATGTAAAGTATCCAGATGGTAATTATTGTGCCCAAGGTAGGGTAATTGTGTCTTTTGTTGTAGAGCGTGATGGCTCGCTTTCGAGTTTTAAAGTGCTAAGAAGCGTAGAAGAGCATTTTGACAAGGAAGCGATTCGAGTAGTAAAATCCATGCCAAAGTGGAAACCTGGTAGGCAAAATGGCAAGGTCGTGAGGTGCAAATATATTGTGCCAGTTGCTTTTAGGCTGCAATGAAAGGATATGAAGGTATAGGTGCTTATCCAACTGTGATGAAGCCTGCTTCGTTAGTCATCGAAACAGGCTTCATTGATAGTTGAAGTAGGCTTCATCGGGCAATGAAGCTTATTACAGTTTTTTCTGCGTATATAAAAAAGCGGAGCGTGATTTCACAACCACACTCCGCGCAAACTTAAACAACCAATAAAAGAAATAGATTGATCGTTCAATTTTATATCTGATGAAGAGTAGCTCTTGTTAGAGCTTTGTTTTTTTATCTGTCAGAAATATGTCTTATCTATTTTGAAAACATTGCTGATTAGCGGATGAACAAGAGTTCACGATACTTAGGCAATGTCCAGAGCTCATCGGCTACTGCCAACTCCAACTTGTCAATCTGATAACGGATCTCCTCCATCTTTGGAGCTACCGTATCATGATAAGCAATAGCCTTATCGTGCTCATTCTCAATCTTGTTGGCTACCTTGCGGGCATTAACCAACTCCTCAACACCGGTCTCGATAATCTGAGTGCGCTCGGCAATCTTCTTGATGATATTGATGTTGCGGACAGTCAACTTCTTGCCTTCCTCGTCACCGAAGATGTCAATCATGTTCTCCACATTCTTGGCCAACTGACTCTGATAGTGAGTAGCCACTGGGATGATGTGGTTCATGCTCAAGTCGCCCATTACACGAGCCTCAATCTGAATCTTCTTGGTGTAGGTCTCCCATTTCACCTCGTTACGGGCTTCCAACTCGTTCTTCTTCATGACGCCCATATCCTCGAACATCTTGATAGATGCAGGGTCGAGATAACGCTCAAAGATCTTTGGACAACTCTTCTCGCAGTCCAAACCACGCTTAGCAGCTTCCTCTACCCACTCATCTGAGTAACCATTACCATCGAAACGGATAGGCTTGCAGGTCTTCAAATCCTGACGAACGATATCGATGATGGCAGAAGTCTTGTCCTCACCCTTGGCAATCAACTCATCCACACGCTTCTTGAAGTCGGTCAAAGCCTCGGCTACGGCTGTGTTCAATACGATCATCGCTGATGCACAGTTAGCCTCAGAACCTACTGCACGGAACTCGAAACGGTTACCGGTGAAGGCAAATGGAGATGTACGGTTACGGTCGGTGTTATCAATCATCAACTCAGGAATCTCAGGGATATCCAACTTCATGCCCTGCTTGCCAGCCACGGTGAAGAGATCCTTCTTGTCGGCTTTCTCAATGTGCTCGAGAAGGTCGGTCAACTGCTTGCCGAGGAATGAAGAGATGATTGCTGGAGGTGCCTCGTTGGCGCCCAGACGATGTGCATTGGTAGCGCTCATGATAGAAGCCTTGAGCAAACCATTGTGCTTATATACACCCATCAAAGTCTCTGTGATGAAGACTACGAAACGGAGGTTATCCTCTGGTGTCTTGCCTGGACCATGGAGCAGGATGCCGGTATCAGTAGCGAGACTCCAGTTGTTGTGCTTACCAGAACCGTTGATGCCTGCGAATGGCTTCTCATGGAGAAGTACGCGGAAACCGTGATGGCGAGCTACCTTCTTCATCAAGCTCATCAAGAGCATGTTGTGGTCAACGGCAAGGTTGGTCTCCTCGAAGATAGGTGCCAACTCAAACTGGTTTGGTGCTACCTCGTTGTGACGGGTCTTGCAAGGAATACCGAGCTCAAGAGCCTGGATTTCCAAATCCTTCATGAAAGCCTGAACACGCTCTGGGATGGCGCCGAAGTAGTGGTCGTCCATCTGCTGGTTCTTGGCAGAATCGTGCCCCATCAGGGTGCGACCAGTCAGCATCAGGTCAGGACGTGCAGCATACAAGCTTTCATCTACCAGGAAGTACTCCTGCTCCCAACCGAGATTGGAAATAACTTTCTTGACATCAGGGTTGAAGTAGTGGCAAACCTCTGTTGCTGCTACGTTTACAGCGTGCAATGAACGGAGCAATGGAGCTTTATAGTCGAGAGCCTCACCTGTATAAGAGATGAAGACGGTAGGGATACAGAGTGTATCGTCGATGATGAATACAGGAGATGTTGGATCCCATGCAGAATAACCGCGAGCCTCAAAAGTAGAGCGGATACCGCCAGATGGGAAAGATGATGCATCAGGCTCCTGCTGAACGAGCAACTTGCCTGAAAATTCCTCGATCATACCACCCTTGCCATCGTGCTCGATGAAGGCATCGTGCTTCTCGGCAGTACCTTCTGTCAATGGCTGGAACCAGTGGGTGTAGTGGGTTACGCCATTCTCGTCAGCCCACTGCTTGATGCCTTTGGCTACGGCGTTGGCGATGTTACGGTCGAGACGAGCTCCGTTGTCGATGACATCTACCAGTTTCTCATAGACATCTGCAGGGAGATACTTGTACATCTTCTGTCGGTTGAATACCTTCTTTCCGAAGAATTCACTTGGTCGCTCACTCGGAGCGGTTACCTCAACAGGCTTTCTCTTGGAAGCCTCTGAAACAGCTTCAAATCTTAAGTTGCTCATACCTTATATAATTTAAAATTTCTGATATTCAATTTTTTATCTGTTGGAATGTTTATTTTCCCAGCCACTTTGCTATTCTCTCCATGGCTTCCTTGCAATCCTCATGCTCGCCGAAGGCAGTAAGTCGGATGTAACCTTCACCTGAAGGACCGAAACCTACACCTGGTGTGCAGACTACGCTGGCACCATAGAGCATTTCCTCGAAGAATTTCCAACTTGGTGTATCGTTAGGAGTCTTTACCCAGAGATAAGGTGCATTTTCACCACCATAAACTTTCAATCCGAGTTCCTGAAGTTTCTCTCTCATATAGTGAGCATTCTCCATATAGTAGTTGATGGTAGCCTTTACCTGCTCTTTGCCCTCTGGGGTGTAGATAGCTTCAGCAGCTCGTTGTGAGATGTAGCTGGTACCATTGAACTTGGTACATTGGCGACGGTCCCAGATAGGATTCAATGCCACTTCCTCTCCAGATAGTGTTTTGGCTTTCAGGTCTTTTGGTACGATGGTGTAACCACAACGCACTCCTGTGAAACCTGCAGTCTTCGAATAGCTGTGGAATTCAATAGCTACCTTTCTTGCTCCACGTATTTCGTAGATAGAATGAGGAATCTCCGGATCTGTAATATATGCTTCGTAGGCAGCGTCATAGAGGATGATGCTTTCATTCTTGATGGCGTAGTTTACCCACTTGCGGAGTTCATCTTTCGTGATGACGGTTCCTGTAGGGTTGTTCGGATAACAGAGATAAATCATATCTACACGATGATCCGGTATTTGTGGAGTGAAATCATTTCCGTCGTTGCAAGGCATGTAAGTTACGTTACTCCATCTGCCATTCTCGAATACTCCTGCTCTGCCTATCATCACATTAGAGTCGATATATACAGGGTAAATCGGGTCTGTCACACCGATGTTGTTATCCCATCTCAAAATCTCCTGTATATTTCCGGTATCGCTTTTGGCTCCATCGTTTACGAAAACCTCATTTACGTCGAGATGAATGCCACGAGGTAAGAAATCGTTCTTGATAATGGCCTCACGGAGGAAATCATAACCTCTTTCCGGTCCATAACCTCTGAAAGACGCCTGTACTGCCATCTCATCCACCGCCTTGTGCATTGCCTTGATGACGGCAGGGCAGAGAGGTTGGGTTACGTCACCGATACCTAAGCTGATAACTTGCTGCTTAGGGTGAGCAATCTTGTAGGCTTTCACCTTCTTTGCGATGTCGGCAAAAAGATAATTGCTTGCCAACTTCAGGAAATGTTCATTTACTAATGCCATATTGTTGTTCTCCTTTTATTGCGATCTTTAAGAATAGTCTTTTCAGATATTTCTCTTAGACCATTATTATTTAAGTTTGCGTTCTTTTTATTTTAATGTTAAATGCTAAATGTTGAATGTTAACTTCGTGAATGCAGCTAAATTTCTCATTTCTCATTTTTAACATTTCTCATTCCACCTGAATCTCACCCTCGAATACGAAGGCTGCAGGACCAGTCATATATACGTGTTCGTCTTCCTCGTTATATTCGATTTGCAAAGTTCCTCCATCCATCACGATACTGCTTTTTCGTCCAGCACGCTTGGTAAGGAATGCGGCTACAGCTGTGGCACAAGCCCCTGTTCCACAAGCCATTGTTATTCCGCTTCCTCTTTCCCAAACTCGTGTTCTAATGATGTCTGTATCTGTCAATTGTGCAAATTCGATGTTACAGCGTTGAGGAAAGGCTTGGTCTCTTTCGAGGATTTTTCCATAGTGGGCGATGTCGATAGTATCGATGTCATCCACGAAAGTTACGAAATGTGGATTTCCCATACAAACGTAAGTGCCTTCAAAGATTCTTTCGTCTGCAGCAAGTACAGAAGGACCTATGAATTGCTCAGGATTTTCCAATTTGGGTTTCAGCATATCTACTGTTACCGAATCTACAATTTGATGATTATCCTGAATATGCAATTTCAATATCTTGACGCCTGATAGTGTTTCAAGCCGTATGGTGTCTTTTCGGGTCAATCCTTTTTCATAAAGATATTTTCCGATACAGCGACTTGCATTACCACACATCATGGCTTCAGAGCCATCAGCATTGAAGATGCGCATGGAGTAGTCTGCTCTTCTGCTATCCTTTGGTTTGCCGATAAGAACCAGTCCATCGCTTCCAATACCTGTGTGATAAGCACTCCAGGCTATAGCTGCCTTTTCTGGGTCGGGTATGTCGTACAACTGGGTATCTACATAAATGTAATCATTTCCAGCTCCATGCATCTTTGTGAAATGAACTGTTTCTTTCATATTGTGTTGTCCTTTAAGTTTGATACTTCTCGCATGAATCCTGGTTTCTCTTGCATGAGATCAGAACCTATATGCGATTGATAATCTCTTCATTCTCTTGTTTTATCCCTTTAAAGAAGTAAAATTCTTTTGCGGAAATTAATATAGTGATAGTCATTTTGCTATTTTGATGACTATTTGCTTGTTTACGACTGCAAAGGTACGACGTTTTGTCGAAAAACAAAGAAAAAATAATCTATTTTTATCAACTATTTTATGAGTTCTTTTGATTTGTAAGCAATAGGGTGTTTAATTCTTTCAGATTGAAAGTGATTTTGTTTTATATGTGATAAAATATCAATAGAATAATTGCTTATACTGTCTTTGTGTTCTTTTATATCGAGTTTTGCTTGCAAAATGTTGGCATTTTGGGCTAATGTAGCTCAAAGTGTAAGGTCAAATCTGTGAAAATCCCGTGAGTAATCATCCGTGGAACAAGAATGTTCCGTAAACTCTGCGTAATCCGATGAATAAAAACTATGAAGAAACGAAAAAGAGGGTGTGCCATAAGTTCATGACACACCCTCTTTTTCGTAGAAGTGGAGCTGGAGGGAATCGAACCCTCGTCCGCACAAGGAAACCATACGCTTTCTACACGCTTATTCCAGCCTTTGATTTTCGAAGTATGACAAGACCTGGACCACCAATCATACCCTTATCCTCTAAAATTTCACCCGAGCATCGAGGCCTACCCGAGCTATTTCCGATTTACCTGCACCGCTTGACCAACAAGATTCGGAACTACATCCGTTGAGCGATGTCCCGTTCCATCACCTAGTGACGGAATAAAGCTAATCTACTGTACTTCGATTAGGCAGCGAGAGCGTAGTTATTTTCGCCAATTAATTTTTTGTTCACTAAGATTTAGGAGGTAGCCAACGAGCCTCCGCGTGCTTACGTACCATTTCATCTCGCCGTCAAATCCAGTCAACCCCGAATCTGTCTTTTCTCAATGATGATACCAAAACATCCCAATCCATAAGCCTGAAACGCTTGGATTGGGATGCAAAGATAAAGCGATTATTTGAAATCTCCAAATATTTTGGTACTTTTTTTGTCAGAAACCATAAAATATCGCTCTTTTATGGATTATAGTTCCTTGATTACTTCTTGGTAGCTCTGATAAAGAAACCTATCAAGAGGATATAAGCAATGAGCGAACAAACCTCTGACATAGGGTTGACCCACCAGTTTTCTGCAATGCTGGCTTCAATGCCGCCAAATTTGAGCAGCGCACTTACTACACCCATCAGGGCACCACCGGCAATAAAACCGCTGGCAATGAGTGTACCCTTTTCGCCGCGTTCATTATTCACCTTGGCATCTTTAGAGCGGGAAGTTACATACCAGTTGATGGCACCACCTACCAACAGTGGGACATTCAGCTCCAATGGAATGAACATACCGAGCGCAAAAGCCAATGCTGGAATCTTGAAATAGGTGAGTACGATGGCGATGACTGCACCGATGCCGTAGAGTACCCAAGGAGCACCCACACCGTTCATCAATGGGTCGATGACTGCAGCCATGGCATTTGCCTGAGGAGCAGCGAGAGAACCGGATGCAAAACCGTAAGTTTCATTCAGAAGCATCATCACACCGCCTACTGTTGCAGCACTTACCAGAGTACCGAGAAATTTCCAACCCTCCTGTTTCTTAGGAGTGGTACCGAGCCAGTAACCTATCTTGAGGTCGGTGATAAATGAACCTGCCACCGATAATGCGGTACAAACCACACCACCCATGATCAGCGCTGCCAACATACCGCCTGGGCCTTTCAATCCTACAGCCACCATCACTACAGAAGCGAAGATGAGTGTCATCAGGGTCATACCTGATACAGGATTAGAACCTACGATGGCAATAGCATTGGCAGCCACGGTAGTAAAGAGGAAAGCGATAACAGCTACCAGCAGGATGGCGATGACGGCGAAGAGGAGATTGCCCTCCATCACACCAAACCAGAAGAAGAGGAAGGTGATGAGGATGGTTACAATTGAACCGATAGCGATAATCTTGAAAGAAATGTCACGTTGAGTACGCTTCACATTTTCGTCCACATCGCTCTTGCCCTTCAGTTCTTGTGCAGCCAAACCTACAGCGCTCTTGATGATACCCCAACTCTTGATGATACCGATGATACCTGCCATGGCAATGCCACCGATACCAATACTGCGGGCGTATGCTCTGAAGATTTCTTCAGGACTCATAGCTCCTACGGTCTTCACGATACTTGGATCCCAGGCACTCAGCACACTGTCGTGGAAAGCAATGCTCATACCTGGTACGATCAACCACCATACGACGAGTGAACCCAAGCAGGTGTAGAAGGCATATTTCAAACCGATGATGTAACCCAGACCGAGTACGGCAGCTCCTGTATTCACCTTGAATACGAGTTTTGCTTTGTCAGCAAGGTCGCAACCCCAACCGACTACACGGGAAGTAAAGTTTTCGTTCCACCATCCTAAGCTGGCAACGATGAAGTCATAAAGACCACCTACCAGACCAGCGATAAGCAAAGGTTTAGCCTGATCGCCGCCCTTGGCACCGCTTACCAGTACCTGTGTGGTAGCAGTCGCTTCTGGGAAAGGATACTTGCCGTGCATATCGCTTACGAAATACTTGCGGAAAGGTATCAGAAACAAGATGCCGAGCACACCACCGAGAGCCGAAGCCATGAAGATCTTCATAAATGAAGTTGTCATGTCTGGATACTTAGCCTGCAGGATATAGATGGCAGGCAAGGTGAAGATAGCACCTGCTACCACAGCTCCCGAACAGGCACCGATACTCTGGATGATGACATTCTCGCCAAGAGCCTTGCTGCGCTTGGTAGCGGTGCTGACACCTACTGCGATGATAGCGATAGGGATGGCTGCCTCAAAAACCTGACCAACCTTCAGACCCAGATAGGCTGCGGCTGCAGAGAAGATGATTGCCATCACGATACCCCAAGTCACTGACCATCCGTTCACCTCAGGATAAATCTTGTCGGGCGACATCAGCGGCTTGTACTCTTCCCCGTCTTTCAGCTCTCTGAAAGCGTTTTCGGGGAGGTTCATTTCTTCTTTCATTTTTTGTAATGTTTAATGTTGAATATTAAGTTGTTGTATGTTATTTTTCGATTCTAATAATATACTCACTCATGAAACTTGCTCCTGGCTGGAGGCGGTTCATCAGATATTTGTCTTTAAATTCGCCGTCAAACTCTGCCCAGTCGCTCAATCCATACCATGGTTCGATGCAGACGAATGGAGCATGCTTACCTGTTGGATTCCAGATACCTACGGCAGGAGTCTTGAATTCTAATGTTACGTGAGGTTCACCCTGTTCGTTGAGAATGCTCACCTGCTTTACCTGGCTCTTGTCGAAGATTACCGCATCCTCTGCAAATGTCTCCTCGTTTACTTCCCAGATACCCTTCTCAGTTTCCACGGTCTCCTTAGCCTGACGGTCGATGCAGCCGCCCACATTACCATACAGGCGAACAGGTGCTTCGTTGTCGAGTTTCAGAGTAGCCTTCATTTCCTCGCCCTTCTTGCAACCTGGAACCAGAAATGCAGGGTGACCGCCAATCTGGAACATGATTTCCTTATCATCGGTGTTTTCTACATGCCAGATAACGTGAATCTCGTTGCCTTCCAGACGGTAAGAGATGGCAAGATTGAAATGATAAGGATAATTCTTCAGGGTCTCCTCATTATCGATGAGGGCGAAGGTGAGACGGTCAGCAGTCTTGCCAACCAACTTGAACTCTGTATCACGGGCGAAGCCATGACGTGGGAGTGTATATTCCTTGCCGTCAATGCGATAGGTGTCCTTCCACAAACCGCATACGATAGGGAAGAGGATTGGTGAGTGGCGATTCCAGTACTTCTCGTCACCATCCCAAAGATATTCATTACCATTGGCATCCTTGATACTCTGAAGTTCTGCGCCGAGAGATGAAATCTCCAATGTGAGCTGATCGTTTTTAATCTGTTCCATTTTCTTTTGTTTTTTAGTCTTTAATGTATGTTTAAACTTTATAGTTTAATTCTTTGTTGTTTATATTTTAGATTCATCTATATGAATGCATTTGCCCTTGAAAGTATCCTTATGACACTTTCAAGGGCAAAGATACTACTTTTTTTCGTAAAAGAGATAAAAAATGAATTATTTTTCATTTTATCTATCATTCTTCTTTCTATTTGCCAGTTATCTTTCTTGTTTTCTTTTATCTGGTTTTCTATTTGTCAAATCCACAGTCGGCTTGCGGAATAGCTTCATCATGGTCGTTGAGATACAGCAGAGGCTCTGGATGATAGCCCGAATTTGCTACGGAATATCTGTCTATACGGTATCGGGTGGCAATACCACCGAGCTGCAGCATCGTGTGGAAGGCAGAACGGCTGCTTTGTATCTTCTTATGTTTATTCTGGGAGAGAGCCGCATCTACTCTTGGTTCCTGATGCTCATAACTCCTTGATGTCCAAATCAAGAAAGGTACGTCCAGTTCATAATGCGAAGCACGTGGCGCGGCATGTAGGAAGAGTTTCCTGCTGTCATCGAAGATATTCTCTCCGTGGTCGCTTGTATAGAGCATGGCACTCATGCCGCCTTTCTTCTGCAGACGTTCGATGATGCTGTGCAATACGTAGTCGGTATAGCGGATGGTATTGTCGTAAGCGTTCAACAGGTCGCGGCGGTTTTCTGCTTTGGCATCACTCTGGCTGTCTGGCTGGAAATGCGCCATGTTTTGCGGATAGCGTTCCATATAGTTGAAGTGTGATCCGTATGTATGGAGCACGATGAAAAGTTTCTGATGTTTTCTGCTCAGTATCTGGTCGAGAATTGGCAGCAGGTCTGCATCATAGACATTGCCTTTTTCGTCCATCTTGGCCAGTTTTCCCTGTCCGTACATTTTGTCGAATGTTTGACCATACGTCTTGTCGAATGCCTCGTTTCTGTCTCCGGTTTTGATGAAAGCCCATTCGTCAGCCTGTTCACCCAGGAAGTCGATGAAGGAGTGGTTGGGGAGTTGATTGCTCAGGAAAACGGTATGGAAACCGGCTTCCCTGAAGGCTGCCAGGATTCCCTTCTCGTGGAACAGACGCTCGAAGTCGCTGGCTGAGGCTGCCGAAAGGAGCATCGGCACGCTCTTGTGGGTTGTATTCGACTGGGTTGTCACCTTGTCGAATGCCACGAGTCCTGCTGTCTTGCCGAGCAATGGATTGGTATCACGTTGGTAACCATAGAGACTGAAATTGTGTGCTCTGGCTGTTTCGCCCACTACCATCACATATACTTCACAGGAATCGGCAGGATGGGTAGAAGTAGCATTGAATCGGAAATTCTGGGAAGCTTCCTGATAATTTACTGAGGCGTTGTTGCGCTGCACGGCTAAGCCGAGATTGTAGAATACATTGGCAGGGTAGAGTTGATCCTGTAACTTGTAATCATCTGAAAACCAGTATGTAAAGCCCAGGCAGACCAGACCTGTTATCGTTGTTGAGGCTCCCCATTTATGCATTCTTCTCTGCCAGTTGCTCGATAGTGGAGCCCACCGTTTGCTTCTGATGGATATGATTCCTAAGATGAGCAGCGGTAGATATACGATGAATACTCCGGCCACGGCTGGTACCAGATTGTCGAGCAGTTCCATAGCCTCACCAGGATTGGTGGTCACGAGGTTGAGGAACATATCCACGGCTATCACTCCTTTACCGAAGAGGTAGAGGAGTACCAGCTGGAATGCTGCAAAGAAGATCATGATGAAGCATATCCATATCATCTTGCCCGTTTTCTTGCAGAGTGACATCAGTAGCATATAGATGCCTAATGGCAGTATGATATTGGTGGCACTCGCCCAGAGTGACAGGCGCTCCGTGATACAGAGAACGATGTTGGGCAACAGTAGTGCCAACGTCGCATAGATATAGAGTAGCTTATTGAAATTGTCTTTATTGATAAAGTTCATTATTTTTTTGATTAAAATGCCTCGTTGATACTAAACAGGAATCCAGATTGTCCTGCTTTTCCGAATCCGTAGTCAAGGCGTACATTTACATTCTTCTTGAATTCCCAGCGGTATCCCAATCCGTAGTTAGGCAGGATGTGTCGGGAACGGATGTTGCTGAACTTGCTGAATACGGTTCCGGCACCTACCCAGACGGTCAGACTGTTGCGCTTCCATATATGTTGGCGAAGTTCCACCTGCGCCTCTATCTTATGTTTGTCCCTATATCGTCCTTCGTAGTATCCGCGCATGGAGTTGCTGTTGCCCAAGAGAGCCATCATGCCCCAAGACGGGTTACCGAAATTGAGCATTGTACGGAAATCCTCTGCCAGGATGGCGCCCTTCCATACTTTCTGGTAGGCATCTACTTGCAGTTCGGTGGTACTGAAAGCATAATCGTTGCCCATGAAGCGTGGTCGGAAACATTGGGTCAGGTTGATGTAGAGGCCCTGATGTGGGTAGGTAAGTACATCTCTTGAATCATAGACGGCAGAGAAACCGGCACCTAAATTCCAGGTATGCCTGTCCATGCCGTTGAGCAGTTCTGGTCGTTCTACGTTTTTACCTATCACATAGTCATAGCTCACCATGGGACCGATGTAGAAGTTGCTTCCCAGGTGGAAGAGAAAACTACCCTTGATGCGGGCTTGCCATCGCTTCATCTCACTCTTGTTACTGTCGTCATTTCCCATGTCGTATCCCATGCCCCAGTAGTCGCAGGGAAAGGAGTAGAAATAGACGGTATAGTCGGCACGGTATTTATCCTGTGGAAAAATGTGGGTACCCCTGATGCCTAACATGTAGAATCCTACAGTGCTCACATCGCCGAAGAGAGACACGTTGGAAGGAGGCAGAATCGTATCATTGGGATTGGTGCGATAGAGTCCTGCAGCCACAAGTCCTAACCCCAGTTTTGTGTCGGTACTGTAGTGTGGACCGCCGATGATGCTGAAGTCGAATTTCTTATGCTTCTTGTTTTTGTTGGCATCATTGAAATAGTCGAGAAATCTCGTTATGAGAGATTTCTTTTTCGCAGGAGTGTTGAGGGTATCAGACTCCTCGGCAGTCATCACATGGATGCTGTCTTCTGGAAGATAATCAGTTCGCGCTTGGGCACAAGAAGGTTCTGACAAAGCAAGCCAGATGAGGCACATGAGTAGATGCTTCATGATACTATTTTTCCTAAATAAGATATTGTTGCTTCTTATATATATAATAAGGTGTGGGACGCGATTAATAAACGAGTCCCACATTGTCTATCCAGAATGTGTTTCCTGGAGTTCCGATATATGCTCCGCCATGAGATGAAGAGAACTGTAATACGAGATGAGTTGGAGTTTCATTGGCAGCTGCCCATCCTACTTCCTTTACAGGTACGCTCTTGCCCTTGCTGTTGCGTGCATAGTCGGTAGTACGAAGTCCCATAAGAGATGCATTATATCCTGCCATGTGGCGGATATCGCCATAATGTATCTCGTAAGTGGCATTTTCCACCCATCCACTGGTACTCTTGCCATATTTCACCACTACGGTACCTACGCGCTTGGCGGTAATATTGCCTCTGGCATCCTCATGACGTTTCTGAAGATAAAGGAGAGTTACGGCATAGTCATGCCCCGCTACGGTAGAGGCACTGCTGAACCCCGTCTGCTTGATGCGGTTAGGACTGGTGCTGAGGTGAGTCTTGTAGTCGTATCTCAAAGCCTTTGGACGGGCGGTGAAAGGAATACCCCAGTTGATAGCCTTCGGACCATCCTTGGTACCCGTGATAGGTTCACGTACATCGCCCAGAAAGAGAGAACCGGCTGCCAGTACCTTGATGTTGATAAGGCCGAGCACCTTCACCTTCTCGATATGGGTGACGAGTTTGGCACAATGGCCATGACCGGCATGGGTATCACGATATACAGAACAGTTGGTCTTGTAGATACCGGATACATGAGCCAGGACATTGGATGTTCCCCAAGGAGAGCCTCCTTTGTTGGTATATGGGTTGTTGCCAGAGAGCGACATGTTGGGACCTACCTCATAGAGCGTCTTTTGATTGCCACCAATAATTCCTGATTCCTTAATACTTCTTGTTACCCATTGATCCATGTTTCCATACTTAAATGGAACAAATTTACCCGCACCCTGTGCTCCCATTGTTATGGTTGAACAGAGTGCCATAGCTAAGATTAATCCTTTAAATTTCATTACTGTAACTTTTATTACTTTTGTATTTCGGCTGCAAAGTTAGAAAAATATTTTGATATTATGAGTTTTTCTATAGAAAAAAATGCCGAAAAGAATGAATCTGTAGCCAAAAAGGTAAATTCCTGTGGATATATGTTTCCTTGATGGGAAATGATAGGAAATTATGGGAACATCGGGTAGTCGTCAAAGTTTGGTTTGCGCTTCTCCAGGAATGCCTTACCACCTTCCTGAGCTTCATCCATCGTGTAATAAAGCATGGTGGCATCTCCAGCCAGTTCCTGAATACCAGCCTGTCCGTCAAGTTCTGCATTCAGACCTGCCTTGATCATGCGGAGGGCGAGAGGAGAGCGTTCCATCATGATTTCTGCCCATTCCACACAGGTATCTTCCAGTTGGTCGAAAGGCACTACCTTGTTCACCATGCCCATTTCTTCTGCTTCCTTGGCAGTATATTGTTTGCAGAGGAACCAGATTTCGCGTGCCTTCTTCTGACCTACCATGCGGGCAAGGTATGAAGCACCGAAACCGGCATCGAAACTGCCTACTTTTGGACCAGTCTGTCCGAAGATGGCATTCTCTGATGCAATAGTCAGGTCGCACATGACATGGAGCACATGACCGCCACCGATGGCATAACCGTTTACCATGGCGATGACTGGTTTGGGCAAGCGGCGTATCTGCATCTGCACGTCGAGTACGTTGAGACGTGGTACTCCATCTGAACCCACATAGCCACCACGGCCTTTCACGTGCATATCGCCTCCCGAACAGAATGCCTTGTCGCCTGCTCCTGTCAGAATCACGACACGGATGCCCTGACACTCACGGCAATAGCTGAAGGCTTGTGACATTTCCCAGGTGGTGAGTGGGGTGAAAGCATTGCGGTAACGCTCACGGTTGATGGTAATCTTTGCGATGTGATTGTATTCTTCGAAGATGATTTCCTTGAAATCAAATCCTTCTATTTTCTTCCAATTTCTCATATTTTATGAATGTTTGTTCTAATTCTCATGGATGGGATTGAATGTATCCCGTTTTATAAACTTTTGAAGTAATCTTCCAGTGCCCGGTTGTCTGCATCGATGTCGGTGAATACTTCGAGAAGCATCGGTCTCTCTGAGTCAGAATGGATGAGTTGGTCAATACCATACTTCATCGTTTTCATATTGTCTGCTCCCAGATAGGTGATATCGTTTGCCTGACAGATGTTGACAGCTGAAGTCTGGTGTTCTGCCATCACGAGGTTTTCTCTGGCTGCACTTTCCTTCAGTCCTTTGAATTTGCCGAAGATGGCGCCACCGCCATTATTGAGTACGATGATGCGGAGACTGCCGTTGAGGTTCTGGTTCCAGAGGGCATTCTGGTCGTAGAAGAAACTGAGATCGCCCAGGATGCAGAATACCTTCTGTTGTTTTTTGGCATCTGGATGATGATATTCCGAGAGATAGATGGATAGTCCTGCTGCTGCGGAGAGTGTTCCCTCGATACCATTCACGCCTCTATTGCAGAATACGTATTGATGCGCATAGATACAACCCAGGCGTATTGCCATACTGTTGCCATAGAATACGCGGCATTCTCTGCTGTCCTTCTTGGAGTTGGCATGAAATTCCTGTTCAAAATACCTGACAGTAGCCATGCTGCTGTATTCCGGTTCATAATCGTAGGCGTGCCGTTTGGCATGTCGTAAGGCTGTTGTCCAGAGGTCCCGGTAATCATTCACCTCATCTGGATATTTCTGCTCGTAGGAGGTCATGGCATCTGCCAGCTGATGCACATTTGCCTGGAAAATCCGGTCGGTTCGCATGAAGGTGTCGATATAGTCTCCGTCCTTGCTCACTCGCCATACCTGAGCCTTTTGGGCTGCTTTTCTCAGAAACTGCTTGAGTCGCTTGCTGACGATGTTGCCGCCTGTATAGAGAATGAAGTCTGGCAGGTAGGCTTCTTCATCGAAATCCGGGTCTTCTGCTTTTTTGACTTCTATCTGATAGAGTACTTCTTCAAAGTTAGTCATCAGTTGGGATGTCGAAAATTTCCTGTCAGCAGGATCCTTGCTGTCGAGTCCCAAAGCGGTTGGTTCACAGAGTATGACTGCCCAGTTCTGAATATTCTTGATTCCATAGAGTATGGAGGCAGGATAGTCTTGTCCGATGATTATCATCGGCTTTTTGGCTTCCAGAAAGTCAAGCAGATCGCCATAGTGGAAATCTCCGCTCCACATTCCCGAACGGATGTAATCCACTTTATGGGCTTGTGGCAGTTGAAGGCATGTAAACTCATAGAGGGGTTCCGGTATCGGAATATTGATGTGTACCGGTCCTATCTTGCGGTGTTTGCAGTCGATAAGGGCTTCGTTGACCAATCGCTCGCAATGCCATGCCTGTTCATCGTGCATGCTGTTGATAGCTTCGGCATTTGCAGGCAGGCATCCTTCTTCGCTATGAATGCGAGGAGTGATAATAGGCAGGTTCACGCTCTTGTTGACCATTGTTCCGAATACATCCGGTTGTGGAAGGGTCTGCCCATCTTGTTGCCCGATCCATGCGCCCGGCCGGTCTGCTGAGATAAAGACAACCGGCAGTTTCTGATAGTATGCTTCTGCTACTGCTGGATATAGGTTGAGTAATGCAGAACCAGAAGTGACGCATACCGCTACTGGGGATGGACAAGGTGAAGGGTCACCCAAGGCCATTCCTAATGCTACGAATCCTGCACTTCTCTCATCCGTTACGGGATAACAGGTGATGCCGTCTATCTCATTGAGGTTATGTACCAGTGGTGCGTTGCGACTGCCTGGACATACCACAACTCTCCTGACTCCATGTCTTTTCAGTACACTGGTCAGTATATTTACATTCTCAATATTGCTAAACACGAATCTGCTTTTTTTAATGTATGATTACTTGCTGATAACAGCTCTCATGGTTCCTAATTTTGCCTCTGTTTCTTCCCATTCCTTCTGCATTTCACTTTCTGCAAGCAGTCCTCCGCCTGCATACAGTTGGAAGTTGCCACCCTGGTGTATATTCATGCATCTGAGTGAAACATAGAGTTGGGTTTCTCCCGAAGGCATGAGGGGACCCACGAATCCGCTGTAGTATTTGCGGTTGATACTTTCATGATCCAGGATGTATTGGCGGGTTTCTTCCTTGGGAATACCGCAGATAGCTGGGGTAGGAAAGAGTGCATCCAGTACATCGCCTAAGCAGTCGGTATCTTCCAGTCGGAAGAGAAAATCAGTACGAAGATGGTAGAGGTTGGCAGCCATTGTTGTGAAAGGGCCTTCCTTGCTGTATTCATCCGTAAATTCTGAGATGACATCCTCGATATAGTCGGTTACGTACTGCTGTTCTTCCTGTTCCTTCTTCGTCCAGTCTGTTTCTTCTCCGGCATGTGTTCCAGCCAGGGCCATGGTCTTGAATTCGCATCCGTTTCCACTGAGCAGTATTTCCGGCGTAGCCATGAGCCATGTGCCCGATTGGGTCGTGGAGACGAGCGCGATAAAGAGGCGTGGGTACATCTGGCAGGCCTTCTTGAAGAGTTCTTCAGCCTTCAGACCTTTTGCTTCAGGTGATTTCAGGTGTGAGCAGCGAGCCAATACGATTTTGTCGAATATTCCCTTGGTCAGTTGCTGATGGAAATCTTCGAAATCTTTCTGATATGCTTCTTTCTCGCTGACAGATTCTGGAAAATGAATCTTCTTATTGTCTGTAGTTACTGCCTGGATAGGGAAGTGTTTGACCACATCGGTGCGCATCAGGAGAATAGGACATTCTTCCGAAGGCATGAAAGGGGCGATGACGAAGCCATGTTTCCCATTCAGTTCATTGACGGAATTGAGTTTTTCGGGATCATCATCATGCTGCATCACCAACGTATAGTGATCTTTATAGGGGAGTCGATAAAATGCAAATGCTGACATGCTGTTTTAGTCCTCCTGATTGGTTGATGGGTTTTCTGTTGCTTGCATAGGGGTATCATCTTCCTGTAGCGGTTTATCCTCAGCATCCTGCAGGTTTACCTTCTTTCCGCTGTCTTTTTTAGGAGTGAAGACGTAGTTGGTTACCTGTACAGTACAGATGATGTCTCCAGCTGAGTTCTTGATATCTATTTTCCATGTATGCAGGGTTCTTCCCTTATGGATGAGTTTACCGAATGCAGTAACGGTATCGCCCTCAGAAACTGCCAGAACATGGGTACCGCTCACGTTGATGCCCACGGCTATTTGGCCCGGACAAAGTGCCAACGAACCTACACCTGCCAGATTTTCTGCCAGTGCAAGTGAGGCACCCCCACTGAGGAATCCGAAAGGTTGCTTGTTTCTTTCATCCACTTTCATGGTGGCTTGGAGCGTGTCAGGCTCTGGAGTTGTTATAAAATGCATTCCGAGGGTCTGGGAAAGACCATCTGTTTTTTCTATTCTATCAATAAAATGTTCTATATTCATAGTCTTAATTCCTTTTTGGTTCTGTTTAAAGGCAAAGATACAACAAATAATTGAAATAGGGAGAGAAAAAGAAGAAAAAATCATTAATAAAACAAAATATGCCATCAAAAATGAGAAAAGATATTTACATCTTTGTAAAGGACAGGATATTTATCAGAAGCGCTTCTTTTCCGAGAGTCATGACCCACTTTTATTTTTCCCTGCCCAGGGAAAAATTTCTCCTTGCCCAGCCGTAATTTTTTCCTTGCCCAGAGAATCAATTTTCATGATATCATTTTATTCATCTTTCTTTATCAGTTTTCTTTATAGTTTTTATTCATCGGATTTCTTCATTATTTTTCTTCATCGGATTACTCCGCGTAATCCGATGAAGAAAAATAATGAAGAAAAAAGAGGGTGTGTCACAGACTTATGACACACCCTCTTTTATAATAATTGAGTCTTGTTCTTTTTGATGAAATAAGGCTCTATTTGATTTCTACTTCATGCAAATCCACAAATTCGCCGTTCTTCTTCTTTCTTTCCACGAGCATATTGAAGAGCTTGCGCTTGCGGTTGTCTGCAATAAAGCGGCGGAAGAAGACATTCGGAATGGCTACACCCAGAGCGATGCAGATGATAGCAAGCGATGCCTTGATGGCATTGTTCATACCTACCGTAACCTCACCTACCACACCGTGCATATCAATGAAAGCAAAGAGTGCACGATACATCAATACACCCGGTACCATAGGGATTACACTTGGAATCGTGATACACTGGTGAGGAGTGTGGAACCAGTGACGGGCCTTGATGACAATGATACTGATGAGGGCTGAACCTGCCAAGGAACCGATGCTCAAACCCATATCCAGACCGATATTGCCATTGCTTGGACCGAGGTTCACAAAGTTACGGAAACATACGGCGATGATACCTCCTACGGCTACTGCTGGCAACAGTCTTCTCGGAATACTGAAAATGGTAGAGAAACCCATAGCTGATACTGCTGCTGCGATGGCAAATTCCCAATATTCGTGGTGAGGAGTCATAGTGAGATCCGTCACAAAGTTGTCGATGTGACATACCTGGATGGCAAATGCGATACCGAATGCCATAGACAGAACCATCAGCAACGTGTTGAGTGCTCTAACCATACCCACCTCGATATATCCGTCGAGCATATCACTCACAAAGTTGATCAGCGGTACACCCGGTACGATAAAGAGGGCACATGCCATCAGTGGATGCCAAGGAGTAGCAGAATGCATGAAATCTGGCAGGCTGTTGGCAATGCTTGGATTGAGCGAAAGGAAAGAGGTGAGCCATGCGATAAGAGTAGCAACAAATGCTGAGATACCGATAGCCACATAGTTATTGCAACCTTTGGAAGGCAAGAACATACGAAGGCGGAAACCGAGGATGGCTGCCAATGAACAATAGAAGAATGCTGGCCAGTCACAACCGAACTGAATGCAGAATCCGCCGCAGGCAAATCCACCGCCGATGGCTACCTGCCAAGGGGTGAAACTGCGTGGAGTTGCCTTTACCTCGTTGAGTGCTGCCTCATATTGGTCGAGCGAATAGTCTTCCTTGATGGCACGCCAGGTCAACTTACTGATCATTGAAATGGATGTCAGGTTGATGCCGTGCTTTTCGCAGCGCTGGAACTTAGAGAACGAGTGCTGCTCGTCACTATAGTTCACCATCAGGACGTTCCAGTTGATGTAGAGATGCAGGTATTTCTCGTCGAGTCCTAAGAAAGCAGCAGCTCGTTTCATTGTTCGCATGATGCGTGAGGTGTCGGCTGCGCTCTCCATGAGGATGCTTCCTGTACGGAGCAGAAGGTCGAGTTTTCTACGAAGTTCGGCCTCGGAAATCTCCATACACTTGCAGTTGTCTTTCTCGTTACCACACTTGCATGTCTTGTTTTCTTCTGAATTGGCTAAGATTGCCCCTAATTCATTCTCCTTTTCCATGAATGTCTTTTTTTATCCTTAATAATCTTTTTATAAAGTGGGTCCGTTTTTATCCGAACACGAAAATAATAATCTGTATAGTTACAATGCGCAGGAACATGGCAAATGGATATACATTCGCATAGCCTACGGTTGGTGAATCGGCTGAGGTCTGTTCTCTTACGTATGCCAAAGCCGATGGGTTCGTGTTGGCGCCAGCCAATACGCCAAGCAGGGTGAAGTAATTGATGTGGAACAGGTAACGGCCGATGATACCGCCCAACAGGATTGGAATCATGGTGATGCCGATGCCATAGAGAATCCAGATCATACCCTTCTCGGTAGCCACCGTCTCAATGAACTGTTCTCCTGTACCGAGTCCAACACATGCCAGGAAGATACAGATACCTATCTCTCGCAACATGAGGTTGGCGGATATCGTATTGTAAGTCACGAGGTTGTACTTCGGACCGAAATAACCTATCAGGATGGCTACTACCAATGGTCCACCGGTCAGTCCAAGACGCAGGTTCTCGTTGATGCCTGGGATGAAGAAAGGAATATTGGCAACGATACAACCGAGCATGATACCCAAGAAGATAGGAATCAGGTTAGGGTAGTTGAGTCGTTTCATCTGGTTACCCAATACTTTCTCTGTATGACTGATGGCGAGTTCTGTACCTACTACGGTAACACGGTCGCCCAATTGAAGTTTCAAATTTGGTGTGGCTATCAGATCGACGCCTGCACGGTTTACACGAGTGATGTTGGTACCTAAGTTAGAGCGAATCTGCATCTGTGAGATGGTCTTTCCGTTGATGCCTGGCTTGGTAATACGAATACGGCGGGTAATCAGCTCATTACCAAACTCCTCCCATGCCATATCTATTTTTTCACCGCAGAGTGCGATGAGAGGCTCCTGTACAGTAGGGTGAGCCACTACATAGATGATGTCGCCCTCGTTGAGTACAGTCTGTCCGTTGACCATTTCCTTGTTGCTGTTGTTGTCAGGACGGTGTATCTGCGAAATCATGAAGTCACGGTCCAAGATATGGCGTACCTCTTTCACGGTTTTACCAAAAATCATTTTATTGGTAATCTTCACAGAGAATGTGTTGAGGGTCATAGCTTCCAGATGTCCGAATCCGCGCTTAGCCTGTGCATCTTCTTTATTCTTGTCGATGCGGAGCGCAAATCGCAAGATGATGAAAGAGAGGATGACACCCAGTACACCCATCGGATAGGCGATGGCATAGCCGGCAGCGATGGATGGAGCATCGATATGGCGCAAATCGCTGAATGCCTGTTGTGCCGCACCGAGACCTGGTGTATTGGTTACTGCTCCAGAGAGGATACCTGCCATCGAAGTGATAGAGGTGTTGGAGATAGAGTAGATGCCGAGCGTGGTAATGATGCTCAGGGCAATGACGATGATGCTGAGCAAGTTGAGACTCTTGCCACCGTTCTTGAAGGAAGAGAAGAAACTTGGTCCCACTTCCAGACCGATGGAATAAACGAAGAGTATCAGACCGAACTCTTTGAGGAAGTGGAGCAGGTGCTCATCCAGATTGAGCGAGAAATGCCCAAAGATAAGACCGATGAATAGAATCCACGCCAAGCCAAGGGAAACACCTTTCACCTTAATCTTGCCGAGACTCAAGCCCAGTGTGATGACCAATGCAAGTATCATGACAGAATGGGCTACACCGCCTCCCCAAAGGTCAGGGAAGCCGTAAAATAGATTTCTTAAGATATCCATAACTACTTGTAAAATTGAAAATTCGAGTGCAAAGGTACTAATTTTTATTTATTTATAGTTAGGTATCGCACTTTTTTTGTAATTTTGCACGCAATTAATTCATAAAAAAGAAGAAATGACTGAAAATATCATAGACAAGCGTATTGCGGTGCTGCTTTCGGGCGGAGTAGATAGCTCAGTGGTAGTATGGGAACTTGCCCGATTGGGTTTGCATCCCGACTGTTTCTATATCAAGATCGGTCCGGAAGAAAAGGAAGAGTGGGACTGCTCTTCTGAGGAGGACCTGGAAATGGCTACTGCCGTGGCTCGCAGATATGGTTGTAAACTCGAAGTGGTGGATTGTCATCAGGAATACTGGAATGAGGTTACCCGATATACAATGGAGAAGGTGAAGGCTGGATATACGCCTAACCCGGATGTGATGTGCAACAGACTCATCAAGTTCGGTGCGTTTGATCGGAAGATGGGACACAATTATGACCTCATCGCTACGGGACATTATGCCCAGACCGAAATAGATGAGAATGGGGATAAGTGGCTCGTTACCAGTCCTGACCCGGTGAAAGACCAGACCGACTTCCTGGCCCAGATAGAGAGTTGGCAACTCAAGAAGGCTATCTTCCCAATCGGTCATCATATCAAGAATGAGGTGCGTGAAATCGCAGAAAGAGAACATCTCATCAATGCCAAGCGTAAGGACAGTCAAGGCATCTGCTTCCTCGGACAAATCAACTATAATGACTACATTCGCCGCTATTTAGGTGACCTGCCGGGAGATGTCATCGAACTGGAAACGGGTAAGCGTATCGGTGAGCACAAGGGACTGTGGTATCATACCATTGGACAGCGTAAGGGACTGGGCTTCGGCGGCGGCCCTTGGTTTGTCATCAAGAAAGACGTAGAGAAGAATATTCTCTATGTGAGCCATGGCTATGACCCTCAGACGGCCTATAAACAGGAGTTCCCGCTGCACGATTTCCATTTTCTGACTCGCAAAGTGCCGATGTCACGGGTCACATTCAAGATCCGTCATACCCCGGAATATCATCCTGCTACCATCGAAAAACAGGAGGATGGCAGATGGATGATCCACTCGGATGAGGCTATTCATGGAGTGGCTCCAGGACAGTTCTGTGTGGTTTATGATGAGAATCACCATCGCTGTTATGGTTCGGGAGAAATCACGGTTTAGGACGATAAAACAAAAAATGTACGGGAAAAATTTGGTTTTCTCCTAAAAATAAGGTAATTTTGCAAACTAAAGAGAGAAAAATATATATGGAGAATATAAATAAGATAAGAAATTTCTGCATTATTGCACATATTGACCATGGTAAAAGTACCTTGGCAGACCGTTTGTTGGAGAAGACCCAGACGATTAAGATTACAGAGGGTCAGATGCTCGACGATATGGATTTGGAAAGAGAGCGCGGTATCACGATTAAGAGCCACGCCATCCAGATGGAGTATCAGGCAAAAGATGGACAATCATACATCCTCAACCTCATTGATACTCCGGGACACGTCGATTTCTCCTACGAGGTTTCTCGTTCCATCGCTGCTTGCGAGGGAGCGCTCTTGGTCGTAGATGCCACACAGGGTGTGCAGGCACAGACCATTTCCAATCTATATATGGCTATAGATCATGACCTGGAAATTATTCCGGTCATCAACAAGATAGATATGCCTTCGGCTATGCCGGAGGAGGTAGAAGATGAAATCATTGATCTCATTGGTTGCGAGCGTGAAGACATTCTTCGTGCGTCGGGTAAAACGGGCGAGGGTGTAGAAGATGTTCTTGAGGCTGTTGTCAATCGTGTTCCTCATCCAGAGGGTGATGACAAGGCACCGCTTCAGGCTTTGATCTTCGACTCCGTGTTCAATTCCTTCCGTGGTATCATCGCCTACTTCAAGATCGAGAATGGCGTCATCCGCAAGGGTGATAAGGTGAAGTTCTTCAATACGGGCATGGAATATGATGCTGATGAGATTGGAGTACTCAAGATGGACATGATTCCTCGCAAGGAATTGGGTACCGGTGAGGTGGGTTATATCATCTCTGGTATCAAGAATGCGACCGAGGTTAAGGTGGGTGATACCATTACCCATATCGCACGTCCATGCGAAAAGGCTATTGCTGGTTTCCAGGAAGTGAAGCCGATGGTCTTTGCGGGTGTTTATCCGATAGACCCAAGCGATTATGAGAACCTTCGTGCTTCGCTGGAGAAATTGCAGCTCAATGATGCTTCCCTTACCTTCTCGCCAGAGAGTTCGGTGGCATTAGGCTTCGGTTTCCGATGCGGATTCCTCGGTCTGCTCCACATGGAAATCGTGCAGGAACGATTAGACCGCGAGTTTAATATGGATGTCATCACCACGGTGCCTAACGTTTCCTATATGGTATATGACAAACAGGGCGGTGAGAAAGAGGTTCACAATCCTTCGGGATTGCCTGATCCTACGATGATAGACCATATTGAGGAACCCTATATCCGTGCCACTATCATCACGGCATGTGACTATATCGGTCCTATCATGAAATTATGTCTGGATAAGCGAGGCGAACTCATCAATCAGGAATATGTGAGTGGCAACCGTGTGGAACTGCACTTCATGCTGCCTCTCGGTGAGATTGTCATCGACTTCTATGATAAACTGAAGAGTATCTCGAAGGGTTACGCTTCCTTCGACTACCATATCGACTGCTTCCGCCACTCTGATCTTGTGAAGCTCGACATCCTGCTCAATGGTGAACCAGTGGATGCCCTGAGTACGCTGACCCACCGTGACAATGCAGTGGCTTTCGGTCGCAGAATGTGCGAGAAACTGAAAGACCTGATTCCACGCCAGCAATTTGATATTGCCATTCAGGCAGCTATCGGAGCGAAGATTGTGGCGCGTGAAACCATCAAGCAGGTACGTAAAGACGTTACAGCCAAGTGTTATGGTGGTGATGTGAGCCGTAAGCGCAAATTGTTGGAGAAGCAGAAGAAGGGTAAAAAGCGTATGAAACAGATTGGTAATGTAGAGGTGCCTCAGAAGGCTTTCCTCGCAGTACTTAAGTTAGACTAACCATACAATATTATAAATTTCCCTCATCTGTAGAGCACATATGGGGGACCAAAATAAGGAGGATTGTAGAAATGCAAGAATTTAAGAACATGCCCCTGACGCGAGATATCGCAAGAGAGCTTGCCCGTAAGTACAGTACCATGACTTACGATGAATTAGATGTGCTGGAGAGTCTGCTCGTTCCTATCAAATATGGTAAGGGAGAAAAGATTCTTCAAGAGGGTGAGGTGTGTCGAAACATTTCATATATAGAGAAAGGATTAGTACGCCAGTTTTATTTTAAGAATGGTAAGGAGGTGACCGAGCACTTGGGTGTAGATCACTCCATATTCATGTGTATCGAGAGCTTGTTTAAGGAGGAACCTACCCGTTTGCAGGTGGAGGCACTGGAACCTACATTGGTCTATGCTTTGCCGAAGGCGAAACTGGAGGCTGCTGCCATGCGCAATGTCAATATCCAGATGCTTTATCGTAAGATTCTGGAGGAGAGCTTGATTCAGTCACAGATTCATGCCGATTTGGTTCGCTTCGAGTCTGCGCCTAATCGCTACAAACGACTTTGCGATCTGAGTCCGCAGGTGGTGCTCCGTGCTCCGCTTACCTACATCGCTAATTATCTTCAGATGACACCGGAAACGTTGTCACGTATCCGTTCTGGTGTCCTTTTATAAGATATGTCATATGAATATAAAGAAATGAAAAAGAGGGTGTGTCAATAAGTACATGACACACCCTCTTTTTTGATGTTTATTTCTTGATGTTTTATTCTGCTGTATAGAGGAAGCGCTTGATACTCTTCTTAGGAGTCTTCTCAAACTCTTCATCGTGGATGCGAATCTCGCTGATCTTGCTGTAGGCAGGAATCATGGCGTTGAGCTCCTGACGGTTCTGTTCCATAATCTCCTCCAACTCGTTTCTACCCAAGTTCAAAGACTGCGCTTCGTCGAAATCTGGATGAACCAGACCGATGAGCTTATTACCCTTCTGAACCACTACGCTTTCGCTGACGAGTGCCAGGGAGTTGAGCTTATCTTCGATTTCTTCAGGATAGATGTTCTGGCCAGATGCACCCAAGAGCATGTTCTTGCTGCGGCCTTTGATGAATACATTGCCATCTCCGTCCATCGTGCCGAGGTCGCCTGTATGATACCAGCCTTCCTTGTCGAGGGTAGTAGCAGTAGCTTCCTCGTTCTTGTAATAGCCGAGCATCACGTTAGGACCCTTTGCCAAAATCTCGCCAGGTACATTCTCTGGGTCTGGACTGTCTATCTTCACCATCATATTTCTTGCAGCTTTACCGCATGAACCCGGTACGAAGTGCTTGTAGTCCTCATAACAGATGATAGGAGCACACTCTGTAGCGCCATAACCTACGGTATATCTGAAGCCGATGCTATGCAGGAAATTCTCCACTTCCTTGTTGAAAGCTGCACCGCCGATGATAATTTCATAGAAGTTGCCTCCAAATGCCTGAGTCACCTGGTCGCATATCTTTTCGCGTACCTTCTTGTTGATGACAGGCATGTGAAGAAGCATGCGCATGCGGTTGTTCTGTATCTTAGGGAAAACTTTCTTGCGGATAATCTTCTCGATAATCAGAGGCACAGCAATGATAACGGCTGGCTTGATGCGGCTGAATGCCTCGGCGATAATAGCCGGACTTGGGATGCGGGTGAGGAAGAAGACATGGCAACCGGTGATAAACTCAAACAGGAACTCAAATGCCATACCATACATGTGAGCCATCGGAAGGATGCTGATGATAGAGTCGCCAGACTTGACCTCCTTCGGCAATACGTGCTGGGCGAAGTCGATGTTGCTCCAGAGCGCACGGTAAGGTACCATCACACCCTTGGAGAAACCGGTGGTTCCGCTGGTATAATTGATGAGCGCCATCTCCTCTGGATTCTCATCTATATAATAATGTACGTGTTCCTTACGGAAATACTTAGGGAATTTGATACCGAACATCTCGTTGAGGTGCTCACGGGCATAGGTCAACTTGTCTGTGCGGGATACCACCAGTGAATAGTCTGGAATGTAGATGATACCCTCCAAACCTGGCATCTTGGTAGCATCTACCTGAGTAGCCACTACATCACCCACAAAGAGCAACTTGGCATCGCTGTGGTTCACGATGTTGTGAATCTGGTCTGGCATGAACTCATGCAGGATAGGTACTGCAGTAGCACCATAGGTGAGGGTAGCAAGGAATGCTACAGCCCAGTTGGCACTATTGCGACCGCAGAGGGCAATCTTGTCACCCTTTACCACGCCTGAGTTTTCAAACATGATGTGTAATTTCTCGATTTTGCGAGCTACATCGTGATACTGCAAGGTTGCTCCCTTGTAGTCTGTTAGTGCATCCATATCCCAATGGTCTATGATGCTTTTCTGGATAAGTGCGTTAAAGCTAGGTATTTCCATACTCTTCTTGCTTTTACTATACCTATTTCAGCATGCTCCGTGGCTCCTTTCGCAAAAGGATTAGATAGCATCCTGGTATAGATATCGTTTAATTGATTTCTTTGCTGTTTTCTCGAATTCCTGGTCGTGCAACTGAATGCGCGACAACTTGGCAAATGTTGGTATTTGTTCGTTCAGTTCCTTGCGGTTCTGTTCCATAATGTTCTCTAAATCTTCCTGGGTGAATCCCAACGTGTTGGCTTCGTCCATGTCTGGATGTACAAGACCTACAAGTTTGTCCCCCTTCTGGAGCACGATGCTTTCGTTCACCATTGCCATCGAGTTGAGTTTGTCCTCTATCTCTTCTGGATAAATGTTCTGTCCGTTAGGACCTAAAAGCATGTTCTTGCTGCGGCCCTTGACGTAGAAATGTCCGTCCTCGCTCATCGTGGCAAGGTCGCCGGTATGAAACCATCCGTCCTGGTCGATTACTGCATCTGTAGCCTCCTGGTTTTTGTAGTAACCTTGCATCACGCAGATTCCCTTGCATACCAGTTCGCCCGGTACATTTTGCGGATCTTTGCTGAGCACCTTTACATCCAGGTGGTTCACGCTCACACCACAACTGCCCGGCACATATTCTTCTGCATTGGCAAAGGTGATGAATGGAGCGGTCTCGGTGGTTCCGTAAGCCATGGCGATAGGGAAGCCGATGTTGGTGAGGAAACTCTCAATTTCCTTGTTGAGCGGTGCTCCGCCCACGACCACCTGACAAGCTTTGCCGCCAAACTCAGACAATACAAAATCGCGGATTTTCTCCTTGATGCGCTTGTTGATTACTGGCATATTCATCAGCAATCTCACACGGTTGGTCTGTATCAATGGGAATATGTGCTTTCTGATAATCTTGTCAATCACCAATGGTACGGCGAAGATGATCTCCGGCTTCACTTCCTTGAAAGCCTCTGCGATGAGGGTAGGACTTGGCACACGGGTAAGGAAATAAATATGATGACCTTCTACCATGCTGAAGATAACGTCTGCCATCAGTCCGTACATGTGTGCCATTGGCAGTGATACCAGAAAGTTGCAGTTTTTGCTGAGTCTTGGTGCAATGGACTTCAACATATAGTCCAGGTTGCCCCAGAGTGCACGATAAGGAATCATCACACCCTTCGAAAAGCCTGTAGTACCGCTGGTATAGTTGATCATCGCCAATTCCTCTGGCTCATCTACGTGGTATTTCACATGCTCAGGACGGAAATACTTCGGATATTTATGACCAAAAATGGCATTGAGATTCTCGCGGGCATAGGTCAGTTTCTCTGAACGTGAAAGGACAAGCGAGAAATCGGGTAGGTAGATGACACCTTCAAGAGAAGGCATCTCATCAGTATTAATCTCCGTTGCTACAACATCACCTACGAAAAGCAACTTACTCTCGCTGTGATTGACGATGTTGTGAATCTGTTCTGGTTTAAATTCGTTTTGAATAGGTACGACTACTGCGCCGTAGGTAACAATCGCCAGGAAAGCTGCTGCCCACTGACTGCTGTTTCTACCGCAGACGGCTATTTTGTCGCCTTTCTTCACACCGCTGTTCTCAAACAGGATGTGGAGCTTCTCTATCTTTCTTGCAACATCATGATATTGTAATGTAGCGCCCTTGTAATCAGTCAGTGCGTCCAATTGCCAATTCTTGATGATGCTCTTCTCTATGTACGAGTTAAAACTAGGTATTGCATTCATTGCACAATTATCAAAATTTTGTGCAAAGATACCATAATTTCTGCACAGTACAAAAAAAAATGTGCACAAATTTCCAAAACGGATAAAAAAAGTGTAGTTTTATTCCATAATTGCCCTCATTTTAATAAATAATACAAGCGAATGAGAGTAATTATGGAATATCTGATGTTTTTTCTTACTCATATCTCATGCTCTTGGCTGGATGGATATGGGAAATCAAATAGCTTGGAGCTACCAGCATGAAGACACAGATCAGGAGGGTAGCGACATTGAGTGCTACGATGAACAGCCAGTTGAATTCCACTGGTACCGTACTGACATAGTAGGTCTGGGCATCCAACTTGATGAGTCCGGTATGTTTCTGGATGGCCAAAATAGACAATGCTATTAGGTTTCCGAAAACAAGGCCCTTGCTGATGATAAACACGGCAAACCAGAGGAAGGTATGGCGGATCGTTTTGTTGCGGGCGCCCAATGCCTTCATCACGCCTATCATGGAAGTGCGCTCTAAGATGATAATCAGCAATCCACTGATCATTGTGACACCTGCTACGGCTAACATCAGGCCTAAAATTACCCATACATTCAGGTCCATCAGGTCGAGCCACTGGAATATCTGTGGGTTCAGATCCTTGATGGTTCCGCTACTGTAGGTTTCTCCATAACGGTCCACGGTGCGGTTGACGTTCTTCACATAGTAGTCTTCTGTTGTCTGTAACTGGTTGAAGTCTTTGACGGTAATCTCGGCGCCACTTGCCTGGTCTTCTTCCCATCCGTTGAGTTTCACGGCAGTATAGAGGTCAGTATAGACCATGATTTCGTCAAACTTCTTCAGATTGGTCTGATAAATGCCTGAGATGGTAAACCGTCTGGTTCTCACGCCGTTATTGTCGATGAAATAGGCGAAGATGCGCTGTCCGGTCTTCAGTCCCAACTTATCTGCCATCAACTGGGAGACGAGAATCTGGTTGTGGCTTGCTTTGTCATCAAACTTAGGAATGCTTCCTTCCACCATGTTCTGGTGGATGAACGTAGAGTCGAATTCCGGTCCTACGCCTTTGAATCCAACGCCTAAGAAGTCATTGTCAGTTTTCAGAATACCCTCTTTCATGGCAAATCGCTGTATGTGTTTCACGCCCGGTGCCTTCTTGAGGACTGTCATCATCGAGTCGTCCATCACCACAGGGTATTGGTTCATCTGCTGGAGGGTCATGAAGTCAGCCACCTGAATATGGCTGCCGAAACCGATCACCTTGTCGCGGATGGTATGTTTGAAGCCTAATACCACACATACAGAGACAATCATCACAGCTAACCCGATGGCAACACCAGCTGTGGCAATATGAATAGCAGGGCGAGAAACTTTACGTTTGTCGCCCTGTTCACTATATAATCTCTTTGCTATAAATAGAGGAAAATTCATATTTTTCTTTTGTAATTATCAAAGTCCTTCATCTTCTACTCTTCCTGGATAAGCCTCCAAAGCTTTTGCCAAGACGAGGAGAGCACGCTCCAAGTCGTGCTTCTTCAGCACATAAGCCATACGTACCTGGTTGCGACCTGCTCCCGGAGTGGTATAGAAACCAGAGGCTGGGGCCATCATCACGGTCTCACCCTCGTATTCAAATTCCTCAAGACACCAGCGACAGAACTTGTCAGAATCATCGATAGGCAACTTGGCTACGGTATAGAAGGCTCCCATTGGGATAGGAGAATAGACACCAGGAATGCGGTTGAGTCCATCAATCAGGCACTTACGGCGCTCTACGTACTCATCATAGACATCGCGATAATACTCCTCTGGTGCATCAAGAGATGCTTCTGCCACAATCTGACCAATCAGTGGAGGAGAGAGACGGGCCTGACAGAATTTCATCACGGCCTTGCGAATCTCTGCATTCTTGGTAATTAGGGCTCCAACACGGATACCACACTCGCTATAACGCTTGGATACAGAGTCGATGAGCACGGTATTCTGTTCGATACCCTCCAAGTGCATGGCACTGATGTAAGGACTACCGGTATAGATGTATTCGCGGTAAACCTCATCAGAGAAGAGATAGAGATCATACTTCTTTACGAGGTCGCGAATCTGGTTCATCTCACGTCGGGTATAGAGGTAACCGGTTGGGTTGTTCGGGTTGCAGATCAGAATGGCACGGGTGCGCTCATTGATGAGTTCCTCAAACTTCTCCACCTTAGGCAAGGAGAAACCTTCCTCGATGGTGGTGGCGATGGTGCGAATCTTGGCACCCGCAGAGATGGCAAATGCCATATAGTTGGCGTAAGCTGGTTCTGGCACGATAATCTCGTCGCCAGGGTTCAGGCAGCTCATGAATGAGAAGAGCACAGCCTCAGAACCTCCCGATGTAATGATGATATCATCGGCAGTTACGTTGATATTGAATTTCTTGTAGTAATCCACTAACTTCTCTCTATAGCTCAGGTAACCCTGGCTTGGAGAATATTCCAGGATGGTACGGTCTATGTGCTTCAATGCATCCAGACCGCATTGAGGTGTAGGAAGGTCAGGCTGACCGATGTTGAGGTGATACACCTTAACCCCACGTTTTTTTGCTGCGGCAGCCAAAGGAGCCAATTTTCTGATTGGTGACTCTGGCATTTCGATACCGCGTACTGAAATTTCAGGCATCTTATTTCTTTCTTTTATGAACTTTTGATATGTGAAATTCGCCTTATCTTCCATCGGATGATGTTGGCATTTCTACATTTGGATGCAAAGGTAATCAATTTCGGCGAAAATGGAGAAAGATAGCTAAAGATTTTTAGTTTTTTCATAAAAAACGCTTATGAATCTTGCTTATTTGTTTTCTTTTTTATAACTTTGCATTGTTTTTTCCGTATTAACGGGATTTATAATGTTATATAAATAGTTAAGGTATATTATGAGATCAAGAACAGGTACTTGGTTTACTACCAAGGTAAAATATCAGAAGACTCAGGAAGATGGTACCGAGAAAGTGGTATCTGAAACTTATGTAGTGGATGCGTTGAGTTTTACAGAGGCTGAAAGCAGTATCATCGATGAGATGTCTGTCTATGTGAGCGGTGAATTCCACGTTTCCGGCATCACCAAGTCTGCCTTCGGAGAGATTTTCTTCAGCGATGTGGATGATGATGACAAATGGTATAGAGCCAAACTCCAGTTTATCACCATTGATGATAAGAGTGATAAGGAAAAGCGTACCAACGTGGTTTACCTCGTACAGGCTAAGTCGCTTGCTCGTGCCTTGAGATACATCGATGAGGTGATGGGCAAGACGATGATTGATTACGATACAATCGGTATCAACGAGACTCCTATCATGGATGTCTTTGAACATCAGGCTGCTTCTGAGAAAAAAGAGGAGAAGAATGATGTTCCTGAATACGAACAGGAGAATAAGTAAATGGAATATGACGTAAAGGGAAATCTCCGGGAAGTTCTCGGACACTTGCCTGAAGGTGTTCGCCTCGTTGCCATCAGCAAGTTTCATCCCAACGAATATATCGAGGCTGCTTATGAAGAGGGACAGCGTGTCTTTGGTGAAAGCCATGAACAGGAACTGGCCCGTAAGGTGGAATCGCTGCCTAAGGATATTGAGTGGCATTTCATCGGTCATCTTCAAACCAATAAGGTGAAGTACATTGCTCCTTACATCGCTATGATTGAGGCTGTGGATAGCCTGAAACTGCTGAAGGAAATCAACAAGCAGGCTGCCAAACACGATCGGGTGATAAAGGTGTTGCTTGAACTGCATATCGCTGCGGAGGAAACTAAGTATGGCTTAACGCTCGATGCCTGCCGCCAACTCTTGGAGGAAGGTGAGTGGAAAGAGATGAAGAACGTGCAGATTTGCGGTCTGATGATGATGGCATCTCATGTCGATGACCAGCATCAGATTGCCAGCGAGTTTGATACGGCTGCTCGTTTCTTTGATGAGGTGAAGGCTAAGTACTTCGCTGATTGTCCTGCATTCTGCGAGCGAAGCTGGGGAATGAGCCACGACTACCAGTTGGCTGTCCAGCATGGCTCTACGATGGTTCGCGTCGGAACTACAATCTTTGGCCCGAGAGTATATTAGGCTTATATCATGGGTTTCCCCTAAAGCTGGAATGCTACGGCATTAGCCAATGGCCGTAAGGCCAAATCCGTGAAAATCCGTGAGTAATCCGTGGAGCAAGAATGTTCCGATAACTCTGCGTTATCCGATGAAAAAAACTGATGAAAAGAATATGAAGAAACGAAAAAGAGGGTGTGTCATGGATTATGACACACCCTCTTTTTTGTATTAGTTGAATATGTATCTTACAGAGAACTGGATAGAATAGGTAGAACTGAAACTTGTCAAATTGGTATAAGTCTTGTCCAAGATGTTCTTTCCATTCTTCTGGAAGTTGAATGCTTTTGTCTTTGAGTCGTACTTCAACAACTGCATGTTGTTTACGCTCTTGTAGAGACCCCAACTGCTGTGGAGCAGGTTAGCCAGGTTCTTGATATCAACACCAAACTGCAGGGTGTTCTTCTGACCGGCTACCTTGAGGTAGAAGTTCTGGTTGAACTTGAAATCCAACTGATGGTGCCATGGCATGATAGCGCCACCACGCTCTGTATATCTGCCCTTGCGATCCTTCAGATAAGAATCCTGGTTGATGTAAGCCCAGAAATCATCACGCTGGTCATCTGCACGGTAGGTCACGTTATCATTTTCATCCTTTACATCTGCAAAGTTCCAGTCGTCGAGTTCACGACGTGAAGCAGGAACGTACAACAGACCGTTTGAACCATAGTCGTTTACTACGTTTGAAGATAAGATGTAAGAGTAGCGTGCACAGCTATAACCACCGGCATAACCCAAGTTCATACCCTCGTAGATCAGACCCACCTCTGTACCGAAGTGCTTAGCGTAGTCTTTCTTGTAAGAAGCAGAAACGATCACACGGTGAGGAGCTACGTATGTACCCAAACCAGTTTCCTTATCATTATTGCCGTTGATAGAATAACGGTTGTTGTAGTATGCAGAAGAAACCTGGTCGCCTACACCGTCACCATAAGAGCGGGCTCTTGAGTGAGTATAGGATGCAGAGATATTGAGACCGAAGTTAAATCTCTTGGCAAGCGATGTGGTGATAGAGTAGTAATATGCCTTATGACCTGCATTGGTAATCATGTAAGGGTTGTTACCATTTCCGCTGGCTGTGTAGTAGCGGCGGGTATCACCAGGAGCCAAAGTGATGGTTGATTCTCCATCCCAAGAGTAGTTCAGGTTGGTCACAGTTGCAGGGTTGAATTCACGGCTGTAGATACCTTCTACAGAGAAATCAATACCGCCAGGCAACTTCGCGTCGATAGCCAAAGAACTCTTCCATGTTGCATTCATCTTCAAATCCTTGTCGATGATGGTAGGAGTAGAAGGAGCTGGTGCATTCTCGCGACTTGCAGAGAGGGTGAGGTCCTTCAACTGGTCTGCACGGTTTACATGGAAATTAGGCTGACCGTATGCTGCTTCGTTGGCCTTATTATAATAATAGGTGTATTGACCACAACCGGCATTACCCACTGCAGATACGAGCCATACAAATGGCAGACGACCTACGAAGTAACCTGTACCACCACGGAGCACGAGCTTCTGGTCGCCAAGAATATCCCAATTGAAACCTACACGAGGTGAAACGGTTATATTTGCGTCTGGCAACTGGTCTGTATTGTAGCTATAATACTTGTCGTCGTTGGCTCTGTACTTCAATGCACCGAAAGCTGCATTGTAGTTGTTCTTCAACTCAGGATAGATAGGCAACTCAAATCGCAAACCTGCGGTGAGGCGGAAACGGTCAGAGAAATTGATCTGGTCCTGAACGTAAGCAGAGAACTGGTTGTATTTCATCTTAGCCAAGAACTGGTCGCTGCCATCCATAGGGAAGGTAACGCCGTATGCTGCTGGTTTTCCACCTGCCATGAAATCTTCTGGAGAAGAATATACGTAGTAACCAGCTGAAGCGGCACCGAATCCATTGGTAGCCTCGTTGGTCTCATACTGCACACCAGCGATGAAATTCTGGATACCTACTGCCCATGTAGCTTCATCAGTAGCCACGAATGTCTTGACCTGACGGAGGTTACCCTCTGTGAATGGGTCTGGACCTAAGCCCATGTAAAATGCGCCGTCCTTCAGAATATCCACTGTTGGGAACATTCCTCCCAGATAGGTACGAGGCTCATCCTGGTAAGAGTATGTCAAGCGAAGGGTGTTGTTCCATCCACCCCACTTAGAGTTCCATTCACCTGCTACAGAGGTAAAGTTCTTTTCCTGATAGTAACGGGCACTCTCGAAATAAAGACCTGAGTTGGCTGTACGGCCAGACTGTGACTTTCCGCCTGAGATGGCGATGCCATCAGATGTTCCACCAGGATAAATCTCTGTATCCTTGAATGGAGTGGTAGAACTGGAAGGACTGTTGGAATCCTTGTCATGGCTTCTGGAGAAGCGGAGGTTCACCTTGTTAAACTTGTTGATATTCCAGTCTAAACGAGCCAGGAATTTGTAAGAAGGTGTGTCGAGAGAATAACTCTGGTAGCGACCTGGGTTGTAACCATACTTGCTCTGGAGGAACTGGAGCATATTCTCCATGTCGCTCTGCAAAGGACGGTGTACGGTACCTGAGTTTGGCTTCCAAGCGTCGGTAGCACTCATTCGGGCAGTACCTGAAGGACCGGCTGAGATGTTTGCCTGATATTCACCATTCGCAAAGAAGAAGAGTTTGTCCTTAATGATAGGACCTCCCAAACTGACTCCCCATGTGGTAGAGTGAGACTGGAGACGGTTCAACTGGTAGTCGGAAACCTTGTCGCCACGGAGATGAGAGTTGGTGGTGTACATATAGGCTGTACCCTTAAACTGATTGGTACCACTCTTGGTAACAGCACTGATGGCACCTCCTGTAAATCCGCTCAGACGTACATCGTATGGAGAGGAAGATACGGATACCTGATCCAATGCATCCAGAGAGATTGGTGAACCGTTACCAGGAAGGTTGCCGCCGATACCGAAAGCATTGTTGAATGCAGCACCATCGACAGTCACGTAACTCTGGCGGTAATTACCACCACCCACAGCGAAACCGCTGCCAATCTGGGCACCCTGTGGAGTCAACTTCAAGATGTCGTTCATGCTACGGCTCACGGTAGGAATGCTCTCAATCTGTCCGGCGTTGATACTGGTAGTAGCACCAGCGCGGTCTGTGCGCATGTTGTTGTTGCGTGAAGCAGATACAACAACTTCTTCGAGCAACTCGGCATTCTCTTTGAGCGTTTCATCCAATACGGTGTTTTGTCCCAAAGGCAAGTTTACGCCCTTCAAAACTTTAGAAGAGTAACCGATGTAGGAAACTTCCACTTTGTAAGGACCACCAGGCTGCAAACCCTGGATAGAGTAACGGCCATTGGCATTGGTGGTTGCTCCATAAACGGTACCGGAAGGCTCGTGGGTTACTTTGATGGTAGCACCAATGACGTCCTCATTGTTGGCAGTAATCTTACCACTCAGACTTGATGTGGTAATCTGAGCCATTGCCTGTGATACGAAGAAAATCAGCAAGGCAAAAAGTAAATGCAATTTTTTTTGCATACCTTATAAATAATTAGTTAATAATGTTTTGGGGCTAAAATTTCTGTCGATTTTAACCTCCATTTTCAAATATGCTGCAAATTTATATAATTTTTTCCGTATTCTTGTTAAGAAAATGTGAAAAAATTGCCTCAATTCCTAAAATACACACTTTTGTCACCATTTTGCGACATTTTTATGGTTCTTGTCTCTTTCGCCTTTTTTCTTTTACGATCCCTTTTTCCGGCATATTTAGCATAATTATGCAACAAATTCATATAAAAAATCAAAAATTACTGGCAAAATGATAAATAATTCAAGAAAAATGCTACGATATGAAAAATATTTCGTATTTTTGCAAATAGTTTAGTTCAAATAGTGAATAAATTGCATAGTTTAATTTAAATAGTGAATAAGATGATACTGGACATTGACATGCTGAGAAGCTTCTATGCTTCGTATTCTGAAAGTGTAGCTCAGGCTAAAGCTACGGTAAAACGACCTCTTACTTATGCCGAGAAGGTGCTTTTTGCTCACCTTTTCGACCCCACACAATTGCGCCCTTATAAAAGAGGTGTGGAATATGTTGATTTCCGACCTAATCGTGTGGCAATGCAGGATGCAACGGCTCAGATGGCTCTTCTTCAGTTCATGAATGCGGGTAAGGACAAAGTGGCCGTACCTGCCTCTGTTCATTGTGATCACTTGATTCGTGCGGATGTGGGTGTTGCACAAGACCTTCCTGAGGCGTGCAAGACCAATAAGGAGGTTTATGACTTCTTGAAATCTGTTTCTCAGAAATACCATATCGGTTTTTGGGGTCCGGGTGCTGGTATCATCCATCAGGTGGTACTCGAAAACTATGCCTTCCCTGGTGGTATGATGGTGGGTACTGACTCTCATACACCTAATGCCGGTGGACTCGGAATGGTGGCTGTTGGCGTTGGTGGTGCTGATGCGGTAGATGTTCTTACCGGTCAGCCTTGGGAACTCAAGATGCCTCGTCTCATCGGTGTTCATCTTACTGGTAAACTTTCGGGTTGGGCTACTCCTAAGGATGTAATCCTCGAAATTCTCGGTATTCTTACCGTAAAGGGTGGTACCAATGCCATTCTCGAATACTTCGGTGATGGTCTTGACAGTATTTCTACGACAGGTAAGGCTACGATCTGTAATATGGGTGCAGAACTGGGTGCTACCTGTTCTATCTTCCCATTCGATGGAAATGCGGATGAGTATCTCCGTAAGACAGGTAGAGAGGAGATTGCTTCTCTTGCCCAGCAGAATGCGGCTGAACTCCGTGCTGATGATGAGGTGCTTGCCAATCCGTCTGCTTTCTATGATCAGATTGTGGAAATCGACCTCTCTAAGGTAGAACCTCATCTCAATGGTCCGTTTACGCCAGATGCGGCTACTCCTATCTCTCACATGAAGGCCAAAGGTCCTGCCAATGACTATCCGATGGTGGTTGAAGTGGGATTGGTGGGCAGTTGTACCAACTCTTCTTACCAGGATCTCGCCCGTGCTGCCAGTGTGGCTCGTCAGGCTTACGAGAAGGGTATTCAAGTGAAAGGTCAGTTGATTATCAACCCGGGTTCTGAACAGATTCGCTATACCGCTGAGCGTGACGGTATCCTCGATGATTTCAAGAAGATCGGTGCACTGATTATGACCAATGCCTGTGGTCCATGTATCGGACAGTGGAAGCGCCATACGGATGACAATACGCGCAAGAATGCCATCGTTACTTCTTTCAATAGAAACTTCCGCCGTCGTGCTGATGGCAATCCTAATACTTACGCCTTTATCGGTAGCCCTGAATTGACGGTGGCACTTACCATCGCCGGGCGTCTCGACTTTAATCCTGCTACGGATACCTTATTAGATAAGGATGGCAACAGCGTGATGCTCGATGCTCCTACCGGTTTTACTTTCCCTCCTAAGGGATTTGCCGTAGAAGATAAGGGCTTTATTGCTCCAAGCGAGGAAAATGCCAACGTGGAGGTGGTGATTGCTCCGGATAGCAACCGACTTCAGAAACTCGCTCCGTTTGCTGCCTGGGATGGGAAGGATCTGATTGACATGCCGCTGCTGATCAAGACAGAGGGTAAGTGTACAACAGACCATATCTCTATGGCAGGTCCTTGGTTGAAGTTCCGTGGTCATCTGCAGAATATCTCCGATAACCTCCTGATGGGTGCCGTGAATGCTTTCAATGGTGAGAGCAACAAGGTGAAAAACCAGTTGGATGGCAAATACGTGGAGGTTTCTACTGCTGCCAAGGCTTATAAAGCGCAGAATATCAGCAGCATCGTAGTGGCAGAAGACAACTATGGTGAGGGTTCTTCTCGTGAACATGCAGCGATGGAACCTCGATTCCTCAATGTGAAGGTGATTCTCGCCAAGAGTTTCGCCCGTATCCACGAGACCAATCTGAAAAAGCAGGGTATGCTTGCGCTTACTTTCTGCAACAAGGATGATTATAATAAGGTACAGGAAGACGACCGTATCTCTTTGACTGGTCTTAAGGAGTTTGCACCAGGCAGTCACCTTACCGTCACCCTTAAGCACAAGGATGGCTCTGAGGATAGCTTCGAGGTAGAACATACCTATAATGATACGCAAATCGCATGGTTTAAGGCTGGTAGTGCCTTGAATTTTGCAGCGCAGAAATAACATTCTAATTTGAATAATTATGAACAAGGAATATTTGATATATAAATTAAGCGATGAGGTTAAAAACTCATGCAAGATTGACAAGGAGGCATTCACCAAATTCAATGTGAAGCGTGGTCTTCGCAATGAGGATGGTTCGGGTGTGCTCGTCGGTTTGACTAATATCGGTAATGTGGTGGGTTATGAGCGTGATGAGCAAGGTAAATTGAAACCTACCGAGGGTAAACTCTACTATCGTGGCTATGAATTGGACGACCTTGTAACTCCTCTTCTCAAGGAGAAGCGATTCGGTTTTGAGGAGGTGGCTTTCCTCTTGCTCTCCGGTCAGTTGCCTGACAAGGAGGAATTGGAGGCTTTCAGGGAACTCATCAATGATAATATGCCGCTCGATCACCGTACGATTACCCATATCATTGAGTTGGAGGGTAGCAATATCATGAATATCCTGGCTCGTTGTGTGCTCGAAATGTACACCTTCGATCCAAATCCGGATGATATCAGTCGTGACAACCTGATGCGCCAGAGTATAGAGTTGATTGCCAAGTTCCCTACCATCATCGCATACGCATACAATATCTATCGTCACTCTGTGCAGGGCAGAAGTCTGCATATCCGTCATCCACGTGAGAACCTCTCTATTGCAGAGAATTTCCTCTATATGATGAAGCATGAGAATTATTCAGAACTGGATGCGCGTATGCTCGACTTGCTCCTGATTATCCAGGCTGAGCATGGTGGTGGTAACAACTCTACCTTCACCGTACGTGTTACTTCTTCTACCCGTACGGATACCTACAGTTCTATTGCTGCTGGTATCGGTAGTTTGAAGGGTCCTCTTCATGGTGGTGCCAATATCAAGGTTATCAATATGTTCCATCACCTGAAGGAAGCGATCAAGGATTGGACGAATGTTAGTGAGCTTGATATTTACTTGAAACGTATGCTCAACAAGGAGGCTTATGACAAGACCGGTCTGATCTATGGTATCGGTCATGCTGTCTATACTTTGAGCGACCCACGTGCAGTGGAGTTGAAGCGCCTGGCTGGTGAGTTGGCTAAGGAAAAGGGTAGAGAGGATGAGTATAACTTCCTGAAACTCATCGAACAGGAAGGTATCAAGTGCTTGCAGGAACATCGTGGTGGTAGCAAACCAGCTTGTGCCAACCTCGACTTCTATAGCGGTTTCATCTATGAGATGATAGGTTTGCCACAGGAAATCTATACACCAATCTTCGCCATGGCACGTATCGTGGGTTGGACAGCCCATCGTATTGAGGAACTGAACTTCGAAGGTCGCCGTATCATCCGTCCTGCTTATAAGAATATTTTGGGAGAGTTGGATTATACGCCGCTCATGGACAGATAAAACAATTATTTATCTCGCAAGAAAAGTTTTTGCACGCTTTTCTTGCGAGATTTCTTCATTTTTAGTACCTTTGCACCCATATTTCAAACATTAATATAGAATTTATACTCTTATGGGAGGCATATTCGGAACGATTTCCAAGAAAAGTTGTGTCGCAGACCTTTTCTACGGCACTGATTACAACTCACATCTCGGCACACGCCGAGGCGGTTTGGCAACCTACAGTCAGGATAAAGGCTTCGTGCGCTCTATCCACAACCTCGAAAGCTCTTATTTCAGAACCAAGTTTGAAACTTCATTAGATAAGTTTGAAGGGGCTACCTCTGGTATTGGAGTGATCAGCGATACGGATGCACAGCCGCTCATCATGAACTCTCATCTTGGCCGATTTGCCATCTGTACAGTGGCAAAGATTGCCAACAAGGATGAACTTACCCAACATTTGCTGGAGAAGAACATGCACTTTGCTGAGATGTCTTCCGGCAGTACCAATCCTACTGAACTTGTTGCCTTGCTCGTCATTCAGGGCAAGACTTTCAAAGAGGGTATCGAGAATGTATATCATCACATCAAGGGCTCTTGTACCATGATGATTCTCACCGAGGATGGTATCATCTGTGCCCGTGACAGTTGGGGACGCACGCCACTTATTATCGGCAAGAAGGATGGTGCCCATGCTGCTTCCAGCGAATCTACCTCTTTCCCTAATCTCGACTATGAGACTGAGTATGAGGTGGGTCCGGGAGAGATTGTGAAGATGACTGCTGATGGACTTGAGCAGCTGAGACCTGCCAATAAGAAGATGCAGATCTGTTCTTTCCTGTGGGTTTATTATGGTTTCCCAACTTCTACCTACGAGGGACGTAATGTGGAGGATGTGCGCTTTACCAATGGTTGCAACCTCGCCAAGACCGACGATGTGGAGGTGGATTGCTGTAGTGGTATTCCTGATTCGGGTACGGGTATGGCTATGGGTTATGCTGCTGGTAAGGGTGTGCCTTACCAGCGTTGTATTGCTAAATATACGCCTACTTGGCCTCGTTCATTTACTCCAAGCAACCAGAGTATGCGCTCTTTGGTAGCTAAGATGAAACTGATACCTAACAAGGCGATGCTCAAAGGCAAGCGAGTTCTTTTCTGTGATGACAGTATCGTAAGAGGTACCCAGTTGCGTGATAATGTGAAGGTTCTTTTCGATCAGGCTGGTTTGAAGGAATGTCACATGAGAATCGCCTGTCCTCCATTGGTTTACGGTTGTCCATTTATCAACTTCACTTCTTCCAAGAGCGACATGGAATTGATTACTCGTCGTATCATCGAGAAGTTTGAAGGCGATGCCAATAAGAATCTTGAAAAGTACGCTACTACGGGTTCTCCTGAATATCAGAGAATGGTGGACGAGATTGCGCGTCAACTCGGTTTGACTACTTTGAAGTTCAATACCATAGAACAGTTGATTGAGGCGATCGGCTTACCGAAATGCCAGGTCTGCACCCATTGCTTTGATGGCAGTAGCGACTATACGCTGCATGAATTTGCAGATGAGGAATAAAAAAATGAGGGTGTGTCATGGTCTTATGACACACCCTCATTTTTTGATAGGGGGGTTATTTCTGTTTCCGTAGAATAATCAGAGTTACACCGGCAAGAATAGCAACAATACCGAGCGCAAGCTGCAGGGTAAAGGATTCTCCAAAAATACAGACGCCAATCACGACTGCGGTAACAGGTTCCAAGGCTCCCATGATGGCAGCAGGGGTACTGCCGATGAGATTGATGGAAATCGTCATGAAGAAGAGCGAGAGTACCGTCGGTAAAAGAGCGAGTTGGGCTGCACAGAGCCACTGCTTCGGTGTTTCCAACATTTGGAAACTTTCCCCCGATATCCACGTGAAGAGGGCAACGGTTATCAGACCGAATACCAATATCCAGAAGGTGAATTTGACATTCGACATGGTGTTGTTCTTCCACTGGTTGATGGAGATGATATAAACCGCATAGAGCAGGGAGGAGGCCATCACAAGGGCAAAACCCGCTGTGCTCAACTTGGCGTTTCCATCTCCCTGATAAAGAAGTCCGACGCCTGAAACGGCGAGAAGAATGGCGATGGTACTGGTCCAGGTGACCTTCTCATGGAAAAAGGCGGTCATCAGGATTGCAGTCATAATGGGATAGACAAAAAGCAGGGTACTCGCGATTCCTGCTGCCATATAATGGAAACTGACATAGAGCGTGGTGGAAGAGAGGGCGAAGAAACTGCCTAAGCATGCCAGACGGATGGCATGACCCCACTTGATGGCGAAACTTTCACGGCGTACCAGTAAGACGATGGCAAACATGACTACTGCTAAAAGGTAGCGATAGGTCAGGACGGAACCGGAAGAGAATCCGTCATGGTAGAGCTCTAAGGTACCCAATGGGTTGGTACCATAACAAACAGCGGCAATGATGCCCGCCAGAAAACCTTTAACTTGATTACTGTTCACTTTTTTGTTTTTTATATTGTTGGTTCATTTTGGGCTGCAAAGGTACTCATTATTTTGATAAAAAACGCTTTTATTCCAGCATTTTTCCTTTTTTTGTATTTTTCTCTTTGTGCTTCGGGTGAAAAGTTGTATTTTTGCCCCCAAATATCGGTTCTTTCATTGAAACCGATGATGGTTTAAAGATAAAAAGTTGTATTATGGAACCCATTCGTAAAATCGAAAAGGTGAGCCTGAGAAATCTCCACATGGAGGATTATGACCAGCTCGCTAAATCTTTCAAGCGTATCTACGCTGATTCTGACGTGTTCTGGACACGCCAGCAAATCAAGAAACTCATTACTATATTTCCTGAAGGTCAGGTTGTCATCATCGTGGATGATAAGATTGTAGGATGTGCCCTGTCTATCATCGTCAATTATAATATGGTGAAAGGTGATCATACCTATGCGCAGGTGACTGGTAACGAGACTTTCAATACACACGATCCTAATGGTAATATTCTCTATGGTATAGAGGTGTTTATCCACCCTGATTACCGTGGCTTGCGATTGGCACGCCGTATGTACGAGTATCGCAAGGAATTGTGCGAAAAGTTGAATCTGAAGGCGATCATGTTTGGTGGTCGTATTCCTAACTATCATAAGTATGCGGACCAGATGCGTCCGAAGGAGTATATCGAGAAGGTGCGCTCCCGTGAAATCTACGACCCGGTACTCACGTTCCAGTTGAGCAATGATTTCCACGTCCGTCGTGTCATCCGCAATTATCTGCCAAGTGATGAGGAGAGTGAACATTGCGCCACATTGTTGCAGTGGGATAATATCTATTACCAGCCACCAACGGATAGTTTTGTAGATAGAAAACCTACGGTGCGCATCGGATTGGTTCAGTGGCAGATGCGTCCTTATGCTTCTGTGGATGATCTCTTTGAACAGGTGGAGTTCTTCGTGGATTCCGTGTCTGACTATAAGAGTGATTTCATCCTTTTCCCAGAATACTTTAATGCTCCGCTGATGGCGAAGTTTAATGACATGGGTGAAGCGCAGAGTATTCGTGAAATGGCTCAATATACGGAACAGATCCGTGACCGTTTCCGTGAATTGGCTATCAGCTATAACATCAATATCATCACGGGTTCCATGCCACTGGTAAAGGAAGACGGGGCGCTTTATAATGTGGGTTTCCTCTGCCGCAGAGATGGTAGCGTGGATATGTATGAGAAGATTCACGTGACTCCTGATGAACAGAAATGCTGGGGATTGACAGGCGGTAGCAATATCCAGACTTTTGATACCGACTGTGGCAAGATTGGTATTGTCATCTGCTATGATGTGGAGTTCCCTGAACTCTCTCGTCTGATGGCACAGGATGGTATGCAGATTCTCTTTGTACCATTTATGACCGATACGCAGAATGCCTACTCTCGTGTGAGAGTTTGTGCACAAGCGCGTGCTATCGAGAATGAGTGTTATGTGGCGATTGCAGGTAGTGTGGGCAACTTGCCTCGTGTGCATAATATGGATATCCAGTATGCACAGAGTGCCGTATTTACACCATGTGATTTTGCCTTCCCTAATGATGGTAAGCGCTCGGAGGCGACACCGAATACGGAAATGATCCTGATTTCGGATGTGGATTTGAATCTTCTCAATGAGTTGCATACGTATGGTGCTGTTCGCAATATGCGCGACAGACGCAAGGATCTTTATGAATTGAAAAAGAAATAATGTACAAGATAGAGATATCGGAGCGGACGCTCCATTTCAAGGTGCCGGCAGGAACATCAAGAGGTGTTTATACCACCCGGCATAGTTCCTTCCTCACGCTATCCTCGGATGAAGTACCGGGCGTGAAAGGTGTGGGCGAATGTGCTACGCTCCCGGATTTGAGCTGTGATGCAAAGCCGGAATATGAGGCGACGCTGCGACAGGTCTGTCAACTGGTGGAACAGATGGGGCGTATTCCGTATGATATGATTCGTGCCTATCCGAGCATTACTTTTGGATTGGAATCGGCATTTGCAGACTTCTTCCATCAGGTAAAGGTGGCTGCAACTGCTAATCCTTCTTCTGTCGCCTTGCAGACATTTGCAGTACCGGCTTGGGCAAATGGCTTGGGCAAATTGTATGATACGCCTTTTGCACGCGGGGAAGCGGGGATTACCATCAACGGACTGGTGTGGATGGGCTCTTACGATGAAATGTTAGGAAGACTGGAGGAGAAACTGAAAGAGGGTTTCCATTGCGTGAAACTGAAGATTGGTGCCATCGACTTCCTGAAAGAACTGGATCTGGTCAAGTGTATCAGAGAGCGCTATTCCAAGGAGGAGGTGCAACTGCGTGTGGATGCCAATGGTGGTTTCTCTCCGGAGGATGCGATGAGTCGCCTGGAAACATTGGCAAGATACGATATTCATTCCATCGAACAGCCTATCAAACAACATCAGTGGCCTAAGATGGCTGAACTCTGCCGGGAGACTCCGTTGCCGATTGCGCTTGATGAGGAATTGATCGGTGTCAATGTCCGTTCGATGAAGCAGGCGCTGTTGGATACCATCCGGCCGCAATATATTGTTTTGAAACCTTCACTCCATGGAGGTATGTATGGATGTGAGGAATGGATCTCCCTTGCCCAGGAAAGAGGAATTGGGAGTTGGATTACATCCGCTTTGGAAAGCAATGTAGGACTGAATGCGATTGCCCATTTCTGTGCTAAGGTCTATGGAGAGGAAGCGTATGGCGCTGAGGCTCCTATGGCACAAGGGCTTGGAACCGGAAAATTGTTTGAGGATAATTTGCCGAGCCAATTAGAGATTCGGGGAGAAAAATTGTTTTTCCTTCCCTAAGTCTCCTGTTTTTCTTTTTGAAAACAATAAAAGGGAATACGATGGACTTGAAGGATTTTTTAGAGATATGGGGAAATGAGAAGGACAGGGTGCTGGTACATACCAGTGGCTCTACCGGTAAACCGAAGGAGATGTGGGTCGAGAAGAATAAGATGAGAAACTCGGCTCGCATTACCTGTGATTTCTTGGGAATTCAGTCTGGTGACTCTGCATTTCTCTGTTTGCCCCTCGATTATATTGCAGGCAAAATGATGACGGTGAGAAGCATCGAGAGAGAACTTCGGCTCGTTTGTGTCGAACCCTGTGGTCATCCACTCTCCAATGAAGCTCTTCAGCAGGCTACAGCTGTTGATTTCCATACATCATCTTCCTGTTCTGCTGCTACAATTTTAGCGAAAGGTATCGATTTTGCTGCCATGGTACCGATGCAGGTATTCAATTCACTCAGCGTGCCAGAAGAAAGGAAAAGGTTGGGGAGGATTAAAAACCTGATCATTGGGGGTGGAGCTATTGATGAGGCACTCGCTGCTGAATTGATGACTTTGCCGGAAGAGATAGCGGTTTGGAGTACTTATGGCATGACGGAAACACTGTCGCATATTGCCTTGAGACGACTGAACGGACCGGATGCGAGTGAATGGTATCATCCCTTTGATAGCGTAAAGGTGGAAGTGAACCGGGAAGGATGTCTTGTGATTGATGCCCCCTTGGTTTGTGCTGAAAAGTTAGTGACCAATGATATAGCCGAATTGAAAGTGATGGATGCTTCCGAGTCATGTGGTAGCCATCGGGTTGCCTTTCGTATCAAGGGCAGGAAAGATTTTGTAATCTGTTCCGGCGGTGTGAAAATTCAGATAGAGGAGGTGGAGGATAAACTCCGCCCATTTCTACAGTCTCCGTTTATGATAACGAAGAAGAAGGATGAAAAGTTTGGGGAAATGGCTGTACTCGTCTCTGAGGATGTGGATTTGGATGGAGTAGAACGGGTTTGTAAGGAGCAACTTCCTAAATTCTGGGTGCCGAAACTGTTCATCCATGTTGACAAGATACCGATGACGGAAACGGGAAAAGTAAAAAGAGGAGGCTTTTTCGAAAAATAATTGTGAAAAAGATACTTATTGTAGCGCTGATTGCTTGCAATTAAGATATTTTTTTGTATTTTTGCAAGCGGAACGAGAATTTATGATGGAAATCGAAATCTAATAATAATTATATATCAAAAACTAACAAGATGAAATTGACAAAAACTATTCAGACTGTGGCTTTAGCCTCTTTGTTGGCTTTATCGCCTGCGGAGATGATGGCTGCCCAGAAAGGGGGTACCTTTACAACGGGTGACAAGACATTTCTTTTGAATGGCAAGCCTTTTGTCGTAAAGGCGGCTGAGTTGCACTATCCTCGTATTCCTCGTGCTTACTGGGAGCATCGCATCAAAATGTGTAAGGCTCTTGGCATGAATACGGTTTGTCTCTATGTGTTCTGGAATATTCATGAACAGAAGGAGGGACAGTTTGATTTTACTGGCAATAATGACGTGGCTGCTTTCTGTCGTCTCTGTCAGAAGAATGGTATGTACGTCATTGTACGTCCGGGTCCATACGTTTGTGCGGAGTGGGAGATGGGCGGTCTGCCTTGGTGGCTTCTGAAGAAGAAGGATATCCGTTTGCGTGAGCAGGATCCTTATTTCATGCAGCGTGTGGAAATCTTCGAGAAAGAGGTGGGCAAGCAACTGGCTCCTCTGACCATCCAGAATGGGGGCCCTATCATCATGGTGCAGGTTGAGAATGAATATGGTTCTTATGGTAAGGACAAACCTTACGTGAGCGCTATCCGTGATATTGTGAAGAAGAGCGGTTTTGATAAGGTAAGTCTCTTCCAGTGCGACTGGTCTTCCAACTTCCTCAACAATGGTCTTGATGATCTGACTTGGACCATGAACTTCGGTACGGGTGCCAATATCGACAACCAGTTTAAGCGACTGGGCGAGGTGCGTCCGAATGCGCCTAAGATGTGTTCTGAGTTCTGGAGCGGTTGGTTTGATAAATGGGGAGCCCGTCATGAAACCCGTCCTGCCAAGGATATGGTGGAGGGTATGGATGAGATGCTTTCCAAGGGCATCAGTTTCTCACTCTATATGACCCATGGTGGAACCAGTTTCGGTCATTGGGCAGGTGCCAATTCTCCGGGTTTCCAACCAGATGTGACTTCTTACGATTATGATGCGCCTATCAATGAATGGGGTTTGGCTACTCCTAAGTATTTCGAACTTCGTAAGATGATGTCGAAATATACGGATGGCAAGAAATTACCTGCTGTTCCTAAGGCTCCGATGTCCCTCATCAGCGTGCCAACTTTCCAGTTGAATGAATACAGACCATTGAGCAATGGTATCACCGGTGAAAAGGAAAGCAATAAGCCTTTGTCATTTGAGGATATGGACATGGGTTGGGGTACGATGGTTTATACCACCACACTGCCGGAAATCAAGGCTGGTGCTACCCTGACAGGTGAATTCCACGATTTTGCTCAGGTATATGTCAATGGTAAGTATGTGGGCAAGATAGACCGTGTGAAGAATGAGAAATCACTCGATCTGCCTGCCGCTGCTGTGGGTAGCGAGATGACCATCGTAGTGGAAGGTATGGGCCGTATCAACTTCGGTCGTGCCATCAAGGACTATAAGGGTATTATTGGCAACGTAACCATCTCAACAGCAGATGAACTTTGCGACATCACTTTAAGTCCAAAGCAGTGGAACAACCAGATTATTCCTGATGATTACAAGAATGCCATTGATGCGCTCAATGCACCGATGAACAGAATGGCAGGTCTGAAGAGCAAGGCGGGTTACTATCGCGGTTATTTCAACATCAGCAAGGTGGGCGATACCTTTATTAATATGGAGGCATTCGGCAAAGGACAGGTTTATGTCAATGGTCATGCGCTTGGAAGATTCTGGCAAATCGGTCCTCAGCAGACTTTGTACTTACCAGGCTGCTGGTTGAAGAAGGGCAAGAACGAGGTGGTAGTACTCGATGTCGTTGGTCCGAAGGGTGAGGCTGGCAAACCAGGTTCTTCAGTAGCTCCAACAGCTTTCTGCCAGAATAAACCAGAGTTGGATAAGTTGAACCTTGAGAAGAGCAACAAGCATAATGATCCAGGTCATCGTATGGATTTGAATTCTGATGTTCCAGTGCTGAAGGCAGATTTGAAGGCAGGCAATGGTTGGCAGACACTCAAACTTGACAAGCCTGTAACCGGTCGTTACTTTGCCATTGAGTGCACCAGCAGTCAGAGCGGTGACTCACAGATTGCCATTGCTGAGGTATATCTCCAGGATGCACAGGGCAACCGGATTGATCGCAACAATTGGGTAGCTTATTATGCAGATAGCGAGAAGGGTAATTCTACGCTCGACAAGATGTTCGACTTGCAGGAGAGTACCTATTGGCAGACTGAGAAGGGTGCTAACTTCCCTCATCTTTGTATTGTAGATATGGGCAAGGAGGTAACCGTATCAGCCTTCGAATATCTGCCAAGAGCCGAAGAGGGTGCTCCAGGTAGTGTGAAGAGTTTCAAACTCTTTATCAAGAAGTAAAATGGGGCGCAATCCAGCTCCTACTACCCATAAATGATGATTTTTGAGGGGAAAGTGGATGTTTTAACACAAATCCTTCTCTTAATACGAAATAAATTTGTAATTTTGCAGTCCCATTCCTAACAAGGGGAATCGGGACTGCATTTTTTATGTAGTTTCTGATGGGTCCCACAAGCAGGAATCAGGCTTAATTCATCAACAAAAATAAGGAAAAGGTACATGATAAAGAAAGAAAAAATCGCTATCGTCGCTGGTATTGGTGCAGTTATTGGTATCGGAATTACATTCTTGGCAGCTGTAGGGCTTGGCAAGAAGAAAGGCGCGGCGTATCTAAAAAAGTGCCCTTTTAAGAAATAAACCCAGTCACAATTCTGTGATTGGGCTTTTTTGTTTCTGAAAAATTGTATTCATTATTATAATTATTAACTATTTAAATATAAAGGAACATTGATTATGAGAACAGAATGGAGAGGTTTCAAAGGAAACAAGTGGCAATCTGAGGTCAATCTTCGTGACTTCATACAGAACAACTACACCAGCTACGACGGCGATGAGACGTTCTTGGCAGAACCTACCCAAGCTACTGATACCCTTTGGGGTATGTTGAAGGAACTCCAGAAGCAGGAGCGTGCCAAGGGTGGTGTGCTTGATATGGAGACAGAGGTAGTATCAGGATTGACAGCATACGGTGCAGCCTACATCGGTGAGGGCACCAAGGACTTGGAGAAGGTAGTGGGTCTTCAGACTGATAAGCCATTGAAGCGTGCTTTCATGCCATACGGTGGTATCAAGATGGCAGAGCAGGCTTGTACAACATACGGCTATGAGCCATCTGAGAAGCTCCACGAGATTTTCCACAAGTATTGCAAGACTCACAATGATGGTGTATTCGATGCTTATACTCCAGAGATGAAGCTCGTTCGCCACAATCATATTCTTACAGGTCTTCCTGATACTTACGGTCGTGGCCGTATCGTAGGTGACTATCGTCGTGTTGCTCTTTATGGTATTGATTTCCTGATTGCTGAAAAGCAGAAGGATTTGAATCAGATGGGCGACCGTGAGATGATTGACGAGGTCATCCGCCTGCGTGAGGAGGTTGCTATGCAGATCAAGGCGCTCAAGGGTTTGAAGGAAATGGCTGCAAGCTATGGCTTTGATATCAGTCAGCCAGCTCAGAATGCGCGTGAGGCTGTACAGTGGTTGTACTTTGGTTACCTCGGTGCTGTAAAGACACAGAACGGTGCTGCGATGTCTGTAGGTCGTATCTCAACTTTCCTCGATATCTATTTCGAGCGTGACTTCCAGGAGGGTACTTTGACCGAGGCTGATGCACAGGAGTTGATCGACCACTTGGTCATGAAGTTCCGTATGGTGAAGTTCGCACGTATCCCTTCTTACAACCAGCTCTTCTCTGGTGACCCAGTATGGGCAACACTTGAGGTAGGTGGTATGGGTCAGGATGGCCGTTCTATGGTTACAAAGAACGACTTCCGTTTCCTCCACACATTGGAGAACATGGGTCCTTCACCAGAGCCAAACCTGACTGTATTGTACAGTGCTCGTTTGCCAAAGGGATTCAAGCACTATGCTTCTTTGATTTCTGTGAAGACAAGTTCTATCCAGTACGAAAATGACGATGTAATGCGCCCAGTATGGGGTGATGACTATAGCATCTGCTGCTGTGTATCTGCTACACAGACAGGTAAGGAAATGCAGTTCTTCGGTGCTCGTGCCAACTTGGCTAAGTGCTTGACCTATGCAGTTTCTGGTGGTGTAGATTCTAAGACCCGTGAGCAGTGTGGTCCTAAGTATCGTGCTGTAGAGGGTGATGTATTGACATACGAGGAGTTCATGCCACGTTTCATGGATATGATGGACTGGTTGGCAAGTGTTTATGTGAAGACATTGAACTTGATTCACTATATGCACGACAAGTACTTCTATGAGGCAGCAGAGATGGCACTCATCGATACCGATGTACGTCGTACCTTTGCAACAGGTATTGCAGGTTTCAGCCACGTAGTAGATTCTATCTCAGCTATCAAGTATGCGAAGGTAAATATCATCCGTGATGAGACCGGTTTCCCATTGAGTTTCAAGACAGAGGGTGACTTCCCACGTTATGGTAATGATGATGAGCGTGCTGATGAGATTGCAGTATGGTTGCTCAAGACCTTCATGTCTCTCATCAAGAAGTATCACACTTACCGTGATTCAGAGCCTACAACCTCTATCCTTACGATTACATCCAATGTAGTATATGGTAAGTACACCAGCAATATGCCTGATGGTCGTCCAGCCGGTGCTCCTTTGGCTCCAGGTGCCAACCCATCATACGGTGCAGAGAAGAATGGTCTCTTGGCTTCATTGAACTCAGTAGCTAAGTTGCCTTATGAGTATGCGCTCGATGGTATTTCTAATACCCAGACCATCAGTCCAGGTGCTCTCGGTCATGATGACGAGGAGCGTGCCCAGACTTTGGTAGGCGTAATGGATGGTTACTTCAGTCAGGGTGCTCACCACTTGAATGTGAACGTATTTGGTGTAGATAAGCTCAAGGACGCTATGGAGCATCCAGAGAAGGAAGAATACCAGAACTTCACAATCCGTGTCAGTGGATATGCAGTTAAGTTCATCGACTTGACCCGTGAGCAGCAGCTCGACGTAATCGCTCGTCAGGCTCACGAGAGACTCTAAGGAAGTGAAGAATGAAGAGGGAAGAGTGAAGAATTCTCTTGTCTCTTTGTAACATATAGATTGCCCGCTATATTTTCTTTTCGAAGATATTTAGCGGGCAATTTTAGCTTATTTAACTGCAAATTTAAACTTGGTATTGAAAAAAGTGCTATATTTGCAGTATGAAACTAAATAATGAACAAAAGAAAGCCCTTTATGAAGAGGGTTACAAATTCTGTTTTGATGTTGTCAAGCTCATTCTTGGTGGTGTCATTTTTGCAGGAATTATGCAAGATAATATAGATAGAACTAGGTTGTATGCTTGGGGCGTTTTCTTTATGGTCTTGATAGTTGCATTAGGAATGTATTTTATAATAAAGTCTAAAAATAAAAAGAAATAATTATGGATTTAGTTGATTTTTTGGGTCTCGTCACTGCTCTTATAGTCGTTCCTGGGCTTGCTTTTATTCTTTGGGATAATTACCAAGAGAAGAAAGCTGGCGTATGAAAGGATTTGTTCACAGCATAGAAAGCTTTGGTTCGGTAGATGGACCAGGCATACGTTTCCTGATATTTCTACAGGGATGTCCGATGCGTTGTCAGTTCTGCCATAATCCTGATTCCTGGAAAGTGGGAGTGGGAGAGGAATGGACTGCAGATGACTTGCTCGACAAGGCGGAACGGTTCCGTACTTACTGGGGTGACAAAGGTGGCATCACGGTGAGCGGTGGCGAGGCATTGTTGCAAATCGACTTCCTGCTGGAATTGTTTGAGAAAGCGCACCGTCGTGGTATCAATACCTGTCTCGATACTTCTGCACAGTTGTTTACCCGTCAGGGGACTTTCTTTGAGAAGTTTGAGCGACTGATGGAGGTAACAGACACGATACTCCTGGACATCAAACATATTGATGATGAGGAGCATCGTAAACTGACCAAGCATTCTAACAGGAATATCCTGGATTGTGCTCGTTATCTGAGTGATATCCGGAAACCAGTTTGGATTCGCCATGTACTCATCCCTGGTATTACAGATAAAGATGAGTATCTGGAGCAGTTGAGTGATTTCCTTCAGACATTGGATAATGTGGAACGCGTAGATGTCCTTCCTTATCATACCTTAGGAATCTATAAGTATGAGAAGTTAGGCATTGACTATCCGCTCAAGGATGTCAATCCTCCTACTGCAGAAAGAATAGAGAATGCTAAGAAGATCTTAAGCAAAAAAGTTTTTTAAAATAAAATGAGTGAGGGGCGCAACTTAAGTAGCGCCCCTTTCGCCTATATGGAAAATGAGTTTAAAAAAATGGATCGTTTCTGCAACGGCTTACTTTACGAATCATATTTAAATTTTAGAAAATGATGAGAAGATTGAAAAAAGGCGGCATACTTGTTATGCTGGCAGTTCTGATGGGAACTGCAACGATATCTTGTTCCTATTCAAATGGGATTATGAGTAATGGAACGATAGACACCGGAAACCTTCATTTTGTAGAGGCGGATCTGACAGAGAAGCCATTTGTCAAAATAGAGGTAGAAACAGTAGCGGATGTCTATTATGTACAGAATAATGGAGATCAGCAGAGTGTGCGTTTCGACTTTACTCACATCAAGGATGATAAGCTTCGGAAGCAATTTGAGGATAAAACCGTGGCAATCTATCGAGAAGGAAAGTTGAAGATTGGCTTAAAGAGCAAGATAACAGGTGTCAGTAAACTCGATTCCGGCAGTCGTATGCGAGTATATATCACGTCACCAGATTTAGTGAAGATCACCTTAGAAGGAATCGGATCCTTCCATTCAGACGCCATCAATTCAGATGTATTTGACATCGACAATGAAGGAGTAGGAAATATAGAGATCAAGAATCTCCTGGCGAATCGAGTAGGGATTGATAATGAGGGAGTAGGAAGTGTCACAGTAGTTCGTCTTCAGTCAGACGATGTGAACATCGACAATGAAGGAGTCGGCAATGTAAAAATCGGTCATTTCAAAGGTGGCAGGTTGAAGATAGACAATGAAGGTGTAGGTAAGGTAGAAGCCCAAGTAGATTGTGAATCGATTCATGCGATGATAGAAGGCGTCGGCAATATCAAGCTATCAGGAGTAACCAACAGCTTGACAAAAGAAAAAGATGGTGTCGGCCGCTATCAAATATCCGATTTAAAAATCAGAAACAACTAACCCCTCCTTCCCCTCCGTTTCCTTTAGCAAGCAGCAAATACAGAAAGGCGGTCCCATCCCGCACAACCACCTGGCGAGGGCTTTGATGCCCCGCCAACCTTAGAGCGCAGCGGTTAAGAGCGACGTTTCTGTCCCCTACAAGGGGAACCGAAGGGGTCGTAAAGACTATTGAAAGGAGCGGTTTCCTCTTCTTCCCTGAGGGGAGAAGACCGAGAAGAGAGGTGGAGCCTTCCTTAACGGTAAGGAAGGACGGGTAGGTTTTCGAAAAACGGTAAGGAAGTCTTGTTAGCTTTTTGAAAAACGATAAAAACAAAGACTGCAAGAGAAACGGTTTGGCTATGTTAAACTTGGGTTAACTTTACAGTTTTTTTTAGGAGCTTGGCTTTTTTTTACAAAAAAAATCGTAAATTTGCAGCGAGAAATAAAAACTTGAAGAATAAACAACATAAAAATGAACTTATGAAGAAAATCTCGTTGATAGTGATGAGCTGCATAATAGCTTGCGGACTGTTCGCCAACCACGGCATCGTGAAGGGCGGAGAAATGTCGCCTAAGGTAGAGGACACGGTATCGATTGACAAGAAAATCACTGATAGTCAATGGCTATCGAACAACTCCGACACGTTGGAAGTGGACACAGCTGTCGAAGACTCGGTGGTGAATGTGGTGGCCTACTTCTGCAAGGGCGACACCTGCGAATACTGGATAAATGAGAATGAATGGAAGGTGAACGGCAAGGACACGGTGAAGACGCTCGACGTATCCACCCAGGTGCGCCTCGTGGTAAACGATTCCACCAGCAAGGGCTATAAGATGAGCTACACCTTCCTGGACGTTAAGGCCGATTCGGTGGGCGACAACTTCCGGGACAAGATGATGGCCATGATAGCGGAGCGCACCGCCAAGAGCGTGATAGGCAGCACCATCAACTTTGAGACCGATGAATACGGTCGCATCACCAAGATTACCAATCTCTCGCAAATCAAGAAGCAGGCAAAGGCTCTCTTCAAGGCGAACATGAAGGACATCGCCTCCATGCCCATCATGCAGGCAATGAAGAAGGCGATAGGTCTTGACTTCATGAAGATAGGCAACCAGGCTAACACCGACGAGTTGGTGGAGGGCTACATGGAGGAGCTGAAACTGCTCTTCGCCTGCCACGGAAGCCAATATGCCGTGGGCGAGCATCACGAGCACGAGGATGCCACCAAGGATAGCTACGCCAACGACACTTATATCAATGCCAGCCTAGAGAAGAATGGCAACTACACAATCTCCTGCGAGGTGGTCAGCGTGATACCAAAGGAGACCGTGAAGGAGGTGATGGGCGGACTGATGGGTGCCATCACGGAAGGACTGAAGGGCAAGAAGACCGAGGACGGCAAGGATCATGATGGCGACATCAAGGACTTGGACGACGAGTTTAAGAAGGAGATAGACAAGGCAGTTGACCAAGATGCCCAGACCTCGGAGTATCTCAGTGTGACCTGCTTCGAGGATGGCTGGCCTAACAGCGTGTTGAAGCAAAATAAAACTGTGATAGCTGGCCGTGGCAAGCTGAAGCAGAAACTCATCGAGGTTTGCCGATTCGCACAGTGCGAGAAATGATGAACTATTTCGACCTGTACAGATTGAATACAAGGTGAAGGATG
>ENA-OZHJ01000027-OZHJ01000027.1-human-gut-metagenome-genome-assembly--contig:-NODE-27-length-73832-cov-27.655462_pt1 | contig 73832 bp, 53 predicted proteins | sample MGYA00244663_ERZ653672 | MGnify/ENA primary metagenome ERZ653672 (study PRJEB26926, sample SAMN06165215) | human gut metagenome | biome: ENVO:00009003; feature: ENVO:2100002; material: ENVO:00002003... | reverse complement strand
CGACTACGATGATTGGGCTAATCCTCAGACCAATCCACAGGAGGCCTCAGCTGCCAAATACGGAATTACTTTCGCAGCGGGTCCTGAAGCAGAATGTAATATGCCTGACGAAGATGGAGTCATCAATCTCGTCACAGTCAATTCAACAGATGCCAATGTTACAGGCTATACATTGAAAGACTTGAAAGTGAATGGTGAAGCTATCAAAGGCGAAGCCGTCGGCAACAACATTCAGGTAAATGCAGTCGAATTGGAGAAGATTCTCTGCAAACAGAACAATTCACGCGCAAGCGTAGCTCGTGACATCAACGTTGAGTCCAAGGTTTCTGTCAATCTGGCATCAGGCGATGCTGTCGCTATCAACACCGTAGGTACGACTACAGCAAAACTTAAGCCAACCCCAACTCCTGCTATCGACCCGAATGGTTACTACATGCTTGGACATTTAAATGGAAAGGATGATTGGGACAATACCGATCCTGTATGGATGAACGAAGTGTCTGATGGTGTTTATCAGGCAAAAGTTACTACTGCAAAAGACAAGAACTGGTTTAAGTTCTTTGAAGGCAGCAAGTTTGTTAGCGGTGATTGGGATGCCATTAATAGTGGTGCCTTAGGATGTAAGGATAATGGTTGTGAAGATGCTTCTGGCTACATCTATTATACTGGTGATAAATGGGGTGAACTCCAAACATTGGTTATCCCTGGTGCTGGTACATGGATTGTAACTCTCGACATGAACAACCTGACTTACTCTGTTGGCAAGCCTATCCTCTATATGGCAGGTGATGCTAATGGCTGGAATCAGATTGACATCCTCAATAGTGATGATGGTGTTCACTTTACAGGTTATATGTACCTGAACCAGAATGGCTTCAAGTTCAGTACTCAGCCAAACTGGGATGGTACCAACTATGGTGCTGACTTTGATACAGCTCCTGATGCAGGAAACATCGTGATAACAGAAGAAGCAGGTTTCTATCAGGTAGATGTTGACTTGTCTGCGAAGACTTACACACTGACTCCATTTACTATTGGTATCATTGGCAACGCAACTCCTACAGGTTGGGATGGCGATACGAATATGACATACAATCCGGAAGAGCGCTGCTGGGAACTTAAGGACGTCACATTGAAAGATGGCGAAATGAAGTTCCGTCACACAAACGATTGGTCTCTCAGTTGGGGTGGAGAATTAGATAACCTCACTACACAGAATGGTCCAAACATCGTTGTAGCAGCTGGTACTTACGACATTAAGCTTGTGGTTAATTGGGCAGAAGGAACAGCAAAGTGTGTGATGACAAAGAAGTAAGCATTTGCTTCATCAAATAAACTTAAAATTAATAGGCGGCTCTCAATTCCGAGAGTCGCCTATTTTTTTCTTTCTCCTCATCCTTTTCAAGTATTTTTTACCTAAAACCTTGGAAGTTACGAGGAAAAATCGTATCTTTGCGGCAAATTAGAAATAACATTAAAGTAAAGCAATATGGATGTAGCTATAAATAAAATAACAACAACAATAACTGTTCCGCAAGTTGACTTCAACTTATTAAAGGAACTGGCAAAGAAGTTTGGCTGGGTTATTCAAACCGAAAAGAAAAGTGGAATTGAAGAAGCCATAGAAGATGTTAAAGCTGGCAGAGTATATCATGCAAAAGATGCTCACGACTTGATCAAACAGTGCTTACAATGAAATACTCTATTGACTTTACAAACAAATTTAAAAAGTCTCTTCGAAAAGGAGTAAAACGTGGTCTAAATCCAGTTCTCATTGAAAAAGCAGTAGAAAAACTAGCCAATGAGGGTAAACTACCACCATCATATAAATCACATAAACTTCATGGAAACTTTGAAGGGATATGGGAATGCCATATAACCCCTGATTGGTTGATGCTATGGGAACAAAACGACGAAAAACTAACGTTGCTGTTCCTCAACAATGGAACCCATAGCGATTTGTTTTGACAATAATATATTGAACTTTCGTAAGGGAGGAAAAGAATATGGATAGTTTGAAAGCTTATCGTGATGTCAAGAACTCTATAGATACGGCTTTGGAAAAGGGGCGTGAGGAAGGTATGGAAAAAGAAAAGATAGCCACAGCTCGCCGCCTCCTATCAATGGGGCTTTCTGATGAACAAGTATCAACGGCCACAGAACTTCCATTGGAGGAAATTCAGAAAATGAGGGATTAATGGAACTTAAGAACGTCACATTGAGTGATGGCGAAATGAAGTTCCGTCACACAAACGATTGGAATCTCAGTTGGTGTGGAGAATTAGATAACCTCACTACACAGAATGGTCCAAACATCGCTGTAGCAGCTGGCACTTACGACATCAAGCTTGAGGTTAATTTTGCAGAAGGAACAGCAAAGTGTGTGATGACAAAGAAGTAAGCATTTGCTTCATCAAATAAACTTAAAATTAATAGGCGGCTCTCAATTCCGGGAGTCGCCTATTTTTTTTCTCAAAAAAACTTTTCCACCCTAAATCCTTGCGAGTATCAGAATAAAGTCGTATATTTGCAGACAAAATACTTTAAAAGAACGATTATGGAAATAATGAATAATGATTTTTGGAAGAAACGCGAAGCAGCCATGAAACGTTTTATGGCTGCCAAAGAACGTAAAAGGCAAAGAATGGCAGAGTTGGAAGCACTACTCCGCCAAGACTATATTGAGCGTACGGGCGAGGAGCCCAAATTTGTAAATGTTTGGTAACATGAAGCCTCTAAATATAGATAAAGTCAACATGTTTTCACCATATGAAGTCACAATGGCGATTAACCCTAACACCTATCGCTTTATGACAGAATATGGTATAGACATTGCTATCAGCTTTGATCTTGATGACATTTTAGAACAAAGCGAGGCTTATATGTTCAATATCAATAATGTTAACCGGCGCAAATCACCACGAGATTTAAAAGTCAGAGATACTATTATAGCTATCATTGACAATTTCTTTGATGTTAACACTGTTGCTTTACTTTATATTTGCGAAACTGGAGATAGAAAACAGGCTATGAGAAATAGGCTGTTTGAGTCATGGTTTGCATATGCAAATGAAAAAGACCAATATTTAATCATGGTAGCCAACATACATGACATGGAGAATGTAGATAACTACGCTGCTCTTATTATCAGAAAGGATAATCCTCATTTTGTAGATTACGTTTCAGAATTCAATAAAACGGTCAATATGTTTAGGATTAAACCAGAATAAATTACCAGGCGACTTTCGGAATTGAGAGTCGCCTATTCTATGAGTTTTTAACCAAATCAGTAAAGTTCGACCAACTTTCAACTTTGAATCCTCTTAGATCTCTGACAGATTTCTTAAACCACTCTATTTTAGAAAGCTCCATAACTGTTTTTACAAGTGCAGCCAAATCATCATTCATCGTCATGTATGTATTGCCTTGCTCCCACTCGAAACCATTCTTTTTTAGAAGTTCTTTTATTTCGTAGTAAGCTTTGTTGTAAGGTTCGCCATAGTATTTCTGTAAATCAGAAATAACCATATCAAATGCTATTGCGTGCATACTGCCTCCTTTGCTGGTTCAAATAAGTCCTTATATCCAAAGAAGATGTTCCCATCTGCGGTTTTTGCGGAGATGACAATTCCTACGAAAGGATTGTTCTCAACTTCAATCACTTCGCCCTGTATCCAGTCTTTGGCATGTGTCAAGTCTGGAGATATTAATACTTTGTCGCCTGTTCTCATATTCACAAAAATATAAAAGTTGTACTTATTCGCCGCAAAGATACGACTTTTCCTCGTAACCACCAAATGCTTTTTGGGGAAAATGAGGGAAAGAATGCAGGGCATACAAAAAGGCGGTCTATGAATAGAAACCGCCTTTAATTGTTATTTTTAGAGAGATACTACTTCTTGATGAACTCACACTTGGCATAGCCGTTAGCCCAAGCATAAAGCTTGATGTCGTATGTGCCTGCTTCTACCGAAATATTATCACCGTTTTGAGTTAAATTATCAGGTGTGCCACCCCAGTTGATATCCCAACCTTTATTAGCACGGAACTTACATTCGCCAGCTTTTAGCTTAATGTCCTGGACTTCCCAGCAGCGTTCTGTCTTATTATAGGTAAGGGGTGTTTCAGCATCCCAACCACCAGGTGTTGCAGCACCGATAATACCGATAGTCGTGATAGGAGTCAATGTGTAAGTCTTGGCAGACAAGTCTACATCTACCTTGTAGTAACCTGCAGGTTCTGTTATTACGATGTTGTCTGCATTTGGAGCTGTATCGAAGTTTGCGCCATAGCCAGTACCACTCCAGTCTGGCGCTGTAGTGAACTTAAATCCGTTCTGATTGAGGTACATGAAACCTGTGAAGTGTACACCATCACCTGCGAGATAGTCATATCCATCCCAGCCGTTAGCATCGCCCTTCATGTATAGCTCTGGGGCTGGCTCAATGGTATAAGAATAGTCCATCATGTTGAGAGTGAGCTTGTACTTGCCAGGCTCTTTAATCATACCAGCACCAGGGCCAACGTTTGTCAACTCACCTTTCATGTCGAAGCTTCCGTTTACCTTAGGTCCTACTACGCCATCAGCCCAGAGGTTACCGGCGTCAATGTTCTTCTTAGGAATAATCTTCCAATACTGGTCTGCCTCTTTTGTTTCGAAAGTGATAGTGAAAATAGGATCGTCATATACATCTTTGTCGCTGTGCATGAATGTCTGCTTTTCACTAACCGTATTCCAGCCGTCAACGCCTTCGGCTTTAAACATATCGCCTACGAGGTAGTAGCCAGAGTCAATGAATGGAGACTTTGGAGTCATCTCAAGGTTAAATTTACCTGCATCGATAAGAACAGCATCACCATTTTTGACCGCATTTAAATAAACATGGGCAACAAAAGAGTGAGCTATAGGACGCTTGCCATAAAAAGATACTATTACTTCTGAAAGTTCTGCAACAGCGGACTTACCCTCAATGCTTGCATTAACGTTTTTCTTGATTGCATTATCTTCTCCTTGAGGAATAATCTCTAAGCGAGCATTATCAAGTGTAAAACCTTCAGGAAGAGCTGCTTCGCTCAATGTGAAGATACTGACACTATCTGTTGTCACATTGGAACAGTCGATGGACTGAACTACTGGTGTTGCAGTAAAGCCAGGAATCGTGATGGCTTCTTCCTGTGGATTGTGCTGTGGTTGAGCCCAATCATCGTAGTCGCCGTTGCAGCTGGCAAGTATAATACTTGCCAAGACTGCTAAGCTATATAAAAATATCTTTTTCATTTTGCTTTCATCTTAAATTATTTAACTTCAGCTTTATTTGTATCAAAGTTGACATACAACTTCGTGCCAGGGGTGGTAGTTACAGAGTAATCTTTACCCATGTTCTCAGCCCAGCTTTTTGGAATATCCTTCATACGCCAGAACACGTCGCCCTTGTGAACAGTGAACTCTGTTTTATACCAGTCGATGTTACCGACCTTGACAGAAACACGAAGCTCTTTGCTGGCTGTGAATGCAGGAGAAACCCATTCGCCATTTGGATCGTCTGGAGGTGTCAGAGCTGTATCATCAGCAAAGCCCCAAGACTCTTGACCAATACAAGCACCAATCAGGCAAACCTGAGTCTTGTAAACGGTCAGTGTCCAGTTGATGTTCTTCTTGTCTTTGGAAATCGTACCCTTGAAGTGGAGAGTGTACCAACCTGCGTTGGCTACCTTGATTTTTTGGTTGTCACCTGCAGAGATACCTGCACCTGCTTCATCAACGATTTCCTTGATTTGGTTGTAGCCGAGTTCGTCATTGATCTCGGTAGCAAACTTGAATTCGCCACCAGCTGGCACGTAGATGATACCATAGTAGTTGCCATCCAAGCCTTGTACCTGTGGAATAGGCTTCCAACTCTCCCATGGAGTCTGGATAGAACTTCCAATCAAGAAGAGGTTGTCAGTGAACTTAGCGTCAGGAATAGTAGCCTTCACAGAAGGCAAGGTGATGACATTTGAATAGGTCTCGCCCAAGGTTTGATTCAAAGCACCGCCAATGACTGCACGAAGGCGGATATAAACTGGCATCTCGTCAGGAAGATTTGCATCAGGATTGGCAGCCCGGAAGAGAGATACAATAGCTTTGTTTACTTCGTATGCATCAAAATCCAAACTGCTTGGATTCTCTGCATATGTCGCCAACTCTTTATGAGTGACTGTAGGATCGCTGACGAATGCAGGGTTGATAGATACCTGCGCATAATACTTCACAGGGTAAGGTACTCCACCATAATTTGGCTGAGAGCATGTCAATACCAAGTTTTTTGCATAGTAGGGGTCGTAGGTATTGTTTTCTGCAAGAGCAGGAGTGTTCAATACAAATCCCTCTGCAAGATGACTCAGGTCCAATGTAGGGTTGCTGTCTCTGTCTTCATCACAGGATGTAAAGAGCAAAGGGAGTACCAATGCTGGCAGCAACATGAATTTGAATATCTTTTTCATAATTGATTTCTTTTAATTAAATCTGGTTGCCTAACAATTAGTATTTAGGATTTTGGGTCATGTTAGGATTGTTCTTGATTTCATTGTCTGGAATAGGATAGATGTTGTAGTATGATGGAACACCAGCACCTTTTTCTGCACCACCCTTGAAACTCCAGAGATACTTAGAGCCAGTGAACAAGCCAAAGCGAACCAAGTCTGAACGACGGCGACCTTCCATATAGAACTCACGGCACCATTCATCAATAAGGGTCTGTTCATTTACTGATGTAGCTTTCGAGGCACGGTTGGCACGGTCCTGAACCTTCAGGATGTCATCCAAATCATCCTGACCAAGGCGATACTTAGCCTCTGCACGGGTCAGATAGATTTCTGCCAAGCGGAACACAGGGAAGTCTGTATCAGAATAGTTCTGATCGTGCTGTGTGGAACCATCTGCGTGGAGATTGCTCCACTTTACAAAAGACGCACCATTCAGAGGACCTGTGATAGCCTCACCAGGATTGATTGTACGAACTTTGCCTTCTTCGCAGCCACCTACACCCATATACAACAGGGCACGATCATCTTTAGCCTTTGCGATCACGTCGGCAGTGCCAATTTTCTTCTCGCTATCTTTTGCAATCACCTGTTCTTTAGAAGGATTCTTCAAGACATCATCAACTGTAGCCTTAGGGATGTCATTCTTGTTAGGGAAGAACTTCTCAACCATGTTTTCGCGCGCAAAAAAACATTTCCATGGGTCACCTGTGCTTGCATAAGGCATACCGCCGATAGTGGCTGCCGATACGAGGTAAGTGGTACCTGCATACGCACGGGCTTTCAAACCATCCTGACGGATAGGGAAGATGATTTCTTTCATGGCCGCTGGGTTGCAGTCGTTGTCGCCCATAAACAACTGTTGATAACCGCTATAGCCATTCTTTTCTGCACGGCAAAGATTGTATTTACCTTCGCCTTCACCTACGTTGTTGAGAATCTTGTCGCAATAATCGATAGCCTTCTGGTAGTCCTTCACCTTACCCTCGGTATAAACTTCAGAGTTAAGAGCCAAGCGGGCATGAAGTGCGTATGCAGCGCCACGGTCGGCACGTCCGAAATTCTGACTGTTATTATAAGCACCCATCTCAGCCATCAGAGGCTCTATGGTGGTCAACTCATTATCCAACCAGTCGTAGAGATCCTTTCCCTTTTTCTCGGTAGGGAGACTATCGTCGAAAGTGAGCTTGAATGGAGCCTTGCGATACAGGTCAAGGAAATAATAGTAGTTCAGTGCACGGAGGAAGCGAACTTCTGCGATTTGGTCTTCGCTCAGGCTGCCTGATTGCTCGGCAATAAACTGGTTGTACAGAGTAATGTTGAAAATGAGACGCTGGTATGCCCAGTTTACACGGTCATTACCGCTATTCCAACTGAAATTGGTGATAGGAGCGATGGCATTATCGGCCTGATATGCCCATGCAGTCTCGTCAGTCATCAACTCTTGCAGGTTGAAAATGGTACGGATGAATCCACTCTCACCCTCGTCGCCACTCAAGTCTGCTGAACCTGCTGGACCTTTCTGTCCAGTAAGACCAAGCGTAGCATACTGCTTTGCCAAGAGGCCCTCTACAGTATATGATGGGGAAGACTGTGGGTCAATGGATTTGATATTCAGTTCGTCTGCGCAAGAGACAAAGCCCATGCACAACATACTTGCCATTGCAGTCGTTATAAATATTTTTTTCATAATTGTCTCCTTTTTGTATTTTAGAAGTTAAGATTCAAACCAAGCTGGAAGCTTATTGGACGTGGGTAAGGATTGCTATCGATACCGTTGCTTACCTCTGGGTCGATACCCTTATACTTGGTAATGATGAATGGATTCTGAACAGTGAAGTAGATACGTCCGCTGCAAATCTTCTCGGCACCAGCCTTGATCAATGCAGGGAAACTGTAGCCCAATGTCATGTTGCTACACTTCAGGTAAGAAGCATTGCGTACGAAGTAGTCGCTGGCATTGGTCGTGAGATCAGTTGTACCCTTAAAGCCAAGTTCGACTGCTTCTGCTGTTGTGTTCCTGAAGAGGTTAGTTTCGTTGATTTTCATCAACTCAGCTTTTGAATTCAGGAAATCGTAATACACATAGTTGCCGATAGATGCATGGAAGGCTGCACTGAAGTCCCAGTTCTTATAGATAAACTTGGTGGTGAGACCCATGATGACATCAGGAGCAGGGTTCTTGTAGCAATAACGGTCGTCATTATCAATCTTGCCGTTACCATCACGGTCAACATACAGTCCCTCAATAGGCTTGCCGTTCTCGTCGTAAACCTGCTGGAAAACATAGAAAGAATTGAGAGGTTCGCCGACCTTGTTTACCTGTACCAATGTGTTGTTACCACGAGACACCTTGCTGCCTGTCCAAGTCCAGTCTTGTAAACCAGCCTCCAACTTAGTGATTTCGTTGTGGTTCCATCCTACGTTGTAGGTTACATCCCACAAGAAGTCCTTGGTAACGATAGGTTTTACATTGAATGCCAATTCTACACCATAGTTTTCTACAGAACCGATGTTCTTCAAGAGTTGGTCGCCAAAGTTGGTACCACCGGCAATGGCAACGGTAGCCAAAAGGTCGGTAGTCTTACGATAGTAACCATCTACATTAAAGCCGAAACGGCCATTGAGAGCGGTGAAGTCGAGACCTCCATTGTAAGTTGTAGTCTTCTCCCATGTCAAGTCTGGATTGTACTTGGATGGGCGCATTGTTGTGTAATATTTGTCACCAAATGGATACTGTGCATAAGTGTCGCTGATGGTATATTTAGGAGTATAGTAGAAGTCGTCAATACCATTCTGCTGACCAGTCATACCCCAGCCCAAGCGGAGCTTCAACTCATCAATCCATTTTACATTCTTCAAGAAAGACTCGTTGTTAATCTTCCAGGCAAAGGCTGCTGCTGGGAAGTAACCCCATTTCTTGCCCTTTCTGAAGCGAGAAGAACCATCGGCACGGAATGTAGCTGTAAGCAGATAACGATCTAACAGATTATAGTTGAAACGTCCGAAGTAAGATACCAAAGAGTTGTGACTCTTCCACATGGTGTTCTTCTGATATGTAGGGTTATTTACATAGTTCCATTCACCATCAACCATCTTTGGATCCTTATCTCTCAAGTACTCATCAATACCGCTTCCGAAGTTATAGCTTACTCTGTGGAAGTGGCTCTGCTCAGCACCTGCCATGATGTCGATGTCGTGTACACCAAACTTGTGGGCATATTCGGCAAAAGCTTTTCCTTCGATGCTGTATTTGTATTGATGGTCAATACCATACCAACCAAAATAGTTATTGGATGACGAATACTTGTTAATATCATTATGTTGCTTGGCATCTGTGTACTGTGCACCTATAGCAGCATGTAAATGCAAGTCTTCGAAACCATGAATCTTATAGTCCACCTCAAGATTTGATGAAATGTCATTGGTGTTGGCCATTATCTTCTGGTTGTCGAGGAGAGCCACAGGGTTTTGAGGTACTTGAGCCTTGGCAATCTTTGTCCAGTTAGGATCAGTAATTGTGTTACCCGCATTGTCCAGATACTGGAAATATCCACCTACGCAATTGTACATAGGGTCGCTTACACGAACAGGCTGTGTAGGATCCATGGTCAGTGCATTACCGATGGCATCACCAAAACTTGCATAGCGATCCTTCTCGAACATATACTTCGCTGTGAAGTTGACGTTCAAGTGCTTATCGAGGAAGGAAGGAGCCAAATTGACAGAAGTATTGAAACGCTTCATCCAAGTAGTCTTGACGATACCATTGTTGTCATCGAAACCTAAACCAATTCGATATGGCATATCCTTCAAGCCGCCCTGAATACTGAGGTTATGCTTGGTAGAGATGGCTGTACGGAAAATCTCATCCTGCCAGTCGGTATCGGCAGTTCCCAAACCGCTAGTGTCAATACCCAGATTGGTAAGAGCCTGCTTATAATCGCTGGCGTTCATTACCTCATATTTCTTCTGGATGGTAGATACTGTAACATCGCCATTATAGGTAACGGTAGGTCTCTGACCTGCACGTCCCTTCTTGGTGGTGATGATGATGACACCATTAGATGCACGAGAACCATAAATAGCGGTAGCGGAAGCGTCTTTCAATACGGTGAAACTCTCGATATCGTTAGGGTTAATCATAGCCAAGACGTTACTTGTACCAGTAAGGTTGTTGTTATCAATAGCCAAACCATCGATTACGTAGAGAGGGTCATTAGAAGCGCTCAGAGAAGCACCACCGCGGATACGAATCTGTGCGCCAGAACCAGGCTGGCCACCACCAGTCTGTACGTCCACACCGGCAATCTTACCTACCAACATATCTGAGGCACTGCTTGTGATACCCTTTGACATCTCATCTGGCTTGATAGCTGTAACAGAACCTGTCAAGTCGTTCTTCTTAGCGCGACCATAACCGATAACAACGACTTCGTTCAATGCCTTAGAGTCATCAATCATGGTAATAATCATGCTCTTGCTTGCTTGAACGGTTTTTGGGGTCATACCCAAATAGGTGAAAGTTAGGTTAGTACCAGGAGCTGCATCGATAGAGAAGTTACCATCCATGTCGGTAATACCTACGGTCTTACCGTTAGCAGTAATGGTAGCACCCATGACAGGCTCACCAGAAGCATCTTTCACTTGTCCCTTAATAGCACCAGATTGTGCAAAGGAACTCGCTGTCAGGAGAAGACCACTTGCAAGGGTCAACGCTCTGAGAGGCAATTTAATTTTTACCTGCTTCATCATTTGCTTGATTTTTAAGTTAATGTATAATTAATGTTTATTATTGTTTTTAGTCTCGGCCACACTTTAACTACATTTACCTTTACTTGCGGTTTCGTTAGGAAATCATTGTTTGTTAGGTTCTTTATATTTATAAGGTGGCAGAAAGCGGATTTGCATCCTCTTTGCATGCTTTTTTACGGCATTCTCAGACTTTCTGAGTGCAAAATTAAAATCTTTTTCGATACGTTGTACTATTTTTTAGTTAATTCCGTTATTTCTTTAGTGCAAACGTTTGCGCAGCTTTTTCTTGATTTACATCAACGAAATAGTCCGACTTAACGGATATTTGTCTAATTTTGCATTGTAACTAAAAACAATTATGAAAGAAATTGTACCCATAACAATGAAAGATATCGCGCGCGATCTCGGATGTAGCATAGCTACGGTGAGTAGAGCGTTGAAGAACAGCCCTCGTATCAGTGCTGCTCAGAAGGAGCGTATCCAGGCTTATGCCAGGGCACACAACTTCTATCCGAACGTGATCGGTGAAGCCCTGCGGCATAGTAAGGTGCAGCCGATGAAGGTAATTGGAGTTATCGTACCGGAGTTCGTACATTATTACTTTATGTCTGTTGTCTCTGGCATAGAGGAAGAGGCTCGCGCCCGCGGCTATCGTGTGATGGTGGCGCAGAGTAACGAACGGTATGATAAGGAAGTGGCTATTTGTGAAGACTTCTATAAGAATAAGGTGTGTGGCATTATCGTCTCTCAGGCCAAGGACACCAAGCAGTATGATCATTTCCAAAAATTGATGGATAATGGTGTACCGCTCGTATTCTATGATAGAATATGTACAGGCGTGAACTGTTCTCGTGTGGTTGTAGATGACTACATGGGATCTTTCACTGCCGTCACTCATCTGATAGATACCGGATGCAAGAAAATCGCATTCTATGGTTCGCCGATGAATATGGAGATTTCCAAAAACCGCTACAACGGCTATCGGGATGCACTCCTGAAACATGGACTGAAAGAAAATCCGGACTGGGTGAAGATCTGTGACAACCGTGCACAGGCTGAGGCGCTCACACCAGAGATTCTTGAAGCAGAAGATCGTCCGGATGCATTCTTTGCCATCAATGATGATACGGCTATCGGTATTCTCTATACTGCCAAGCGTATGGGGTATAAGGTGCCGGAAGAAATTAGTGTCTGCGGATTTACAAACGGTGACCGTGCCAAGGCTTCCGACCCGATGCTCACTTCGGTGGAGCAGCGGGGTATTGCCGTGGGAGAGGAGGCCGCCAATATTCTCATTGGACAGGTGGAAGGATCCATTCCTGTGGATGAGGTGGAGAAGAGAGTCGTCAGAACAAGATTGGTGGTGAGAGGTACTACCCGATAATGTGTGGCGAATGGTTGAATACGGAAAAAAATTTAAAACAAAAATAATATGACACAAAAACCTGATTTGAGTTTCTGGAAGCTTTGGAATTTAAGCTTCGGATTCTTCGGGGTACAGATTGCCTACGCCCTTCAGAGCGCCAATATATCCCGAATTTTTGCAACGTTGGGTGCAGACCCACACAACTTGAGTTATTTCTGGATCCTCCCTCCGCTGATGGGAATCCTGGTGCAACCTATCGTTGGTACTTTGAGCGATAAGACCTGGTGTCGCTTCGGTCGTCGAATACCTTACTTATTTATTGGTGCTTCGGTGGCTGTATTGGTGATGTGCCTGCTGCCTAATGCCGGTTCGCTCGGATTGACGGTGAGCGGTGCGATGCTTTTCGGTTTGATAGCCCTGATGTTCTTGGATACAAGTATCAATATGGCGATGCAGCCTTTCAAGATGCTGGTGGGTGATATGGTCAATGAGAAGCAGAAAGCGAAAGCTTACTCTATCCAGAGTTTCCTCTGCAATGCCGGTTCTGTGGCTGGTTATATTTTCCCATTCCTCTTTACTTTCTTGGGTATCAAGAATGTGGCTGATAAGGGTGTGGTTCCTGATTCTGTGATCTGGTCATTCTATATCGGTGCTGCTATTCTGATTCTTTGCGTTATCTATACTACGATGAAGGTGAAGGAGTGGAATCCTCAGCAGTATGCAGAATATAATGAAGTGAAGAGTGAAGAACGAAGAGTGAAGGATTCAAATGCTGATGTTTCTGAAGACAAGGCTGATTGGATTACTTTGCTCCGCAAAGCGCCTGCTACTTTCTGGAAAGTGGGTCTTGTGCAGTTCTTCTGCTGGGCTGGTTTCCTTTATCTCTGGAATTATTCTACAGGTGCCATTGCTGAGACGGTTTGGAATACTACCGATCCTACTTCCGAGGCATTCCAGGAGGCTGGCAACTGGGTAGGTATCCTCTTTGCTGTTCAGGCTGTGGGTAGTGTGCTTTGGGCGGTTGTGCTGCCTCAGTTTAAGAATACCAAGATGGCTTATGCGGTCAGTCTGGTCATTGGTGGTGTCGGTTTCGCCCTGATTCCTTTCCTGCATGACCCATATCTGCAGTTTATTTCATTCCTAATGATTGGTGCCGGTTGGGCAGCCATGTTGGCAATGCCTTTCACTTTTGTTACCAATGCCCTGCAGGGATATGGACACATGGGTGCTTATCTGGGCCTTTTCAATGGAACGATTTGTATTCCTCAGATTGTAGCTGCCATCTGTGGTGGTGCTGTTTTGAGCCTGGTGGGTTCTCATCAGAGTGACATGATGATAGTGGCTGGTATCTTGCTGATATTCGGCGCTTTATCTGTTTCCTTCATCAAGGAAAAATAAGAAATAAGTAGAAGATAAGTAAATGTATTAAATAGTAAGGTTGTGCAACCGATTGCGCAACCTTTTTCCAATTTTTGTGCAAAAAAGTGTTTGATTTTTCGATAAAAAATATTACCTTCGCAGCGTAAATAATAACCTTTGTATCTTATGGTGTTTCATTTTAATATAGATTATAAAACTGTCTATGGCGAGGAACTCGTTTTGAATATGACAGTTGATGGGAAGGAGGTCCAGTATAAAATGGGGACTGAGGATGGCTCTCGCTGGTCATTCGATTGGGATGGTACCCCAAAGTCTAAGAACAATTCCTACTTTTACAGTGTAAGTAGAGATGGCTTTTGCACCAAGGCTGAATGGCAATTGGCGAGGCATCAGTTGAACTGTACGGCTGAGCGTGCCAGTGATTATACTTTGTATGACCGTTGGCATGATATTCCTGAGGATTCTTACCTCTATAGCAGCGCCTTTACTGACTGCATCAACCATCAGCAACCAGGCAAGGTGAAGGAACATTCCTTTGCTAAGACGATCCGCCTGATTGTTCGTGCTCCACAACTTCGTGAGGGTGAACGTTTAGCAGTAGTAGGTTCTGATCCTGTACTCGGTGCTTGGGACAAAAACCAGGCTCTTCCTATGGTTCAGCAGGCTTACAATGAGTGGACTGTTGATATCAATGTGGAGACTTTAGCTGTCAACTATCTAGAATTCAAGTTCGTAGCTCTCAATGAAAAGAAGGAATGTCTTTGGGAAACAGGTTACAACCGTTCTATTGAAATCCCTGAGATGAAGAGCGGTACGTTGATTTCTTATGAGTTGAGCCAGTCGTTCCTGGAGCGTTGGAACCGTAAGCTGGCGGGTACATTGGTGCCTGTCTTCTCACTCAGAAGTAAGAAAAGTGCCGGTATTGGTGATTTCGGTGATCTCAAGAGCATGATCGATCTGGTGGCTAAAACCGGTCAGAAGGTTCTTCAGCTTTTGCCTATCAATGATACGACTATCACGCATACCTGGACAGACTCTTATCCGTACAGCTGTATCAGTGTCTTCGCTATTCATCCTCAGTATGCAGATCTTCTTGCATTACCAGAGTTGAAGGATGCCAAGAAGCGCGCTGAGGCTGAAAAGACGAGAGCAGAACTCAATGCGCTCCCTCAGATAGATTATGAGAAAGTAAATGATTTCAAGATAAACTATTTGCACCAAATCTTCGAACAGGAAGGAAAACAAATGTTAAAGAGTGCCGATTTTCAGGCATTTTTTCAGGAAACAGAACAGTGGCTTGTGCCTTACGCACAGTATTCTTACTTGCGTGACAAGTATGGCACTGCCGATTTCTCTCAGTGGCCAGACCATAAGGTATGGGATGAAGCTGAGCGTAAATCATTGAGCGATTCTAAGAGCAAAGCATACAAGGAGGTGGAATTCTTCTACTTCGTACAGTATGTATTAAATACACAGATGAAGGCGGCTCACGAGCATGCTATGGCAAAGGGTGTCATTCTGAAGGGTGATATTCCTATCGGTGTAAACCGCTATAGCTGTGATGTGTGGGTGGAGCCTAAGTACTTCAATCTCAATGGACAGGCGGGTGCTCCACCTGATGATTTCTCTGCAAATGGCCAGAACTGGGGATTCCCTACTTACAACTGGCATGAAATGTTGAAGGATGGTTGCCAGTGGTGGGTTCGCCGCTTCCAGAACATGTCTCTGTACTTTGATGCTTACCGTATCGACCATGTACTCGGTTTCTTCCGTATCTGGGAGATTCCTGTAGATTCTGTTCACGGATTGCTGGGTCAGTTTGCTCCTGCGTTGGGAATGACGGCAGATGAGATTCGTTCTTATGGTCTTAATTTCCAGGAGGATAGATTCACCCGTCCTTTCATTACCGACTGGGTTCTGAACCGCATGTTCCATGAGCGTGCTGACGAAGTGAAGGAGAAATATCTCGATCGCTTGGATGACGAGCGTTATCAGATGAAACCGGAGGTGAATAGCCAGCGCAAGGTGGAAGCTTTGTTTGAAGGTGCTACCGATCAGAAGGATATCTGGCTCCGTGATGGTCTCTATGCTCTGATTAGCGATGTGCTCTTCGTTCGTGATCATCGTAATCCGGGATTGTTCCACCCACGTATCTCGGCTCAGTTTGATTTCATCTTTGAGTCACTTTATGATAACGACAAGGCTGCGTTCAATCGTCTTTATAATGATTACTTCTATCGTCGCAACAACCAGTATTGGTATGGTGAGGCGATGAAGAAATTGCCTAAGTTGGTTCAGGCTACTCGTATGTTGGTATGTGCCGAAGACCTCGGAATGGTGCCTGATTGTGTGCCATGGGTAATGAATGAGTTGAAGATCTTGAGCCTGGAGCTGCAGAGCATGCCTAAGGATCCTTCTGTGAAGTTCGGCCATCTGAGCCGTAATCCTTATCGCTCGGTTTGTACCATTTCAAGTCATGATATGCCTACCCTCCGTCAGTGGTGGGATGAGAATATCCAGCGTACTCAAGAGTATTATAATACGATGCTCTATCGTCAGGGTCCTGCTCCTCATCCGCTCCCAGGTTGGCTTGCCAAGGATATTATCTCACGTCATCTGACTTCTCCTTCTATGCTCTGTGTGTTGAGTATTCAGGATTGGCTTGCTATCGACGAGAGTCTCCGCTTGCCTGATGCGAATGCAGAGCGTATCAATATCCCTGCTAATCCTAAGCATTACTGGCGCTATCGTATGCACCTTAATATCGAGGATCTGGCAAAGGATGCTGCTTTCATGAATCAGTTGACAGAAATGATTTCACAGGCTGGAAGAAACTAAGATTTCTTCAAAAGCATTGAAACGTTTCTCGTTAGTTTGAAATAGCTTTTGCTTAGAATAGAATGGTTTTTAGTTAGTTTTTTGGGGAAAAGAACGAGGGGTGTGCAAACGTTTGCACACCCCCTTTTTGATTTATTGTGAATTATAATATGGTGTATTTCTAAGATTTTACTAATTTTGCACTGTAGAAAACAATAGCAATAAATATGAAGAAAATCAGTGTTTTACTTATGGGCTTGTTGCTCCCTATGTTTGCAGCAGCTCAGACCGTCAAGTCTCCTGACGGGAATGTGTCTTTGACCTTCTCCCTGACAGGTAATGGACAGCCTACTTATGAGATGAGTTACAAAGGCAAGACTGTCTGTAAGCCTTCTCATCTCGGTTTGGAGTTGGCAAAGGATAAGCATGCCTCTAAGGGGATGGAAGAAACGGATTTGATGGATGGTTTTACCGAGACCTGTAGCAAGACTTCTACTTTTGATGAGACTTGGAAACCTGTCTGGGGTGAAACTTCCACCATTCGCAATCATTACAATGAGTTGGAGGTAAACCTCAATCAGGCTTCTTCCAATCGTAACATTACCATCCGTTTCCGTGTCTATGATTACGGTATGGGCTTGCGCTACGAGTTTCCTCAGCAGGAATCTTTGAATTACTTCGTGATTCAGGAGGAGCACACTCAGTTTGCAATGGCTGGTGATCATACTGCATACTGGATTCCAGGTGATTATGATACACAGGAGTATGAGTACAACATCACTCCGCTGACTGGTATCCGTCCTATCATCGCTGCTAATCGTGAGAAATATAAGAGTAATTCTTCTACTACTGTTTTCTCTGATACGGGCGTGCAGACTTCCCTGCAGTTGAAGACGAAGGATGGTCTTTATATCAATATCCATGAGGCTGCCTGTCTGGATTATCCTACCATGCACCTCAACCTCGACGAGAAGAATCTCGTGCTTGAGTCTTGGTTGACTCCTGATGCTGTAGGTCGCAAGGGCTTTATCCAGACTCCATTCAATACACCTTGGCGTACTGTTCTCGTGAGTGATGATGCGCGTGATATGCTTTCTTGCAAGTTGACATTGAACCTCAATGAACCTTGTAAGATAGAGGATACTTCCTGGATTCACCCTACCAAGTACTGTGGTGTATGGTGGAACATGATTGTAGGTACCAAGACATGGAGTTATACGAATGATCTTCCTTCTGTTCGTCTGGGTGTTACTGATTATAGCAAGTGTAAGCCTAATGGTACTCATGGTGCTACCAATGAGGAAGTGAAGCGCTATATTGACTTTGCTGCAAAGAATGGTTTGCAGGAAGTATTGGTTGAAGGTTGGAACGAAGGATGGGAAGACTGGTTCGGTCATCAGAAACTGGATGTCTTTGATTTCGTGACTCCTTATCCTGACTTCGATATCAAGATGCTCAATGATTATGCGCACTCTAAGGGTGTTAAGTTGATGATGCACCATGAGACCTCTTCTGCAGCACTCAACTATGAGCGTCATTTGGAAAATGCCTTCAATCTGATGAACAAGTATGGTTATGATGCAGTGAAGACTGGTTATGTGGGTGACATCATTCCAAGAGGCGAGTATCACTACAGCCAGTTGATGAATAATCACTATCAGCGTGTCGTTGAGACTGCTGCTAAGCATCATATTATGGTGAACGCTCATGAGGCTACCCGTCCTACTGGTATCTGCCGTACCTGGCCTAACCTGGTGGGAAATGAGAGTGCAAGAGGTACTGAGTATGAGGCATTTGGCGGTTCTGTTTCTTATCATACCGTGATGTTGCCATTCACCCGTTTGCAGGGTGGTCCTATGGATTATACTCCAGGTATCTTCGAGACTAAACTTTCTGAGTGGAGTAACAATCAGAGTTATGTGCATTCTACTCTCTGCGGTCAGCTTTCTCTTTACCTCGTGATGTACAGTCCTTTGCAGATGGCAGCCGACTTACCTGAGCATTATGAGAAGTATGATGATGCCTTCCAGTTCATTCGTGATGTAGCTTGCGATTGGGATGATTCTAAGTATTTAGAGGCTGAACCTGCTAAGTATATTACTGTTGCTCGTAAGGCTAAGGGTACTAACAACTGGTTTGTTGGTGGCAAGACTGATGCTGCCCGTACTTCAGTAGTAAAACTTGACTTCCTCGATAAGGGCAAGAAGTATGATTGCGCTATTTATCAGGATGGCAAGAATGCTGATTATGAAAAGAACCCTAAGTCTTATCAGATTATTCACAAGACTGTGAAGAAGGGTGATGTTTTGAAGATTAAAGAAGCTCGTGGTGGTGGTTTTGCCATCTCATTGCTTGCAAAATAAACTTTAAAATTTTAACTGGTGTACTTTGGTTGTGAAATTCATGAAAAAACAGGGCTTTTATATTTGCCGTATTTTCTGTATTTCCGACCGAATGGCAAGGTGGAATCAAATACGCTAAAAATGAGCGTGTTTGATTCTGCCTATTTCTGCATAAAATACGCTCTTATAGGTGTTTTATGCAAGAAAAAAGATAGTATAATAGCTGTTGCTTAGTTAAAAGTCTATATTTATACATGAAATAGAGAATAATTCTTGTTCGGATTTTCTCTCAATCTAGCAAAAACTTAACCGTATGAGCATTAAAAATCAATTTTTAGTAGCCTTGACTGCTGTTTTAGTTCCCCATTCATTGATGGCACAAGGTGCTTTCAATGAAATGTCCTATTCTAAGGATAAAACTACTTTCTCTTTGAATTCACCAACAGCTTCTGTTGAAGTAGATGGTGTAACTGGTGCAACTCCACAGGTTTCTTCCAGTAGTGCAAAACCGAGTGTAAAAATCCGTATTTATAAAGACGGTTTTATGGGAAAACCTGTCAAAACCGTTAAGATGAAAAGCGTAGGTAAGGACCGATGGGAAGCTACCGTAAAGGGTGACTTGAAGGGAAAGTTCTATACTTTTGATATGGGAAAGGGTGAATGTCCGGGTACATTTGCCAAGGCTGTTGGCGTCAATGGTAATCGTGGTGCCATCATCGATCTGAGTCAGACCAACCCGGAAGGTTGGGAAAATGATGTGCGTCCTGCATTGAAATCGCCTGCTGATCTTATCATCTATGAGTTGCATTTCCGTGATTTTTCTATTTCTCCAACTTCGGGTTTGAAGTATAAAGGTAAGTATCTTGCTCTTACCGAACCAAAAGCTATTGAATATCTTAAGAAGTTGGGTATCAATGCAATACACTTCCAGCCTTGTTTTGATTTCGCTTCTGTTGATGAAACAAAACTGGACAAACCACAGTTTAACTGGGGCTATGATCCGAAGAATTATAATGTACCAGAAGGCAGTTATGCTACTGATCCATATAATCCTGCAGTCCGTATCAAGGAATTCAAGCAGATGGTGCAGGCACTTCATAAGGCAGGCATCCGTGTGATTTTTGATGCTGTATATAATCATACTTTCGACATCAACGGCAGCAATTTCCAGCGTACTTATCCAGACTATTATTATCGCAAGACAGTGGATGGTAAGTATTCTGATGGTTCTGGTTGTGGCAATGAGACTGCATCTGAAAGACCATTGATGCGTGAGTTTATGATAGAGAGCGTGAAATATTGGGTGAATGAATATCATATAGATGGTTTCCGTTTCGACCTGATGGGCGTGCATGATATCGAGACGATGAATCAGATTCGTGCGGCTGTTGACGAGATAGATCCTTCTATTTATATATATGGTGAAGGATGGAGCGCAGGAAGCTGTGCTTATCCTACAGAGAAGTTGGCAGTGAAGGCTAATACGCCACAACTCCATGGCATCGGTGCTTTTAGCGATGATATGCGTGATGCTCTTCGTGGTCCTTTCTCTGATGATACCAAGGGCGCCTTGTTGGCTGGTATTCCAGGAGAGGAGGAGAGCCTGAAGTTTGGTATCGTTGGTGGTATTGCCCATCCACAGGTGGATATGAATAAGGTAAATTACGACAAGAAACCTTGGACTAACAATCCTACTCAGCAGATTAGCTATATTAGTTGCCATGATGATATGTGTCTGGTAGATCGTTTGAAGGCAAGTATTCCTGGCTTGAAGGATCCGTCTGTTTCTGAAAGTGACCGCTTGGCTGAGTTAATCCGATTGGACTTGCTGGGTCAGACTGCAGTTTTCACTTCTCAGGGTGTACCGTTTATCTTGGCAGGAGAGGAAATGTTGCGTGACAAGAAGGGTGTTCACAACAGTTTTAATTCTCCTGATAGCATCAATCAGTTCAACTGGGATCATCTCAAGAAATATCCACAGGTTTTTGAGTATTATCGCAATTTAATCCAATTGCGTAAGAATCATCCTGCATTCCGTTTGGCTACTGCAGAAAAGGTTCGTGAGCATCTGGAGTTTTTGCCAACTGTCAGTCCTGATGCTGTTAATCAGGTGAAGAATGAGGGCTGCCTTGTGGCTTTCATGCTCAAGAACTTAGCAGGCATAGATGCTTGGAAGAATATTATTGTCATCTTGAATGCAAACCGTGAGGCAAAGTCTGTCGCTATTCCTGAGGGTGAATATCATGTGGCTTGTTGCAATGGTGTCATCAATGAGGAGGGTATCGGTATGCCTGTTAGTGGTAAGGAGGTCTTGGTAGATGCACAGTCTGCTTTGATTCTTTATACTAAATAAGCATGAAAGCTGATAATGATTCAAGATGTTATTAAAAAGAATTTATTTTAAAATATAATTTTACTAATGACCAAAACTATAAGAAAATGAGAAAAATATTTGTTTCGTTAATGTTGCTTATGGGTACAATGAGCATGAATGCAGCGGTCTCTGTTGACCGCATTGAACCAACAGACTGGTATGTAGGTATGAAGGATGCTTCTCTCCAGTTGATGGTGTATGGTAAAGACGTGCGAAATGCGGATGTTGAGATTGATTATCCTGGCGTTCGCGTCGATTCTGTCGCAAAACTCGAATCTCCTAACTATCTCTTGGTTTATCTCAACTTAGAGGGTGCAAAGGCGGGAGAAATGACCTTGAAATTCAAGCAGGGTAAGTCTGTCAAGAAGGTGAAGTACCAACTGAAAGACCGTGAAATGGCTGGTGATAAGCGCATAGGCTTTAGCAATGAGGATGTGCTCTATATGTTGATGCCTGACCGCTTTGCGAATGGTAATCCTAAGAATGATGCTTTCAAGACTATGAGAGACAAGACTTGCGACCGTAAGGCACCAAGTCTTCGTCATGGAGGTGATCTGGAAGGTATCCGCCAGCATTTGGATTATTTCAACCAACTGGGTGTTACCGCATTATGGTTTACTCCGGTATTGGAGAATGATAGCCCTAATGATGGCAAGAACAGTACTTATCATGGTTATGCTACTACCAATTACTATCGTGTAGATCCTCGTTTCGGTACCAATGCAGAATACAAAAAGTTGATAGATGAGGCTCACCAGAAGGGATTGAAGGTTGTGATGGATATGATTTTCAACCATTGCGGTTTTGAGCATCCTTGGGTAGCTGATATGCCATCCAAAGACTGGTTTAATACTCCAGAGTGGTTGCTTCCTGAATACCAGACTCCTGAACATCTGAAAAAGATAGGTACTGTAGATGGTGCACGCACTGTGAATGATATGTATAAGCAGACCAGCTATAAGTTGACTCCTGTTTTGGATCCGTATGCCAGCAAAGTTGACTTTAAGGAGACTGTAGATGGCTGGTTTGTGCCTTCTATGCCAGATTTGAATCAGCGCAACCCACATGTCATCAAATACCTTATACAAAACAGCGAGTGGTGGATTGAAACAGTGGGTATAGATGGTATTCGCATGGATACTTATCCATACGCAGACCGTGATGCCATGGCTTTGTGGATGAAGACGCTGGATCAGGAATATCCTAACTTTAATACCGTAGGTGAAACTTGGGTAACAGAGCCTGCTTATACGGCTGCTTGGCAGAAAGACAGCAAACTGTCAGAGAAAAACAGTTATCTGAAGACTGTCATGGACTTTGCCTTCTACGATCGTATCAATAGTGCCAAGAAGGAAGAGACGGACGATTGGTGGAATGGAATGAATCGTATCTACAATGTATTCTGCTACGATTATCTCTATCCTAATCCAAAGAGTGTGATGGCATTTGTGGAAAATCATGATACCGACCGATTCTTGGGTGAGGGAAAAGACTCATTGGCTTTGAAGCAGGCGTTGGCACTTCTTCTGACAGTTAACCGTACTCCTCAACTCTATTATGGTACTGAGGTTCTGATGAATGGTACTAAGAGTGTTACCGATGGTAATGTTCGTAAAGACTTCCCTGGTGGATGGACTGGTGATCAGCATAATGCTTTCACAGCAGAAGGAAGAACGAATGCTGAAAACCAAATGTTCAACTGGTTGAGCAGTCTCTTGCATTGGCGTCAGGGGAATGAGGTAATTACTAAGGGAAAGCAGACCCAGTTCTGTCCTCAGAATGGTGTTTATGTTATTGCCCGTCAATACAAGGGTAAGAATGTGATGACCATCATCAATGGTAAGAATGAAGCCAACGAACTCAATGTGAGCCGTTATGCAGAGATTATCGGCAATGCGGCAAAGGCTACAGATGTAACCAATGGTCGTACTGTCCTTATCGATAAGAACGTGAAGCTTCGTCCACGCCAGACAATGGTGCTCGAGTTCTAAATATCTGATTTGAATTTTATTATTTCTGATTTGAATATCAAACATATATATTCATTACTTTGATTGATGTCCCAGTAAGCCGTGATTGGCTTATTGGGACGTTTTTTTTCTAAAAATTCTTTCTTTTCAAATATTCTTTGTATTTTTGCATTGAATATAATGAATATGGTGAGATACTTGTTTATATTGATAATGGTTCTGATAGTTAACTTGGGCATCTTTGCTCAGGGTAGCCTTCCTAATCGTTATCATGCCAGTTATCTCAACATGGCATCAGGAATGCCCAACAATTTTGCCGATGATATTTTTCAGGATTCTTATGGTTATATGTGGATTAGCACACATGGAGGCGGTCTGGTGCGCTATGACGGATATGATTTTCTGAATTTTGGATTAGGGGCTATCGGTGTGCAGTTGAGAAGCAATAATTGCAGGAATGTCTATGAAGACTCGTTTCGGCGCTTGTGGATAGCCTTTGAGGAAGGTCCGCAAGTTTTAGACCTCAAGACCATGCAGGCTATAGTTCCACCTTGTGAGAATGAGGTACTTGCTCAAAAGCTCTCTAAGGCACTCAAGCAATTCTGTACCCGTATGTATTGCGATTCAAAAGGTAATATGTGGATGCTTTCTCAGGTAGGAATTTATCGTTTTGCCTTCAATGAGAAGGGGGAGATCAACAGCATCCTGTTTGCTTCTTGTCCTTTCAATGCACCAGATTTAGGGCTATGTGATGTGTATGGCAAGGGAACTGTCGTTATCTGCAATGAGGGTAAAGTTAGTGAGTTTTATGTGAAGAACAACCGCCTGTTAGCCAGAGATTTAACTTCTCAATTCGCTCCGTTGGGTAATAACTTTGCCGGTGCTGTGATTTATTATCATCGAAAAATCTGGCTGGCTACCAATAAGGGTTTGTTCAATAGTAATAAGCAAGTGTATCATTGTTCTGCTGATACCCGCCATTCCCTGCAGCATGAGGTTGTAACAAGTCTGGCGATTTCTCCGGAAGGCAAACTTTTAGTGGGCTCTCTCTGCGGTGTAGATATTCTTGATGATAAGACGCAGGAAATAGAGCATTGGAATATCAGCAGTCCTGTCAATCCCTTGAGCAGTAACTTTGTTAATTCTCTTTTTTCCCGAGACGGACAGATTTGGGTCGGCACGGAGGCGGGTGGTATTACCAAATTGATGCCACGCCAGCTTCAGTTGGAATTCTATCGTCATGACCCTGATCATCCAGGCAGTCTTTCCCCCAATGCTGTCAATGCCATGTATTCGGCGCCTGATGGTACGCTCTATGCAGGAACGGTTGAGGGCGGTCTCAATTGTCTGATGCCCCATTCCGACCATTTTATCCATTATACAACAGCCAATTCCGGTTTGCCGCACAACAGTGTATCTGCTCTCACTGCCGACTCCAAGGGAAATCTCTGGATTGGTACATGGGGATCAGGTTTGGCTGTCATGAATCTTCAGCATCCAGGACAGATTTCCCGTATCCTGACAGAAGGAAAATACCACGATTTGCTTTATTTCGTGGGTGCTTTGGCTTACGATGGGCGGAATGATGGTATGTGGATTGGAACCAATGTCGGTCTGTTCTTTTATGATTTGAAACGTAAGCAATTGGAAATTCCATTCCCAGAGGCTTTGTCGGTGCCTGGATGTATCGGCAGTCTGATTACCCAGGATGGACGTCTTTTGATGGGAGAAATTAGAGGATATCTGGAGGTGGATTTGAAATCCCGCCATTCAGGTAAGCGCTTTTTTGCAGTTAAGCGACACCCTTATAAGTTGGATAATCCAGAGAGTGGGGTTATTGATAAAATACTCTCTTTCTGCCAGACTCATGATGGCAAGATTTGGATGGGTAGTAATGGATATGGAATGTACTGTCTTTCCACAAATCAGTCTGGAAAACAGGAAATCAGGTCTTTTACGATGTCCAATGGTTTGGCGAATAATACTGTAAAGGGAATCGTGGAAGATCAGCAGGGGATGCTCTGGATAGCTACTGATCATGGACTTTCTGTGTTTAATCCAAAGACCGAGACATTCAGTAGTTTCTATAAGAATGATGGTTTGCTGAGTGCCCAGTTCTATTTTAATGGTGCCATCCGTTCACGCTCTGGAGTCATCTATTTAGGAACGGACTGTGGAATGATGGCAGTCAAGGGGTTCAATCATAATTCCTATACTCAGAAGAATCTGCGCTTTACTGAACTTTTCGTAGATAACCAACCTGTTCTTGCTGGCAGCAAATATCTGGATGAGGATATTTCCTTAGCCAAGAAAATCCGCTTGCATGAGAGTGATAAGTCATTTACCATTCATTTCTCTGCGCTCAATTATGGTAGTGAGACACAGGGAGTCTATCTCTATAGGATGAAAGGATATGAGAATGACTGGGTACAACTTCAGCCAGGGCAGCACAGTGTACGCTATTCCACCTTGCCAGCTGGCGACTATGAGTTTGAGGTGAAGTATGCTCCTTCCATTGCTTCCTCCCAGGAACAGGTGGCGAGCATCGAGGTGAGCGTAACCCCTTATTTCTGGAAGAGTTGGTGGTTTGTATCTATCATCCTGATAGGTATCATTGCCGCCGTACAGTATCTCTATATGCGCCGCCTGGAAAAGATGCGTGAACAGGAAGTAGAGGCACTTTACCGTCCGATAGAGGCGGCTCTGAAGGAAAGTGATGAGCCGGGTAAGTTGCAGAACCGTATTCAGGCGATTCTGGAAAATCAGCGACGCTATCAGGAAAGTCAGGACAAGACGGTTTTAGCAGACAAGGAGGCGGTAGAGAAAAATTCCATACCTTTCATGGATGAAGTGATGAGTATCATGGAGAAGAATTTCCATGATTCTGAGTTTGGTGTCCAGGAGTTGGCTGATGCCTTGGGAATGAATCGCAGTGTGCTCAGCAAGAAACTGAATGCTGAGACAGGACTCCCTACCTCTCAGTTTATCCGCAATTACCGCTTGGATATTGCAAAAAAAATGATTACCGACAATGTAGCCAATCGTAATATTACGGAGATTGCTTATCGTGTGGGTTTCAATGATCCAAAGTATTTTACCCGTTGCTTTACCAAGCTGTATGGAATGGCTCCTTCGAGTTTCAAGGAGGAGATTTCGTAAAGTATAAAGTATTGGCTTTTCGCTTCTTGAAGGAGATTCCGTAAGGCTAAGGCTGTTTATTGAAGAGGAATTCTTGTGTCTAAGGCTGTTTTTTAGGGAGAAAAACGGAAGTAGGGTGTCAGTTGTCCACCTATTATTCCCTTTTGTCCACCTTCGGTTGCTTTGTAATTAGTAACTTTGCGTTCGTAAAAACAAATCGTAAATAATTAAACCTAAGAAACAGATATGAAGAAACTTTTCCTATCAACGCTCTGTCTTTTGTCTTTCTCGGCAATGGCACAGACTCAACTTACAGATTCTGAACTTCAGAATCTGTATAAGAACCGTCCCTATAGCGGTCGTATTTCTGTTCACGATCCTTCTATTGTTGTAGATACTTTTACCTCTAAAACTTCCCCAGTGTATTATGTCTATGGTTCGCATCTGGGTCGTGGAAAAACCTATTCGTCTTGCAACTATCGCAGTTGGACTACATTCAGGGTTGGTGAGGAGAGTACGGATGCCAACAATAGTCTCTTTGCCGGTCCTTCTGGTGGAACTGTCAATTACAAGAATGCTTATTCGCTTCATGTCATCAAGAAGGTAAAAAACTATCAGGGCAAGGAAGTAGATTTCGGTAACTTTGATGCGCACGAATGGCAATATAAAGATTATACAGTGCAAGGCAATCAGTGGGCACCAGATGTCATCTACAATAAAAAGATGAGGAAATGGTGTATGTATATGAGTTTGAATGGCGACCACTGGGGATCTTCCATTGTTTGTCTTACTGCCAAAAGTCCAGAAGGTCCATGGACTTATCAGGGTCCTGTCGTTTTCTCAGGTTTCCAGGGAACTTTTGAGCATAATGGTTTTGCTGCTGCAGAAGACTGGAAGCATACAGATCTGGAGATTGCAACAGGCGAAACGACTCTGCCGCAGCGTTATAATGTGGGGGGAAGTTGGGGAAGTTACTGGCCTAACTGTATAGACCCTTGTGTGTTCTATGATGATGAGGGTAATCTCTGGATGGGATATGGTTCCTGGTCGGGTGGTATCTTCATGCTGAAACTGAATGAGGAAAATGGCCTTCGTGACTATGAATATACCTATGATTATGAGGTGAATGGGGTGAAGACTCAACCGGGAAGTGCCAACGGCAGATGTACCAGTGACCCATATTTCGGCAAGAAGATTGCTGGTGGACACTATGTATCAGGCGAAGCAAGCTATATAGAGAAGATTGGCAAGTATTGGTTTCTCTTTATGAGCTATGGTGGTTTTGCACCAGATGGCGGTTATCAGATGCGTATTTTCCGTGCAGACAAACCTACAGGTCCTTATAAGGATTGTTGGGGAACAACTGCCATATATGACAGAGCTGTGAAGAACTATGATTCCAACGCTGGCGACAATCGCGGTGTGCTGCTCATGGGTGGTTATCAGTGGGATACAATGCCTGTTGCAGAGATTGCACAGGGACATAATTCCGCCTTTACCGATAAGGAAGGCCGTTCTTTTGTGGTTTATCATACCAAGTTCAACGATGGAAGTATAGGTCATCAGGTACGAGTACACCAGTTGTTCCTAAATGATGAAGGTTGGTTGATGGCTGCTCCATTTGAGTTTAATGGAGAGAAAGTTACCAATCAGGATATTGCAACCCAGGCATCTGTTGCCGACGATGATATTCCGGGTGTATATCAGTTCATTCGCCACAAATATAATCAGAGTGCAGCTTCCAAGGCTTATCAAAAGCCAGTGAATATCCAGTTGACTGCTGATGGCAAGATTATGGGTAGTTTATCCGGTACCTGGAGCCGTACCGCAGGAACTGATTATATCCATTTGGAAATCGGTGGCGTAACTTATCGAGGAGTCTTGGTAGAGCAAAGCGTTGATTATACGAATGTCAAGACGCTGAGTATAGCTGCGCTTTCTTCTTCCAGTGGTAGTCTTGCTATAGGACAGAATAATTTTACATACCAGCAGGAAATCTGGGCAGTCAAGGCAAAACCGGAAGTTTCCATCGCTTATACTAAAGATCATATAGTTGTACCTTTCGCAGATGGAACTACTATCAATTGCAGTCAGACGATGCCTACCAAGGGACTGATGGGAGCAAAGATTTCCTGGAAGTCCAGCGATATAAGCGTTATGTCCACTGGTGGAGTTGTCTATAAGAATGGTCATGTTGTGATGACATTGACCATCAGCTGCGGTGATTACAGCTATACGAAGGAGTACAATCTCACGGTGGATAAGGATGCAGAGGAAACAACTCCTATCTATTATCCGGTATCTGCACAAAAGAATACGACGAATGCTTATAATACCAACTATAGTCAGGAATATACGCTAAAAGCTGGTAAGAAAGCACAATTCAAGTTCTATAACTATACTGCAGGTACAGCTAATTTTAAGAGTTGGGTATTGGGTGTTTCCAATGTGGCTCATAATACAGCTGGTTATAAGGAGTATGTGATGTTGCGCAATGACAATTGGGAGAATATTGCAGCTAATAATACTGGCTGCACCAATAATTACGATTGGTCAACATTTGTGCAGGATATGAATGGTTCTTTGGTTGATATGACCGTGGAATATGAAGCTACAGGCGCTTTCAAGATGACTGCAGTTATCACCACGAAATCCAAGAAGGTTTATAATTATTCCTATACCAAGACCATCAACGAGAAACCAGCCAAGCTCAATCTCTTCTTTACAGGTGAGAATTCCTATATTGATGGTTCCAGCATTGCTACAGGCATAGAGGCTCCTATCATCATTCAGAAGAAGCAGACTGATGGCAAATGGTACAACCTGGCTGGTCAGCAGGTAGATAAGAACTACAAGGGTGTAGTGATTGTGAATGGCAAGAAATTTATAAATAGGTAATTCGCCTATATATCATTTCGCTTATATATAATAAGGTATAATAACATGAATATATCTGATATACTATTGGGAGCAGCAATCATCATTGCTGCTCCTGCTGTAAATAGAGTAGGAGAAGCCAAGGCGCAGCAAATCCATCCGGATCAGGTTGTCGTAGATTCTCCTTTCGTTCACGACCCAGTGCTGGCGTATGAAAATGGGAAATACTATCTTTACAGTACTGGTCACGGTATTTCGCAGATGACTTCTGCCGACCGTAAGCATTGGACATTGTGCAGGGAGGGAGTGTTGAAGAACCATGAGATACCAGCCTGGACTCATGATAGTGTGCCCGGTTTTCATACTCATATCTGGGCACCGGATGTTATCCACTATAGGAATAAATGGTATCTTGCCTATTCTTGTTCTACTTTTGGAAAGAATACTTCAGCTATAGGCTTGCTCAGTAATACTTCGCTTGCGAATATGAATGGTTGGAAGGACGAAGGCTGTATTCTCGCATCGGAAGGCAAACGGGATAACTGGAATGCTATTGATCCAAATTTTGTGATAGACGATAAGGGAAATCCTTGGATGACTTGGGGGTCTTTTTGGGATGGAATCCAGTTGGTTAAGCTCGATAAGAAGACGATGCATGTGAAGAAGGGCGCTAAGCCTCAGACCATCGCCCGCCGTCATGCTTTTGGCGATGCTTCTGCAGAACTAAACCCTACCTCTAAGTTTGCCGGCACCAATGCCATAGAGGCTCCTTTCATCATGAAGCATGGTGGTTATTACTATCTCTTCGTGAGTTGGGATTACTGCTGTCGTGGCATCAAGAGCAACTATCGTGTGGCAGTAGGAAGAAGCAAGAATGTTGCTGGTCCTTATCTTGATGAGAATGGTAAGGATATGCGCAATGGTGGTGGCACGTTGATTCTTGAAGGCGATAAGAAGGAATTTGAGGCGATGGGCCATTGTTCTGCCTACTCCTTTCCCGATGGCGACTTCTTCTTCTGTCATGGTTACAGTATTGCAAAAAATGGCGCCAGTATCCTGGTTCAGAAGAAGATCAACTGGACGGAAAATGGCTGGTTGACTTTAGAGTAATAAGGAATCATAAACTAAACATAATAAAACCAAAGCCAACAGTAAACTGAAACCAAAACCTAAAAAGGGCGGCAATCTGCATCACGCAGGTTGCCGCCCAAACTGTTTTTAACTAACTAATTTTAAATTTATCAACTATTTTCTACATGTAAATTTAAACTTAAACTCAATATCTTTCTTTTATTTCAATCTGATGATATTCAGCGAGTTGGCTGGAATCTCTACCGTAGCACCATTCTTCTCTGTAGTCACGTAGTTCTCTACAGGATAGATGTTGGTAGGATTGTCGATGGTATTCTCCTCCAGACCGTTCTTGGCAGAAAGACGGATGAGCTTGCCATTCTTGATCTCCTTGCCCTGAAGATTGATCTTCGCTGTTGTATGCTCGGAGCTTGTGTTGGCAATCTTCAGGATTACCTCACCCGTCTGCTCATCAAGCGTTGCTGTAGAGAAAATGCCAGGAAGGGTGTTTGCCTTCAACTTGGTAGCGAATACCTCCTTGCCATCCAACTTGGCGAAGATGCTGTCGCCTACTACCTTCAGCTCGATATCGTACCACTTGCCGGTTTCAATCTTGCCTGGGCAGGTAGCAATCTGACTCTTGGCGCCATTCACGATAGACTCCACACCGTGCTGGGTATTGTTCCAGCCACCGAGGTTCAACCAGCAGTAGTTGTTCTTATCCACGTAGTTGAAGACGATGAGGAAACCTTCGTTGCCGGCATCCTTCTTCGCGCGTACCTTATATATATAACCATTGCTGGTAATCTCGCCTGGGTTCAGACGGATGCAGCTCTCTCCGTTGCTGGTCTGCTTGATGATGTTGCCTTCTGTCTTCCATTGACCGTGAACATCTGTAGGCAATTCCTGCAGTGTCATCGGCAGTGCCTTTCCGTTCTCATCGCTATAGCCCTTGTCTTCAAATGACACCTGAGTAGCCCATGTTCCCATACCTACACGGCAGATGGCTGGCTTTACACGAGCCTGATCATACTTGTATGGATTCTCCTGGTTCACCTTCAATACACGGGTACCGATGTTGTTCGCCATTACGTTCTGAACGTAGTAGGATGGAGTTCCGAATACCTTATCAGAGGTATATTGAATCATATCCGGTGCCCACATACGGTTGTTGAGATTGGCGAAGATAGGAGCGTAGGATGCCATGGTCACGATGTCGGAATTGTTCTCGATGCCCATCATATAGACAGCCTCACCGAGTGCTGCATCGAGTGAACCCATATTGCCGAAGCCCTGGGTTACGGCATATTCGCCTACATAAATCTCGCTGCCCTTGCGGTCGTAGTTATCATACTTGTTGAAGTTTTCTGCAAACCAGGCTGGATTTCTGTAGTAATGCTCATCAAGGAGTTCAACGCTCTCATCGCTGTGCCACTTAGGATTGTCATCGCCCCAGGCTACCACGTTACCGATGAGGTGCATCTTAGGATATTTTGCCAATACGGCATCCTTGAATTTCTTGAAGCGCTCGTAGTAATGATCGCTCTGCTGGCGAGGGTTTGGCTGGTTATTCTCATTACCAATCTCCAGGTACTCGATATTGTATGGCTCTGGATGACCATTCTTGGCACGGAGCGCACCATATTTAGAGGTAACAGGACCATTGGCATACTCCAGGGCATTCATGCACTCGTCAATCCAAGGCTGGATGCTATCTACCGGAGTCATACCGCCGTGCCACAAACCTACATTCACCACATAGAGTGGCTTGGCATTCAAATCCTCAGCCAACTGCAGATACTCATCAAATCCCATACCGTCGCTGGTACGGTAGCGCCAGTTTACGTTCTTATGGCCCGGACGTTCCTCGATAGGACCGATGGTCTTCTCCCAGTGGAAAGCATTCTCTGGAGATTCCTGTCCCTCTACGTAGCAACCGCCAGGGAAGCGGACGAACTTAGGATGGATATTATAGAGAAGCTGCGCCAAGTCAGGACGCAAGCCATTCTCGCGATTCTTGAAAGTAGGAGGGAAGAGGCTTACTACATCCAGAACGATGGTTCCCTTGCCATTAGCAACGAGTTCAAACTGAGCCTTTGCATCGTTTCCGTTGGCGGTCAACTCTGCTGTATATTTGGTCCATTTCTTGCCTACCTTGGCATTGAGAGCGGTTTCTGCATACACCTTGTCGCCCTTTGCGTTGATGAGACGAGCCTTCAATCCGCCCTTGTAGCTACCCTTAGCCCAGAAAGAGAGTTTGTAGGTTCTGCCTTGAACAGCATTGATGCCCCAGAAACCCTCGTTGATGATAGAAGCTGTGGCAGCAGGTTTGGCAGCGATGGTCAATTGGAGTGCCTTACCCTGAGCTTTGTTGAGCAAGTCCTTGTTGATAAGTTGCGCATTGATTTTAGCACCTTCCTGAGCGGCAGTTTTCCAAGTAGGAATATCCTTTTCCGAATCCTCGAATGATCGGTTGCTGATGAGTTCGGCATAGAGACCGCCGTCAGCAGCATGGTTGATGTCCTCGAAGAAGATACCATATAAATTAGGTGAAACCTTGATACCTGGATTAGAGGCATCCACATTGATGGTAACTTGGGCATTGGCAGCCATGGTTGAGGCGAGCAATGCAGAAAGTAAAATCTGTTTCTTGTTCATTGTTTATTCTTAGGTTTTTTATTTCCGTTTTATTTAATTACAGTTGCAAAATTACAAAGAAATGGCAAAAAATGGGTGGACAAAAAGCAAAATATAGTGTAAAAGGTGGATTTTCTGCTGATTTTATGTATAAAAAGGTGCAAAAAGTTTTGAAGTTATGTAGAAAAAATATATATTTGTACCCGAAATGGCACAAATATGTTTTCTCCCACTTACAGTTGCCATTTTGTAACGACAATTATAAACCTGCCTAAAGATGGGAGATTTAGGCAAACAATAGAGAACGACTATGAGAAAAAGTTTTCTTGTTGCATTCTTTGTAATGCTTGTGAGTGGTATTCAGTGCATTTATGCACAAAGTGTGGCAAATAAAGTTTTAAGCAGTTTACAGTTCGAGGCTCCTAAGAACTTGTATCATGCCAAGGGAAATGTGGCAAATATGCGTAAACGTCCAAATGTCAAGGCAGATTGGGTACAAGTTATAGAACGTGGTCGTTTGGTGGAGGATTTAGGTGCCAATCCGAATTGGATTACTGCCAAAGTGGATGGGGAAAACGTTTATATCAGCAAGAGTGTGATGGTAAAGGAAAGTGCTTCGTCTAATATTTCTTATGTGCCAAATCTGCCTTATTGGTGGATAGAGGAAATTAATGATGAAAATCCTGGTATCTTGAATTGGCGAGTTGGTAAAATCCCAGGAAATTCAGGCTTGTTGTTATGTGATGTTTGCATGGATTGTGCTCAATATTATTTTTTAGGTAAGCAAGTAGGAAATGTCTTAGTCTTCAAATATAGGATAAAAATAGATACAGGCTATTCAATACCTGAAGAGATGATGCCTATAGGTAAATATTTCTTGGAATCAGAAGTGGAAAATGGAATCAAGACTTATTATTTCAAAACAAGTAAAGATAAAGTTGTGTCTTTTTCGGCAAAGCAAATGGGGTATGAAGCTCAGAATGGCCCTTCTTATTTCTATGATTTGACTAAAATCTCAGAGAATGTGGTTTATGCTATGTTCAAGGAAGTGATAGAGAAAAATGAAACTTATCCTTTTTACTTGACTTCCTTCAATTTTACGAATGAATGGTCTCATTGTTTCTAAGACTAATGGCAGGTTTGTAATAAATAAATACTATGCTTAATTACTTAAGATATATATTTCTCTTTGCCTTGGCATTGCTATTAAATTCGAGCAATGCCAGGGCTCAGGATTATAACAAAGACGCGGTAATTGCAAGGGTTGTGCTTGATAAAAACTTGAAAAGAAAATTCATGGAGGATGGCTATGAGGCACAACTCATATTTCGTAAGTTTGATACCCAAAAGTTGTCGGACAAAAGTTATGATGTGGTCTTAACTTTGTGGGATGATCCGTCATGTACAACTCTTTTCTCTCAACCACAAAGAGTCAAGGCGATGAACGAGTTCCATTTTAAGAATGTGTCTTCGTTCAAGGAACCTCTCAAGTTCTTTATTCGTTATAACGACCTTTCTGCTCACATGACCAAATATAACTTTGGAAATTATAGGGAAGGGAGAATGTTTTGGACTCTTGAATTATATCGCACGAATACCAACCAGCGTTGTTTGTTCATAAAGCCGAAGCTGCGTACTGACGCTACTGGTACTTATTATAATGCCTTTTTCGATTACCATATCATGGATATTCGAATGAATACCAAGGGGGTGCTGAATTGGAGCGATGTTCAGCAAAAACCAGAGTTAGGTGTTCATCCAACGGAAGACTTGGCTGCAAGTGACTATAGTGGAGAACTTCTGCATGTACGTTATGAGCCGTATGATGGAGAGAAATTAGATGCGTTGGATGAATTCGTCGTGAACTTCAAGTTCTATCATGATGTCAATCGTACCAAACCTTGTATGTTTTATGAATTTACGCAAGATTTGGACAGCAAAGGACATAATCTCCTATATTATGACAAGGGACAATGGAGTGAGGAGGCTTACAAAGCGGAAAGGATCGAAGACCGTTCGCAACCTACCAATAGCATCAAGCGAGTTAGGCATGATTGGAATCCTTTCGATATATTTGTGCCTGACTTCATCATTAGTTATGCTGATGAGGACGTGAAGAAAACCGAACGGGGAGAGAATGATACCATCTATATGTATCCTGATGTGTATGGCAAGGATAGTATGCTTTATCGCAAGGCTTCTTACTATTTTTTCTGGGTACGTCGTCCTGTTCCTAAGGACACGGCTTGTTATCATCCTGATCAAGATTCCACTGAGACTGTTTTGTCTAGAGAAAAGTTGTCTGCGACGGAAGTCTTGGTGACTTACAACTTGAAATTGAAGTGTAAGAAATGTGGACATATCACCGAACAGAACAATTTACAACGAGTGGAGTTCGTCAAACCAGAGTTTACCATGTGTCCTCCTCATGCGTGGGAAGATTATATTGGCGAGCCTGTATATAATGAAATCAAGAACGATACATCGAAAAATGGATGCTTTGTCCTGCAAACAGTACCTTACCACACTTATAAGAAATGTATATTATGTGATGCGCGGAAGGAAGGTCCTATACGAATAGATCAGAATTCTTATCTTAATCATGAGACTAATGATCCTAAGTGTTGCCCTGACTTGGAGTATGAGGAAGAAGTGAAGGAACAGAGGTCTCAGCTAATTGGTGGAGAACGGGTTGTTAAGACAATAACAACTTATGCTATTTGTCCATCACAGCATAAGAAATGGCAAGAGGGGGTCAGAACGGAGACGGAATTTGTGCCTTGCAAACCGCATCGTTGGATATTCATAGAGAACAGAGATTTGCGTTTTGTACCTGTAGGTGATGTGACCCATGAGGTTTTGAGCGTTGCTATCTATAAGTGTGAGAAATGTGGAATGAAGGATTATCGCTACAGTAAGGAAATTTGCGCTCATTCTCGTGAGAATTTCATCTGGGAATGCCAGCAAGTATATCCTTTGAAGGCTGTCTATAAAGGTGTTCCTATTAAGATGCACTTGATAGTTAACAAGGAAGATTCTTCTGCTGTGTATGTTGCAGAGACAGAAGTGACAGAAGGATTGTGGGCGACCGTTTATCCACAGAATCCAAGAGGATGGAGTGAGCAGAGCAATTATCCTGTAACGAATATCTCTTTGCAAGATGCTCAGTTTTTTATTATGGAACTGAATATGATTGCAAGTCAGAAGAAATGGCCTTTGAGATTCCGATTGCCTACTGTTGAGGAATGGAAATCTGCATACACTTATGGCGGTGGCGACAAAGAAGGTTGGCTTGTACACAATAGTGGTGGAAATGCTCATCCTGTTGCTGAGTTGGCTGCTAATGATGCTCATCTTTATGACATGAAAGGTAATGTGTCTGAAATGTGTAGTGATATCCAGTACTTGACGACAGATGATGACTCCATATTAACCTTGACGGCTGTAGTTGGAAATAATTATCAGGAGTCACCTACCACTTGGGGGGCAAATGCCGTACATTGGATGGATATGTCTTCTGAAAATCTTGCGGTTGGATTCCGACTTGTTGCTGATCCTGTGGAGTCGGAAGATGCGGATTTGGTGAGAGATGTAGAAAATACCATTGGTGAGAAATCTTACACTACTGGCTATCATTGGACAAGGAGAAAACTGTATCATTGTGATAAATGTGGTAGAAACTTCTATGGAAATAAATGGGGAATGAACACTTTTGGAACTCAGACCCCACGAAACTGTAGTAAAGTAATTACACAGAATAATAAGTAGATGACTATTGTAAAAGTATTTTAATGGGTATTAACAGCTTTTTTGAAATGTTAGTGGTATATTTATTTTCAGTGTAGGCTTTTCTGTAGCCCCTACACTGAGAATAAATATTGTTAGCAAATAAGATGGCCAATATAGCTTGGCTATAAAACGAAACAATCGGCAATCTGCATCACATAGGTTGCCGATTATTTGATTAAGTAAACAGTTCTTCCAAGGTTACGCAAGAGACAAATAGGTCTGAATATTCATTCTTTGTCAGTTCCGTATTGCCGATATAGGTCAGATGGAAGGTCTTGGACGGATATTTTTCTTGCATTGCTTGCAGACGACTTCCCAATACTTGTGCATAAGATTTTGTAATGGTATATGGTGAAAGATAGAACTTCATCTCGCAGATGTTCACCACGTCGTCGGCCCGGTCTATCAACAAGTCGATTTGCATGCCGTCCTTCTCTTCATTCCCTTTGATGATCAGTGAAGATTCCTGCGAAGACACTCCCCCGATGTTGAGCGCATATTTGATTTGGGAGATGTGTTGAAGGCAAAGTTCCTCAAAGGCAATTCCTCGCCATGAGGCAACATCACTCCCTTTGAGATGCTTCTGCCAATAATCAGTTTGTGTAATTCGCTTGTCTTCTTTAAAGTGCAACCAAAACCAACAGAAGGAGTCAGTCAACTTATAGTGCTCTTCTCGTTGCGATGCACCGAAAGGGACGTATTTGATGATGAAGTCGCTTCCCATCAGTGCCTTTAGCATTTTGGTGAAGTCGCCATTTGGATTCAATTGGGTCTTCTCGGCGATTTCCTTACGGGTGTAGCCTGCATGACGAGTGCCAAGGCATCGAACGATTTTCATACAGTCTTCTGCATTGTCAAATATTGAGTTGAATAGTCTTTCGAACTCATCGCCTAATTTTGCATTTCTTGCAAAGAAAAGGGCATCAATATTTTGAGCCAAACTGTATGAAGGATTGAAGAAATTCATGTAGAAAGGAATTCCTCCCATAATCATATAGGCTTGGGCTATGTTGTAGCGTGACATCTGTATGCCACGGCTCTTGTAGAAATCTTCACATTCTTTCAGAGTGAAAGGCGAAAGTTTGATTTCTCCTGTCAATCGCCCATATAATCCGCCTTTGTTGTTGATAAGATTATCGAGCATCCATGAAGTGGCAGATCCGCAAACGATGAGGAGTAAGTTGCGCTGTGTGTTGCCCCATCCATTCCAAAATGCCTCCAAGGCTGTGAGAAAGCCAGAACGTGCGGTATCCATCCATGGTAATTCGTCAATGAAGACAATCTGTCGTGAGCCATTGGCATTTATTTCCAGAAATCTCTCCAGGAGGAAGAATGCTTCCATCCAAGACTTAGGCTGTGCAATATTTTCCATGCCATGCCTGAGAAGAGAAAAGTAGAAGTTCTGCAGTTGGTCTTTGAGCGTAACTTTTCGCTGTCGGTCGTAGGGGGACAAGCCTGTATGGTGGAAAACCATGTAGTCGTGAAATACTTCGTCGATAAGGAATGTCTTTCCTACACGGCGACGACCATAAACGGCAACAAATTCCGCTCTACCGCTATGATAATAGCGATGGAGTTCAGCGATTTCTTTTTTTCTTCCGATAATCTCACACATAAACTTTCTTCTTTTGGTTGGATGCAAAATTACAAATAATCTTGTAAAAAACAAAAGAAAATAGTGCTTATTCCGCTACGAAAGTGATTTTAGTGTATTTCGTAGCGAAATAAACGCTATTCTTCAAATCTTTTACCCGTAGAATTTAGTGGGATTTTTGCTTGCAAAGCGACAAAAAATCTTATTTCCTAAGTACAAAAGACTTGTTTGCGACTCGTATCTCTGAAAGATAGGAATCTGTGTTTCGGGTTTACGGGTGGTGTCTTACTTGCGTCCCCCTTGTGCTTATCGGGGGCACAAATGTGCTCTTACCCGAGCACAATGTTGCCTTTACCTTGGCACAATAGTGCCCTTCCTTAGGCACTTTACAAAATAGAAAGGTAGCCACCTTCAATTTTATAAAACTGAAATAGTAGCCACTTCTTATTTGTCGTTCTGTTCGCTTGCGATTTTACTCTTCACCCTTCACCTTTTCGTCTGGAATGCCGATAAACACAGGGGTTTTGAGGGTGAAGGGTAAAGTTCAACCCTTCACCACCCTTCACCGCCCTTCATCTTTTTCTTGATTTAGCCCCCTCTTATGAGTCCATCCAGTCGTCTATTAAGACTATAACTTGCCTTCATAGACGACAGCCTTAGGCTTCATAGACGATTCATCTTGAGGTGAAGACCGATGAAGGGTGGTGAAGGGCGATTTTTAGTTATTTTGTTTGTAATCGCTTGTATATCAGATGATTATGTTGATAGGGTGAAGGGTGAAGGGTTTTCTCCGTTTCGCTTTTCAAATTTTCGACTTTTTATTTATTATTGCCAAATAAAATAGTAAGATTTTGTTTAATATAGTAATACCAGTCCGGCGAAAGCCGAGTAGAGTATCATGCGGATAGGATTGATCTTCATTACCTTCACGCCGATAAAGGTGGCGAAGAAGAGGGCGATGGAGATGTAGAAATGCCAGGGATTCTCTGGAGTAGAGAAATTTTCTGGAGTCATCAGGAGCAGGGCTGCGGCGCCTACCAGGCCCACGATGCATGGGCGCAAACCGATGAAGATGCTCTGCACCATCGATGTGTTCATGTATTTATACAGCATTTTGCTGATCAGAATCATCAAAATCAAAGAGGGGAGAACCAGGGCAAAGGTTGCCACGGCACTTCCGAGTATGGCCATCATGCCGCCCATGCCTGCATTGTGCACAGCGGTATAGCCGCAATAGGTAGCAGAGTTGATGCCGATAGGTCCTGGTGTCATCTGCGAGATGGCCACTACATCGGTAAACTCTTGCATCGTCATCCAATGATACTGCGTAACTACCTGTCCTTGAATCAGGGAAATCATGGAGTAGCCACCTCCGAATCCGAAGATGCCTATCTGAAAGAATACGATGAAAAGTTGAAGAAATATCATAGTTTATTCTTTTTTTAATTGCAAATGTACTGATTTTCTTTATTATCGCCAAATTATTTTTAAAAACTTTACTCTCTTTTTTGTAAATAAGTGCCATTTCCTTGCTGTTATTGGAAAAAAGTTGTAAATTTGCACGTGAAAAGCTGGAAAAAAGTTGCAACTTAAAGCCTGAAAAGCTGGAAAAAAGTTGCAAATAAGTATCCGAAAACCTGGAAAAAAAGTTGTAAGAATGTTTTTTAAATTTAGCAGTATCTTTAATAGTCCAATTCAGAGCATTGATTTCTTCATCATTATGTTTGTCAATGTAGTTCTTATACCATAGAATTACATCACAAAGCTGAAGAGCATAGCTCTTTCCTTGTTTATTGGCATGGTATCTGTTAGTATGGCTTCGTCTATGTGAACATTTTTAGAACTTGCAAAATGTGGTTTTGTCTCTTCCATATTCTGATTTTTTAATTACTCCGTCGGTTGGATAAATTGCCCATAGACGTATCCACCTAAGGCTGCTACGATAATTACCCAGATAGGGTTGACGCCCATCAGCCATATCAGGAGGGCAGATAAGATAGGAACCCAGCAGTTGACGAACGAGATGTGGGCACTCTTGGCCAATGAAAAGGTAGGAACAGCTATCAGAGCCACGACGGCAGGACGAATGCCCGCAAACATGGCAGCAACCACCTTGTTGTCCTCAAACTGATGGAAAAACATAGCAATCGCTAATATAATAAGGAAGGAAGGCAACGAAGCGCCGAGGGTGCAGACAATGGCTCCCGGTGTCTTTGCCAACTTATATCCGAGCAGGGAACTCATGTTGATGGCCAAGGCGCCCGGACAAACCTGGGTAGTAGCGATGGCATCCAAGAATTCCTCCTTCGTCATCCAATGATGCTTATCGATGACTTCGGATTCTATAATAGGAATCATGGCATAGCCACCACCAAAGGTGACTATGCCAATCTTCATAAATGTTTTGAATAATGTAAGATAACTTACGCTATTATTCATTGTTTACCTTTTTACTTTTTTACTTTTTAAAAGCTCTTTCTTCAATCCACTGACGTGCATTGACAAATGCCTCAATCCAAGGAGTTACCTCGTCGTTGCGGCGGTCAGCTGGATACCAAGCGTTCTGCCATGGGAAGATAGCACGCTCCAAGTGTGGCATCATGGCCAAGTGGCGGCCATCTGCAGAGCAGATACCTGCTACGTTGTAGTCACTGCCGTTTGGATTGCCTGGATACTCAGCATAGTTGTACTTCGCAATCACATTGTAGTGATCCTCTGGCTCTGGCAAGTAGAAACGACCCTCACCGTGAGCTACCCAGATACCAAGCTTGTCACCACTGAGGCTACCAAACATCACACTCTCGTTCTGAGGAATAGTCAGACCGAGGAAGGTGCTCTCAAACTTCTTGGAAGTATTGTGGCAGAGGTGTGAACGATGCTTGTGCTCAGGATTGATGAGGTTCAACTCAACCATCAGCTGGCAACCATTGCAGATACCGAGTGAAAGGGTGTCCTCACGAGCATAGAACTTGTCGAGTGCCTCCTTAGCCTTAGGATTGTAGAGGAATGCACCAGCCCAACCCTTGGCAGAACCGAGAACGTCGGAGTTGGAGAAACCACCGCAGAATACGATGAAGTTCACATCCTCCAAAGTTTCACGACCAGAAATCAAGTCGGTCATCATTACGTCCTTCACGTCGAAGCCAGCGAGATACATAGAGTAAGCCATTTCACGCTCACCATTAGTACCCTTCTCACGGATGATAGCTGCCTTGATGCCTGATGGAGTACGACGGTTAGCGTCGAGACCATAGCTTGCGAGAGTGCCCTTGAAGCCGTAGCCGAAGTTCATCTCGATAGGCTGCTTCTTATAGTTGGTGTAGCGCTTCTTAGCCATACCGTTCATGCTCTGCTTGCGGTCGAGGAGGTAAGAGGTCTTATACCAGTCGTCGCGCAAAGCGTCGATATCAAACTCGTGCTCGAAGCCTTCCTTCTTGATGATGATCTTGCGGAGCTCAGGAGCCGGATAACCAATCTTAGCATAGCCGATACCGTTCTCATCGAAGAATGCCTTCAACTCGTCCTTGTGAGCATCGCTTACCTGAATAACAACACCTGGGTTCTCTGCGAAGAGAGTCTTGATGATGTCAGCATCAGCGATGTCGTGGAGGTTGATCTTCATACCACCCTCTACGTTGGCAAATGTCATCTCGAGGAGAGTAGTAATCAAACCACCGGCACTGATATCGTGACCAGCCATTACCCAACCGCGGTTGATGAGTTCCTGTACAGCGTTGAAGCAGTCAACGAAGTACTCAGGGTTCTTTACGGTAGGAACATCGCTGCCCACCTTGCCCAGGCTCTGAGCGAAGGCAGAACCACCGAGGCGTTGCTCGTCGAAGCTGAAGTCGATATGATAGAGGCTTGAGTTCTTGTCGTTGACGAGAACAGGACTAACCACCTTCTTGACATCTGAAACCTCACCACCAGCACTTACGATGACGGTACCTGGAGCGATGATCTTCTCGCCGTTAGGATACTGCTGGGTCAATGAGAGAGAGTCCTTACCTGTTGGTACGTTCACGTGGATGGCACAGCAGAAGTCTGACAAAGCCTTCACGCCCTCGTACAAACGAGCATCCTCACCCTTCTGGCTGCGGCAAGGCCACATCCAGTTAGCAGAGAGGCTGATGCTGTCCATACCATCTGCCAAAGGAGCCCATACGATATTGGTCAATGACTCTGCTACAGAGAGTACAGAACCAGCCTTAGGATCAGCCAAACCAGCCTGAGGAGCATGACCCATAGCAGTTACGATACCCTTCTCGCCACGATAGTCGAGTGCTACAACACCACAGTCGGAGAGTGGCAACTGAATCTGACCCTGGCACTGCTGACGGGCAATCTTACCAGTTACGGAACGGTCCACCTTGTTGGTCAACCAGTCCTTACAAGCTACAGCCTCCATCTGGAGAACACGCTGCAAGTACTCGTCGAGGTTGTCGGCAGAGTAAGTTACATCTTCATATTTACGCTCTACGGTCTCATCCACCATGACAGTCTTAGGAGTATGACCGAACATCTGAGCCACGTCGAGGTCGAATGGCTTCACACCGTCAGCCTGCTTGAAGCTGAAGTGAGCATCGCCAGTAGTCTCACCTACCACGTACATTGGAGCACGCTCACGGTCGGCAATCTTCTGTACCTCTTCAATATATTTTTCGTCGATGAGCAAGCCCATACGCTCCTGACTCTCGTTGGCGATGATTTCCTTGGCGCTCAAAGTCTTGTCACCGATAGGCAACTTAGCCATGTCGATTTCGCCACCGCACTCTTCTACCAACTCTGAGAGACAGTTCAAGTGACCAGCAGAACCGTGGTCGTGGATGCTGACTACCGGGTTCTCGTCGTTCTCAACGAGTGCACGAACCAGGTTGTAAGCACGCTTCTGCATCTCAGGGTTGGCACGCTGAACAGCGTTCAACTCGATACCGTTGCTGTAACGACCTGTATCTACAGAAGAAACAGAACCGCCACCGAGACCGATGCGATAGTTATCACCACCTACTACGACCACCTTGTTGCCCTTCTGTGGCTCGCCCTTCTTATAGTCACGCTTCTTGCCGTAGCCTACACCACCAGCGAGCATGATCACCTTGTCGTAAGCATACTTCTCGCCGTTCTCCTGGTGCTCGAAAGTAAGCACAGAACCCGTGATGAGAGGCTGACCGAACTTATTACCGAAGTCAGAAGCGCCGTTAGATGCCTTGATGAGGATCTGCTCAGGAGTCTGATAGAGCCATTTACGCACAGGCAGGATATCTTCCCAGTCGCGCTCCACATCGCTCTTGCCGTTGTCATCCTTCAAGCGAGGATAAGCAGTCATGTAGCAGGCAGTACCTGCGATAGGCCATGAACCTACACCACCACCCATACGGTCGCGGATTTCACCACCAGTACCCGTAGCAGCACCATTGAAAGGCTCTACAGTAGTAGGGAAGTTGTGGGTTTCAGCCTTCAGGGAGATGACACTCTCGATGTCCTTTACCTGGAAGAAATCGCTGGTAGTTTGGTCAGCAGGAGCAAACTGCTCGATGACAGGACCCTGAGAGAAAGCCACATTGTCCTTGTAGGCAGAGAGAATCTTGTTAGGGTTCTCATTGGTGGTCTTCTTGATCATGCTGAAAAGAGAAGACTCCATCTCCTTGCCGTCGATGATAAACTGTCCGCCGAAAATCTTGTGACGGCAGTGCTCAGAGTTGATCTGTGCAAAACCGAAGATTTCACTGTCGGTGAGCGGGCGTCCATTCTCCTTCTCCAGCTTGTGGAGATAAGCCATTTCGTCTTCGCTGAGAGCAAGACCTTCTTCCTCGTTGTACTTTTCGAGGTCATCTACATACTTGATAGGTTCTGGCTTGTGGTTGACGGTGAACACATCCTGTCCGATACCGTTGTACATGCGCTGGAGCATAGGATCGTGCTCCGCATCCTCGCTATCAACAGGGAAATACTCCTCAATACGCGAAATGCCGTTAAGACTCATGTTCTGAGTAATCTCAACGGCATTCGTACTCCAAGGAGTAATCATTTCACGGCGTGGGCCGACATAGAAGCCCTGCAATTGCTGGGCGTCCTCTAAAGTCGCATCACCATAAAGCCAACAAAGTTCATTGATTTCGTCCTGAGAAGGCTTGTGGTCAATCTCGGTCGCAATCACACTCTTAGATGGAGTTCTGAAAAAAAGAATCATACTTATTTCTCTTTTTATATTGTTAATGTATTTTTTCTTTCGGTAAGGATACATGGCCTATGTATCGCTTTTCGAGTGCAAAGATAATACAAATTAAAATAAGGACAAAATAAAACGCTTGTTTTTTTATATTTTTAGGTATGTTGCCCAAACTGTGTGCTTTCACAGAGCAGGAAAATCTGCTGAATGAAGACGCTAATTTGTTAAAAATGAGTGAGAAAGATGAGAAAAACAGAAAAAGTGGTTAAAATTATCTAAATGGGTTTGACAAAAGTGGTTTATTCAAGTCTTATTCGTAACTTTGCAAACGAAAAGCAGCGTGTGAATTTTTATTCATCGTATTAGGATTCATTATATTTAGTAATTTAGTAAAAATCAACTATCGAAAAAATTTAAAACCAGAAAATATGAAGCAGAACAAATTTTTAGTAATGGCTTTGATGGCTGGCGCATTGTTGGCCACAAGTTGTGCAAGTAAGAAGGAACTTCAGAATTGCCAGAACGAGAACAAGGAGTTGTCAAGCAACTATCAGAATACAAAGGAGCAGTTGGCTGCTTCTCAGGCTCGTGTAACAACTCTCGAAGATCAGCTTGCTCAGATGAAGAAGGACTATAAGTCTATGCAGAATGCGCTCGACAAGAGTTTGAACAACGCAAGTCAGAACAACATCAGCATCGACAAGCTCGTTGACCAGATCAATGAGTCTAACCAGTACATCCGCCACTTGGTAGAGGTGAAGAGCAAGAGCGATTCTCTCAACATGGTGCTTACCAACAACTTGACCCGCTCTCTCAGCAAGGACGAGTTGAAAGAGGTTGACGTACAGGTAATGAAGGGTGTGGTTTACATCTCTTTGGCTGACAACATGCTCTACCAGAGCGGTAGCTATGAGGTAAACAGCCGTGCTCAGGAAACTTTGAGCAAGATTGCCAAGATCATCATGGACTACAAGGACTACGATGTACTCGTAGAGGGTAATACAGATAACGTACCAGTTAGCACTACAAGTGCCAAGATGAAGAACATCCGCAACAACTGGGACCTCTCTGCTCTCCGTGCATCTTCTGTAGTACAGTACTTGCAGGATCACTTCGGCGTAGATCCTAAGCGTTTGACCGCTGGTGGCCGTGGTGAGTACAACCCTGTAACTACCAACGATTCTGAGGTTGGCAAGCAGCGCAACCGCCGCACTCAGATTATCATCACTCCTAAGCTCGACCAGTTCATGGACTTGATTGACAAGGCTCCAGAGAGCGATAAGTAAATCGGAGACTTTTTAGAGTATCATAAGTGAAATTTAGGAAGCACCAGTGGGCTTAGGCTCATTGGTGCTTTTTTAGTATTACAGGTGCTTTTCTGTATAAATATACTTAAAATAAGAAAGAAAGACTCAAAGTTTTTGTCGTTTTGAAAGAAAAATGACGATTTTCTTTCTCTTTTGAGATTTATTTATTAATTTTGCAATCAAATTATTAAGCGCCCGTTGCTTAGTGGTTATAAATTGTAATTTATTAATAATACATATATAGGTATTTCGCTTATGGAAAAGATTCAGATGACAACTCCTTTGGTGGAGATGGATGGTGACGAGATGACAAGAATCCTCTGGAAGATGATCAAGGATGAACTGATCCTTCCTTTCGTAGATTTGAAGTCAGAGTATTATGACCTTGGTTTGCCTTACCGTGACAAGACCAATGATCAGGTGACTATCGATTCTGCTGAGGCTGCCAAGAAATATGGTGTAGCCGTGAAGTGTGCTACGATTACTCCTAATGCCCAGCGTATGGACGAATATCATCTCCACAAGATGTGGAAGAGTCCTAATGGCACTATCCGTAGCATCATGGATGGTACTGTGTTCCGTGCTCCTATCACGATTCCAAGCATTCACCCTTGCGTGAAGAACTGGGAGAAGCCGATTACCATCGCCCGTCATGCTTACGGTGATGTATATAAGAGTGTGGAAATCCGTGCTGATGAGCCGGGAGTTGCCAAACTCGTATTCGAGGGTAAGAGCGGAAAGAAGCAGGAGGTGGAGATTCACAACTTCGAAGGTGCTGGCGTTATTCAGGGTATGCACAATACCGACAAGAGTATCCGCAGCTTTGCTCATAGCTGTTTCAAGTTTGCCATCGATACCAAGCAGGATTTGTGGTTTGCTACCAAGGATACCATTTCCAAGACTTACGATGCACAGTTCCGCAAGATTTTCGAGGAGGTGTATGAGAGCGATTACAAGGAGAAGTTTGCTGAACTCGGCATTGAATACTTCTATACATTGATCGATGATGCCGTGGCTCGTGTTATCCGCAGCAAGGGTGGATTCATCTGGGCATGTAAGAACTATGATGGTGATGTGATGAGCGATATGCTCAGTACAGCCTTCGGTTCGTTGGCGATGATGACCTCCGTATTGGTTTCTCCAGACGGCAAGTATGAGTACGAGGCTGCTCATGGTACGGTAACCCGCCACTACTACCGTTATCTGAAGGGCGAAGATACATCTACCAACCCTATGGCAACAATCTTTGCATGGAGCGGTGCGTTGAGAAAGCGTGGTGAGTTGGATGGCATTCAGGCATTGCAGAATTTCGGCGACCAGTTGGAGGCTGCTTGCTTCGATACGCTGAATGATGGTATCGCCACCAAGGACCTCGTCAACCTGATGGAAGGTGTAGAGGCAAAGGCAGTCAACTCAGCCGGCTTCATTGCAGCCATCCGTGAGAGATTGGAGAAGAGATTAGCATAGTATGATTTGTATATATATAATAAAGGTGACAAAGGCATAGAAACCTTTGTCACCTTTATTTTTTAGCAAAAACTAATTAACCGTTTACCTGCTTCTTGTATTCCTCAGACAACAAGTCGAAGAAATTATAGCCGATTACCTTGCAGATATGCATGAGCATACCTGTGTCGATAGTAGATTTGCTATAAATCTTATAAATGTTGGTTCTGTGGCAACCAAGTTGCTTTGCGAGCCATACTGTTGTTTTTCCTTGTCTTTTGAGTTCCTGTTTTATGCGTTCCCCAATGACCAAGGAGCAATTGTTAGTTTGATCTGTCATTTTCTTATTCTCTTTAAATACTAATAAATTCAATATGGATGCAAAATTACGAAATAAGATTGTAATCAAACGAATTTTTTGGTAGCTAATGTGACGACACGCTATTAAAAAAGTATAAATGCGGAAAACAAATGAAAACCCTTCGTTCCATTTGTTTTGCTTACTGACACATTTTTCCTCAATTTCCTATCTCTTTTGTGTCTATTTTGTTTCGGTTTACATTTTACTTACTATGCTCACTGTGTTAGCAGGTTCTAACATGTGGGCTCAGACGTTCTCTTATACTGAGAGTAACAAGACTTTGACTATTGGTGTCACTGAAGATTTGTCTAATGACAATGATGCAGCTGGTAAGGTGCAAACTGATATCTTATACCGTATTGATGATAAGATAACAATAACGACACTTACACTTGCCTTGCTTTTGTAGAATGTGTTTTTCTTGTGTTCGGAAACAGCAGATGATTTTACAGGAATCAGGCAGTAATGATTCCCCGTCACATCTTTTACTTGCTTTTGAAATGAAATTGTAATAGAATGTAATGCGTGTTACAGATTTTTTGTCGTATCTTTGCACCCGAGGAAAGCCCTCAGACTATATATACATTATTATATATTATAAAGATGGACGAAAAGAACTATAAAATCCTTGTGGTGGATGATGAACAGGACCTCTGTGAGATTCTGAAATTTAACTTGGAAACCGAGGGGTATCTGGTAGAAACTGCCAACTCGGCTGAGGAAGCTCTGGAGAAAGACATTGCCTCCTACGACCTCTTGCTGCTCGATGTGATGATGGGAGGTATGAGCGGATTCCAGCTGGCGAAGAAACTCAAGGAGAATGTGGCTACGGCTCAGATTCCTATTATATTCCTGACGGCTCGCGATACCGAGAACGATACCGTTACCGGTTTCAATCTCGGGGCTGACGACTATATCTCCAAACCTTTCTCTATCCGTGAGGTGATGGTGCGTGTGAGGGCTGTCATCCGCCGTACCGCTGATAAGTTGGGCAAGGATGCTGATCCTACCGTCATCAGCTATCAGGGATTGGTGCTCAATATCGACAAGAAGACGGTGAGCATTGATGGAGAGGATGTGCCTTTCACCAAAACAGAATTTGAATTGCTCCGACTTCTCCTGGAAGAGAAGGGTAGAGTGTTCTCCCGCCAGGAACTCATCGACCGCGTATGGCCTAAGGATGTGCTCGTGCTCGACCGAACAGTGGATGTCAACATCACCCGTATGAGAAAGAAAATCGGTAAGTTTGCGAAGTGCATCGTCACCCGACTCGGCTTTGGATATTATTTTGATGCGTGATAAGAAAGGATTTTATTTATGCTGAAAATACAAAAAACGAAATCCAAAGTTGGGCGAAAACTGTATCTCATGGTGCTGGCGGTGTTCCTTGTGTTCGCTGTCAGTTTTATCATGTTCCAGCAGACTCGTGAGAAACAGTATAAGATCAGTACGCTCACGATGAAACTGGAAAACTACAACGCCCTCTTAGCGGAGGATCTCTCGCTGGCTCATGATAGAGGAATCATCTTGAGCAACGGCGATAGTCTGGAGACTCTGCCCAGCGTGAGTCGCTCGAAACTCGTCGTGGCGGAAACCAAACTGAATGCTTTCATCCGTGAACATGAAAGCAAGGATCTGCGTGTTACCCTGATAAGGCCCGACGGTAAGGTGGTGTACGACAATATGAGCAAGCACTATGACCGTTTTGCCAATCACTTGAACCGCAAGGAGATACAAGAGGCGCTGAAGAATGGACAGGGATCGAGCGTGGAACGAGAGTCGAAGACCCTGAAGCAGGATTACTTCTATGTGGCTTCCTATTTCCCTGCCGACTCTATCATCATCAGAAGTGCCTTGCCTTATAATGATGATCTCTCTAAATCGCTGCAGGCTGACCAGCATTACATCTGGTTTGCCGTTTTCGCCATCATCATCCTGACCATCGTGCTCTACCGGTTCACCCATCGGTTGGGCAAGAATGTGGCTAAGCTCCGCATCTTCGCCTACAAGGCTGATCACAACGAGAGCTTAGAGATAGAGGATCTGGCTAAATTCCCGGATGATGAACTGGGTGAAATCGCTGAACGCATCATCAAGATGTATAAGCGTATCCAGACTACCCGAAGGGAGCAGGATATCCTGAAACGACAACTGACGCAGAATATCGCTCATGAACTGAAGACTCCGGTGGCGAGCATTCAGGGCTATCTGGAGACGATACTCGACAATCCGCATATCAGCGAGGAAATGAAGGAGCAGTTCCTGCAGAGATGTTATGCGCAGAGTGAACGGCTTACCTCTCTGCTGAGAGACATCTCGACGCTGAACAGACTGGACGACGGTTCGGACATGATAGACTTCGAGGCGGTGGATATCACGAAGATGGTGGGAGACATCATGAGGGAAACGGCGCTGGAAAGGGAGGAGCGCAAGATGGGGTTCCACAATCTGCTACCTGAGCGCATCGTGGTGAAGGGAAACCGCAGTCTGCTCTATAGTGTGTTCCGCAATCTTACTGATAATGCCATTGCCTATGCCGGTGACGGAACGACCATCACGCTGGAGGGTAAGGAAATAGGCAACAAGTGGCACTTTGTCTTCAGAGATAATGGTCAGGGTGTGCCGCAGGAGCATATCGCCCGCCTCTTCGAACGCTTCTACCGTGTGGATAAGGGAAGGAGCCGAAATATGGGCGGAACGGGACTGGGGCTCGCCATCGTGAAGAATGCCGTGCTGCTGCATGGTGGAACCATCCGGGTGAATAACTTGCCAGAGGGTGGTTTGAAATTTGAGTTTACTATCAAGAAATAAATCTTAAAAGTCGCAGGGAGTTTCGTCTTTGCGACTTTTTTTATGTACCTTTGCATCTCTATTAACAATAATATAATGATGAATCAATTTACTAAGATTATCGCAGCGCAGCTCAAACAGAGAGAGCAGGCTGTCGAAAATACATTGGAACTGCTCGAAGAGGGCTGTACTATCCCTTTCATCTCCCGATACCGTAAGGAGAAGACGGGTAATATGGACGAGGTGAACATTGAAGCCATCGCCCAGGCTAACGATAAACTCAAGGAGATGGCGAAACGTAAGGAAACCATTCTCAAGACGATCGATGAACAGGGAAAACTGACGGATGCACTCAAGAAGCGTATCGAGGAATGCTGGGACGCTACGGAACTGGAAGACATTTATCTGCCTTTCAAACCGAAGCGCAGAACCCGTGCACAGATAGCTCGTGAGGCGGGATTGGAACCTTTGGCACAAACTCTGCTCTTCCAGCGTGAACGTAATATCATGCAGGTGGCTAAGAAATATGTGGGTGACAAGGTGGCTGATGCTGATGCTGCCATTCAGGGCGCCAAGGACATCATCGCTGAAATGGTGAACGAGAGCGAGGAAAGCCGCAATGCCATCCGTGGGGAGTTCAGACGTGGCGCCATCATCACTTCCAAGGTGGTGGCTAAGAAGAAGGACGAGGAAGAGGCTCAGCGATTCTCTGATTATTTCGACTTCTCGGAACCTCTGAAGCGCTGTTCTTCTCATCGCCTGCTGGCTATGCGTCGTGGAGAGGCTGCCGGTATTCTGCGTGTCAGCATCTCTGCTGATGACGAACAGTGTACGGATAAGTTGAAGCGCCATTATGTGCATGGTTATGGCGAATGCCAGACCTTTGTAGGCGAGGCTGTGGATGATGCTTTCAAGCGTCTGCTGAAACCGAGTATCGAAACGGAGTTTGCTGCATCAAGTAAGTTGAAGGCTGACGAGGAGGCTATTCTGGTATTCGCTGAAAACCTGCGTCAGTTGCTCTTGGCAGCTCCGCTCGGACAGAAGAGAGTAATGGCAGTGGATCCAGGTTTCGCCAATGGTTGCAAGACGGCCTGTCTGGATGCACAGGGCAATCTCATCCATCATGAAATCGTATTTCCTCATCCTCCTCGCAGCAAGCGCAGCGAGGCTACTGCAGCTCTGCAGCGCATGGTGAAGATGTATCATGTGGAGGCTATGGCTGTGGGCAATGGTACGGCGAGCCGTGAGACGAGCGACTGGCTGCACGAAATCGCTTTTGATCATCCTGTGGATATTTATGTGGTAAGCGAGGATGGTGCTTCCATCTATTCGGCTTCCAAGATAGCCCGTGATGAATTCCCGGATGAGGATGTGACGGTGCGTGGTGCGGTTTCTATCGGCCGTCGCCTGATGGACCCTCTGGCGGAGCTGGTGAAAATTGATCCTAAGAGCATCGGTGTGGGACAGTATCAGCACGATGTGGATCAGAGTCAGTTGAAGAAAAGTCTGGATACGGTGGTGATGAGCTGCGTGAACTCTGTGGGTGTCAATCTGAATACGGCTTCACAGCATCTGTTGACCTATGTGAGTGGTCTGGGGCCTACGCTTGCCAAGAATATCGTGGAGTATCGCAGGGAGAATGGTGCTTTCGCTTCCCGTGCCCAGTTGAAGAAGGTGCCTCGTCTGGGTCCTTCGGCTTACGAGCAGTGTGCTGGTTTCTTGCGTATTCCTGGTGCCAAGAATCCGCTTGATAATAGTGCCGTGCATCCAGAACGCTATGCGCTGGTAGAGACGATGGCGAAAGATCAGGGCGTGACGGTGAAGCAACTCGTAGAGGACAAGGCTCTGCAGAAGAAGATAGATATCAAGAAATATGTGAGCAAGGAGGTGGGTATGCCTACCTTGACTGATATCATGGCTGAGTTGGACAAGCCTGGACTGGACCCTCGTGGCGAGGTGGAGAAATTTGAGTTTGATGCTTCCATCAAGACGATTGAGGATTTGCAGGAGGGGATGGTTGTGCCGGGCATCGTGACTAACATCACCAAGTTTGGTGCCTTTGTGGATATAGGTGTTCACAATGATGGTCTGGTTCATGTTTCTCAGATGGCAAACCGCTACATCAGCGATCCTTCAGAGGTTGTGAAACTCCATGAGCATGTGATGGTTCGTGTGGCTGAGGTGGATTTGAAGCGCAAGCGCATCGGACTCTCGATGAAGAATGTTAAGTAAATTGTAATATGGACAAATCTCTTATAGATGATAAGCAGGAAATGGCTGAGATCGGACGTGACTGTATCGAGTCGGCTTATTGCTTTATTCACCAGAAACTTCGTGTATATGAATTTTCCAACAACCCTACGCAGCGGGATGATATCGAATACGCAATTGCTCAGTATGTGGAGGGTATGAATCCGGCGCTATATCAGTTGCTTGCTGGAGAAAAGAATGACTTCTTGTTTGATCATACCAAATTTGAGGAGGATATGCGCGAGGCACAGGAAAAACTTGAGGGAATGATGTAATGTCATTCCCTTTTTCTATTCTTTTTCTCTTAGCCCACATTGCAGCAGCCTTTAGTAACGACTCAGCACCCCTATTGAAAACTTTGAATAGAAAAGCCTTGAAATATGAAATAGGCTTCGATAGTCAATGAAGCCTATTTCGTAGAGCAATGAAAGCGGCTTCGTAAGCAGTTGAAGCCTATTGCATTATTCTGCATCGGCGAAAGAAGAAGAGCTCCAAACTTCCTCGGAAATCTCTCTAACCAAATCTATCTTTGCCCATTGCTCAGCATCGGTCAGTTTATTACCGATTTCGCAAGAGGCGAAGCCGCATTGAGGACTGAGACTGAGACGATCGAGAGAAATATACTTGGCAGCTTCGTGGATTCTGGTGATAACCGTAGCCTTATCCTCCAACACCGGAGATTTTGAGGTTACCAAACCCAGAACCACCTTCTTGCCATCTGCCACATATTTCAAAGGCTCGAAACCGCCCGAACGCTCATCGTCATACTCCAGATAGAAGGTATCCACATCCTCATGAGCAAAAAGATAAGGAGCTACGGCATCGTAGGCACCCTTGGTAGCATAGCAGGAATGATAATTGCCACGGCATACGTGGGTGTTGATGGTCAACCCCTCAGGTTTGCCCTCGATGGCAAGGTTGTTCACCTTCAGATACTGCAGGGCTTCCTGCTCTAGGGTAAATCCTGTACCCACCTTAGCCTTCCAGTAATCACTATCCACAATCATTCCCCAGGTACAGTCATCTAACTGAACGGTGCGGCAACCGGCTGCATAAATTTCCTGGAAGAAGGTGCGATAGGCCTGGGCAATATCCTCTATCAGCTGGGTGGTGTTAGGATAGAACTTGCGGGTATTCTCGGCATTCTTGCCACGAAACAGTTCGGCAAGAAACTGTGCAGGAGCAGGAACCGTCTGCTTTGCCTCGAAGATATACTCGCCCTTGGCATCCAACTCCTCAAACTGCTTTACAAACAGGAAATCCTTGATAAAAGGATGATTCTCGCCGGTAATCTTGCCGGTCAGCTGGATAGAACCCTTGGTTGTTTCCTCGCCATGGAACTGGTAGCCATGCTCCAGTTCGATATGCTCCACGCCATTGAATCCCCACATAAAGTCGAGATGCCAATAGCTGCGGCGGAATTCGCCATCGGTAATATAAGGCAGGCGATGCGCCTTCTGCTGCCTGATAACCTCTGTAATCAGACGGTCTTCTACGGCGCGGAGGTCGGTGGCAGAAATCTGTCCATCTGCAAACTTAGCTCTTGCTTCCTTCAACTCTGCAGGGCGCAAATAGCTGCCCACTGCCTCAAAATGTATATTTCTTACGTTACTCATTGTTTTATCTCCTATATTTTTAAATGATGAATGACTCTTGATTTGCCATTATCTGATGATAAACGGCTCTTTGCATCCGGAATTGCGGTTGCAAAGGTAAGAAGAAGAATTTTATCTTCCAAATATTCTCTGTAATTCAGAAAAATATACTATCTTTGCAGCGAATTAAGCAAATCAGCAGAATATTATTCTGCAGGAACAGGTAAAAGCAGAAATAAAGAAACAATGGCTACAGAAGAAAATCTCGACGAAATCGACATCAAGATACTCAAGTTGTTGCAGCAGAACTCCCGACTCACCGTGAAGGAACTTGCCGCAAGAGTCAACCTCTCTCCTTCTCCAACCTTTGAACGGCAGAAGCGGCTGGAACGAGAGGGATACATCCAGCGATATGGAGCCATCGTAGACCATCACAAGATGGGACACAACGTAATCGTGCTCTGTAATATCCGGCTCAAGCAGCACACCCATGATCTGATTCAGCAATTCATGGATACCGTGCAGACCATCGACCAGATAACGGAGTGCTACAACACCACCGGCGATTATGACTTCCAGATCAAGGTATATGCCCGCGATATGAAAGCCTATCAGGACTTCATGCTCAACACGCTGGGAAATATCGAATGCATCGGAAGCCTGCACAGTATCATCGTGATTGGTGAAATCAAGGATTCGCATTATATTCCCGTAGCAAAATAAGGAGGAACGTGATGACAGCAAAAAAGTTATTTATGATATGCCTGCTTCTTGCCGGCCTTTTCTGTCTTCCAGCCGAGGCACAGCATCCTGGAGAAACCGTCAGCCCCCAAACCATCAGGAAACTGGGCGAGAAGCATTTCTTCTCCATTTCCCCTATCTCAGATGATATCTTCCGTCTGATGCGGGGGAAGACATTCAAGAAGAACTGTACCGTGGCAAGAAGCGAACCTTTGTCATAAAGATGCTTGGCAGCTTCTTTAGTGATAGGATGATGCTTCTGTACTGCGTCTAACCAAAGACACTCTTTTAGAGACAAAGAGTTGTTCTTGCCAGCCGATTCAATTTAGTTTGAAAATATGTTGGCAAAATGTTGCCAAAAATAGAAAAGAAAAAATCCTAACCGCTTATTATCAAGCAGTTAGGATTTTCTTGGGTGCGCCTGATAGGACTCGAACCTACACGGCCTGAACCACTAGATCCTAAGTCTAGCGCGTCTACCAATTTCGCCACAAGCGCATTTGTGACTGCAAAGATACAACTTATATTTCAATTAAAAGAAGAAAAATATAAAAAACTTTGAAGTTACTTGCTTTTTTGCTGAATTTTTACTATTTTTGCAGGCTGAGAAGAAGATGTAAGTCTTTTAACCGGTGCAGATGAATTTGGCATTCATGGTCTGAAGAAATCGATGTTTGGCTAAATGACTGAAATCATGAGAAAACTAACTTAAATATATAGATAAAGAATGAAAAACGAAGTGAAAAAAGTATTGCTGTTTGCTGCGGTATTGCTGGCAGGAAACAGTGCCTTGGCACAGACTCCACAGGAGGATTTCAAGAGGGATATTACGCTCTCAGCAAGTAACTACGTGGCTTATCGTGGTCCTCAGAAGCAACTTACTCCTGCTCCTAAGGGATACAAACCATTCTATCTGAGTCACTATGGTCGCCATGGCTCACGCTATATGATAGGAAAGAAGGCCTATGATGTGCCTTACTTCTCTTTGCTCAAGGCGAAGCAGGAGGGTAAACTGACTGCCAAGGGTGAGGAAACATTGGAAAAAGTAAAACTGATACGTGATGAGGCTAAGGGTAGAGATGGCGAACTGACGCCGCTCGGAGCTATCCAGCATCAGGGAATTACCAAGAGAATGATGGAGCGATTCCCGGAGATTTTTGCAGGTAAAACCAATATCGAGGCGAGAAGTACCGTTGTTATCCGATGCATTCTCTCGATGGAAAACGGTCTGCAGCAGATGCTTCGCATGAATCCTCAACTCCATATCTTCCATGATGCCAGTTATCACGATATGTATTATATGAACCAGTCGGATAAACGACTGGACAGTTTGAAGAATTGTATCGGAAGAAAGACGGTGCAGGAGGAATTTACCAAGAAGCACGACTGCTATGACCGCGTGATGAAGGAACTCTTCAACGATCCGTACTGGGTGAAGCAGAATGTCAATCCGCGCGACCTCAACTGGAAACTCTTTGAGATGGCAGGGGCTATCCAGGGTACTGAACTGCGTGGCAAGGTTTCTCTCTACGACCTCTTCAATGAGGAGGAAATCTATCAGAATTGGGTGGTAAGCAATTCCTGGTGGCAGATGTCATACGGATATTCTCCTTATACTGGTGCCGAACAGCCTTATTCTCAGCGCAATCTCTTGAGAAATATCATCGAGAAGGCTGACAGTTGCATCGCTCTTCAGCATCCGGGTGCTACGCTGAGATATGGTCATGATACGATGGTGACTCCGCTTACCTGTCTGCTCAACCTGAATGGTTATGGTGCGCTTATCAAGGATCCTGAGAATATTGCCAAAATGTGGTTTGATTATAAGATTACTCCGATGGCAACCAACCTGCAGTTTGTCTTCTATCGCAATCAGAAGAAGCCGAATGATGTCTTGGTGAAGGTTCTCTTGAATGAGGATGAGGCTACCTTGCCTATCAAGAGTGATGTGGCTCCTTATTATCATTGGAATGATTTCAAGGACTACTGTATGAAGATTCTTGCAGCCAAGAAGTACTAATCATCTGATTTTCCCTTTTTTCAGGAGAATTTCTCAAGGGTTAATCTTGAGAGGATTTTCTCAAGAGTTAATTGGGAAATAAATAGGGCTTGTATGATTTAATAATGATCATACAAGCCCTTATGCTATTCGAAAGTTATTTGAGAAAGGTTAGTGCTTAGCTAACCATTCTTTGTCTTTCTCGTCTTCTTCAGTAAACTTCTTATCGTCGAAGAGACTGGTCTGTCCTGTCAGTTCGTCGATGATCTGCTGTTCGCTCTTACCTGCATCCGGGTCAAGGTTTTCTCTTTCAGAAGCTTTTCCACCTTTTCCAGATGAATCCCCATTTTCAGATTCACCTCCTTCTTCTGAGTCTTCACCTTCATCGGTTGGTTCTGGGAATCGGGTAGGCTCCAGTTCTTCGATGCTTTCTAACTTCCAGGTAGTGAGACGCTTGCCCTTTGCCTTGAAACTCTTCTGTCCGATAAACTGTTCTGCATCGATTTCCTCGGCAGGTCGGATCGCATCCACGCCGCCATAGGTAACCTTGAATCTCGGATAGGCGGTATCGGTGAGCAGAATCAGCTTGCAGTTAGGATTTTCTCCCATGAAGTTCTGATGGCGCTTGATGGCATCCATCGTGAAGCGCTTGATATAAGGATAGCCCTGATTGTCGGCATCGTAGAGAATGGCGGTCCAGATCTTGTGCTCGTCCCATTTTTCCAGACGGAGGATATTGTCCTCGTAATGGTTGTTCGGGTCGAAGTTGGTGATGTAGAAATCGCCATCGTCGAGTACTACCAGGATGCTTTCGTCGTCATTGAATTCACCGAGGAATCTTCCGTTCTCATCATAGTTGATGCGGTTTACGTCTGGGTCAAACCAAACCTTTCTTCCTCCCAAGGTACTGTGACCGTGACTCTTCAGTCCGATGCGTCTGATGGTACGCTTAGTCAGGAGATTTCCCTTGGCAGCACGTCCCTTGATAAGTATTTCGGAGAAATCCTTCTCCAGGAAGATGCTCTGTCGTTTCTTCGACAGGTCTGGCTCCATAGTTACCTTGATGATTTCCGCTTCGCCATTAGGGTTGGCGGTGAAGTAGATGATGCGGCTGCCAGGAGTGCCCTGGGTGATATCGTACAACTTGTCGCGGGTCATCGCCGTCACGTTGAATCGTTTGATGAAATAATCACCTTGTTTTCCATCGCGATAAACGCAGTTGTAGATGGTGCGCTTGTCGTTTTTCTTGAATACCTGTACGTGGAGGATGTTCTTTCCTACGAATATCTTGTCGGCCACCTTCATGACCTTGAATTTTCCGTCTTTATAGAAGACGATGATGTCGTCGAGGTCGGAACAGTTGCATACGAATTCATCCTTCTTGAGGCCGGTTCCTACGAATCCTTCCTGTCGGTTGATAAACAACTTCTGGTTGGCTTCTACCACCTTGGTCACCTCGATAGTGTCGAAGTTGCGTATCTCGGTCTTGCGAGGATGGAACTTGCCATATTTGCCTTTGAGGTATTCAAACCAGTTGATGGTCACATCGGTCATGTGGGCAAGGTCATTTTCAATCTCAGCCAGTTCTGCCTTAATCTTCATCAGGAGATCATCCGCCTTATCCTTATTATATTTAAGAATACGCTGCATCTTGATTTCGAGCAGTTTGAGAATATCTTCCCGGGTGATTTCGCGATGGAAAGCATACTGTACCATTCCCTTGCCATCCACCTCGGCAGTAAAGAGCTTATCCTTGAAAGGCTCCAGCTTGGAGTCGATGAATGCCACTACCTCATCCTGGCTCTTACTCTGCTCAAACTTGCGCTCCTTGTAGATGCGCTCCTCGATGAAAATGCGCTCCAGAGAGGAGAAGAAGAGCTGTTCTTCCAATTCGCCCTTGCGAATCATGAGTTCCTTGCGGAGCAGTCCCATCGTGCAATCTACGCTATGCTTGAGCACATCGCTGACGGTGAGGAACTTTGGTTTGTTGTCCTCGATGACGCAGCAGTTGGGTGAAATGTTGATTTCGCAGTCGCTGAAGGCATAGAGGGCATCCATCGTCTTGTCTGACGACGTGCCAGGAGCCAGATGGACGAGAATCTCCACGTTGGCAGAAGTCACATCATCCACCTTTCTGGCCTTGATTTTACCTTTCTCTACAGCCTTGGTGATAGATTCGATGAGGCTTCCCGTAGTCTTACTGTATGGAATCTCGCTGATGATCAGAGTCTTGTTGTCGAGCTTGTCTATCTTGGCACGAACTTTCAGCACGCCGCCACGCTGACCATCATTGTATTTGCTTACATCAATGGCACCACCCGTAGGGAAATCAGGATAAAGCGTGAACGGTTCGCCCTTCAGATAGTGAATGGCAGCATCGCAGAGATCATTGAAGTTGTGGGGCAGCACCTTGCTGCTCAAGCCTACGGCGATACCTTCTGCGCCTTGTGCAAGGAGCAGAGGAAATTTGGCAGGCAGGGTGATAGGCTCTTTATTGCGGCCGTCGTATGAGAGCTGCCAGTCGGTAGTCTTCGGGTTGAATACTACGTCGAGTGCAAACTTGGAAAGTCGTGCCTCGATATAGCGGGGCGCTGCCGCACGGTCGCCAGTGAGAATATTTCCCCAGTTACCCTGTGTGTCGATGAGCAGGTCTTTCTGTCCCATCTGTACCAGGGCATCACCGATGGAGGCGTCACCGTGAGGATGAAACTGCATGGTGTGGCCCACGATATTAGCCACCTTGTTGTATCTGCCATCATCCATACGTTTCATGGAGTGGAGAATGCGTCGCTGCACAGGCTTCAGTCCGTCCTCGATGTGAGGCACGGCACGCTCCAGAATTACGTACGAGGCATAGTCGAGGAACCAGTTCTGATACATACCGCTGAGATGGTGTACAGCGGATGCGTCGAATCGGTTCACCGGCTTATAATCGGAATGCTGTTCGGTCTGATTTTTCAAATCATCCTTTGACGAATCCTCTAAGTCGTCCTTTTGCGAATCCCCCAAATCGTCTTTAGAGGTGTTCTGCAGGTCGTCATTTGAGGAATCTTGCAAGTTGTCAGGATTTTGACCTTCTATTCCGTCTTTATCTTTAATTTCGTCGCTCATAGATAGCTTTTAATACTTATTTTGATAATTTATGGCAAAAATACAACAAAATTTCGAGAAAAAAGCGTATCTTTGCCGAAAATTTGAAAAAAATAAGTTTTTATCATGGCACAGGAAGATGTTTTTAAGAAAATCGTAAGCCATTGCAAAGAATATGGCTTTGTATTCCCAAGTAGTGAAATTTATGATGGCTTGGCAGCTGTTTATGATTATGGACAGAATGGTGTTGAGCTGAAAAATAATATCAAGCAGTATTGGTGGCAGAGCATGGTGTTGCTGCACGAGAACATTGTTGGTCTTGATGCTTCTATCTTCATGCACCCTACTGTTTGGAAGGCTTCCGGTCACGTAGATGCTTTCAATGACCCATTGATTGATAACCGCGACTCTAAGAAGCGTTATCGTGCTGATGTGCTCATCGAGGATCACATGGCTAAATACGAAGAGAAGATTGCTAAGGAGATTGCTAAGGCAAAGAAGCGTTTTGGCGACAGCTTTGATGAGGCCCAGTTCCGTGCTACCAATCCTCGTGTTCTCGAAAACCAGAAGAAGCATGATGAACTTCATGCTCGCTATACTGAGGCTATGCAGGGGCCTAACCTGGAGATGCTGAAGCAGATTATCGAGGATGAGGGTATCGTTTGCCCTATCAGCGGTACCAAGAACTGGACTGATGTTCGCCAGTTCAATCTGATGTTCTCTACTCAGATGGGTGCTGCCAGCGATGCTACCAGCAAGGTTTATCTCCGTCCTGAGACTGCTCAGGGTATCTTCGTAGATTACTTGAGTGTTCAGAAGACCGGTCGTATGAAGTTGCCATTCGGTATCTGTCAGATTGGTAAGGCTTTCCGTAATGAGGTTGTTGCCCGTCAGTTTGTATTCCGTATGCGTGAGTTCGAGCAGATGGAGATGCAGTTCTTCTGCCAGCCAGGTACTGAGATGAAGTGGTTTGAGTATTGGAAGAAGGTTCGTTTGGCATGGCACGAGGCTCTCGGCATGGGTAATGAGAACTATCGCTACCACGACCATGAGAAGTTGGCTCACTATGCTAACGCAGCTACAGATATCGAGTTTAAGATGCCTTTCGGTTTCAAGGAAGTTGAGGGTATTCATAGCCGTACCGATTTCGATCTTTCTCAGCACGAGAAGTTCAGCGGCCGTTCTATCAAGTACTTCGATCCAGAAAAGAACGAGAGCTATGTGCCTTACGATGTAGAGACTTCTATCGGTGTTGACCGTATGTTCCTCAGCGTAATGTGCCACTCTTACTGCGAGGAGAAGTTGGAGAATGGTGAGACACGTGTTGTATTGCGCTTGCCAGAGGCTTTGGCTCCAGTGAAGTGCGCAGTATTCCCATTGGATAAGAAGTATGGTCTCCCTGAGTTGGCTCACGAGATTGTAGATGAGTTGAAGTTCCACTTTAATACTCACTATGGCGATCCTAAGGATTCTATCGGTAAACGTTATCGTCGTCAGGATGCTATTGGTACTCCATTCTGTATCACAGTTGACCACGAGACTCCAAATGATCATAAGGTAACTCTCCGTTATCGTGATACTATGGAGCAGGAGCGTGTTGCTATCAGCGACTTGCGCAGTATCATCGAGGAGCGTGTGAGCATCACAAGCGTATTGAAGAAGCTTGGCAAGGAAATCAAGAATTTCTAATTGCCGGAGTATTTCGGGATATACCTGTATGATTTGTGTAGTCTGAGTGATATGCATATATATATAATAAGGTATATGATATAGCAAAACAAAAGATTTAGATGAACTTTAAGAATATTAAATATTTGTTCTTTCTGCTGATGACGGTTTTCGTACTGTCATCATGCAGTGAGACGAATGAGGACGAGTCGAATTCTGAGTTTAGAAATTGGCAGGAGCGTAATGATAAGGCTTTTGCTGATACATTAGCTAAAGCCCGACAGCAGATTGCCAATGGAAGTTCGGAGTGGAAGGTGATACGTAGCTGGACACTTCAGAACCAGACATCCACTACGGAAGGACAAGGTGCTGCTTCTACCCTAAAGTATAATGACGATGATTATATCGTGGTGCATATATTGAAGAAGGGTAATAGCGATGCTAATCTGCTTTATACCGACTCTATCCAATTGAGTTATCGTGGTAGATTGATTCCATCCGATTCTTATGCCAATGGTTATGTTTTTGACCAGACTTTCGTTGCTGATGAGTATAGTTCGGAAACGGCTAAGCCAACAAAGACGACTGTTAATTATGGTTGGATAGATGGTTTTACCACTGCACTTTTGGGCATGCATGTCGGAGATCACTGGCAGGTATTCATTCCTGCTAATCTCGCTTATGGCAGCAGTGCTAACTCAACCATCCCTGCTTATTCTATGCTTCGCTTCGAAATGGCATTGACTGCCTATAAGCGAGGTAAAGGTAGCTGGATAACGGAAGAATAATATCAGGCAGTAATCTGCTTTATATGTCATTATGTACTGGCATATAATGACTGCTGAAAGATATGATGATATTTTAGCCTTGGGAGTAGTGATACTTTCAAGGCTTTCTTTTTTTCCCCCCTCTTTCCTCCTTTATTATTCCATATATTTTATTTCTATTTCGATTCTAAAAATGTGTTGCGAAGGTTAAATTAGTGTTTGTGTTCGTACACAATCCTTTGACGTATATCAAAAAAATGTTAGAAAGTTGCAAATTTATTCATAAAAATATTGTGGGGTCAAAGAAATGTAGTACCTTTGCATCAGAAATATAAGTTTTAGGTTTTTAGTTAGGTAATAGATTGTTCTAGGTTTAGTTTTTTAAAAGGTAGTTTATTAAGATTGTAATTCAAGGACGACAGGTATTAGAAGAAAAGGTAAATAAAGATTGTTTATTCAAGGACGACAAATAGGTTAGGTTAGTTTTCATAAAGGTGAAAGTGCGTATTTTAGGAATATTGATTGAAGGTAATAATTATTTATGTTAATAAGAAATGGCGGTTCCTCAACATGGAGTCGCCATTTTCCGTGTATTTTGTTTTGATGTAAATCGATAAAAGAATAGATAATAACAAAAAATAGGAAAATAGAAATAGATATGCTATATAGTAAGAAAACAGAATATCTGATGGAGTCGATTCGTTCGGGTAGAGCGATGGTGCGTAGTGAGAAACTCAATCTGATTGTGGGATTGAGTATCCCATCTATGTTGGCACAGATTTCCACCGTCATGATGTTTTTTATTGATGCCTCTATGGTTGGTCATTTGGGTGCTGAAGCCTCGGCCAGTATCGGTCTGATAGAATCTACCACATGGTTGGTTGGCAGTTTGCTGAGTGCGGCTGCCACAGGATTCTCTGTGCAGGTAGCTCATTTTATCGGAGCCAATGATTTTGTGAAGGCGCGTCAGGTTTTCCGTCATGCCTTGATTTGCGGTTTGGCTTTCAGTGTGTTCCTTTCGCTCATAGGAGTGGGAATACATTCACATCTTCCATACTGGTTGGGTGGTGGTGCTGATATCGCTTCAGCATCTTCTGGTTATTTCCTGATATATTCCTTGGTGCTTCCCTTCGTGTATCTTTATCATACTTCCGAGATGATGCTCAAGTCGGCTGGTAATATGCATACGCCGAGCGTGATGGCTGTACTGGTGTGTATTTGTGATGTAATCTTCAATTATATTTTCATTTATATCTGCAAGCTCGGGGTAGTGGGTGCTGCTATGGGAACAGCCTTGGCATATATCTGTATTTCACTACCCAATCTATATCTGTCGGCTTGCAAGAACCGGATGCTTAATCTCCGTCAGGATCATGTGCGTTTTCATTGGGTAAAGGAATATGTGCAGAGAGCCTGCAAGATCAGCATCCCTATCGCCATACAGAATATTCTGATGAGTGGAGCACAGATTGTGAGTACCATGATTGTGGCGCCATTGGGCAACATAGCCATTGCTGCTCATTCTTTTGCGATTACAGCAGAAAGTCTTTGTTATATGCCTGGTTATGGTATCGGTGATGCTGCTACTACCCTGGTAGGACAGACTCATGGAGCTGGGCGCATAGACCTGTGCAAGAACTTTGCTTATATGACCGTTGGTCTTGGTATGTTGGTGATGGCATTGATGGGAGTCATCATGTATGTCTTTGCGCCAGAAATGATAGGAGTGCTTTCGCCTGTTGAGGCCATCCGACAGTTGGGTACTACCTGTCTGCGTATCGAAGCATTTGCCGAACCGTTCTTTGCTGCGAGCATCGTGACCTATTGTGTCTGTGTGGGAGCAGGTGATACATTCAAGCCTGCTGCCATCAATCTCGGTACCATGTGGCTCGTGCGACTCACTCTTGCCTACGGCTTATCCAAGAGCTATGGGTTGGAAGGTGTGTGGATTGCGATGGCTACGGAACTTACTTTCCGTGGAGTTCTCTTCCTCATACGCCTTTTCCGCGGTTCTTGGATGAAGAGCTTTCAGGTGCGTGGATAACGGACTTCCGGTTCTTTGAGTTAGTGCATGATTTTCCAGGCTAAAGTGTGAAAATAGCGATAAAAGCGTGAAAATGAGGGGTAAAGAGTGAAAAAGCTACAAAATATTTGCTTTCTCCCTTTAATTATGTTATTTTTGCATTCTGAAAGCTACCCAAAGGCGTGGGGATTTCGTTTTATCATATAAATGTATATTCAGAAAATATCCATTTTCCTATAATATATGTATATAGATTAAATAATAAAATGTAAGTAATAATTCTAACAACATTATAATAAAACATGAGATTAAAGCAGTTTTTTGTAGCGGCAGTGATGCTGCTGGCTACAGGCTCAATGGTGGCACAGCAGATGCCTCAGGTTCCTGTTGACAAGGACGTGAGAATCGGTCACCTTGACAACGGCCTTACCTACTACATTCGTCACAACAATTTCCCTGAGCATGTAGCAAGTTTCTACATTGCACAGAAGGTTGGTTCTATTAATGAGAACGACGACCAGCGTGGTTTGGCTCACCTCTTGGAGCACTTGGCTTTCAATGGTTCTGAGCATTTCCAGGGCAATAGCCTTCAGAACTATCTTCAGAGCATTGGTGTGGAGTATGGTAAGAATTTGAATGCTTACACAAGTATCGACAAGACCGTTTATTATTTTACCGACGTACCAACTACTCGTACTACAGCCGTAGATTCTTGTATGCTCATCCTCAAGGATTGGAGCAATGGTATCTCTCTTACCCAAGAGGCTATCGACAATGAGCGTGACGTTGTACACAATGAGTACCGTATGCGTATGGTAGGTCAGCAGCGTATCATGGAGCGTTCACTTCCTGCACTTTATCCTGGCAGCAAGTACGGTTATCGTATGCCAATCGGTCTGATGAGCATCATTGATGGTTGCGATCCTGAAACCCTCCGTGCTTACTATCGCAAATGGTATCGTCCAGACAATCAAGCTGTCATCGTTGTAGGTGATGTGGATGTTGATCACATTGAGGCACAGATCAAGAAGCTTTTCAGCGGCATCAAGGTTCCTGCTAATGCAGCAAAGGTGATCCCTGAGTTGGTTCCTGACAATGATACAGCTATCTATGTAGTTGACAAGGACAAGGAGCAGAACTACGATGTGGCTATGATCAGCATGAAGCACGATGCTACACCTGACTCTTTGAAGGGTAGTCTCAATTACTTCGCTACTTCTTATGTTCAGAGTGCAATTACCAGCATGCTTAGCTCTCGTTTGGGCGAAAAGTCATTGGAGGCTGACTGTCCATATCTCCAGGCTGGTTGTGATAATGGCAGCTACTTGGTTTCCCGCACAAAGGATGCTTTCAGTCTTACTGCAGTTGCCAAGCCTGGCAAGATGCTTGAGGCTTATGCAGCTGTTCTCCGTGAGGCTAAGCGTGCTAAGGACTTCGGTTTCACGGCTACTGAGTACGTTCGCTATAAAGAGGATTTCATGAGCGGTTTGGATAAGATGTATTCTAACCGTGATAAGATGAAGAATGAGCAGTTTACTTCTCAGTATGTCGATCATTTCATCTCTAATGAACCAATCCCTTCTGTTGAGGTTGAACATCAGATCTATAAGACAATGGTTCCAAGTATTCCTTTAGAGGCTATCAATGCTTATGCCAAGGAGTTGATTTGCGAGACTGATACCAATTTCGTAACACTTCTGATGATGCGCGATGCTGAGGGTGCTGTTTATCCAACAAAGCAGCAGTTGGCAGATGTCGTAAAGCAGGTGCGTGGTGAAAAGCTCGAAGCTTACGTAGATAATGTAAAGCAAGAACCATTGATGGCAGAGCTTCCTAAGGCTGGTAAGATCAAGAAGACTACAGAGAATAAGCTCTTCGGTTACAAGATGCTTACCCTCTCTAATGGTGCCAAGGTTGTGCTCAAGAAGACTGACTTCAAGAACGACGAGGTACAGTTTGCTGCTACAGCAAATGGTGGTACTTCTGTTTTCGGAACAAAGGATCTCAACGAGGTGAAGATGATGGGTGCCTTGATGAACTCAAGTGGTTTGCGTGGCTTTACCAATAATGACCTTGAGAAGGTATTGGCTGGTAAGATTGCTTCTTGCGGATTCAGTGTTTCAAAATACCGTCATGGTTTGGGTGGTGGCTCAACTCCAAAGGATTTGGAGACTTTGATGCAGCTCATCTATTTGAAACTCACCAATCTGACTAAGGACGAGAAGGCTGTCAACAACCTGATCAACAATCAGGTAACAGCACTCGCTAATCGTAGCAACAATCCTCAGGCTGTATTCCAGGATTCATTGACCAGCACGCTCTATCCTGGTAATCCTGTATTCCGCACAATGACAGTGGATGAGGTGAAGAGTGTAAACTACGACCGCGCACTTGAACTTGGTAAGCAGCTTTTCGGTAATGCGAAGGATTATACCTTCTTCTTTGTCGGCAACTTCGATGAGGCTAAGATTCTTCCTCTTATTGAGCAGTATATCGCTTCTTTGCCAAACAACGGAAAGAAGTTTAAGAACGTAGAGACATTGCCAGTGAAGGGTGAAGTTATCAACAAGTTCACCAAGGCAATGGAGAATCCACAGGATGTAGCTGTTGAGATCTGGTGCTCAGAGGCTCCTTATACATTGCGCAACTCAGTACTTGCTGATATTGCAGCTCGCGTTATCAATATGGATTACAACCGTAATATCCGTGAAAAGTTGAGCGCTGCTTATTATGCTGGTGCTGATGCTATGGAAAGTGTAAAACTTGATGGTAAGACCATGCGTGTAGGTGTTACTGGTAATGCAATGATGAACCCAGACAAGTCTAAGGATGCTATTCCTTACTTCTATTCTGGTTTGAAGGATGCGATGGAGCAGCCTAATCTGGATGACCTCCAGAAAGTGAAGGAAATCCTTCTGAAGCAGGCTGATGTAAGCTGCAAGCAGAATGGCTACTGGATGGGTGTTATTTCTGAGTATCTGCTTCATGGTATTGATACTCATACCAACTACAAGAAGGAGGTAAGCTCTGTAGATGCAAAGGCAGTGAGCGATTTCCTCAAGAATGTAGTGATGAAGGATGGCAACCACGTAGAGGTTATCATGCATGCTACAAAGGCTGGTGAGGCTAAGTAACAAGAAAAATGTCACATAAATATATAAAATCCCGATACAATTGTTGTTGTATCGGGATTTTTTTGTACCTTTGTCCACAAAATAGAGAGTTTAGTGAAAGATAAGTTTAATGTTTTAATTTAAAAGTAAATGAATTTCAAGAAGATGAATTTCAATTCGATGAAGCGAATTGTTTTGGCGCTTATGCTGATAAGTGTAAGCATGGTGAGTGTGCAGGCACAGCTTCTTTACAAGATTAGTAAAGATAGTACCGACCAGAAGCCTTCCTATATCATGGCTTCCAACCGGCTCATGAATCCTATGGGTGTTGTTAGTCTGAGTGGTGAGTTGAAGGAAGCACTTACGAATACCGATCAGATGTATTTTGAGGTAAACAAGGCGGCTTATCGTGAGTCCATTAATGACGCTAAGAAACTGGCTGACGGCAAGACTCTTCTCAGTTTGCTTACTCCGGCTCAGCAGACAAAGCTTAATGCTTTCCTCAAGAAATACATGGAGGTGGATTTCCGTAGTTCCTACGTGCAGAAAAAGTATGGTAACCTGACTCCTGCAGCTTTGGTGGAAGACATGGAGCAGTTGCTCTTTGTGGCCAACCACATGGGTATGTATGATCCTACTCATACTTTCGACCAGTATTTTGAAGCACAGGCAAAGGCAAACAATGAGACTGTAGGCGGTTTAAGTGATGTGGATGCTTATATCAATGCTACCTATAAGAGTGACCTGAAGCAGCAAGTGGCTCGCTTGGTAGAGTTTCTTGAGAATGAGCCTACAGAGTTGGCCAAGTTGAATAAAGCTGTAGGTGCTTTCAAGGCACAGGATGTAGATGCTGCAGCCAAGGCTACTGGCGCTCATGTTTCTCAGGCAACTCTTGAGGCTTGGGCTGCAAAGGTGCAGACTGTGATGGCAGAGAAGCCTACATTCTTTGTTGTTGATGCCGCCAATTTAGGTGGTGAGAATGGTCTTCTCCAGTTGCTCCGCAATGCCGGCTGCAAAGTAGAGAAATAATCAATAGTATAATCCAAAAAATAAATAGGGTAAACCAAAAAAGTCCCGCTGTTAGGATGAAATTCCTTACAGCGGGACTTTTTTCGTGATGTCCTCGACTCTCTATCGAGCGGGGGATAAAGATCATAATCTTACAGCATAACCTTCTTCCTTATCAATGGAATTTACCACATACGAGTGCCTTCCATCTGGAAGAAAAACAAAGCTGCACACGAGAATCTCTCTTAAAAGATAATCTCTTTAATTTCTGCTTTTAGCCTTAGAGGCAAGAGCCTCGCGGCGATCACGAAGAATGCTCTGGCATCTGCTGATAGCCTGATTCTGATTCTCTTCGTTAACCTTTATTAGACAATCATTCATAACCTATTGTGTTTTGATAAACCTATTGTGATTTGAATACGTTGCAAAGATAGGGCATTCTGATAAAAGATGAAAGGAAATTCTATTTAAATGCACCAATTATCTGTATTTTTTTGATTTACGTCAATTTTAAAGCCTTTTGTATCCCAATTTTCATGTTATATTCATACGATTCGTAGTATTTATAGGGATATTACTATGAGAAAATGGGGAAATCCTTCTGAAATTTCATTTTTTTTTGCGAACTTTGCAGCCGAAAATGGATTCTTCTTCTAAAAGAGATTGTTTTCTTCCAGGGATAATTCCATGCATAAATAGAGAGAAGGAAATGAAGAATTCCATAGGAATATTGATATATATAAAATAATAAAGGTATGAAAAAAGTAATTCTATTGACTGCTTTGGTGCTGGCTTGCACTACTGGCAGTATGGCAAATGAACTCAGCGAGTGCTCTCTTTCAGAGTTAATCAGTACTCCTGTTAAGAAAACTACAAAGAAGGCAACAAAGAAAACAACAAAGAAAACAACAAGCAAGAAGACAAGCTCAACTAAGTCTTCTACTAAGACTTCTACTGCGGCAACCTCTGCCACCAGTACTTCTGCAACAACAAATACAGAAACAACAACTCCTACAACGGCAACTTCTGCAACTTCTACCTCAGCTGGTTCAGCAATAGCTGGTATCCTTGGTGGTTTGCTTGGTGGAGGCACATCTGGTAGCACAGGCAGTACTGCAGGAACCATTATCAATGGAATTCTAAACAATGTAATCGGATCTGGTTCTTTCAATAAAGAGAGTCTTTGTGCTCATACTTGGAAATACAGTAAGCCAGGTTGTGCTTTTACTTCAGAGAATCTGCTTGCCAAAGCTGGCGGCGAAATTGCAGCTAATAAGATAGAGGAGCAGTTGGAAGGTTATTACAAAAAAGCTGGTTTCTCCGGCTCAAACACTTACTTCAAGTTTAATACGGATGGAAGTTTTGAGTCAAAAATAGATGGCAAATCTTGGAGAGGTACTTATACTTTTGATGAGAAGACACATGCCATCACAATGAAGGGACTCCTGCTCAGTGTTTCCGGCTATGCTACCCAGACAACCAATGGTGTCAGCCTTCTTTTTGAATCCAAGAAACTCCTTACCTTGGTTCAGACATTGACAGCTCTCAGCGGTAATTCTACACTTGGCACTATCGGCAATATCACCAAGAATTATGATGGAGTACGTGTAGGTTTTGAGATGAGTAAGTAATTTCTCATTCATCTATTGAGATATTATATAGTAATGATTATATTGCTATTATTTATATAGCAGAAAAATCCCCTTAGAGATTGCCTGAAGCAGGCTTTCGCTAAGGGGATGTTTTATCTCTTTCGCTTTAAATTTCCTTTTTACTTGATCTCAACTTTTAGCGGAGTTTTCAATGCTTCAAGATAATCCTTGATGCGAATCTGCCATTCTGTATAGCTGCGAACATCATATTTGCTCCATGCAGCTCCGAAGTAATAGCTGAACTTTTCTCCGTTCTTCAAGCCAGTCTTGATGCCTAACGCATGACCGGTAGCGCCGTCGTGCTTCTTATCGAAAAGCTGGTAGTAGGTATTGTCAATGCCATAAGGGAAGAGTACACCTACATATACCTGAGACTGGTTACCTTCCATATTGTCGGTAGGGTCTGCGTAACTTACGTAGTCTTTTGCGAAAGTTTTAGTCTCGGTATCTTCCTCATGGATTGGGAAACCTGTAGCAAAGTCGGTAGGGTGGGTGAGGCCATCATACCAGACTGTCATCTTGTTGAAGTTGCTGCCCTTGTCGAGAGAGATGATACGATGTTCTACTACGTTCTTCAGGTCGCCCACGGTAGAAGGATTGTAGGTCAGTTCAACGGTAAATCTGAGAGGACCATTGTCTAAGATCTTGTAATCCTTATAGCAGTAAGGTAATATCTGTTCGTTACCAATCATAAGACTTGGTGCACCGAGACCCAAGGTTGCACCTACGCGATATGGGTCGAGTCCGTTGCCCTGGTCGAGATGGAATGAGTTGCGGATATTAACTTCTTTTCCTTCTGCTTCTACTGCCTTGATCTGATCTTTGAGTTTGACAATTCTTGCAGGATTTTTCTCCGTCTTGAGTTGTTTTTCTATGGCTTTTTTCTTTGCATCCACTCTGCACATGTTTTCCCAGGCTTTCTGGTTCTTGATGTATCGGATATTTACCACCGTATCAGGCGTGTTCTTTACCCAAACATCAGTGCCGAATGAGCGCTCGCCAGAACGCTGTAATGCTGGTCCGTAAACACGGTAGGCGCATCGGTCGTTCTCCCAAGCCAGGTCGTCCTTTCTCATCTTATAGAGAGCGCCTGTTGCCCAAATTTTCTGAGGATATGGCTTCTCTATGCTGATATAAAAGGTAGCTGCGCTATGAGGGCGCACACTGGCATCGATGAGCAACTTACCATCGTGGGTAATCTGTGAACCGATTTGTTGTCCGCGGGTATTCTTTACCACATAAGCCTGTCCTTTGCCAGGAGTTGCATTTGATAGCTTAGCTTTCACATCAGCCATGCTTACTTCTACGAGTTCCATTCGCTGTGCAGCAGTTGTGTTGCTTACTACCACAGTTGCTTGCTGGGCATAGCTGTAGTTGGAACCGGCTATCGCCAAGAGCATCATGATACTCTTCATCATGTTGGTTTTTGTCATCATTGTTTCTGATTTGTTAGTTATTATTAATTTTGTTTTCTTACGTGTCGAACTTGCTTCGTTACGTACATTATTATATATAATACGAATGAATAGTTGCCGATACAGACAAAGTGACAATACTTTCTGTTGCCAATATTTCTTCTGGATTATTCCTCGATAAGGGAAACTTCCATACTGATATCCTCTTTTGGACGATCACCTCTGAGCGTCTCGCAATTCTGGATTTTCTCCACGACGTCGAGACCTTCTTCTACTTCGCCGAATACAGTATATTGGTTGTCAAGGAAAGGAGTACCGCCCATCTCTGTGTAGGTTTTCACCTGCTCATCGGTAAATTTAGGGTAACCTTCCTCCTTGCAGCGTTTCTTGGTTTCATCCACCAGCTGATCCTGCAATTCCATCAATCCCTGGCGGTCGCGGTTGCGACGGAAGTTCATGATCTCATCGTGGTGTTCTTTGGCAAGCTGGTTGAATATGTTTTGCTCCATCTGCATGCCCATCTGTTTCTCCATCTGCTTGAGTTCATTCATCTTGTAGGTTTTTCCCCATACGATATAGAACTGGCTTCCGCTGCTTTCTCGCTCAGGATTTACCTCATCTCCCAATCTCGCAGCGCTCAGTGCACCACGCTTATGGAAAAGTTGAGGATAAACAAATTCTGCAGGAATCGTGTAGTCAGGACCACCTGTTCCTAACATTTTGCCCTTAGGAGCATTCTTACTCTCCGGATCACCGCCCTGAATCATGAAATCCTTGATGACACGATGAAAGAGAGTGCCGTCGAAATATCCCTCTTTAGCCAACTTGATAAAGTTGTCGCGATGTTGAGGAGTCTCATCATAAAGGCGTACCTTGATATCGCCTTCAGAAGTCTTAATCAATACTTTTGCCATAATATTTAATTATCAGTATAGTTCTTTAATTTGTCCTTTATAACCTTCAGTCCTTCAGTCCTTCAGTCTTCAGCCCTTCAGTCCTTCAGCCTTCAGTTATTCAGCCTTTTTTTTACCTTTTTACTTTTTTACCTTTTTACCTTTTTACCTTTCATAATATTCCTTCCATTCTTTCATGGCTTCCTTCCAGTCGGTTTGTTCTCCGCTTGCAACTGCTTCCTTCTGTTTTTCCGCCTCGTCGCGAGCCTTGTCACGAGCACGTTTGGCTTTCATCGCCTCGATGGTAGCATCATCAAGAATCTGGATGGCGCCACGCTTGATGGCAGCCTGAAGTTCCTCTTCGCCGAAAGCCTTGCCTGGTTCGTTGAAGTCGGATATATTAAATTCGTAATCTACACGAAGGTCATGGCGAATCTGCTTCTGCTGGAGTCTGTTACCAGCGTTTTTCAATCGGAGCAATTTGCCGATTTCCTTGATTTCTCCTGCGGAGTATTTGTTTCTTCCCATTAAAAAACTGATGTTATAATAATCTTATGAATAATTCTCTGCAAAATTACAGATAATCCTTGATAATGCCAAGTAATTATCTGGAAAAATGCGCTTATGGCATACGAAATCTGCCATCTTGTCATTTCTTTTATGCTCATTTCTGACATTTCTCGCTCTTTTGTCAGTTGTGCCCCTTCTGTCTTTTCCTTGGCACACGCTTTGTTAACTATGTTTGCGTGACCGTTGGGGAGAGTTCCTGATAGATGCATATCTTCGGCAGACTTTCCGGAAACAGCGTTCACATGATAAACATTATTAATAACGATAAAAATAAAAAAAGATATAATCATGGGAAAAGTAATTGGAATTGACTTGGGTACCACAAACAGTTGTGTTGCCGTTT
>ENA-OZHJ01000023-OZHJ01000023.1-human-gut-metagenome-genome-assembly--contig:-NODE-23-length-78794-cov-14.918096_pt1 | contig 78794 bp, 46 predicted proteins | sample MGYA00244663_ERZ653672 | MGnify/ENA primary metagenome ERZ653672 (study PRJEB26926, sample SAMN06165215) | human gut metagenome | biome: ENVO:00009003; feature: ENVO:2100002; material: ENVO:00002003... | reverse complement strand
CATGTCTCGTGGGCTCGGAGATGTGTATAAGAGACAGAATTATAACCTATTTATTAACATGAATGTAAGACAGACATTTTTATGCTCGTTATTGCTGATGCCTGGTGTAGGTGCTGGCGTAACTACCATATCTGCTGCATTGCCTAATGTTGTTCAGCAGCAACAAAAAGGCATTAAAGCAAGTGGTACAGTTGTTGATAATGAGAACAATCCTTTGATAGGTGCCACAGTCACTGTTAAGGGAACCAAGACTATTGCTATTACCGATATGGATGGACACTTCTATATCGATGTACCTAACAAGAACAGTGTCTTGGTTTTTAACTATCTCGGTTTTAAGCCTCAAGAGGTAAAGGTAGGATCTGATATTAACTTTAATATCCAGTTGAAAGAAGATGCGGTAAGTACCGATGAGGTTGTTGTCGTAGGTTATGGTAACCAGAAAAAGCTTTCGGTCATTGGCTCTATTCAGACAATCGACCCGGGAAATCTCCAAATGGGTTCTTCTCGTTCAATGAGTAACAACTTAGCTGGTCAATTGGCTGGTGTTATCGCATATCAGCCTTCTGGTGAACCCGGTTATGACAACTCGCAGTTCTGGATTCGAGGTATTTCAACTTTTGGTGCAGGCGGTAGTTCTCCATTAGTATTGGTAGATGGTGTAGAGCGTAGTTTGAACGATATAGATCCTGCAGAAATCGAGTCATTCTCGGTATTGAAGGATGCTTCTGCAAGTGCCATGTATGGTGTACGTGGTGCCAATGGTGTCATTATCATCAATACCAAGCGTGGCTCTGTTGCTAAGCCTTCTATTGACTTCAGATTTGAGCAGGCTATTACGAAACCGACCAAATTGCCCGAATTCATCGGCGCAGCTGAATATATGACGTTACTTAATAATTTATGTTCTGATCCCAGTAAGAGAATGTTTACCAAGGATCAGATCATGAAAACATATACTGGTTACGATAAAGATCTTTATCCTGATGTAGACTGGATAGATGCTATTACTAAAGACTATGCCACTTCTACCCGAGGTAACATGACAGTCTCTGGAGGAACTAATATATTAAGGTATTCATTGACAGCTTCTGTCTATCACGAGACTGGCATTATGGAGACTGATGATACTTTGCCTTATGATACAGGGTCAAAACTGACACGCTTTAATATGCGTGCCAATGTTGATCTCGATTTGACAAAAACCACCTTGCTTCGTTTCAATGTGGGTGGATATCTGCAGAACTTGCGCAAGTCGAATAGTAGTACCGACAATGTGTTTACTCATGCATTCGAAACCCCACCATTTGTACATCCTGCCATTTATTCAGATGGTACTATCCCTATTGCCAGTGCCAACCGTTTCAATCCTTGGGCAGAGAGTACACAGCAGGGCTATTATAGAGGAACAAGAAGTAAGTTGGAATCTCTCTTCCAGTTGGAACAAAACCTGAAAATGATTACACCTGGTTTGAAGTTCAAGGCAACTTTTGCATTTGACACCTATAACGAGAACTTTGTAACTCGTGGAAAGACCCCAACCTATTATGGTGTGGCTAAGTCGCGTGGTGATGAGGGTGAGCTGATTCATGGTGTACTTTCCTATGGTAGCGAGTTCTTAGGCCATAGCTCCAATGCAAATTATGGTAATAACAGTACTTACTTAGAGTTCTCGTTAGGCTATAATCATACTTTTGCCAAGAAGCATGCCGTAGATGCCCTCTTCCTTTACAACCAGCGTTCTTACGATTGGGGTGATATTCAGCCTAAGCGTTCACAAGGTATAGCGGGTCGTCTTTCTTATACATTTGACCGTCGTTATGTGGGTGAGTTCAACTTCGGTTACAATGGTAGTGAGAATTTTGCCAAAGGCCATCGCTTCGGTTTCTTCCCATCTCTTGCCTTAGGATGGATTATTTCTGAGGAAAAGTTTATGAGAAACTGTGCTGATTGGCTGACTCTTTTGAAGTTGAAAGGCTCTATAGGTAAGGTCGGTAATGATGATATCGGAGGACGCCGCTTCGCTTATATTACCACTATTAACACTGGAGCTTCTGGCTATCATTTTGGTTATGCTGGTGATTATTGGCGTGAAGGATATTCTGAGGGTGAGGTAGGTGTTAACAATTTGACATGGGAAACCTCTACAAAGACCAATGTTGGTATAGAGTTGGGACTTTGGAATGAGTTTAACCTCCAGTTTGATTACTTCTATGAGCACCGTACCAACATATTCATGCAGCGTAAGACTATTCCTACACAGGCAGGTTTCTTGAGTAACCCCTATGCCAACTATGGCGTCGTAGACAACAGTGGTGTGGATGGTACTATTACTTGGAATCACAAGTTTGGCAAGGATTTGCGTGTAGCTCTAAGAGCAAATTTCACCTATGCCAAGAATGAAGTTAAGGAGTATGATGAACCTGAGTCTGTAAAGGGTACTTATCGTTCATTGACTGGTCGTTCTATCGGTACACTTTGGGGACTTCAGGCAGAACGTCTCTATACAGACGATGATTTCGAAAATGGTAAGTTGAAGGCAGGTATTCCTACTCCAAATATAGGCTCTGTAGTTCGACCTGGTGATATCAAATATCGCGATATGAACGATGATGGCGTTGTCGATGCCAAGGATGAGGGATATATAGGTGGAACAACGACTCCAAGAATTGTTTATGGTTTTGGTGGTAATGTTGAATACAAGAACTTTGACTTTAGTTTCTTCTTCCAGGGAACAGGACAGAGCTATCGTGTTATAGGAGGCACTCAGTACTTTATTCCAGGAAGTGGTCAAGGAGTTATGGGAAATATTTATGCAAACTATAAGGATTGCTGGACTGAGGAAAATCCGTCACAAGATGTGTTCTGGCCACGTTTGTCAGAAAGCACCAACCCCAATAACAATTATGCCTCAACATGGTGGAAGAAAGACATGAGTTTCTTGCGTCTCAAGTCAATTGAACTGGGTTACACTTTGCCAAGAAGCATTACTAAGGCAATTTATTCCAACAATATCCGCTTCTTTGTTAGTGGTAATAACTTGTTCTATATTTCTAAGTTCAAATTGTGGGATCCTGAGCTTGATACAGCAGATGGCCTAAAATATCCATCCATGCGCTCTGTAATGTTTGGGTTCCAGTTGAATTTTTGATTAGTAATAAATAATAAAAGACAAAAACAATGAGAAAGACATTATATATTGTGACAATGGTATTAGGCATGTTCGGATTCTCGTCTTGTTCTGATTATTTGGACAAGGAGAGTGACACCGAACTTGACCTGAAGATGGTCTTTGAGGACAAGACCCGTACCGAGGGCTGGCTTGCCAATGTCTATTCTGGAATTCCTGATCCATATCTTGGCTATTTGCAGTATGAGGGTTGGGAGATTTTAGGTGACGACATGACACCGTCAGAGCGTTATCGCCAGTTCAATGGTTGGAATGTCATTCCTTTTATCTTGGGTGAGTGGACTACCAACAGCAACTGGGATGGCAATTTCTGGGCCAATTTCCCACAGCGTATTCGTGAGGCAAACATCTTTATCCAAAATGTACATGCTTTGAACGAACAGGGCATAACCCCAACTGAGGTGGAGTACATGAAAGCTGAATGTCGCTTCATGAAGGCATATTACTATGCTCTGCTTGCCAATACATACGGTGGTATTCCTTTTGCACCTGACGAAATCACACCATCCAACTTCAACTTGAGTGATCTGATGATTGGTCAGACCCCTTATGACCAAGTAATTGATTGGTGTGATAAGGAATTGCAGGCCGCTTCTAAGATATTGCCTGCCAAATATACAGAGGCTCGCAAGTATGGTCGTGCTACCAGTATCATGTGTTTGGCTGTAAGGGCGCGTATGTTGCTCTATGCTGCAAGCCCATTGGTTAATGGTAATACTGACTATGCCAACTACAAGAACGACAAGGGAGAAAACATCATAAGCCAGACTTACGATGCCAGCAAATGGAGAAAGGCTGCCGATGCCTGCAAGGAGTTGATTACAGAGGCAGAGGCTGCTGGTTATAAATTGTATGAGGTGAAAATGTCAGATGGCAAGATAGACCCGTTTATGTCATATCAGGACATGATGTTTAAGCGTTTCGATGAGGGTAATACCGAAATTCTGTTTGCTCGTCCTGGTGGATGTAATTATTCTTATTATGAGGCGCTTGCAACGCCTTTGCGTAGCAGCGGTAATGGTGGCCTGGGTGTAACACAGTCTTTGGTGGATGCGTTCTCAATGGAGAATGGTCTTCCTATTACCGATCCTGCATCTAATTATAAAGAAGAAGGTTTCTCTGATGCCGACGAACAGCGCGACAATACCGACTGGGCCTCTATTTGTAATGGAGGTTCCATCACCCGCAAGGGTACTTACAATATGTATTGCCATCGTGAACCTCGTTTTTATATTTGCGTAAACTTCAACAATGGTTATTTCAATCAGGAAGATCGTGTTTATAATATGTTCAGAGGTGATGGAACAGAGACCGACAACAACGGAACTCATGATGCTCCTCAGAACGGTTACTTCGCAAAAAAGAAAATTTACTATAAGGATAATGTAAAACAAGGTAGTTATCAGTATCGCCCAGGAATACTTTACCGTTTGGGAGAGGCTTACCTTAACTATGCTGAGGCTCTCAATGAGTGTGATCCGGGCAATGAGGAAATCCTGACATACCTCAATAAAATTCGTGAGCGTGCAGGTGTTCGCCAGTATACCACAGGTAATACAGATGACAACTACATACATGTCAATCTCAATAATCAGTCTGAGATGAGAAATCTGATTCATGCAGAGCGTCGCGTAGAACTTAATTGTGAGGGACTGCGCTATGATGATTTACGACGCTGGAAGGAAGCTGAGAAGGTGCTTACTGGTCCTTTCTATGGAATGAATGCTTATGGACGTGATGCTGCAAGTTTTTATAAGCGTACAGTTTATCAGACACGTGTTTACAAAAAGGCATTCTATTGGTTCCCAATTCACCAGGATGAGATGGACAAAAATGCCAAGTTGAAGCAGGCTCCATATTGGAATTAAACATAACAAACCATCATTTAGAAGATATTTATCATGAAGAAATTCATTTTATTCATACTTGTCGCCATTCCTTTGTTTTTGGCAAGCTGTAGTAGTGATGACATTCGGTTCTCCATTCCAGGAGTGGACGATCAGATGCACCTTGCTGCTTCTGAGGAATCGGTGACCCTTGAGCAGGATAAGGGAGAAGAGACTGCTATTACCTTTACATGGGGCGAAGCTCAAGACCGTGGTGAGGGTACTAAAATAAATTATTATTTCAAGATGGATCTCGAGGGTAACAACTTTGAGAACTCCATCAGTAAAATTTATATTCCCGAGGGACAGAATTCCGTTAGTTTCACTCATAAGCAACTTAATTCATATTTGAAGATGTGGGGTGTTTCTACTGGTACAACTGCTGTTGTTGAAGGAGAGATTATCGCAGAAGTAACTGGTGCAGACCATTACATGAAACCTGAGATATCTACAACAACGGTCAATGTGACAGGTTATGAGATTCAACCGCGTAATCTTTACATTTTCAAGGCTGATGCCACAGAAGGTGAGGGTGTTTTAATGGAAGAGGTTCTTTCTGAAACAAAGTACAGTTATGCTGGTGCATTGTTGGCTGGTGATTACAAGATTGCAGTAGATGCAGAGAGCGATGCTGTTCTAACTTTCCATGTGGAAAAAGATGGTTTCTGTGTTGTAAATGCAGATCTTTCAACAGGCGAACAACCTACAATTACTTATCCTACTCCAGAGATAGACAAACTTTATATGGTTGGTAATGCTTGTGCGGCAGGATGGAATATTGGTGCTTCTTTGAAAATGACACAAGATCCTGTCAATAAGTTCTTGTTTACATGGATTGGTCAGCTTTCTGCAGGTGAGTTGAAGTTCCCATTGGATACCCCAAGTGATTGGAACTGCGATTTTATTATGGCTGCTTCCGAGAACCAGTCTATTACTGACTCACGAGCTGTCAAGAGAAACAGTCCTGATACCAAGTGGCAGGTTCTTTCTGGCGAAGCGGGTAAATATAAGGTTACAGTTGATACATATCACATGACTGTTACCTTTGAAAAGCAGAAAGAAGCAGAGGTACCTTCAGATCTCCCTATCAAGAATATTTGGATTTGGGGCAGTGCCACTTCTAATGGATGGAACTATCCGTTCCTGTTGCCTTTGGAGTATGATGCAAATGCAGCCAAGGGTACTTTCGTCATAGAAACAACCTTGACAGAGGGCGAACTGAAGTTTGGATTGGAGAATGATCCAAACAAGGGTGACAATATCGAGTGGCTTCGTCCTTTGAGTAAGGATGTTACAAATGATCTTGCACCGCTCTCTGCTACAGATTTACAAGTACTTGGTCAAAGTCCTGACTATAAGTGGAAGGTTGAGGCTTCACAAGCTGGTAACTACAAGATTAGCATCAATGTCATTGACATGAAGGTTAAGTTTGAAAAAAAATAATAATAAGTTGAATCATATATGAAAAAGATAGTTTTATCAATTGTCGCAGTAATGTTATCTTTTATGATAATGGGATGTAGCGATTACTCGATAAATGGAGGTAGCTTCAATACAGGTTGGACTCCAGAAGATATCCCAGACGATCCTGTAACTCCTACACCTACTCCAGAGACAGCCGAGAAAGCTCCTCTTTATTGGACGGTGTATGAGTATGGTCGTTTGGCAGAGAAGAACGGAACGGACTGCAATATGCCGAAAGAGATTTGGCAGAAAAATATCGACTGGGTGGCTGAGAATCTTTTGCCATATGGTTACGATATGATTTGTACCGATGGCTTCATGGCTATGTTGGGCGATGATAATGCTGGGCATCCTTACATGACCTCATATGCTCATATTCCATTGACCGAACTTATTCAGATGTGTAAGGACAAAGGTTTAAAGTTGGGCGTCTACGACAACCCCCTTTGGGTACATGGCTCTTTAGATTGTCCTATCGAGGGAACAAAGTATACTGTACGTAATTTGCTTTATGAGCAGGGTAAGGATCAAGTGAAGAATCCTGATGCTGACGGCGACATCTTTACATGGATCGTTCCCAGCCACAAAGGTGGTAAGGAATACATCGACGGCTTCTTCAAATATTATAAGAGTATTGGTGTTGATTTCATCCGTATGGACTTTATGTGTCTCTTTGAAGATGGTATTCGTGGAGGTGGCACTAAGGGTGAAGGCCGTGGCTATGGTAGTGTGGAGTATCGTTTGGCTTTGCAGTATATCGCTGAGGCAGCCCAAAAGTATGGTGTGTTTACTTCTATCGTGATGCCTAACATGAAAGATCATGGTCAGTACGAAGCTCAGTATGGCAATATGGTTCGCATTGTGGATGACGCCTGCGAAGGTGGATGGGATCACTTGTCAAGCCGTTGGCGCGGTGCGCAGTATATCAAGGTAGATCAGTGGCCTGCAGCCAACAACCAGTTTGATGGCTTTACTTATTGGTCTGATATTACTGGTCGTGGCAAGGTTATTGCCGATGGAGACTTCCAATTCATGCGTCGTTTCAATTCTGATGATGAGCGTCAGTCTTGTATCACTCTGCAACTTATGGCTGGTGGTCCTATTGCCGTAGCTGATGAGTATAATACTATTGGTTATGAGTCGGGTGAGAATAGTTATAGCGAGAGTTTTTATAGTGCAGCAAGAGCTGCCCACAATGTAAGTTTCTACCAAAACGAAGAATTGTTGGAACTCAATAAGGATAAGTTTGTAGGAAAGCCTTTGAGTAACAATATATCTACAACAAGAAATGGCGCGGGTATAGAGATTGCTGAAGATGCTAACAGCCAAGTATGGTATGGTCAGATGAGCAATGGCGATTACATTGTGGCTCTCTTCAACCGTGAGAATATAGAACAGGAACGCGGTGTAGAACTCTCTGCCCTGGGTATTTCGGGTAGTATGAAAGTGAGAGATCTTTGGACACATACCGATGAAGGTGAGGTAACTAAGGTTTCTGCAAAATTGGCTCCTCATGCCTGCAAGGTTGTTCGCTTGAGCAAGCCTGAATAATTTTTGGTATCTGAAAATTAAATATTAGAAAGAACATGAAACGTATCTTAAAATCAATCAGTTATATGGCAGTGATGGCTACTGCTGTTGCAACATTTTCTTCTTGCGAGGATGAGCTGCCTGACCCAATAGTAAAGCCACGGACTGCCGTTACCATCCAAACCGATTGGGGCGCTTGTGGTTTGAAAAATGTCCCAAATTCTTATTTCTTGAGTGTAAATGAAGAGGTAAGCACGGTGAGTGGTAACACCCAGCAGCTTACTTTGAAGAGTAATAATGATTATACATTCAGATGCTATAATGGCGCCAGTCATATTACAGTTGCTGAGGCAAGAGCTACAGTAGATGCTTCCACCTTTATGGTAAGCGATGCAAATGCCATCAACGGCAATCCTGATGCGTTCTGTTATGGTGTAGCCACTGAGACAGACTTGACGGGTGATAGCCAGAATTACACTATAGCTATGAAGCGTCTTACGCGTAAACTCACATTGACTACTCCCGATTTAGCAGCTAAGAATGCCGAAGGTAAAGATCTTTCTGTACAGGGAGGTTATGTCATCCTTACTGGAGCCTATTCAAGCTACAATATGGTTTCTGGTGTAGCCAATACTCCTGTTTCTGCTGTATCTGAGGTTACAGTCAATGCAGAGGATAAGAGTATAGTAGCTCCATTCAATCTCTTTGGATTGGATTTGGATGGTGATATAACCCTTTCATATGTACTCTCTATGTCGGATGGCACTACTCTTAAGGGTTCTGCTGACGTTAAGGATGCTTTGGCTAACTTCAACGATGGTAGTATTGAGGATGTCAATATCAATGTAGAGAATGCTGAATTTGAAGATCCAACCTTTAATTTCCCATATAATTCTATCTATGCATGGGGTAGTGCTACATCTGCGGGCTGGGATTGGAATGACAAGGCTATTGAACTGACTAAGGTAAATAAGTATACTTATTCTGCTGAAATGAAATTGAAGGCAGGCGAACTTAAGTTTATGCTTGGTGGTAGAAACTGGGATGGAGTGCTGGCTTGGCTGATGGCGGCAACTCCTGGAGCTTCACTTTCTGAAACAGCTGCCGAGGTTGTCAGTCGTGCAGATGGCGATGCACACGACTATAAGTGGAGTGTGAGTGCTGCTGAAGCTGGCAAATACCAGATAGTTATCAATCTGAAAAAGATGACGATGACTGCAACTAAGATAGATTAACGTATTTAAAAAACCAAACTTGAATAAAGCTGTAAATATGAAGAAACATACAATATCCCTCTCCGAGCGAGAAGGACTGTTGAGTATTTTGCTCTTGAGTTTAATGATGATGCTTCCTGCATGGCTTTCTGCTCAAACTGTAAAATCTCCAGATGGTCATCTGAGTGTTACTTTCTCGCTTAATGACAAAGGAACCCCGGTCTATCAGGTGGATTACAAAGGCAAGACTGTCATTAACCCAAGTACGTTGGGCATCGAGTTGGCAGAGGAAAACTCTTTGATGGACATGTTCCGTATTAATAAGACGTCTACTTCTTCTTTTGATGAAAATTGGCAGCCTGTATGGGGTGAGGAGAAAGAAATCCGTAACCATTATAATGAACTTTTCATTGAAATGGAAAAGCCTTCTAATGGTAGATACATGAACCTTCGTTTCCGCGTATATAATGATGGCGTCGGCTTTCGTTATGAGTTCCCCCAGCAGAAGTATTTGCCTTACTTTGTAGTGAAGGCAGAACATACTCAATTTGCCATGACGGGTGACCACAAGGCCTGGTGGATTCCTGGTGACTATGACACGCAGGAGTATGATTATACGGAGTCTAAACTCTCAGAAATCAGGGGATTGCTTCAGAGTGCTATTAGCAGTAATGCTTCCCAGACAATCTTCTCGCCTACTGGTGTGCAGACTTCGCTTCAGATGAAGACAGCAGATGGTATTTATCTCAATATTCATGAGGCGGCTTTGGTGGATTACTCATGTATGCATTTGAACTTAGATGACAAGAACTTTATTTTCGAGTCACAACTCACCCCCGATGCTCAAGGCAACATGGCACATATGCAGACTCCATGCTCTACTCCTTGGCGTACTATCATGGTGGTAGATGATGCCCGTAAGATTCTGGCTTCTCGCTTGATACTCAATCTCAATGAACCCTGCAAATATACCGATACATCTTGGATAAAGCCAGTAAAGTACATCGGGGTATGGTGGGAGATGATAGGTGGTGGCAAGCAATGGTCTTATACTAATGATCTTCCTTCTGTTCGTCTCGGTGTTACCGATTACAGCAAGTGCAACCCCCATGGGCAGCATCCTGCCAATACTCAGAATGTAAAGAAGTATATAGATTTTGCTGCTAAAAATGGCTTCTCTCAAGTACTGGTAGAGGGCTGGAACATTGGTTGGGAAGACTGGTTTGGTCATAGCAAAGATTATGTCTTTGACTTTCAGACTCCTTATCCTGACTTCGACCTTAAAGGACTTAACGATTATGCTCATTCCAAGGGCGTCCGTCTGATGATGCACCATGAGACTTCGGCTTCAGTTCGTAATTACGAGCGCCATCTTGAGGCAGCATACAACTTGATGAACAAATATGGATACAATTCTGTAAAGAGCGGTTATGTGGGCAACATTATTCCACGTGGCGAGCATCACTATGGACAATGGCTCAATAATCACTACCTCTATTGCGTTACCGAGGCGGCCAAACACCACATCATGGTAAATGCACACGAGGCTGTCCGTCCTACAGGTCTTTGCCGTACCTATCCAAACCTCATCGGAAACGAGTCGGCTCGTGGTACTGAGTATGAGTCTTTTGCGGGCAATAAGGCTTTCCATACCACGGTGTTGCCTTTTACCCGTTTGCAGGGTGGTCCAATGGACTATACTCCTGGTATTTTGGAGGGTGACATGAATAAGATAGACCCTAACAAGCATCATCACATCAACTCAACTTTGGCTCGACAGTTGGCATTGTATGTTACTATGTACAGCCCATTGCAGATGGCTGCAGACATACCTGAGAACTACGAGAAGTATGCAGATGCTTTCCAGTTTATCAAGGACGTTGCTATAGACTGGGATGAGAGCCGTTATTTGGAGGCAGAGCCTGGTCAGTATGTTACGATTGCCCGTAGAGCCAAGGGTACAGGCAATTGGTTCGTAGGTTGTACGGTAGGTGAGACAGCCCATCAGTCTAACCTCAAACTCGATTTTCTAACTCCTGGCAAGAAATACGTAGCTACCATCTATGCCGATGGCAAGAATGCAAGCTACAAGGCAAACCAGCAGTCATACGTTATCACTAAGCGTGTGGTAACCAACAAAACTTCTCTGAAGTTGAGTGCGGGTGCAGGTGGTGGTTTTGCCATCAGCATCTTCGAGAAATAATTGATTAGTTAATTAATATAGTCTCCCCATGCTGATACTTTTTTAACATGTGGAGACTTTTTTATTTCTTTAAATGATGAGAAAAACTGTTTTTTTACACTTTGTTCCTAAGTATCTACTTTCTTTTGCTCTTTCGTTGTTGGCTGTATACAGCTCTGCCGAAAATATATCTTCACGGCTTACGGTGGATATGACTACTGATAAGGCTTGTTATATACCAGGTCAGTCTGTAGTATTTGTATTAAGTGGCAATGTTCCTGCTAATACGATGGTGCGTTACAGGCATGGTTCTGCCATTTTGGAGACCCATAAATTGTCTGAAGTGATGAGCAATAATAAGTGGTCTTGGACTCCCCCAATGGCCGATTATCAAGGCTATTTAGTAGAAGTCTATACAGAAACTACCAACCAATCTACTATTTTGGGCACGATAGCTGTTGATGTGTCAAGTGACTGGAAACGTTTTCCTCGTTATGGTTTTGTTGCCGATTTTGACAATGCTGGTGGAAGTATAGACAAGAATGCAAATATTAAGAGCGAGATGGCTTATCTTAACAGGCTTCATATCAATGGAGTTCAGTTTCAAGACTGGCAGTGGATGCATCACAAACCAGTTAAATTGGATGCCCATGGCTCACTCATACCTTGGTATCAGGATATCAGCAATCGTTGGGTTGGTGTAGAATATGTCAAGAACTACATAGCAGAGCAGCATAAGTATGGTATGAAGTCTATCTTTTATAACCTTTGTTTCGGTGCATGGAAGAATGCTGTGAATGATGGAGTAAAAACCGACTGGGCTCTGTTAAAAAAAGATGGCTCGGGCAATTTTTATCAAGACTATCATGGTTTGCCAAGTTCGTGGGCAAGTAATATTTATCTGCAGGTTCCTGGTAATATGGATTGGCAACAGTATATGGCAGAAAGGAATACAGAAATATACAGCCATTTTGATTTTGATGGTTTCCAGATAGATCAGTTGGGCTATCGTGGCGACGTATATGATGCCCGTCACAAAGTGGTAGATTTGCCTGCGAGTTATAAATCATTTATTCAAGCAATGAAGTCGGCTCACCCAGACAAAGATCTGATAATGAATGCGGTTTCTGGTTATGGAGCAGATAATATCGTCAGTAGCGACGTAGATTTCTGTTATAATGAAGTATGGGGTAATGGCAATGGATATGGAGGTGTTTCCGAAGCCGATTTTGCCAATCTTTTGGGTATTATTCAGGCGAACGACAAGTATAGCGACCATCAACGACAGACGGTTTTTGCAGCTTATATCAATTATGACAAAGCGGACAACGGAGGCTCAGGTGACAAGATGGTGAATACTCCAGGAGTATTGCTTACCGATGCAGTGATTGCTGCCTTGGGCGGCTCTCATCTTGAGATGGGAGACCATATGCTTACCCGTGAATATTTCCCTGCAGCACCATTGGCAATGAGTGATGCTCTTAAAACAGCTATGGTAAGATACTATGACTTTCAGACGGCTTATCAGAATTTTTTGAGAGGCACTACCTCCAAGGCTGCTTATCTGCCTGTGGTCAGTACTTCGTCCAATTATTCTGTAAATGCTTGGCCCCCCAAGAGCTATTCTATCACTACTTTTGCTAAGAAGGTTGGCAATTGTGATGTACTTCATTTCTTGAATTTTCTCAATACTGACGATCTTTCCTGGCGTGATGTTTGGGGAACACGCACTTTTCCAGACAAATATACAGGTATTCCCATAACTGTAACTGCCAATCGCAAGATAGATAAGGTTTGGGCGGCATCTCCTGATAGTCATGCTGGAGCAGTACAGGAGCTTGCTTTCACACAGAAAGGAGATGATGTTTCTTTTGTGCTTCCTTCTTTGGAATATTGGACTATGGTGGTGATGGAAGGTTCCAATGATGAGGATCATGTCTATATCACAGGAGAGGCAGTACAACTCGATGGGCATGCTGCTTACGACTTGGCCTATGCAGTTCCTATGACAAACAAGGGGGAAGGCAAGGTTTTCAAAGTGACAACTTACCTAAAAGCTAATGAGTTGTTCAAGTTTACTAATGGCCGTGACTGGAGATATTGTAAGAGTTATTGTGCAGAGTATAAAGATTATCAGTTCAATTCTTTTGTCAGTCTTGCTCATATTACAACCTTGGGAGAGGATTTTAAGTTCATGGTTCCTGAGGCAGGGTATTATGATATCACCATCGACTTAGAGAAGATGAGAGTTTATCTTACCAAGGCTGACCTCTCAGGGCTGTCTGCTATAATAGCCGACAAATCTCCTTCTGGTGAGTTTGCTTCTTGGTATTCTGTGAGTGGAGTGCCCGTAGACAAGCCACGTAAAGGGATATATGTACGTAATGGAAGAAAAGTTTTGTTTTAAGATGAAGGGTGGATTTGTACCCTTCACCATCTGCCCCCTGTGTTTAATGAGCATTTATACAGAAAAGTCAAAATTACCATCAAGAAGTGTCAACAAAGGGCGTTGTTCATATCTGCCCAAGGCATTGGGCAAAGTTGCTCATCGTATTGGGCAAAGTTGCTCATCGTATTGGGCAAAGTTGCTCATCGTATTGAGCAAAGTTGCTCATCGTATTGAGCAAAGTGCATAGTGTGGTTTAACGATTTTAGTTGACCACTTTTAGTTTTATTTGTAAGACGAGTTGACTCAGTTAAAACTTATTTATAATTCACGTTGACTTTCCTGAAACTTAGTCATATTTTTAGTTGACTACCTTAATAGATGGCCATATATAGAGTTGCCCTTCTCATATTCCATACAGAACAAGTTGGGGGACATTCCTGAGCGTAGCTTCCTTGGTAAGTTTGGGTTGGGCTCGATGCCCAACTCAAACTTTATACGTTGGTGGCTTATACCATCACGTAGTTCCTTGGTAGGTGCAAAGATACTAATTCCTTTTTATTCCACCTTAGCTTTTATAGCTTTTTCTCTATAGCTTATCCATTTTTTATTGATTTCTCCCTTTTTCCTGGCCGCTTCACGTGGAGTCAATCCATCAAGACTCATATGAGGACGCTCTTCATTATAGAAGTTTATTGCAAGGCTTACCGCTTTTTTCACATCAACAATACTGGTAAACGACATGCCTTTCAGTAACTCATTCTTAATGGTACTATTCACTCTTTCTGCAACAGCATTGTCCTTTGGATTTCCACTTTCCGTCATGCTGATTTTTACGCCATACTTTTTGAGCAAATCCGTATAGGCAAAACTTGCATATTGTACACCACGGTCAGAATGATGAATCAGCTGACTAAGATCATATCCTTCATAATGTTTCAATGCCATTTTGAGGGTTTCTATGGCATAGATAGCTTCCAGGGTCGGAGCCACACTGTAGCCAACGATTTCCTTTGTATAATAATCGGTAATAAGGGCTAGATAACAGAACTGATATTCCCCACTTTCCGGATCAAGAAAATATGGTATATAAGTTATATCACTGACTATCAGTTGACAAGGACGTACCGGAAGCAAATCCTTGACTATGTTTGGATACAAAGGAAGGTTATGGGTGGAGTCTGTCGTCTTCACCCTACGCTTAACCTTTCGAACCTTTAAATTGTACTTTTCAACTATGTCATAAAAGCGATTGTAACCAACACTTCTGGATGTCCCAAATTGTTTTTGGTACATAAGCCAGAGCTTGTTGCCACCTATGCCTGGATCTTTCTTGCGAACTTCTTTTATGAACTCTACGACGAAGGCTTCCTGAGCGACTTTTATCATCTCACTATCTCCATGTTTGTAATAGGCCTGTTTGGTTACACCAAGTAAGCGACACATCGAGGCAACAGGATACTTTCTGTTGTCCCGAGTGTGAAGCCTATTTGCTACTTGGTGCCAGCTTTTTTTAAGTCTGTACGTGATGACTTTTCCTTTACCCTATAGTAACTTTGCAACAGGTTCTTTTGGTATTGTTAGTACTTCTGTAGAGATTATAAACGTTTGTATATAATTTGTATCTTTTAAGTCTGTTATGACTATTAACCGGCTGGTTTTCAGTAGGTATGTCCTTTTGTTTATTTGTATTTTTAATGAATGTCATCATAACCTATTAATAAAAAGACTATCTTTGCAATCGTTAATGTAAACAAATGCAATTAGTGCAAATAGTCAGACTTAATATTTAAAACCTATTTTATAGTAAAATCATGACAATCAAGCGATTTTTTGCTTTAGCTTTTTCTTTGGTTGTCCTCTTTTTGGCAGAGGCGCAATCTATAGTAGATAACCCAGTGGCATCAAGCGAAGCCATTGTCATAAGTGGCAATGCGCGTTTTACGGTCTTGACCCCCGAGATGATACGTATTGAGTATAGTGAAAATGCTCGGTTTGAAGACCGTGCTACGTTTACTGTGCTCAACAGAAAGCTTGAAGTTCCAACTTTTATAAAGTCAGAGGACGATACCTTTCTTTATATAGAGACATCTAATCTCAAGTTGAAGTATCGCAAGGGTACAGATCCTCGTACTGTACCAGCATCAGCCAATAATCTGAAAGTTGTTGTCAGCAATCATGGCGTACCTTCGATTTGGTATCCAGGCAAACCTGATCCACAGAATCTGAAGGGTACCTGCCGAACACTGGATGGCTTGATGGGTGACAGTAAGCGCAGTGAGATGGAGAATGGTTTGGTTTCTCGCTCTGGATGGGCAGTGATTGATGATGCCTGGACAGCTATGCGTGCTGATGGAGGAAGTTCTTATGCTCTCGTTTATAATAATGAGGTGGGATATTCCTGGTGGGCGCCCCGTGCTGACGAACATGCCATGGATACTTATCTTCTTGGTTATGGCGACAATTACAAAAAGGCAGTATCTGATTATACTAAGATAGCAGGAAAAATTCCTTTGCCTCCCGATTATGTATTTGGATATTGGTATAGTAAGTATGCTTCTTATTCGGAACAGGATTATCGTAATATCATGGCAGACCTGAAAACAAACAAGATTCCAACTGATGTGATGATTTTAGATATGGACTGGCATTGGAATGGTAACGACTATAGTCAATCTGCGGGCAGGGGAGGATGGACAGGCTGGTCGTGGAACACTAATTTGTTACCAGACCCTAAAGGTTTGTTGGCTGATATGCATAGTCAGAACTTTAAGACGGCACTCAATCTACACCCTGCTGATGGTATTAACGAGATAGAATCGCCAGCTTATTTCTCTCAGATGCGAAAGGATTTGAATGACAAGTATCTTGAAGGTAATACCATTAAGTGGAGTTTGGACTATACCGATTTTACAAAGTCGTTCTTTCGTAATATTATCAGAGATCATGAAAGTGAAGGCGTAGATTTCTGGTGGCTCGATTGGCAGCAGTATCTTACCAGTCCTTATACCAAGGCTTTGAGTGAGACTTTCTGGTGTAACCATGTCTTCTTTAATGAGGCTATTAAGCGTGCTGACCATCGCCCAGTCATCTTTCATCGTTGGGGAGGCTTGGGAAGCCATCGCTACCAGATTGGATTTTCGGGCGATGCCAATATCAGTTATGAGGCTTTGGCTTTTGAACCTTATTTTACAGCTACAGCATCCAATGTAGGTTATGGCTATTGGGGACATGACTTGGGAGGACACATGTATTCTAATGATGAGTTGGTAAACAATCCTAATTTGGTTTTGCGTTGGATACAGTTTGGAGTATTTACCCCCATCTTCCGCACTCATGCCACAGCTGATGGTAGAGTGGAAAGAAGGATATGGAAGTTCCCCAATTTTCCTACCATCCTTGAGGCTGTCCGCCTACGCTATTCACTTTTTCCATACATATATACAATGGCACGTAAGGCTTACGACACAGGTCTGTCGATATGTCGCCCACTCTACTATGAGTATCCTGAACAGGATGAGGCGTATACTTATGATGGCGAATATTTCTTTGGCGATGATATCCTTGTGGCTCCTATTACAACAAAGAGTGGTACTAACGGTATGACAGAAAAGGAAGTGTGGTTCCCTGAAGGTCAGTGGTGGAGCGTGGATACTCATGAGCTGATTCAAGGACCTTGTAAGCGTACCTTGTCATACACTGATGAACAGATACCTTACTTTTTCCGCCAGGGTGCCATTATACCTTATAATCCAGAGACGGTAATGAATGTTACCGAGCGTCCAGACAGAATGATTCTCAATGTTGTGTCGGGAGCTAACGGCGAGGGGACTCTCTATGAAGACGATGGCGACAATCCAGACTATGCTTCCAAGTACGCAGTTATCAACTTTGCGCAGGCTTGTGAGGGTCAGACGGGCAGATACGTTATCTCTTCTCGCAAGGGTACTGTTGGCAGGGCACCTGTTAATCGTTCCTATCAGTTGCGTATCTTCAACACGCCAGCTCCATTGTCGGCCACGGTGAATGGAAAATCTGCAACATATAGCTATGATCCCAACAAGAAGTGCACTACGGTAGAAGTACCTTATGGCAGTTGTTCTATTGACAGAACGGTTATTGTAAAGTACAGCGAAACCTTGAATACGGGTATTGTCAGCGCAAAGGCAGATAAAATGAAGGTTGTGTATGAAAGAAACAGCAAAAAACTGAAAGGTTCTTTTGAAAGTACTAAAAAAAAAGTCGCGCTCGAAATAAGTAACAGTGTGGGCAAGACTGTGCTCAGAAACACTTACAGCAACGTGAATAGTTTTACAGAAGACCTGACATGTTTGTTCCCACAGCTTTATATCGGCAAAGTGGTAGCAGACAATCAGACTTATGTTCGGAAATTCATCAAAGAATAAAACGACTCACTCATGAAAAGAATAAGTATATGGCTCTGCGCTTTATTTGCAGTTATGATTATGAAAGCTGCGGATATGTCTAATTCCTTAGAGCTGTCGCAGTTGTATATCATCGGTGACGCTACTCCTTACGCTTGGGATGAACAGAAAGCCGGTGAGATGCAGAAGGTTGATGATGGCGTGTTCCGTTGGTCAGGGCATCTTGAGGCAGGCAAAGAGTTTAAATTTATAAACACACGTGCTTTCTTCAAGCATATTGTGGCAACTTGCTCAGGACAGCTTGTTGGCAAGGGCAGAAGCTACAATCTCAATCTCGAGATAAGTTACAGCCTGGATAGTAACAGAGACTTAAAGTTTAAGCCCTCTGCCACAGGTGATTATACAATATATGTGGATTTGCGAAGCATGCAGATGGCACTCTATGATGAGGAACAGGCTGTTAATCTGCCAGACAAACTTTATGCTACTGGCTCAGCTCTCGACGGAAAGATTGTTGAGATGGAAGTGATGGGAGGTATAGAATATAAGTTAGCTGGCGACTTCAAGTCTGGCAGTATTATCTTCCGAGATACTCCACAGCCCACAGCTTCCACAAAGTATTATGTCCCTTTGTTCGATGGGGTAGACATAACTTTTGGCAAGGACGTGAAAGCTTCTTTAAAAGAAACCACCAATGGCGATGTAGAGGGATGGAGTGTTGCTGTTCCTGGCAAATATACTTTCTATCTGCGTAAGGATTTACAGTTAGCGTATGCCAAGGTCTTCAAACCTTTTAGCACACTCTATTTAGTAGGTGGCTGTTGTGCATCAGCTTGGAACTATTGGGATGCGAGTAGCCACTTTAACCCCAATCCATCAAAACCCGAAGAGTTGAAATGGGAGGGATATTTGTCACCGAATTGGAATGATTCCCGTGACGAACCTAATAAACTGAAGATATTAACAGCTCCCGATTGGCTCTCTGAGTCTTATCATCCATATGTGGCCGATTATCCTTTGGTTGGCGAATATAATTTCCGTACAACAGGTAGTGACGATTTTAAATGGATTGTCTACGATGCTGGTATGTATCGTGTTACGGTCAACACATTGGCAGAAACCATGAAGGCTGAGAAGCTTAGCAATGAGGCTAAACTGAATGGAACAGATCAGTCGACAACTGCAATAGGCTGTGTAAAGGAGCCTTCGTTGGTCAAGGTGGCATGCAGCCGTGGTGCGGTGTATGTCAAGTCTGCTGTCGGAGAGGTGGCAGTATCTGTTTACACCATAGATGGTAAACGTATGGCTTCAGTTCCTGTTGTTATGGATGGCATTGTGGCAGAAGGTTTGTCTAAAGGCATTTATGTCGTTAAGTTACTTGGAAATACGGTATGTCTTTCACGCAAAGTCGTGATGAATGAATGAAGTAAGAATTATTAACGCAAATATAAATTTCAAATTAGAAGATTATGGTACAAAAAATTACTCGTTCTTTAATGTGCTGCGTTTTGTTTGCCATGAGTGTTGTGGCTTCTTTTGCAGCAGACAAGTTGATGATTGTTGGTGACGCTGTTTGGGGTGGATGGACTCCTGCTAATAGTGTTGTCATGTTGCCTGATGGCGAAAATGTGTTTAAGGCGACGGTTTATCTGAAAAAGATAGATGGTGAGACCGTTAAGGAGGGCTTTAAGTTGCTGACTGCTGCTAATTGGGATTGCTTACAATATCATGCAGGTGACAGCGACGTTGAACTTGAAGAAGGTGTGGCTGCTCAGCTGTATGATAACCAGGAGAATGGTAACGACAAGAAATTCCAGGTAAAGGAGTCTGCTAACTATGATGTAGTTTGCGACCTCAATGCCAAGACGATTACAGTTACTAAGTCTGCTTATCAGGAGCATCCTGTCAATCACAATGCTTTGTGGATGGTTGGTGATGCAACTTCTGGTGGTTGGGATTTTGGCTCTTTAACCCCGATGACACAGGATTCGGAGAATCCAATGGTTTTTAAAGCTACGACCTATTTGAAGGTTGGTGAGATGAAAATAGCTCAGAATAATGATGGTGGCTTTGATCAGACTTTTTATTTGAGGGATGCCACAGATGATACTAAGGTGGTTTTTGGCGGTGACGATAACAAGTGGACTATCAACGAGGCAGCTACCTACGATGTGACTGTAAATCTTGCCGACATGACAATTGATATCAAAAAGCATTATGCCGATTTCGTTGTAGATCATCTGTTTGTGATAGGCGATGCTATCTGGAGTGGTTGGGGATTTGCCAACAGTACCGTACTGCTTCCTGGCGAAGATGGAATTTGCAAGGCTACTCTTTATCTTGAGGCAGATAAAGGATTTAAGTTGATGGCTGAGAGCGACTTCAATGGTTATCAGTTCCGTGCTGGTGAGGCAGATGTTACTTTAAAGAATGGTGTCGCAGCCAATTTGGTATCTTCAGAAGTCAATCGTGAAGATAAGAAATTTATGGTAAACGAGTCTGCCAACTATGACATTGTTTGTGATGTAAATAACAAAACTATAACCCTAACCAAGTCAGCTTATCAGGATGCCCATGCCAAACATGCTGAGTTGTGGATGATAGGCGATGCAACTCCTAATGAATGGCAGATAGACAAAGGTGTACTATTGACGCAGGATGCAGAGAATCCTATGGTTTATACCGCAACAGCCGATCTAAAAGAGGGTGAGTTCAAGTTTATTGTCAATAAGTATATGGGATTTGATCAGACTGCTTATGTAAAGGATGCTGCAGACGATAGCAAGGTTGTATATGGTGGTGACGACAACAAGTGGACAATCACCGAGGCTGGTACTTACGATGTGAAGTTGGATCTTGCCAACATGACTATTACTGTTGCTAAGAAAGGTGCTACAGGCATTTCGTCGGTGAATGCAGATGTAACTTCTCCTGTCGAGTATTATACACTTGATGGCAAGCGTGTGAATGGTTTTTCTGGTAAGGGGATTTATATCAAGCGCCAGGCTGGTAAGTCTGTTAAGGTAGTTGTTACCAAATAACCCCATTTCTTAATATAGGTATAAGCCCCCATACGTGCTTATGGGGGCTTACATTTGCCTTTTTTTCTTCTTATAGCTCATATTCTCATTATACAATAATATTTCCTTCTATTTGTAAGGTATTGATTGTTAGTGCGTTGTGAATTTATTATTTAACTTTTCGTTATATATACGTTAGTCTTCTTGTATCATGTTGGTAATGGTTGTAATTGCACCACAGTCTATGACATACAACAATAATAAGGATTAATAAATATGAACAAGTTTTTGAATGTTATGAGAGCCGTTGTCTTAACGATGGCATTGGGCTCTTTGCTCCAGGCGCAAGCTTCGGTAGCTGATGCAAAGGGCTTTCAGATACCTGGGCCCAAGGCTCCTAAGGATAAAGGTATTGCTGGTGCTACCGTACCTTATGTGCGGTATGATTCTCAGAAGGCATCTTTAGGTGGTGGTGCCACCTTGAAGACTTCGGCAATGATGGATCGTTTCTACATTGCGTCTCAGGCTTCCGAACATAGTTATGTGGAATTGCCTGGTAATGGCGCCAGTGCAGAGTGGACAGTACATGTCATTAAGGATGCCAATGTCGTAGGGCGTGGCGTTACCATGCGCTTTACCATGCCTGATACAGGTGATGGTATGGGACAGAAAGGTTCCCTCGATGTTTACGTCAATGGCAATAAGGTGAAGACCGTTGACCTAAACTCGTATTGGATGTGGCAGTATTTTGCCAGCGGCAATCCTTCTGATGCTCCCGATGGGGGTGTTGGCTGTTTCGCTTTTGATGAGGTTCACTTTCTGTTGGACGAGCCTCTTAAGGAAGGCGACAGGATCAAGATTCAGAGCAGTGGTGCCAATGGCTTGACTTATGGTGTTGACTTCTTGGAGATAGAAGAAGTTGCCAATCCTATAAGACGTCCAAGTGGTGCGGTAAGTGTCACCGACTTTGGTGCCTGTCCTGATGACGGAAAGGATGACCTTGCAGCTTTTGTGGCAGCAGTGAAGGCAGCTGATGCTGGCAGCAAGGTGGTATATATTCCAAAAGGTACGTGGCATCTCAGTGGTATGTGGAACATCTACTGCAAGGATGTGAAGATTACGGGTGCCGGTATCTGGTACACCAATATCCAGTTTACAAGTGATAAGGCTTTCGGTGGTGGTATTTCTGGTGGTAATGGCAGCAATGGTGGTGCCGATGGCTATTGCAAGAACTTAGAGTTCTGCCACATGTATATCAACTCTAATCTCCGCTCTCGCTATAATCAGCAGGCCGTATACAAGTGCTTCATGGATGTGTTCTGTGACGGCTCTGTGATTCACGATGTGTGGGAGGAACACTTCGAGACAGGTTTTTGGTTTGGCGACTATAATGGTGCTATGGACTATAGCGATGGCGTGAAGGTTATCGATTGCCGCATTCGTAACAACCTTGCTGATGGTGTCAACTTCTGTCAGGGTACAAGCAATGCAGCAGTCTATAACTGCTCCATCCGCAATAATGGCGATGATGGCTTGGCTTGTTGGAACAACAGTTATATGAACGCCAAGGATGAGGAGAACAATGTCTTCGCTTATAACACCATCGAGTTTATCTGGCGTGCAGGTGGCATTGCGCTCTATGGCGGTAGCGGTCATCATGTTTACAACAACTACATCTGCGATATGTTCATGGCAGCAGGTATTCACCTGAATACAACTTTCGATGGATATAAGTTCAGCAACAATAAGGGCATTACTTTCGAAAACAACATCCTTGTACGTTGCGGTACCAATGCCGACAGTTGGAATGAGGATTTGGCTGCCATCGATTTGAAGCAGGATGTGAAGAATATAACATTCCGCAACACACAGATTTACGATTCTCCTTTCGATGCCGTGCGTACATTGACAGGACCAAGTACTGTCGTGTTCTATGATACTCAAATCTTAGGTACGGGTCTTACCGGTGAGGATATCACCTATTCTTGCGTGGGGCATACTTGTGGCGCCATGCGTATAGCTGATAAGAATGTGAAGTTTGACGGCTTGAAGATTGCCAACTATGGAAGTGACAAGAAAGGCAACAACTCAACTTATCCATTCTGGACAGACAACAATAAAGATCTGGCCCAGTCTTTAGGTGCGGAACTTTTAGGTAATAACGTTTCCTATGTCGTTCCTGAGGCAGGCAAGGTAGTCGGACCGGATCCTGTTGTCGACCCTTGGGAGAATGTAAAGGGCTATGATCTTGAATTGAAAGAACTGTCTTGGAGAAATCAGAACGATGAGTATAACCTCCAGGAAGGTGACCAGGTCGTTTTATATGGTAAGATAAAGAACAATTCGGATGTAGATATTCCAGAGAAGGCTAATTTTACAGTTGCAGTCAATATTGATGGAGTTTCAAAAGGTTCTGTTACTATAAGCGATGGTTTGAAGGCACATGAGTCTGTTGACTTTAAACTTGCTTCTTCATGGGAAAGTGTGAAGGGCGGTCATGTTGCTGTTGCGACAGTGTGCCCGGATACAGATCTCAAAAATGAACTGACCGAAGACAACAACTCTCGTACCAAGCGTTTCAATGTGTCAGCTTCTGCAGACAACTCTAATAAGTTCACTCCTGTTACAGGAGGTTACGACCTGGTTGTCACCAAGGTGTTTGTCAGCAACAAGAAGGACGAGGATGCCATCAATACTGGCGACCACCTCGTGATGGGCGCAGTCATTGCCAATGCTGGTGACAAGGATATTCCAGCTGGTACGAAGATTGGTCTTCAGTTCCAGATGGACGGCAAGACATACGGAACAGGCTTTATCACTTGGTGTGATACTTTCAAGGATGGTTTGAAGTCGCATGCAACGGCTACATTGATTGCTAATGGTGGCGGTGGCTCTGTAACAACAGGTGGTGCAGATAATTACTTCATTGCTCCTGAGGGAAGTCATACCATTACAGCCTGGATTGACGATACCAACGACTGGAAAGAGGTTGATGAAAATAACAACAAGAAGGATATGACCCTTATGATCCCATTCGGCGGCGTTAAGTATCTTGCTGACACAGACTTGCCTGACGATGTTAGCGGTGAGAATCCTCCAGTACCAGTTGTGAAGTCTACAATCGTCAACGGTATCAAGTATGAAATCGTCAACGACTATGCCCAGGTTGCTGGTTGGGATGAGCTGACTTTTCCTGCCAATGGTATTGCTGTCATCGAGAAGAACGTGAAGATTGGTGACAACTACTATGATGTGAAGCGTATTGCCGGAGGTTACGACGACAAACTGAGCGGCAGCAAGTGCGACGAGGCGGGTGCGTTCTATAGTTGTAGCCAAATCAAGGGCATCGTTCTGCCCGACGGCATCGAGGTTATCGGCGACCATGCTTTCAAGAATGCAAGCATTGAGTACTTCAATCTGCCTGGTTCGCTTTCCACTATCGGTGCTTGGGCGTTCGAGAATACTCAGTTGACTAATGTGACTTTGCCATGGACAATCACTAATGTTGGTGAAGGTGCATTCTATAACATTCCAACCCTTACAACTGTGGTATGGACTGCCAATGTGTGGAGCTTCCCTAATATGGTGTTCAACAGTCCTAACGTAAAAGATGTTTACTTCACCTTGCCCTACAGCATTTCTGAGAAGGGTGACTGGACATGGAACAACAATGCATTGCCACGTTTCCATACACGTCCTGCTGGCATCGAATCATGGAAGAGCGCAGGTTATGAGAATATTGACAATCAAGTCATCATCAAGCCAGAGGAAAATCTTGTACCCTGTTCGTTCAATTTTGATGTTGATTTCACCGATGTGTCAGGTATCTCAGCCTATAAGGGCGCATACGATGAAGGTAAGGGTGCTGTTGTCTTGACGAAGGTGAACAAGATCGGAGCACAGAATGGTTTCCTGGTTCGTGTCAATGACGTGCCTGTAGGTGGCTACTCCAAGGAGTATGCAGCCAGGATTCTCGATAATGCAGATGATTGTGACAGCTTTGAGGGTAACAGCATCTGGGCTTCCACAACTCCCACCTACATCACAGATGAGAATCAGTATTATTTTGCTAATGGTTGTTTCAACCGCTTGTCTGAGCCCAGGTTTGTGCCCGGTATGAGTGCTTGGCTCAACCTCTACGACAAGGCAGGAGCTGCAAAAGATGCACTTGGCTTTGACTTCCTTGTACCTCCTTCGTCAACAGGTATTCATTCTGTTCAGGTAGACAACAACGAGAGTGCTGCTTATTATACTCTCAGTGGTGTGAAGATGGCGAAACCTACTACTAAGGGTGTGTATATTTATAAAGGAAAGAAGGTGGTGTTCTAATGGGATTTTAACGGTGTTATAACCGTATTCTAATATTTTAATCTCCAATTGGAATTTCTTTAGCTTTAAGATGAACTTTTTGCCGATAAAGTGGCGTTGTTCCATCAAAAATGTGTATTTTTGCATGCAACATATTAGGTTCTTGGGCTTGAAGAAATTCCAGTTGGAATTTTCGGGTTTGAAGAAGACAATTGTTTTAAGTAAAATGAATATGAATAAAAGAAAAGTTTATGTAGTCCCAGAGGTGAGGATCGTAGAGGTTTGTCAGGAGAATCTGATGAACAACCCTACGTCATGGGATGACGGCAGTGGCAATAGGAAGCCCATTGTCGAAGGTAATCCTGGCGAAGGAAGTGACAACTATGCCAAATGGCATGGTTTTAATGTGTGGGAAGATGATATTAAGTATTGATAATGTATTAAAAAAATATAAGATGAAAATGAAACTCTTTTTCAGAATTTCGGTGCTTGCCTTGTGCATCTCGATGTCCTTGTCGTCTTTTGCCCAAGATCAAAAGGATAGAATTAGTGTAGAGGAGATAAATTGGTCTGATAATAATCAGAGGTTAGAGTCAATTGTCAGCACTTCGGATGCGCCGAAAATAACATATTTGTATGCAACAACTCCCAAAAAGTTTGTGACAGTGGGTGGCCGCTATGGAGCACAGCCTATCCTGGCAGAAGTGGGTATGAACTTCTATGTAGAGAAGGTCAGCGCCCCAGGCGATAGTCGTTATTACATCCACTCATGGGTGGATAATCCTACAACTTCTCATGAAAATGGAAGTGCCGACTATCTTGGTGTCAAGCCTACCATGGATGGTGATGAGCGCATCTTTTTTTCTGAGCCGAAAGATGAAGCTAATAAGTCCATTTATTTGTTTGTGGATCGTGGAAAGCTCAATGCCGAGGATAATAAGGACGTGAATGGTAATTTGATTAATTCTTCTCCCGATAGGGTACAATGGTATATTAAGGCTGTTGGTGGCACTACTAATGGTTATAAAATCTATTCTAAGTGGAAGGATAATCAGGGGTATGAGTATGATCATGAAGAGCGCAAGTATTACCTGAGTTATTACCAAGGTCCTATAGAAGAAGGCAAACCACAGCAGAAATTCCTGGTGGTTACTACGGACGAAAGCAAGGCAGAGACGTTCTATTTCATTCAGATAGATGACTACCGTAAGGTTATTAACAGCCAGACTAAAACGTATATCAATGTATCTGGTCTTGTGCAGGATGCTCGTTTCGAACGTAACAACAAAGGTATTAAAGGTACGTTATATGGAACTTATGGTACAGCAGAGTCAGAGTCAAAGGATAATGTTTGGCAGTTCCGTTACAACAGAGACGAAGATACCTATGTTTACCCAAATTTGCAGGATAATGTGCAAGAACTGGCGTATATGACGGCTTGGGTAGGACCTAAAGGCGACTATTATGGTCAAACAGGCAATTATTTGATTCAGAAAATCACAGGCTTGAAGCCAGGCCTTTATCGTGTCAATTGCCAAGGTTTTTATTTCAATCCTGGAAATCAGAACGACAAGAACAATACTTCTTTTGTCTTTGCCTCGCAAAAGTATGAGGATATAAGCAATCAGACGACTCTGAAGACCATTGAATCCGCTGACTGGAATAAGATGCAGGATATGACACCGGAAGACCCGAATGGCTTTAAGGATATTGTAATCAAGTATTGTGTCAATGCCGGTAAAATATTCGCAGAGAGCAATCCTTATGAAGACAAGGATGTGGACAGTCGTAAGTACGACAACAGTGTGGCAGTCCTCGTAAAGGCGGATGAAGGATCTACGACGGGTACTCTCTACATCGGTGCTGGCAAGAGAGCCAACGAGGGAGGTTACGCTTATTTCGACAATTTCCAGCTCTTCTATATGGGAGACAAACAGTGGTATCTCGATGCTACGAACACAAGCACCTCTGAGTTTACCACGACCAAGAACACCAGTGACACTTACTACACTCCAAGTGGCATCAACCGTAATCCTGAGGGTGCCACCCAGTATAAGTTCCCAGTTATTTACAACATACGACGCTACTTCAACGTGGGTAAGTGGGAAAGTCTTATTCTTCCTTGCACACTGACTGGCGACCAGGTAAAGCAGACATTCGGAGGCGACAAGGAGGTGAAACTCAGTGCCTTTGACAGGGTGGAAGGAACCTGTGTCTATTTCAAGACCGTAGATACTGATAAGGAGGGTATCGTTGCTGGCAAGCCTTATATCATCAAGGTGGGAAAGAAAGCCGATATCGAGACAAAGAATGATGAATACACATTCCCTTGGGGTAACAATATCACGGTAAAGGTAAAGGGACCTATCTATCAGGTAAAGGGTGTTGTTCCTCCGACATTTACTGGTGAGGGCGTGACAAAGAAAGAGGAAATTTCTGGTGGCTATGAGGTTCAGTTCCATGGCTTCTATTATGACCCAGGTGCAGCTCCTGCTGATGCATACGTGGTAAATAACGGTGATATGTATCATCTCAGTTCTCCCTGGAACAGTTTTGTGGGTACAAGTTGGTATGTCACCATAACAGATGCAGAAGGCCATGCCAAGGCGTTATCGTTCAGCTTTGATGGCGATTCTTCTACGACAGCTATAGAGAACGTGGCAGGACAAGAGGATGCTGCGGTTCAAACCGATGGGTTTGTCTATAACCTGAGCGGACAACGCGTGGGTACCCGGAATGATATGGGCAATCTTTCTTCTGGCATATACGTTGTGGCTGGCAAGAAGTTTGTTGTTAAGTAATATATGATCGTCAAATCATGAATGTAATAGAGAAGAGCATTATTGGCAAGAAAAGCCAGGAGGCCTGTGAGGATGGACTGGTCGTGACCGATGAATTCATCGCCGTGATAGACGGCAGTACGAGCAAGACCCCAAAGCATCTCAATCCAGAGATGAAGAATGGACGTTATGCCATGATGCTCATCTCTGAATATATCAGACAAGAATTGAAGGCGGATGCCTTGGCGGATGATTTCTGCCAAGGCATCACGCGTTATATATGCGATAAAGTGTATAAGCCTTTGGGGGTGGTTGAGCGATTGTCGCGGCAGCCCGAGGAACGCCTTACGGCTTCAGCCGTCGTTTACAGCAGGGCAAGGCAAGAAGTGTGGATGGTGGGCGATTGTCAGGCTCTCATCGGCGGAAAACTCTATGAGAACGGTAAGCCCTACGAGCAAGAGATTGCAGAGAGGCGAGTTGCCTTGATAAAGGAAGGAATGCTTCCTGCTGAGGCTCGCAGGCAAATAGAGCCTTTGCTCGTCGAGGCGATGCTTTCGGGACAAAACAAGACTTATACTGTTATTGATGGATTCCTCATCTATCGGGAGGGGGTAAAGGTAGTGCCTGTATCTTCTTCCGAGACTGTTTCTGCCTCTTCCGAGATTGTATTGGCGAGCGATGGCTATCCTTTCCTCAAGCCTACTCTGGCAGAGAGTGAGGAAGCCTTGGCTAATCAAATCGCCAACGATCCTCAAAACATCAGCTGTTTCATAGCTACCAAAGGCCTTGTAGAAGGCAACAAGAGTTTTGACGACAGAACCTATATCCGCTTCCTGCCATAGGCTGTTGGGGCGATAAGGCCAGATAAACGTATATTAATAACACGGGCTGCCAGGAATCCTGGCAGCCCTACTATTACGTTAGTATGTTATGAAAAATTTGAGAGAAATGAAACTTCACAGTTTCAGAGTTGTTTTACTAAACATGATTTTATAGAGAAAGCATAGAAATTTATCATTTCAGTATGTTGGAAGCCGGATCGGCAGCCACTTGGTTGATATTGGATTGCTGCATGGAGTCGACCGATACCGAGTCGGCAATGGCAGCTACTGATACACCGTGAACCGATTGTCCGTTTCCTGTATTTCCTACGTATTCGGCATCTTTCTGGAAAGGTACTTGGGCGGCATTGCCCAGAGTAAGGAAGATGGCCACCATGGCCGCAGCCTTGAACAGAGGTTTCAGTCGCTCTGTCAGCGATATTACCTTTGCCTTTTCTGGCTTCTGGCTTTCCTCGCCTTCTATGATGTCCATCATCTTTTGGTCAAAGTCATCGCCCAGAGCCTCGTTCTTGCTTTCGCCAAGCTCGTAGGTAAAGAGAGCCTTATAGGACTCCAGCTCGGAAGGAATATCTTCCTGGCTGAAGAATGTGCGGAGGATGTCTTCCTCTTCGAGGGAGGTCTCGCAATTCCAGTAGCGCTCTAAAAGCTGTTTGATGTACTTATAGTCCATATTTGTCGAATTGTTGAAATCGTTGTTTTATTGTTTGACGAGCCCTGAAGATATTGATCTTTACCTGTTCTTCGGTGATGCCGAGAATCAGGGCAATGTCTTTATAGGCTTTTCCCTCAATATCGCGTAGCTGTATGCAGCTGCGTTGTTTTTCGGGAAGTTCGTCTATCATCCTCTTTACGATGTCCAGCTTGTCTTTCTGAATCATTCGTTCTGAAGGATTCGAGGTGGCGTCTGGCCTTTCTGTCTTCTCATCTTCGAGCGATCCGTTCTGATTCTCCATCTTCTTGATGCGGTCGAGCGAGAGATTTCTTGCGATAGTGAGGCTGTAGGCTTCGATGGAGTCTAACCGTTGCCATTTGTCGCGCGAGTTCCAGACTTTTATCAGTGTGTCTTGCACGATGTCTTCAGCTTCCTCTCTGTTGAGAGTAATGCGCAAAGCCAGTCTGAAGAGTTTGTCCTTCAGTGGCAAAACATCGTTTCGGAAACTGATTTCTTTCATTCCTCTGTTATTAATGACGACTATGTTATAAGAAAGTTACAACCAATCTTAAATTATTTCTATTTTTAACTCTTATTAAGAATCAAAGGCAAAAGAATTCTTCACTCTTCACTCTTCGTTCTTTACTTAATGACGGTTCCCTGTTTGCCGTCTATGGCTGTTGCCAGAGTGATAATCACCTCCTTCACGCCCGCGTCTACGGCAGCAAGGGCGTTCTCTATCTTTGGAATCATACCTCCCCCGATGGTTCCGTCAGCCTGGTATTTCTCGAAGTCGGATCGTGTGATGACAGGAATCACGCTGTTGTCGTCATCGGGATTGGAAAGCACGCCCTTCTTCTCGAAACTGTATATCAGCGTCACATCGTAGTAGGGAGCCAAAGCCTTGGCTGTTTCGCTGGCTATGGTGTCGGCATTAGTATTCAGAATATTGCCATTGCCGTCGTGAGTCAACGGAGCCATAACGGGTGTAATGCCTTCCTGGATAAGGGTTTGCAGCATCTTGCCATTGGCGCGTTCCACATCGCCTACATATCCGAAGTCTACTCCGTCCTTGACGGGGCGCTTGTGGCTGTGTATCACATCCATATCGGCTCCTGTCAGTCCGAGTGCGTTTACGCCCTTGGCTTGCAACTTGGCTACAAGGTTCTTGTTGACCAAGCCTCCATAGACCATGGTTACCACCTCCAGCATCTGTGCGTCGGTGATGCGTCTGCCATTCACCATTTTGCTCTCTATACCCAAGGCTGCTGCTACTTTAGTAGCGCGTCTGCCTCCGCCGTGTACCAGTACTTTCTTTCCTGGTATGGCGGCAAAATCTGTAAGGAGCTGTGCCAGTTGCTCGTTGTCCTCAACGATGGCGCCGCCCACCTTTACGATTGTTACTTTCTCCATATCTGTCTATATTTTGATAATGACAGTACAAAGTTACAACTATTTTGCTAAAAACCTATACTTATAGTCGGCTCTTTTGTTTCTTTAACTCTACAATGTGCCTTTATTTCTGCGAAAAATTGTAAATTTGCACGATTGCTAAAGCAAGTGAATAGTAATAGATTATAAATAACAGATATGAAAAAAGTATTTGTAAGCGGATGTTATGACCTTCTTCACAGCGGACATGTGGAGTTCTTCCGTCAGGCTTCGCAGTATGGTGAGTTGTATGTCGGCATAGGTTCCGATTCCACTATCTTGGAGTATAAGCATCATAAAACCTTCTATCCGGAGCAGGAACGCCTGTTCATGGTAAAGTCTATCCGATACGTGAAAGATGCATTCATCAATGCCGGTTCGGGCATCATGGACTTTGTGCCGACGGTGGAGTTCCTGCATCCCGATGTGTTTGTCGTGAATGAAGATGGAAGCAGCGACACCAAGCGAAAGTTCTGCGAGGAGCATGGTATCGAGTATGTAGTGCTGGAGCGTACTCCTGCCGATGGATTGACAGCCCGTTCGAGTACTGATATCAAGAATGGAACCTGCGCCTTGCCAACTCGTCTTGATCTGGCTGGTACATGGATTGATCAGCCTTACGTGAGTTGTTATGCTCCAGGCTGGGCCATCACCATGTCGTTGATTCCCACCTTTGAGGTGCGCGAGCGCTGTGGACTTTCCACTTCCACCCGAAACATGATCAAGAAAATATGGCCAGTGAAGTTGCCCGATATGGATCCTGAAATCTTGTCGAAGTTGGTCTTCTGTTTCGAGAACGACCCTGAGCGCAATGATGGCATCGTAAGTGGAGCACAGGATGCCATCGGAATCTGTATTCCTGGTTTGTGCCGTCATTACTACAATAACCGTTTCTGGCCCGAGAAGTTTGAGCGTTGCGATGATGAGTCGATACTTTCCTGGCTGGAGGAACATCTCTGCATGATAGCGATGGAGCCCCGTCGACCTGGCTGCTCTGTGGTCGAGGGTAAGGACATCACCGAGGTGAAGGTAAAGGCTTTGGCTCAGGCTGCCGATGACTGCTGGCAAGCCATTATGACTAAGGATTATGAGGCTTTCGCCCGAGCCTTCAAGGCTTCGTTTGATGCTCAGGTAAGTATGTTCCCTGCCATGATTCAGGGTTGTGTCCAAGGTTATATTGACAAGTATTCAGCTCTACCTGATGTGAAGGCATGGAAGATGCCTGGAGCAGGTGGCGGCGGATATCTTGCCTTAGTGGTAGACGATGTGAAGAAATTTGCCGAGGCTCATCCTGAGACCATCACACTGACGATAAGAAGAAAGTAACGTGACGATGAAGAAGATTGTTCCCGGGCAGTATCTGCTGCCCTTCGTGCTCATAGCATCGCTGTTTTTCTTTTGGGGCTTTGCTCATAGCATCCTCGATATTCTGAACAAGCATTATCAGGATGCCCTTGTCATATCCAAGACTCGTTCAGCCCTGGTGCAGGCGATGGTGTATGGAGGCTATTTCATCATGGCCATACCTGCCGGAATCATTATCCGCAAGTGGGGCTATAAGGCCGGAGTGCTTACAGGACTGGTGCTTTATGGCATTGGTGCCTTGCTCTTCATTCCGGGCGAGATGATTATGTCGTTCAACTTTTTCCTGGTCTGCTTGTTTGTGATAGGCTGCGGACTTACCTGTCTGGAAACAGCATCCAATCCTTATATTGCGGTCCTTGGCGATGAGGAGACCTCTGCCTCAAGGCTCAACCTGGCTCAGTCGCTCAATGGATTGGGATGGATAGTCGGTCCTTTGGTAGGAGGACTTCTTGTCTTCCGTGGAGCTGATGGCAACAATGGCTCGGTGGCTTTGCCTTACACCATTATAGGCATTGCAGTGCTGCTTATTGCTATTGTGATAGGTCGTGTGAAGCTGCCTGAGATAAAAGAGGAGAAACAGATTGCCGAGGCTGCTTCGGGTGTATCGTTGTGGCATTCCCGCACCTTTGTCTTCGGTTTGACAGCCATCTTCTTTTATGTGGCTGCCCAGACGGGTATCAACAGTTTCTTTATCAATTATGTCACCGAGAGTATTCCTTCTGTTTCGGCTCGAGATGCTGCCTTGATGCTGTCGTTTGGCGGTATGGGCTTCTTCTTTGTTGGTCGATTGTTGGGCAGTTGGGGCATGAACTATGTCAAGGCAGGCATCTTGCTGTTGATCTGTGCCTTGGGCGCCTCAGTCTGTATGCTGGTGGTTATCTTAGGTGCTGGTATGCTGGCTGTAGTGGCTTTGGTGTTGACCTATCTTTGCGAGTCCATCATGTTTCCCACGATCTTTGCCTTAGCATTGCGAGGGCTTGACGCCGGCAGTACGAAGCGTGGTTCTTCCTATCTCATCATGGGAATTGTGGGTGGAGCTATTGCTCCTGTACTGATGGGTGCTCTTGGCGAAACCGACATGGCTGTTGGCTTCATTGTACCTTTGGTTTGCTTTGTCGTTATTGCTGCCTTTGCCCTTCATGTGTCAAAGGCAAAGAAACTCGGGTAATGTAAGTAAGTCTGTTTACTGAAATAAAAAAGAACCGTACTTTGTGTCCTTTTAACACTAAGTACGGTTCTTTCTATAATAAAGGTATTACTCCTATCTTGTCGTTACTTCGTGCAGCAGTTGCCTTTGACTGCCTCAGCTTTCTTGCTACAGCCTCCACAGCCCTCTTTCTTTACTTCGGCTTTCTTGCAGCAGCTGCCTTCTTTCTTTTCACCGTTCTTCTTGCAGCAGTTGCCTTTAGTTGCATCAGCTTTCTTGCTGCAGCCACTACAGCCTTTTTTCTTGGCTTCGCCAGTTACAACAGTTGCCTCGTAGCCAATCTTGGCAAAGCCCTTGGCGATGTTCTCTGGAGTAGTCTTGTCGGCATCATATTCGATAGTTACTTTCTGGTCGGGTACGCTGGTGGTAATCTGTTTGATTCCCTTCTCAAAGCGCAGGTTGCCCTTGATCTTGTTCTCGCAGTTCTCACAGTGCATCTGTGGAAGTGTGGTGAACACTACAGTCTTAATGTCTTTTGCAAACATGCTGATGGCAAATACCAGCATGGCGGTTACTGTCATAATCTTTTTCATAATTTTTCCTTTCTTTTATGATTAAAATATTTAATTAATAATGAATATTTCTTGTTTTTACTTATCCCGAAGCGAGAATTCTGTCGGTAAAGCACCTTTTGATTAGAGCCTTCCGAAGTTTACACGGATACCGATATAGCCCATAGCTCCATTGATAGGACCCCATACCATATTGGTGTCAAACTGGCTGCCCCAAGGATTCATGGCATCTACTACAGGGTGCTTTTGCTTGAAGCCTGTCAGGTTTTCGCCTCCTATATAGATGGAGAAGTGGCGGAACCAACGAGTGATTTGTGCACTTAGCAAGGTGTAAGCCTTGAAGTTCTGATCCCATGAAGGCTCACCGTTGGCAAGGGTATAGGCTTGTGGCATTCTTCCTCCGCCATTGAACTGCAAGGTGGCATCAAACTGCCAAAGACCGAGCGGAGTCTTGTAGGAGGCAGAAACCAGACCTTTGTACTTGCTGAGCAAAGGCTTGTCCATGCGTATGCCGTCATAGGTTTCCTTGACATAGTTGCGGCGATAGGCTGCTGTAAGGGTCATGCCTTTGAAGATGGGGTAGGCGGCGTCTATCTGGAACACGTGTGAATAGCTCTTGCCATCCAGATTGGTGATGCGTACTTCGTGTACATTGCTGTCGAAGTTGATGACAGCCTGGTTCTGGAATTTGGTGTAATAATACTCAGCATTGAGCTTGAGTGTCTGTCCAAACAGCGGTATGTTCATCTGACTGCTGATGCCATAGTTCCAAGCTTCCTCCTGTTTCAGGTTGTCGTCGATGACGAGTCTTCTGCTGCTTGCCAGGAGATAGTTGTTTTCGGCAAGAGCATGTACTGAGCGATAGCCTTTGCCGGCAGAAAGGCGGAAGCCTATGATGTCGTTGGCCTGCCATTTCACATGGAAACGTGGTGTGACAAAGTTGCCGTACAGATTGCTGTGGTCGGCACGGATTCCTGCCATCACGATGAGCTTGTTGTTGAGATTATAGGTGTATTGGGCATAGATGCCCGGAACGGTTTCCTTCTCATTGTCGCATGTCTTGGCTTGAGTCTGGTCATCGGTGAGACGATATTGCTGTCCTAAGTAATCGTGGTTGAGGCTCACACCTGTTGAGAGGTTGTGCTGCTTGTTGAAGCTGTGCTCAAACATGAGTGATGCATACAGGTTTTTCTCGTTCACGTAGTAGGTCTTATGTCCATAGAGGGCATCTTCCTGGTGCATGGATCCTGTAGTCATGAGTGCAATATTGGTGCCGTGCTCCTTATTGAGAATGAACGCGTGTTTCATGTAAGCCTCATACCGGTTGGTCTTGATGTCTATGCCATAGAGTTCTTTGCCCTCCATGGCTTTTTTCATGTCATCGTCCATCTCCTTAAGGGTCTGTCCTCCGCGACGATGTTCGCTGATGAGCGAGATGCCGGCACGCAGCATGTAGTGTTCCGACTTGAATATCCATCGGTTCTGCAAGTTGTATTGCAGGATGTTGGGCATATCCTTGAAGCCATCCATGTTCATATCGTTGGCTCCCCATCTGTTCTCATAGTGTGTAAGCAACTCGGTAGTGAGCTTGCTGTTGAGATGTACGTTGGCAGAGGCGTTGGCTTCCAGCTTTCCGTCGGTATCGCCATAGAGGTTGGCCTCCACGCCAGGCTCGGCATCTGCCTTGAGATATTCCACGTTGATTTGGCCTGTGATGCTTTCGTATCCGGCTTTTACCGATGAGGCTCCCTTGCTTACCTGTATGCTCTGCATCCATGGACCTGGCACGTAGCCTAAAGAGAATGGGGCTGCTGCGCCACGGAAGTTGGGCAGGTTTTCTGTCATCATCTGCACGTATGTTCCTGCAAGTCCGAGCAGCTTGATTTGTCTTGCTCCTGTTGCCGCATCGCTATAGTTGACATCTACTGAAGGATTGGTGGTGAAGCTCTCGCCCAGGTTGCAGCAGGCAGCCTTGAAGAGTTCGTCTTTGTTGATGATAGAACCATTGATAGCTCCAGCCAGTCGACTTACGCCAGCTTTGCGGCTCACCACGGTTACTTCCTTAATCTCCTGGTCGGCTATTGTGTCTTTCTTTTCGTTGGGTTGCACTTCGCTCTGGGCAAAGCTTGCCAGTGGAATCATGAGGGCGATGCCAAGTAAAGTATGCTTTGTGTTCATTGTTATCTTATTTTTCGTTGTCCTTTTTCATCTTTTTATCTTATTTCTGATGAGGTTTATGCGCATAGCGGGACTAACCTTCATCATGTCGACAAGATGGAGGTTCAAATGGTCAGGACTTCAATAAGATAGAGATACAGTTTTGGTGGCGGACTGTATCCGGTTTTGGAAATGGTGTTGCTCAGTGTTCTCTTTGCCATGAAAGACAAATGAGGCATTTGCCACTCATGAATAATCGCCATCAAAGGCTGGAAGGCATGAAAGTCGAAAACTGTTGTCTGCATTTGCGTCGTAGGCGATAGCTGTACGCTTGTTACCTTCATGCATCCTTTGGTGGTGTCGGAATTACCGCCGTTCTGTGCTGTATGCGACAGTATCACGGTAGTCTTGCCGGAACATGAGCAATGAAGAAATGTTACCCCGCTTCCCATGATAACGAGTACCACGGCAAGAAAGAATGTAAACGATATGTGTAACAGTTTCTTCATTTCCGGTTGCAAAAATAACATGGTTTTTATTAAATATGCAAGTTTTTGCTTGCTTTTTAATATTATTTAGATAGAAAGTTATCTTTAGTAGCTGTTCGGCACCCCTATAGCCATGAGTAGTTATTTTAGCACTACGCATTTGTTTTCTGTTTCTTATGAATTTGTTCTGTCTCTTGTTGATAAATCTCCGTTCATGCTTTTGAAATGTCTGTTCAAAGGCTCTGAACGTGCATTCAAAGGCTCTGAACGCGCATTCAAAGTCTCTGAACGGACATTCAAAGGCTTTGAACGGACATCCAAAGGCTATGAATAGAACTTTTATTTGTGGTTTAATGATTTTAGTTGCCCACTCTAAGTGTTTTTGATAATATGAGTTGACTCAGTTATTACTTATTTATAATTCACGTTGACTTACTTATTTTTAGTCATACTTATAGTTGACTACTTATGTATATAGCTACAAATGAAGTTGCCCTTCATATCTCTGCAAAGAAACATGTTGGTGGCTTAAACCATCACGTTATAATAGTCAGCGATGATAGTTTGTTATGCCTATTATGGGTCGTCTATTATGACCAACGTTTGTCGTCTATTATGACCAGCTTGAGGCTTCTATTGTGACCAATGTTGGTTGCCTATATGGCTTCTTCTGTTCACTTTCTAAGAAAAGAAAGAGGGCATATCAGTAGCCTATTAAGACTTTGATATGCCCTCTGTATGAGGAATCTTGATTATCTGTTTACTGCAGGTAAGTATATCCGAAGAGTCCGTTGCGATAGGTTGCAAGGAATTCCTTACCCTCTTCGAGTGAAATCTTACCTTCTTTCACACTTTTGGTAACCCACTGCTCCAACTGGCGGACGAGTTTCTTGGGGTTGTACTGCACGTAGTCGAGAACCTCTTCCACAGTCTCACCGTCGAAGATCTGATCGATGTTGTACTTGCCGTCCTTTACTGATATATGCGCCGCATTGGTGTCACCGAACAGGTTGTGCATGTCGCCCAATATTTCCTGGTAGGCTCCTACGAGGAAGACACCGAGGTAATAAGGCTCGTTGTTCTTGAGTGCGTGCAGCGGAAGTACATTACCAATATGGCCATCGGTCACAAAGTTGGCTACTTTTCCATCGCTGTCGCAGGTGATGTCCTGTAAGGTGGCGTTTCTTACTGGGCGCTCGTTGAGTCGCTGTATAGGCATGATAGGGAAGAGTTGGTCGATGGCCCAACTGTCTGGCAGACTTTGGAAGAGCGAGAAGTTGCAGAAATACTTGTCGGCAAGCAGTTTGTCGAGCCCTCGCAGTTCTTCAGGGATGTGTTTCATGTGCTTTGCCAGATTGTTAATCTCATGGCATACACTCCAGTACATGGCTTCTATCTCGGCTCTTGTCTTGAGGTCGACGATGCCATGCGAGAAGAGTTCCAAAGCCTCGTCGCGTATTTGCTCAGCGTCGTGCCAGTCTTCGAGCATATTGCGTGGGTTCAGGTTGTCCCAGATATCATACAGGTCTTTTACCAACTGGTGGTCTTCTTCCTTGGCCTCAAACTCCTCGGGCATCTCTGGCAGCGAGGCTGTCTCGAGTACATCGATGACGAGTACTGAATGATGTGCCGAAAGGGAACGGCCACTTTCGGTGATAAGATTAGGGTGTGCGATATTGTTCTTGTTGGCAGCGTCGACAAACGTATATACGCAGTCGTTCACATACTCCTGGATGGAATAGTTGACGGAGCTTTCGCTGCTTGAAGAACGTGTTCCGTCGTAGTCGACTCCCAATCCGCCTCCGCAGTCAACAAAGTCGACATTATACCCCATCTTGTGCAGGTTGATATAGAACTGTGCAGCCTCGCGCAAGGCTGTTTGTATGCGTCGTATTTTGGTAATCTGGCTTCCGATGTGGAAGTGTATGAGCCGCAGGCAGTCGTGCAGCCCCATCTCATCGATCTTGTTGAGTGCTGTGAGCAATTCAGCGCTTGTCAGACCAAACTTGGATGCATCGCCGCCACTGTCAGCCCACTTGCCAGAGCCTGATGAGGCCAACTTGATACGTATTCCGATATTAGGTCTTACGTTGAGTTTTTTGGCAGTCTTGGCAATGATATCGAGCTCGTTGAGTTTTTCTACTACGATGAAGATACGCTTGCCCATCTTCTGTGCGAGGAGAGCCAGTTCGATATAGCTTTCGTCCTTGTATCCGTTGCAGATGATGAGCGAGTCGCTCTGGCACTGTACGGCAATGACAGCGTGGAGTTCTGGCTTAGAGCCAGCCTCAAGACCGAGATTGAACTTTTTGCCATGCGATATGATTTCCTCTACGACCGGCTGCATCTGGTTGACCTTGATAGGATAGATGACAAAGTTTTCGCCTTTGTATCCATATTCCTCCTTGGCTTTTTGGAAGCAACTGGCGGTCTTTTCGATACGATTGTCGAGAATGTCGGGGAATCGGAGCAGCACGGGAGCCGTGATGTCTCGCAGGGCTAACTCGTCCATGACGTCGCGTAGGTCTATCTGCGTGTTGTCTTTGCATGGAGTTACATAGACATCTCCTTTTTCGTTGATGCCAAAGTAAGAAGTGCCCCAACCTTTGATGTTGTAGAGTTCATTCGAGTCTTCAATAGTCCATTTCTTCATTTCTTTTCTTCTGGAATGAATGTAGTTTTGTTGTGATGTGTTATATTTTAATTGGGTTGTTTCAGTTTGTAGCCTCGTTGTACCCTTCGGCTTGAAGCCTGATTCCGAGGTTCTTTATATACCCAACTGCAGGCGCAGTTTTTTTACCGTATTCAGTATCTTGTCGTAATCGTCGATTACATCGATGTCGAAGATGTGCTGTGCCTTCAGATAGAAGGGCTCTCGCTGTTTGAGTTGTTCCTTGATGAAGGTTTCCACCTCCTCGGGGGTCTTGTTTAGCAGCAGTGGTCGCACGCCCTTGCCCATCTGCAGATGGGCGTGGAGAGTCTCGGGAGTAGCCTTCAGATAGACGGTGGTTCCCAACTGGTTCATATAGTCCATGTTGTCAAAAAAGCAGGGTGTCCCGCCCCCGCAACTTACAACAACGTTCTCGAACTCAGCTACTTCGTGCAGCATGTTGTGCTCAATGATACGGAATCCCTCTTCGCCTTTCTCGTCGAAGATTTCCTTGACGGTCTTGTGCATGCGAGTTTCGATATACCAGTCGAGGTCGTAGAACATGACGCCCAACTCCTTGGCAAGGGCTTTGCCGACTGTTGTCTTTCCGGCGCCCATATATCCGATGATGATAATCGACTTCATAGGCTTACTTACGACGGCTTGCTTTAGGCTCTGGAGCCTCTTTGATGATGTTCATACACTCTTCATATGAAAGTTCCTCTACATGAGTCTGCTTGTTCTTGGGAATGCGGTAGTTCTTTCCATCATAGGCAATGTAGGGACCGTAGCGGCCGTTCAGCAGCTCGAGCTTGGTATCTTCATCGAACACTTTGATGTGGCGTTTCTGCTCACTCTCTCGTTTCTCTCTTATCAACTCAATGGCTCTTTCGAGTGTAAGGTTCATTGGGTCTTCGTCCTTCGGTATGGAAACATACTTCTTATTGTGGAGAACGTAAGGGCCAAAGCGACCTGCACCGATGGTAACAGGTGTTCCCTCATATTCGCCTACCTCGCGGGGAAGCTTGAAGAGCTCGATAGCCTCGTTGAGTGTGATGGTCTCAATACTCTTGTCGGCAGGCAACTGTGCGAAGAGAGGCTTTTCCTTATCTTCGGCAGATCCAATCTGTGCCACTGGTCCGAAACGTCCTATCTTGACGAATACAGGGCGTCCGCTCTTTGGGTCGACTCCCAGTGAACGCTCGCCGGCTTTATGCTCACTGCGTGCATTTATCACCTTGTCCACTTCGGGTTCAAAGCTTTGGTCGAATTTCTTCATCCATTTATTCCACTCGGTATTGCCCTCTGCGATATCATCAAACTTTTTCTCCACATTGGCAGTAAAGTTGTAGTCCATGATGTCGGGGAAGTTCTTCATCAGAAAGTCGTTGACCACGATGCCGATATCTGTAGGCAGCAGTTTGCCTTTCTCTGAGCCGGCCATTTCCTTCTTGAACTTCTGTGTCACCTTGATGCCCTTCAGTGTGCTGACTGTATATGAACGCTCTGTGCCACTCTTATCACCTTTCTGTACATACTCACGTTGCTGAATGGTGCTGATGGTTGGTGCATAGGTAGAAGGACGGCCAATGCCGAGATCCTCGAGTTTCTTTACAAGACTCGCCTCTGTATATCTTGCAGGAGCCATAGAGAATCGCTCGGTAGCTGTTATCTCACGGCGCTGCAGCTTGTCGCCATGACGCATGGCTGGCAGGATGTGTGAAGACTCCTCACCGTTTTCCTCCTCATCGGTTGATTCGCGGTAAACTTTCAAGAAACCATCAAAAACAACTACCTCGCCGTTGGCGACAAACTTCTCTGTAGTGTTGTCTATATCGATATTGATGGTTGTCTTCTCTATCTGTGCGTCTGCCATCTGTGAGGCGACGGTGCGTTTCCATACAAGTTCGTAGAGTCGCTTCTCCTGATTGGTTCCGTCTATGGTAAGTGCGGTCATGTCTGTTGGGCGGATAGCCTCGTGTGCTTCCTGTGCGCCCTTCGAACTGGTGTGATAGTTGCGGGTTTGGCTGTATTTGTCACCATATACCTTCTTGATCTCGGCTGCACTGGCATCCTTACAGAAAGTAGACAGGTTGACGCTGTCGGTACGCATGTATGTGATACGTCCGCTTTCGTAGAGTCGCTGTGCTATCATCATGGTCTGGCTTACGGTGAAGCCCAGCTTGCGGGCAGCCTCTTGCTGCAGTGTAGAAGTAGTGAAAGGAGGCGCAGGAGTGCGCTTCAATGGTTTCTTGCTCACAGCGTCGACGGTAAATTGTGCGTCCATACACTTCTCGAGGAAGGCATCAACTTCTTCCTGGGTTTTGAAGTGCTTGTCGAGCTCAGCCTTTACTTCGGTTGCGTTGCCGCTCTCATTGATGAGGGCAAAGATGGCATTCACACGGAAGTATGGCTCACTCTTGAATTTCTGTACCTCTCGCTCACGTTCTACGATGAGGCGTACTGCAACACTCTGCACACGACCGGCAGAAAGGGCAGGTTTCACCTTACGCCAAAGCACGGGTGAGAGTTTGAAACCTACGATACGGTCGAGTACACGACGTGCCTGCTGGGCATTGACTAAGTTCATGTCCAGATGGCGTGGGTGCTCTATGGCATCCAGTATGGCAGGTTTAGTAATCTCGTGGAAAACGATACGGTTTGTCTTCTCCTCATCCAGTCCGAGTACTTCGCAAAGGTGCCAGCTGATAGCTTCTCCCTCGCGGTCCTCATCGGAAGCCAGCCAAATCTTCTTGGCTTTCTTGGCTGCCGATTTCAATTCGGTAACGAGCTTTTTCTTCTCTTCTGGAATCTCGTAATCTGGTTCCATGGTCTGCTCGTTTATACTCAATTCCCTCTTTTTCAAGTCGCGTATATGACCGTAAGAGGACATAACCTTATAGTCTTTTCCTAAGTACTCTTCGATTTTCTTGGCCTTTGCAGGGCTCTCGACGATAACTAAATTTTCTTGCATAAGTTTATATACAATTTTTCTTTCGGTTGGCAAAAGTAAGTAAACTTTTTGCTTATACCTTATTATATGGGGATTTTTTTTGCTTTTTTAATGTTTTAGGCTCTAAAATCGGTCTTATGAGGGTAAAAGGCAGGTTTTTCTGCTTTTTGTCTTGTTGTAATAGTCAAGTCTTGTTTTGGAATAAAGGCATCAACAAAAAAGCCAGACATGTGGTGAAACATGAATGGCAGTTTGTACTTTCAATTTTAGCTTTTTCTCTTCAGGACTTTTTTAGAAACCGGCTGAGCCCCTGACGGATGGAACGCAGACCAAACTCCTCTATCCGTATCTCGTTCAGAGGAATCCACAGGTATTCTGCAGCGTCGTCTTTTGCCTCGATATGTGAGAGGTCTTTCACTTCTACTATATAAAACATATCGAGTGTGTGGATGGTGAGCCCTGAATAGAGATAAAGGTTGGGGATACTGAACTGGTAGGCTACGGATGTAGCCTCCAGTCCTGTTTCTTCCATTACTTCGCGCATAACCCCTTCTTCGCCCGTCTCCTCCATGTCTACGAATCCTCCAGGTAAGTCGAGAGTGCCCTTGGCAGGCTCGTTCTTGCGCCTTACCACCAATAGCTCGTCTTTCTCATTCATGATAAAGGCTACGGTGGCGCTGCTTGGATTGGCATAGTATGTGAATCCGCAATTTCCGCACTTCTTGCTTTTGAAGTTGTTGATTTCGAAGTGTGTTGAACCGCAGATAGGGCAGAATTTGAATTTGCTTAGAGGATGTTCCATGATGGGTTGTGTTTTATTCTTGTTTGATAGTTTACCAGTTGTCTGTGCGGAATGGGAATAGAGGCAGTCCACCTGCATTTGCCATGTTGCCGAGCTGGAAGTTCTTGAAACAATAGCGCAGGGCAACATGTTTCTTTACCTCAGGGCTTACCACGGTGATACATTCATTCCACGTGTCGTTGCCTGGCTGCCAGAAATGGCGGGCAGTAGCAGGATGGAACACTTTGTCCTCGCCTGCAATCTCGAATCCCTCGATGTTGTCGAAGCGGTTGTAGGCACCAAAAGTGTTGTGTCATGAAAAGTCTCATCTTTTGACTTTTTAGGTTTATGTTTATTTTAGGTTCAGTGCTTTCCTCTCTATATGGATATAAACATCTGTCTTATAGGAGAATAGGGGGCGAAGGGGTGTTGTGAAAGAATGGGGGAGACCCCTTACAGCAATGCTTTGATTGCTGCATCGAGGTCTTTGATCTGTACATCGCGAGAGCGCAATGTGTTACTTCTGTCGATAAGGAAGAAAGTAGGGATGCTCTGTACGTTGTACTTAGCCACACTTGCTCCCTGAATGCCGTCTTCATCGCGTACGCTTATCCATGGCAGGGCGGCTGTGGATGTCTTCCAGAAATGCTCGTCGGGATCGACTGATACCTGATAGATCTCAAATCCTGCAGCATGGTACTTGTTGTATAGCTCGCGAAGCATCATGATTCGCTTGGTGCTCTGTTCGCCGGCAAAAAGATGGAAGTCGAGCAGAACCACCTTACCTTTCAGGTCGGTGAGTTTGCGTGTCACACCCTTGTTGTCTTGCAGGGCGAGTTCGATGACTCCGTTCACCTGTACCTTGCTGGCATCGAGTTGCTGTGCTGCCATCTGGTTCTCAATGATGCGTATGTCTTTCATGCCCTGTATGGCAATGTTGTGCAGGTTCTTTCCGCGTTCGGCATTGGGATAGTAAGTGTCCCAGCTTGTAGCTACAGCCGCGAATACCTTGACGTCGTCCTTGTTGTTGCGTGGGTTGAAGATAAGAGTGTTCACACGTCCTACCTGCAGAGTTTGGAACAGAGCATAGTAAGATGATGCCATCATAGGAGCCTTGAAGATATAGTTGGTCTTGATATCCTGCTTGTAGGCATTGATGGCACGGTCGATGATGACATCGGCAGAGTCGACACCTACATTAGGATTTTGGGCTATCTCGTTGACGAGAGCCTGCAGTTTCATCTGCTTGAGTGACAGTTCCTTGATGGTGCTGCAGTTTTCAGAACCTTCCACTGTGTACTGGTAGCTCATGCTTGGGTACGCAGCCTTCACGCTGATGGTTTCTGTGGAGTCGATGGAGAGGTTGATGGTCTGTCCGGCAATGCGCAGACGATAGAAGTCAGGACATACCGAGTCTTTGGCTGTTTCCTCGAAGGCAAAAGAACCGTCTTCACCGAGCTTTACAGAGTCGATAGCTACAGGTCCGTCGAGGCTGATGTTCTCCAGATAGAGCATGGAGTCTTTCGCCTCGGTAATGTTTCCGTTGATGTGGAACTTCTTGTTGCTGCAAGAAGCAAAAGTCAGTGCAGCCATTACTACGACCGCAGCTGAATAGAGTTTGGTTATCTTCATGTGTCTTGTTATTTTGCAAAATTATCGGTTGCAAAGGTAGCAATAAAATCGGAATAAACCATCAGCAAAGAATAAAATATTCAAAAAACTTGAAAATAAATGCGGTTTTCTTTGCTTATTAATAATAAAAGAGGTATCTTTGCGCCGTTTTATATATTAGATGTTAGACAAAACAATAAGTTTTTAAATTTTTAGATGAACGTAATTACAAAAAGTGTTCAGTTGCCTGATGGAAGAACCATCACAATTGAGACCGGAAAAGTTGCAAAACAGGCTGATGGTGCTGCGGTTCTCCGCATGGGTAACACAGTGCTTCTCGCAACTGTTTGTGCAGCAAAGGATGCAGTTCCGGGTACAGATTTTATGCCTTTGCAAGTAGATTATCGTGAGCAGTACAGTGCTGCAGGTCGTTTCCCTGGTGGTTTCACCAAGCGCGAAGGCAAAGCCAGCGATGAGGAAATCCTTACCTCTCGCCTTGTGGACCGCGCCTTGCGTCCACTTTTCCCTTCTAACTACCATGCAGAAGTCTATGTACAGGTAATGTTGCTTTCAGCCGATGGTGTTGACCAGCCAGATGCTCTTGCTGGTTTTGCTGCTTCAGCTGCCATGGCTTGTTCAGATATTCCTTTCGAGTACTATATCTCAGAGGTTCGCGTGGCTCGTATCAATGGCGAGTATGTTGTTAACCCTACCTTCCAGCAGATGGAAGAGGCCGACATGGACATCATGGTTGGTGCCACTAAGGACAACATCATGATGGTGGAAGGCGAGATGAAGGAAGTTTCAGAGCAGGATCTTATCGGTGCCCTCAAGGTGGCTGCCGAGGCTATCAAGCCTATGTGCGAGCTCCAGTATGAGTTGGCTAAGGAGAAGGGTACTGACGTGAAGCGTGAGTATGACCACGAGGTTAACGACGAGGAACTCCGTGAGCAGATCAAGTCTGAGCTTTACAAGCCAGCTTATGATATCAATCATCAGGCTTTGGAGAAGCATGCACGTCAGGATGCTTTCGACAAGGTTTTGGCTGACTTCCTCGAGAAGTATGACGCAGCACATGCCGATCTTTCTGAGGATGAACTCGAAGAGAAGCATGCTGAGGCTACTCGCTACTATGATGACGTTTTGCGCGATGCTATGCGTCGTTGCATCCTCGATGAGGGCTTGCGTCTTGATGGTCGTGCTACTACAGAAATCCGTCCTATCTGGTGCGAGGTATCTCCTCTGCCAATGCCTCACGGAAGCGCTATCTTCCAGCGTGGTGAGACAATGTCTCTTTCTACATGTACTCTCGGTACCAAAATGGATGAGAAGCTTATCGACGGTGTGCTTGAGAAGAGCTACCAGCGCTTCCTCCTCCACTATAACTTCCCTCCATTCTCAACAGGCGAGGCTAAGGCTCAGCGTGGCGTAGGTCGTCGTGAGATTGGTCATGGTCATTTGGCATGGCGTGGTTTGAAGGGTCAGATTCCTGCCGACTTCCCTTACACAGTACGTTTGGTAAGCCAGATTTTGGAGTCTAACGGTTCTTCTTCTATGGCTACAGTGTGTGCAGGTACACTCGCCCTGATGGATGCAGGTGTTCCTATGAAGAAGCCAGTTTCTGGTATTGCCATGGGTCTTATCAAGAACCCAGGTGAGGACAAGTATGCTATCCTCAGCGATATCCTCGGTGATGAGGACCACTTGGGTGATATGGACTTTAAGACCACAGGTACCCGTGATGGTTTGACCGCTACACAGATGGATATCAAGTGCGATGGCTTGAGCTTTGAAATCCTCGAGGAGGCTTTGATGCAGGCTAAGGCTGGTCGTGAGCACATCCTCAACTGCATGATGGAGACTATCTCTGAGCCACGTGCTGAGATGAAGCCACAGGTTCCACGTATTGTAGCTCTCGATATTCCTAAGGAGTTCATCGGTGCTGTCATCGGTCCTGGTGGTAAGATCATCCAGCAGATGCAGGAGGATACTGGTGCTACTATCACTATCGAGGAGACTGAAGGTAAGGGTCACGTACAGGTATCTGCTCCTAACAAGGATTCTATCGATGCTGCTTTGGCTAAGATTAAGGCTATCGTGGCTGTTCCTGAGGTTGGTGAGGTGTACGAGGGTACAGTTCGTTCAATCATGCCTTACGGTTGCTTTGTAGAGATTCTGCCAGGTAAGGATGGTTTGCTCCATATCTCTGAGATCGACTGGAAGCGTCTTGAGACAGTTGAAGAGGCTGGCATCAAGGAAGGCGACAAGATCAAGGTGAAGTTGATGGAGATTGATCCTAAGACTGGTAAGTACAAGCTCTCTCATCGTGTATTGATGGAGAAGCCAGAGGGTTATGTAGAGCGTGAGCGTCGTCCACGTCCTGAGCGTGGTGAGCGTCGTCCACGTCGCGACGACCGTCATGAGGGCCGTGGTGAGCGTCCAGCTCGTCAGCCTCGTCGTTATGAGCATCGCGGTGAGGAGCAGGCTCCAAGAGACTTCAACGATTCTCTCGACCACAACAATGATGTAGAATAATCCGTATTATACATTATTATATATAGGGCACGTTTCCAAAAGAAGCGTGCCCTTTTTCTATTGTGTAGGCTGCGCTATGAATGAAGATAGTTTTGTGGTACAAGTATGGCTTTTGTCATGTTATTGTTATTTTTGCTTATAAAAGTAACTACTCGGCATCTATATGGAAAACTGATAGTTACAAATTAAATATAGGAAACTACATACAATGAGTCAAGAAGCTTGTTTATAAGAACTCCCCAAGCCTTGGGCATTGGCTCCCCAAGCCTTGGGCATTACCTCCCCACCGCTTGGGCATTACCTCCCCACCGCTTGGGCATCGTGTGCCCAAGCCTTGTTGTAACGGTAGACACTATCAATTTTATAAAACTACTTATGGCTATAGTTGTGCACAGTTGCTACTTATAAAATGAAAGGTTTTTGCTGTTGTTTTTTAAAAAGTTCAATAAAAATTGTTATATTTGTTACATTTTTTGTACTTTTGCACTTGATAAAGCGTATTTGAGTTTAATTTTATTAGTATTTTATGAAGAAGCAGTATCTACATTCTGCTGGAAGCATCAGGTTTAGTGCTTCCTTCATTAACAGAATGCTGTTGCTTTGTTTGTTGGGCATTGTAATGCCCCAGGCTATTTATTCAGCAACAAGCTATTCAGTTCAACAGAGAGAGACAGTTAGTGGAGTAATTATCGATGCAAACACACAGGAAACGATTGTTGGTGCAAGCATTATGTTAAAAGGTAGTTCTCAAGGTACAGTAACAGACATCGACGGTAAGTTCTCGCTGTCGGTAAGCAAACTTCCTGTAACATTGGTGGTTTCATATGTGGGTTATCAGAAGAAGGAAGTAAAGGTTTCCTCTCTGGATGGTGCCCTTACCATCAGTCTTACTGAAGACACTCAGATGATGGACGAAGTGATTGTGACAGGTTATGGTACATTCAAGAAATCAGCTTATGCCGGTTCTGCGGCAAATGTGAAGGCCGACAAGATAGCCGATGTTCCTTCGGTATCTTTCCAGGATATGCTTCAGGGTAATGCCACTGGTGTGCAGTTTACATCAGCCTCTGGTCAGCCAGGTGCCTCTTCAAGTATCAATATTCGAGGTATGGGCTCTATCAATGCCGCCAACACACCGCTTTATGTAATTGATGGTGTGCCTATGATTAGTGGCAATATCAGTTCGTTAGATTCTGATTCTGGTCTCGACATTATGTCGACCATCAATACCAATGATATTCAGAGTATTACTGTCATCAAAGATGCTGCAGCTGCATCACTCTATGGTTCGCGTGCAGCCAATGGTGTCATCATTATTACTACCAAGCAGGGACAGCAGGGCAAGCCTAAGGTTTCTCTGCAGGCAGACTGGGGATTCTCTGACTTCGCCATGGAGTATCGCCCAGTAATGAGTGGCCAGCAGCGACGCGACTATATCTATAATGGTCTCTATGCGGGTGCACTCCGTGACGGTGAGAGTGAAGAGGATGCCAAGGCCTATGCCGACGAGAACATCGATACTTATGCACCCGTGCCATGGTGTGGATTTGTTGATTGGGACGATGTGCTTTTCAAGAAAGGAAGCCATCAGCAGTATGAGGCATCGCTGTCGGGCGGAACGGATAAGTTTAAATATTATTCTTCACTGAGTTATCTCAAGCAGGAGGGTGTCACACAACGTTCTGGTCTGGAGCGTCTTTCGGGCAGACTGAATGTGGACTACAAGGCCACCAACAAGTTGACTCTTGGTGCTAACATCCTCTTCTCAAGTGTCAACCAGGACGTTTATAGCGAGGGATTCACCTATACATCTCCTTTCTATTCTTCGAGAAGTGCAGTGACTCCATCTGATCCTGTATATAACGAGGATGGTACATGGAACCGCGCACTGATTCGTATCGGCGACCGCAACCCGGCACTTGCCAATGAATATGATTCTCAGCGTGAGTATGTCACCCGTACTTTCAATACCATTTATGGTCAGTATGAGTTTATCAAGGACTTGAAGTTCAAGACCACCTTCAGTTATGACTATATCACGACAAAGGGAAAAGATTGGGCAGACCCACGTACCTCTAATGGTGATGATATCAACGGTGGTATGTCAAAGAAGTTCTATGAGCGTCGCAAAATGATGTGGGGCAACCAGCTTACCTATAAGCAGACTTTTGCAAACGTACATCATCTGGATGAACTCTTGGGTTATGAGATTGACGATCAGTATCGCGACTATTTGTCAGGGTATGCTACCAACTTCGCCACTCCCGATAAGAACGACATCTCTAATGGTAAGAAGACGGAGTCGGTAGGCGGTTCTGATAGTCGTACCCGTATGGTTTCCTATATTGGACGTGTGAACTATGATTACGACAACAAGTACTTCCTCGGACTCAGTTATCGTGTAGACGGCAGCTCTCGTTTGCAGCGTTCTCATCGTTGGGGTAACTTCTGGTCGGTATCTGGTGCATGGCGTATCATCGACGAGGACTTCATGAAACCAGTATCTGACTGGCTTACCGATTTGAAGCTTCGTGCATCTTATGGTGTGAATGGTACTTTGCCTTCCGATTATTATGGCTATATGGCATTGAGCAGTCTGAGCGACGGCTACAACGAGCAGCCTGCCATCATTATCTCGCAACTTGCCAATGACAACCTGAAGTGGGAAACCAACTATAACCTGAATTTAGGTCTCGACTTCTCGCTCTTCAATCGTGTGAACGTTACCTTGGAGTATTATCTGCGTAACACCAAGAACCTTCTCATGGACAGTCCGGTGTCTATGACCACAGGTTTCAGCTCTTACCTCATGAACGTAGGACAGTTGAGAAATCAAGGTGTGGAATTGGAAATCAACTCAACCAATTTCAAGACCAAGGACTTTGAGTGGAAGACCACATTCAATCTTTCGCACAACACCAATAAGGTTGTCAACCTCGATGGTGATCAGACAGAGATAGTGAGTGGTACACAGATTCACAAGATAGGTCATTCTTATCGTACCTTCTATATGATAGAGTTTGCTGGCATCAACCCCGAGAATGGTAATCCACAGTTCTATAAGAACGACCTGCTGGAGGATGGCTCTTATAGCAAGGAAATAACCGAGAAGGCAAGCGAGGCAAAGTCGATTATGCTCGACAAACATGCAGAGCCCAACATCACAGGTGGACTCTATAACAGCTTCCGCTACAAGTGGTTCGATTTGAGCTTCCTCTTCAACTATCAGTTTGGTGGTTGGTCGTACGACACCTGGGCGCAGAAGACCGAGCATGGTGGCTATGATATGGAGGCCAACATCCCAACATATTATGCTGACAGTTGGAAAAAGCCTGGCGATGTTACAAAGTATGAGCAGTTCTATGAGAAGAAGTCCAGTGTGGCAATGCACAAGATTACCAACAGCCGTCGTCTGCACAGCACCGACTTCCTGCGTCTGAAGACTTTCACTCTTGGTTTCACCTTGCCCAAGCAGTGGCTCTCTTCTGTAGGCTTGAGCAATGCCCGTATCTATATGTCTGCCAATAACCTGTGGACATGGGCAGCCTGGGATTATTATGATCCGGAGTCTGTGGTTAACGGCAGTGCCACACAGGCCACCCCACCACTCAAGACAGTTACTTTCGGTTTGAATGTTAATTTCTAAAAATGAATGATTATGAACAAGATATATAAATATGTAATGATGGGAATCGTTGCTATAAGCATGTCTTCGTGTGGCAATGACTGGCTCGATCTTGATCCATCAACATCTGTGCCTACCAAGGTTACCTCAAAGTCTGAGGTTGATGCCACTTTGAACGGTATATATAGCACTATGCAGTCTCCTTACGCCTATTCTGGTCGATTGGTGTATTATGGCGACATGACTGGCGACGATATGCAGGCTGTCAGCTCTACTAAGCGTACTGCATCCGCTTACCTTTATGGCTTTACCAAGAGTAATGCGCCTTCTTCTTATTGGGCTTATCCATATAGTATTATTCAGAACTGTAATGTGATTTTGACCAATATTGATAAAATTGAGGTTGCGGATGCAGACAAGCAGACCATGAACGACTATAAGGGTCAGGCTCTTGCCCTCCGTGGTATGTCGCTTTTCGATTTGACCAAGCTCTATGGTTATCCCTATACCTATGACAATGGTGCCTCTTTGGGTGCCAGCATCGTAACTGATGTGGTGGATAAGGACTATATGCCTCAGCGCAGTACGGTGGCTCAATGTTACGAACAGATAATTAATGACTTGGAGGCAAGTATCAATTTGCTTGGCGAGAAGTTCAATAAGGGCAAGATCAATAAGTGGGCTGCCCTGACACTCTTGAGTCGTGTGTATCTCTATCATGGTGACAACGAGAAAGCGCTCAATGCAGCCAAAGCTGCCATAGAGGGTGCTGAAAGTCATCAATATCAGCTGTGGACCAACGCAGAGTATCCCACAGCATGGTCGAACGATGTGAGTGAGGCTTCTACCAATAAGGGCGAGGTACTCTTCGAGATCATCAACCTTACTACCGATTCTCCAGGAAAGGAAAGTTTAGGTTATCTCTATTCTCCTGATGGATATTATGACGGTTGTGTCACAAAATCGTTCTACAATTTCCTCAAGAAAGACAACGATGATGTTCGTCTGAAGATTATCAATGTGGCTACCAAGGCTCAAGGTTATTCTTCATCTATTTATGGGCGTGGATATGTCAACAAGTATCAGCCACAGCAAGGTGAGGGTGTTGAGGATGCTAATATTCCTTTGATTCGTCTCTCTGAAGCCTATCTCAATGCTGCTGAGGCTGCAGCCAAGTTGACAGCAGCAGGTAGCGACCATAATGCTGAGGCTGTGAAATATCTCGGTGCTATCGTCAGCAGAGCCAATCCTGCTAAATCGGTTGATGCATCTTCTACGGTTACTGTCGACCAGGTGCTTGATGAGCGTCGCAAGGAGTTGGTGGGTGAAGGACATCGTATGTTCGACCTGCTGAGAAATGGTAAGAAGGTGGTGCGTGTGGAAGAGAAAAATAGCACTTTGAGCAAGACCAAGCATACTTGTGGCAAGGATTTTATGACCATAGGCGAGGGAGAAGACAATTTCTACAAGATAGTACTTCCTCTGCCATTGGCAGAACGCAATGTTAGTCACTTGCAGAATAATCCTGGTTACGGAGAATAATCCTTGAACAGGTAAAAGTGAATAAAGGAAATGAACAAAAACAATAAGTTTTTATTGGTAATGATGATGGTGATGCTGACGATGTTCAGCATCACCATTTCGGCTAAGGAGCATGCCGACGACAAGAAGTTGTCGTGCGATGGTCCCTATGTGGTCTATCAGACTGACGGTAGTGTAAGAGTTATCTCGGTAACTGAGAATGGCGAGGTGAAAGATACTGTCTATGCAGTCTTGCCAAAGGATTTTACTCTGCATGTGGCTGACCATGAGGGGAAATACCCTTTCTCTGTACGTCTGCATCCTATAGCTCGTCAGCCATGGAAGCAGAGTCAGGCAAGGAAAACCTTTGTGATGTCCGATCCTCATGGCAGACTCAACTTGGTTGTCAGCCTGCTGAAGGCCAATGGTGTTATTGACAGCCAGTTACGCTGGGCTTATGGCGACAATCAGCTGGTGGTTATTGGCGACATCTTCGACCGAGGTTATGATGTGCCTCAGATTTTTTGGCTCTTCTACAAACTTGAGGCCGAGGCTGCCGAGTGTGGCGGTCGTGTTTCTGTGTTGTTGGGCAATCACGAGCCTATGGAGTTGGCTGGCGATATGCGTTACGCCAAGCCTAAATATAAGATGCTTGCCGACACCCTGGGAATTTCTTATCGCCATCTCTTCGGTTCGAATACTGAGCTGGGCCGATGGCTTGCCACACGTAATGCGATGCAGGTCATTGGCCGCAACCTGTTTGTCCATGCAGGAATCAGTAAAGAGTTCTATGATCGTAACTTGAGTATCCCTGTGGTCAACGACACTATCAGCAGTGTGCTCTTTATGAAGAGCAAGCAGCGCAAGGCTCATTCTGAGTTCTGTAAGTTCCTTTATGGCAACCGTGGTCCCATTTGGTATCGTGGCTTGGTGCTGAAGACCAAGAAATGGTCGCCTTTGTCAAGCGATTCTCTCGATATGGTTCTTCAGCGTTACGATGTGGACAGAATCTATGTAGGTCATACGATATTCAAGGACATTAAGCGTTTCTATAAGGGAAAGGTCATCGCCGTGAATGTCGACAATCTGGATAACTACAACCATCAGCGTGGCAGGGCTGTCCTGATGGATGAGGATAAGGTATATGTTGTCGGTGACAAGGGAATTAAGCGCAAGCTGTAGATAGTGTTTAGTATAGACTATCGTTATTGTTTTAGCATACTTTCGTTTGTGAGAGATCGGGATGTAAACTCCTGTTTCCACAAACGAAAGTTTTTTCTTTTTAGGGGGAATCGATTCTTATTTGATAAGGCTTCAAGTCAAAGTAGGGTGCAACTTAGAAATGTATAAAAACAATAAAGCCTTGCAAGTTTATGACTTGCAAGGCTTTGCTTGATGCGCTTCAAGATGGGCTTGAACCAACGACCCCCTGATTAACAGTCAGGTGCTCTAACCAACTGAGCTATTGAAGCATTAGAGGTAAATGATTTCTCATTTGCGGTTGCAAAGGTAGTGACTTTTTTTTATTCCACCAAATTTTTTTCAGAAAAAAATGAATTTTCATTAAAAAAACATCATTTTTTTGTGATTTAGGCTTCTTTTTAGGATATAAATGAGTATTTTTGTAGGCGAAAGGCGTATTTCAACGCATAGTGTAGTTTTTAGAAATAAATAAACGAGATGATAAATAAATTATATGTAATGGTGCTCGCCATGGTGCTCGCCATGCCTGCATGGGCACAAAAGGAGAAAAATCACGACTTTGTGGTAGCTAAGAATATGGATGTCTTTACGTCTATCTATAAGAATTTGGATATGATGTATGTGGATACACTCGATGCTGATGAGGTGATAGGCAACGGCATCAATGCCATGTTGCGGAGCCTTGATCCATACACGGAGTATTATCCAGAGTCGGAAGTGAAGGAACTCAAGAATATGCTTACGGGCAAGTATGCTGGTATAGGTTCGGTAGTGAGATACAACTATCAGTTGGGTTATACCGTTATCAGCGAGCCTTACGAGGGAATGCCAGCCCAGGAGGCGGGACTGAAGAAGGGTGACATCATCCTGAGTATTAACGACTCTACGATGAAGGGCAAGGAGGTGAGCTATGTGAGCGACCGTCTTCGCGGAGAGCCCGGCACGTCGTTTATTCTTAAGGTGAAGCGCCCAAGTACGGGCAAGGTGATGAAGGTGAAACTCACCCGGCGCACCATACAGATGCCATTTCTTCCTTATTATGGGTTGTTGGACGGTGGAATAGGTTATATTAATTTCAACTCCTTTACCGACCAGTGTGCCAAGGATGTGCGCCGTGCTTTTATCGACTTGAAAAAGCAGGGAGCCAAGAAACTTGTCTTCGACTTGCGTAACAATGGCGGAGGCTCTGTAAGCGAGGCGGTGAGCATTGTGAATATGTTCTTGCCCAAGGATAAGGTCGTGCTAACGATGAAGGGTAAGCTGCAGCGTGCCAACAATGAATACAAAACCACGGTGGAGCCTATTGATACGCTGATGCCTATCGTGGTGCTTGTGAGCGGAAATACTGCCAGCGCAGCCGAGATATTGAGTGGAAGCCTGCAGGATTATGATCGTGCTATTATATTAGGTACGCGCACGTATGGAAAGGGACTTGTTCAGGCTACGATGGACTTGCCTTACAATGGACAGATGAAACTTACCACGAGCAAGTATTACATTCCCAGCGGGCGATGTGTGCAGGCTCTCAACTACAAGCATGCCAAGGGTGGATATGTGGAGCATGTGCCCGATTCGCTTACCAAGGTGTTCTATACAGCAGGAGGACGTGAGGTACGTGATGGCGGTGGCGTGAAGCCGGATGTAGAGGTGAAGCCCGACTCGCTGCCCAATATCGCTTACTATCTGGCAGGAGCACGCGACAGTAACGAGCTGATGCTCAACTACGAGGTGGATTATATAGCCAAGCATCCTACGATAGCTCCGGCCAAGGATTTTGCTCTTACCGATGCTGATTACGAGGAGTTTAAGGCTCGTGTACTGAAAGCCGACTTCAAGTATGACAGAGAGACGGAGAAGTATCTGAAAGACCTGATGAAACTGGCCCGTTTTGAAGGTTATTATGATGATGCGAAGCCAGAATTCGATGCCCTTGCCAAGAAACTGAGTCACAATGTGACCAAGGATCTCGACTATAACAAGCAGTACATCAAGCGCTTGCTCGAAAATGATATTGTGGCAGCCTACTATTATCAGGGTGGAGCTATCAGAAATTCCTTACGTTATGACAAGCAGGTGAAGGAAGCTGTCAGATTACTCAATACACCCGAAGAATATAAAAAACTCCTGAGGTCCAGCGAAAAAGAGGGCGAAAAGGTACACAAATGATTAAAAATGTGCATGTTGTAGAATAAAATATTCAAAAAACTTTGGTCAGAACCAAAAAAAATCGTAATTTTGCAACGTTCAGTGGAATGAGGGGCTCACAAAGAGTTCCTCATTTTATTTTAATAAGAAATATATGATAGATAAAAACGTCGTAAAAGAATTAGTTGACGAATGGCTCCAAGACAAGGAATATTTCTTGGTAAGCATTGAAATCAGTCCTGACGACAAGATTGTCGTTGAAATAGATCATGCCGATGGTGTGTGGATAGAGGACTGTGTGGCCCTGAGCAGATTTATAGAGGACCACTTGAATCGTGATGAGGAGGACTATGAGCTGGAAGTTGGTTCTGCAGGACTTGGGCAGCCTTTCAAGGTACCACAGCAGTACGTCAACTTCATCGGTAAGGAGGTGGAGGTGCTCGATGCTGATGGCAAGAAGGTGAAGGGCATTCTGAATTCTGTAGATGGCAACGACTTCAGTGTGAGTGTTGAGGAGAAAGTAAAGGTAGAAGGCAAGAAGCGCCCTGTGAAGCAGGACGTGCTGCATACCTATCAGATGGATAAGGTAAAATATACAAAATACGTAATAAGTTTCAAATAAGCTATGGCAGTAAAGAAAATGCAAGAAGAAACTGCGAGTATGATTGATACATTCCGCGAGTTTAAAGAAACCAAGAATATCGACCGTACTACATTGGTGAGCGTGTTGGAGGAAAGCTTCCGCAATGTGCTTGCCAAGATTTTCGGTAGTGATGAAAACTTCGACGTCATCGTAAACCCAGACAAGGGTGATTTCGAAATCTACCGCAACCGTGTGGTTGTAGCAGATGGCGAGGTGGAGGATGAGAACAAAGAGATCCCATTGGCTGAGGCACGCAAGATCCAGGCTGACTACGAGGTTGGCGAGGATGTGAGCGAGAAGGTTGATTTCAATAAGTTTGGCCGTCGTGCCATCCTGAACCTTCGTCAGACATTGGCGTCCAAGATTCTCGAGCTGGAGCATGACTCATTGTACAACAAGTACAAGGACCGTGTGGGTCAGGTTATCTCTGGTGAGGTATATCAGGTATGGAAGCGCGAAGTACTCATTGTAGACGATGAGAACAATGAGTTGATCCTGCCTAAGTCAGAGCAGATTCCTGCTGACGTATATCGTAAAGGTGAGACCGTGCGTGCCGTCATCCTGAGAGTGGACAACGAGAACAACAATCCAAAGATTATCCTCAGCCGTACAGCTCCCATCTTCTTGCAGCGACTCCTCGAGGCCGAAGTGCCTGAGATCAATGATGGTCTTATTGCCATCCGTCGCATAGCACGTATGCCTGGCGAGCGTGCCAAGATAGCAGTAGAGTCTTTTGATGAGCGCATAGACCCAGTAGGAGCCTGTGTCGGTGTAAAGGGAAGCCGTGTACATGGTATCGTGCGCGAGCTTTGCAACGAGAACCTCGACGTTATCAATTACTCAAGCAACATCAAGCTCTTCATCCAGCGTGCGTTGGCTCCTGCCCAGATTACCTCTGTCAATATCGACGAGGAAAATCACAAGGCAGAGGTGTATTTGCAGCCAGAGGAGGTAAGTTTGGCTATTGGTCGTGGTGGTATGAACATCAAGTTGGCTTCCATGCTCACCGAGTACACCATCGATGTATTCCGTGAAATCAATGAGGCAGATGCTGATGAGGATATCTATCTGGACGAGTTCTCTGACGAAATTGACCAGTGGGTGATTGATGCCATCAAGGGTATTGGGCTTGATACCGCCAAGCAGGTGCTGAAGGCTCCACGCAACATGCTGATTGAGAAGGCAGACCTCGAAGAGGAAACTGTTGACAGTGTCTTGAAAGTATTGCGTGCCGAGTTCGAAAATTAATAAATTAAAAAGAAGGAGATAGAAAGTATAAATATGAGCATCAGATTAAACAAAGCACTACGTGAATTGAACATAGGACTTCAGACGGCAGTTGAATTCCTGGGAAAAAGAAACGAATTAGGGGAGGTGAAAGCCGAACTGAACTTCAAGTTGAGCGACGAACAATATAAGGCGCTCAATGATGCCTTCAGTCAGGATAAGGAAGTTCGTAATCAGGCAGAAAAGCTCTTCACTAAGAAGACCAAAGAGAAGAAGCGTGCACCAGAGCCTAAGGACAACCGCGCCGAAAGCATCCTCGAGTCAAGCCGCCAGCAGCAGTTTAAGCCGCTGGGCAAGATTGACCTGGACCAAATCGGCAAGGCAAATGCTGCTCAGTCTGCTGCTCCTAAAAAGACAGAGGCGAAGGAAACAGAGACTGCTGCCGTCAGTCCTGCGCCAGTAAACAATGCTCCTAAGAAGGAGGAAAAGCCTGTTGAGACAGCTCCTGTAGTAGAAAAAACTCAGAAGTCTGATGTAGAGTCTGTTGCCAAGCAGCCAGAAGTTAAGGCGGAAAATAAGTCTGAAAAGGTGGAAGCCAAGCCTGTCAACAAGCCTGAAGCTAAGGAAAGTAAGCCTGAGGTGAAGGAAAGTAAGCCTGAAGCTAAGGAAGAAAAGGCTGCCAGTCAGCCTGTAGCAGCTCAGCCAGCTGCAACCAATACGGTCTTCACACTGAAGAGCGAGCAGAAGTTTGCTGCCAATGAGCCTAAGGTGCTCGGAAAGATAGACCTTTCTACCCTTAATCAGAGCACTCGTCCTAAGAAGAAGACCAAGGAGGAGCGCCGTAAGGAGCGTGAGGACAAGTTTGCCCAGCAGCATAGCGAGCGTAAGAAGCGTGTGCGCATCAATAAGGAGCGTGTAGACATCAATGCCGAGTCTTCGCAGGGCAATAACGGCAAAAACAACAATAACAATGGCGGCAACCAGAACAATAACAATAATGGTGGCGGCAAGAAAAAGAATAAAAACAAGAATAAGAACAATAACAACAAGGGCAATAACCAGCGTCAGATAGAGGTCGACGACGAGGCTGTAGCACGTCAGGTAAAGGAAACCCTTGCCCGTCTTACAAGCAAGAGCCAGAACAAGAAGGGTGCTAAGTATCGTAAGGAAAAGCGCGAGGCTGTGCAGGAGAAACTTCAGGACCAGGTTCGTCAGGAGCAGAAGGAGAGTAAGATACTGAAACTCACAGAGTTCGTTACCGTAAGCGAATTGGCTACGATGATGGATATCAGCGTTACTCAGGTTATCTCTACCTTGATGGGTGTTGGAATCATGGTATCTATCAACCAGCGTCTGGATGCAGAGACCATCAATATGGTGGCTGAGGAGTTCGGCTTCAAGACCGAATATGTCAGCGCAGAGGTTCAGGAAGCTGTCAGCGAGGAAGTGGATGATGAGAACGATTTGGTTCCACGTGCTCCAATCGTAACTGTGATGGGTCACGTAGACCATGGTAAGACTTCTTTGCTCGACTACATCCGCAATACCAATGTGATTGCCGGTGAGGCGGGTGGTATTACCCAGCATATCGGTGCTTACAGTGTGACACTGAACAGCGGTCGCAAGGTGACATTCCTTGATACTCCAGGTCATGAGGCGTTCACCGCCATGCGTGCCCGTGGTGCTCAGGCCACCGATATCGCCATCATCATCATCGCAGCCGACGACTCTGTGATGCCTACTACCAAGGAGGCTATCGCCCATGCTCAGGCTGCAGGTGTGCCAATGGTATTTGCTATCAACAAGATTGATAAGCCAGGTGCCAACCCAGACCGTATTCGTGAGGACTTGGCTAACATGAACTTGCTCGTTGAGGAGTGGGGTGGTAAGTATCAGTGCCAGGAAATCAGTGCCAAGAAGGGTATCGGTGTTCACGACTTGCTCGACAAGGTACTCCTTGAGGCTGATATGCTTGACTTGAAGGCTAACCCTAACCGTCGTGCCACAGGTACCATCATCGAGTCTTCTCTCGACAAGGGACGTGGATATGTATCTACCGTATTGGTTGCCAACGGTACTCTGAAGGTAGGCGATATTGTTCTCGCCGGTACTTCTTGGGGTCGTGTGAAGGCGATGTTCAATGAGCGTAATGCCAACATCAAGTCGGCTGCTCCTGCAGAGCCAGCTATCATCCTCGGTTTGAATGGTGCGCCTACTGCCGGTGATCAGTTCCATGTTATCGAGACTGAACAGGAGGCTCGCGAGATAGCCAATAAGCGTGAGCAGCTGCAGCGTGAGCAGGGCTTGCGTACTCAGAAGCGCTTGACTCTTGGTGATATCTCTCACCGTATCGCACGTGGTGAATTCCATGAGTTGAATGTCATTGTGAAGGGTGATACCGACGGTTCTGTTGAGGCTTTGAGCGACTCTTTCATCAAACTTTCTACCGAGAAGGTTCAGGTGAACGTAGTCAACAAGGCTGTGGGTCAGATTTCTGAGAACGACGTCATGCTGGCTTCTGCTTCAGATGCTGTCATCGTTGGTTTCCAGGTTCGTCCTTCTGCTGATGCACGCAAGGCTGCCGACCGTGAAGGTGTTGAAATCAACACATACTCCATCATCTACGATGCTATCGACGATATCAAGAGCGCTATGGTCGGTATGCTCGACAAGGTGAAGAAGGAAATCATTACCGGTCAGGTAGAGGTGAAGCAGACCTTCAAGATCAGTAAGGTGGGTACTATTGCCGGTGGTCTCGTTACCGAGGGTAAGGTACATGCCAAGGATAAAGCCCGTGTTATCCGCGACGGTATCGTGATTCGTACAGCAGATATCGGAGCCTTGAAGCGTTATAAGGATGATGTGAAGGAGGTGGTTACCGGTATGGAGTGCGGTTTGAGCCTTGTCAACTACAACGATATTCAGGAAGGTGACGTTATCGAGACCTTCACAGAGATCGAGGTAGAGCAGAAACTTTAATAAAGTGAAGAGTGAATGAGGAGCGAAGAATTGGAAATGAGGAGAAAGAAACGTAGTTTCGGTCAAATCACCTTTCCTTTCGCTCTATCATATATATAATATAATAAGGTAGGGATGAGCCTCAAGAGGTTTATCCCTATTTATGGTTAAAATAACGAAAGGTTATTCTGAATAACAATGGCAGAGAAAGAGAAAGAACAAAATCAGGTTGTCAAGGACGTGATAGACCAGAAATATGAGTATGGCTTTACCACCGACGTGCATACTGAAATCATAGAGAAAGGACTCAACGAGGATGTTGTGCGCCTTATCTCTCAGAAGAAAGGAGAGCCCGAATGGATGCTCGAATTTCGTCTGAAAGCCTACCATTACTGGAAGACACTTAGGGAACCAAAGTGGGGACATGTACATGTGCCACCTGTCAACTATCAGGAGATATCTTACTATGCCGACCCATTGGCTAAGAAGCCTAAGAACAAGGAGATAGACCCTGAGTTGGAGAAGACATTCGACAAGCTTGGCATTCCTCTGGAGGAGCGCTTGGCTCTGAGTGGAACCGCAGTAGACGCCATCATGGACTCCGTGTCGGTGAAGACAACTTTCAAGGAGAAGCTTCGAGAGAAGGGCGTTATTTTCTGCAGTATTGGTGAGGCCATCAAGGAACATCCCGATTTGGTGAAAGAGTATTTGGGAACAGTAGTGCCATATCGCGACAACTTCTATGCAGCCTTGAACAGCTGTGTGTTCAGTGACGGTTCCTTTGTCTATATTCCAAAGGGTGTTCGCTGTCCTATGGAGTTGAGCAGCTATTTCCGCATTAATGCCCGTAACACCGGTCAGTTTGAGCGTACATTGATTATTGCCGACGACGATGCCTACGTTTCTTACTTAGAGGGATGTACAGCACCTATGCGTGATGAGAACCAGCTCCATGCAGCTATTGTCGAGATTATCGTTAAGGACAATGCCGAGGTGAAGTATTCTACCGTTCAGAACTGGTATCCTGGTGATGAACATGGAAAGGGTGGAGTCTTGAATCTCGTGACCAAGCGAGGCGACTTGCGTGGTGTCAACTCGAAGTTGAGTTGGACTCAGGTAGAGACGGGCTCCGCCATTACCTGGAAGTATCCTTCCTGTGTCCTGCGTGGCGACAACTCTGTAGCTGAGTTTTACAGTGTGGCTGTTACCAACAATTATCAGGAGGCCGATACAGGTACCAAGATGATTCATATGGGTAAGAATACCAAGAGTACCATTATATCGAAAGGTATCTCGGCAGGACATAGCCAGAATTCTTATCGTGGTCTGGTACGTGCCACAGCTAATGCCGACAATGCCCGTAACTACAGTTCTTGCGACTCATTGTTGTTGGGCAGTGATTGTGGAGCACATACTTTCCCATATATGGATGCGCAAAACGATACCGCTGTGTTCGAGCATGAGGCAACCACCTCGAAGATTTCAGAAGACCAGCTCTTCTATTGCAATCAGCGAGGTATTCCTACCGAGGAGGCTGTTGGCTTGATCGTAAACGGTTATGCCAAGGATGTGCTCAACAAGTTGCCTATGGAGTTTGCCGTTGAGGCACAAAAACTCCTGAGTGTTTCACTCGAAGGAACCGTAGGATAATCATCATAATTCTCGATGAAATCGATAAAAAATGACTAAAATTATGTTAGAGGTAAAGAATCTGCATGCAACTATTGCAGGCAAAGAAATATTGAAAGGTATCAACCTGACTATTAATGACGGCGAGATACATGCGATTATGGGACCTAACGGTTCTGGTAAGTCAACCTTGAGTGCTGTGCTCACAGGCAACCCTCTCTATACAGTAACTGAGGGCGAGGCTATCTTCAACGGCAAGAACCTGCTGGATATGAAGCCAGAGGACCGTGCCCGCGAAGGTTTGTTCCTTTCTTTCCAATATCCAGTAGAGATTCCTGGCGTATCTATGACCAACTTCATGCGTGCTGCCATCAATGCCAAGCGCGAGTATCAGGGCTTGGAGCCTTTGAATACAAGTGAGTTTATGAAACTGATGCGCGAGAAGCGAGAGTTGGTAGAACTTGACAGCAAGTTGGCTCGCCGTTCTGTAAACGAAGGTTTCTCTGGTGGAGAGAAGAAGCGCAATGAGATTTTCCAGATGGCAATGTTGGAGCCAAAGCTCTCTATCCTTGATGAGACAGACTCTGGTCTCGATGTAGATGCGATGCGTATTGTGGCTGATGGCGTGAACAAGATGCATACCGACAAGACTTCTGCCATCGTCATCACTCACTATGAGCGTCTGCTCGATATGATTAAGCCAAGTGTGGTTCACGTACTCTATAAAGGTAGAATCGTGAAGACTGCCGGTCCTGAACTTGCCAAGGAGATTGAGGCTCGTGGCTACGATTGGATCAAGGCTGAGGTAGATGAAAAAGAATAAATGATAATGTCTCAATCATAACAGGCTTTGCCATGAAAGGCAAGCCTCTGTTTATTCATTGTTGTTTATTAATTATAAATTGAATATTATGCATTCAGAAAAACAATATTTAGACTTGTATCAGTCTTCGTCGAGAATGATCAAGAAGAACAGTGCCGAGGTGCTCAATGCGGTGCGCGATGCAGCTTTTGAGGACTTCCGTCGCCTGGGCTTTCCTTCTCGCAAGGTGGAGAGATACAAGTACACAGATATGAGCGCCATCTTCGAGCCCGACTATGGTTTGAACCTGAATCGACTGGAGATTCCTGTAGACCCTTATCAGGCTTTCCGTTGTGATGTGCCCAATCTCAGTACTTCGCTATACTTCGTGGTTAATGATGCTTTCTATAACAAAGCTCTTCCAAAGGTAGAACTTCCAGAGGGCGTTATCGTGGATTCTTTGAGCAAGATTGCTGCAGAAAACCCTGAATTCATCGGGAAATACTATGCTAAGATTGCCAAAACAGACGAGGATGGCATTACTGCCCTGAATACAGTCTTGGCTCAGGATGGCTTGTTCATCTATGTGCCCAAGAATGTAAAGGTTGAGCGTACTGTGCAGGTCATCAATATTCTTCGCTCGGATGTCGACCTGATGGTGAATCGTCGTGTGCTCATCGTCTTGGAGCAGGGTGCTGAGGCAAAGTTCCTCTTCTGCGACCATGCAGCTGACGACAAGAATTTCCTTGCCACACAGGTTATTGAGGCTTTTGTAGGCGAGAATGCGAGTCTTGATCTTTATTGTCTGGAGGAGACTCATTACAAGAACCGTCGTGTCAGCAATGTTTATATAGAGCAGCAGGCCAACAGCCGTGTGAACCATAATGTGATTACCCTTCATAATGGTATCACCCGCAACCGTCTCGACTTGGTGTTCAAGGGCGAGGGGGCAGAATGTTTCTGCAATGGTTGTGTTATTGCCGATAAGAATCAGGTGGTGGATAACAACACACTTATTGATCATCAGGTGGGACATTGTACCAGCAATGAACTTTATAAATATGTACTCGATGGTGAGGCCCGAGGAGCCTTTGCTGGTCGTGTGTTGGTACGTCATGGTGCTCAGAAGACAATATCTCAGGAAACTAATCAAAATCTTTGTGCCACCAAGACTGCCCGTATGTTCACCCAGCCTATGTTGGAGATATATGCCGATGATGTGAAGTGTGCGCATGGCAGCACTGTCGGTCAGCTTAACGATGCTGCCTTGTTCTATATGCAGCAGCGTGGTGTGAGCCGTGAGGAGGCTAAGTTGCTCCTTCAGTTTGCATTTATCAACGAAGTCATCGACAAGATGGAGCTGGAGCCATTGCGCGACCGTCTACATCATCTCGTAGAGAAGCGATTCCGTGGTGAACTCAACAAGTGTGAGGGATGCAAGCTTTGCAAGTAATAATATGTAGTAAAAGGAGTTAAGAAGTTAAAGGAGTTAAGACAATTGTTATATTGTTTGAGATTCCTTTTGAAAACAGATTTACAGATGTCTTAACTTCTTTAACTCCTTAACTTCTTAACTCCTTAAAATTATGTATGATATTAACAAAGTAAGAGCCGATTTCCCGATACTTTCGAGAACGGTGTACGACAAGCCTTTGGTTTATCTCGATAATGCTGCTACTACACAGAAGCCTTTATGTGTGCTTGATGCTATGCGTGACGAATATCTTAACGTCAATGCCAATGTGCATAGAGGTGTGCATTACCTTTCTCAGCAGGCTACAGATCTTCATGAGGCTGCCCGCGAGACAGTACGCAAGTTTATCAATGCTCCCAAAGTAGAGGAAATCATCTTTACCCGTGGTACTACCGAGAGTCTGAATCTCGTTGTCTCCTCTTTCTGTGATGAGTTTATGAGCGAGGGCGACGAGGTCATCATCTCTACTATGGAGCACCATTCCAATATTGTGCCTTGGCAGTTGCAGGCAGCTAAGAAAGGCATTGCCATCCGTGTTATCCCTATTAACGAAAAAGGAGAGATAAACATCGATGAATTCGCCAGTTTGTTCAACGAACGTACCAAGATTGTCAGTATTACCCAGGTAAGCAATGTGCTCGGTACGGTGAATCCTGTGAAAGAGATGATCAAGATAGCTCATGAGCATGATGTGCCCGTGATGGTGGATGGAGCTCAGAGCACACCTCATTTCAAGGTCGATGTACAGGATTTGGATTGCGAGTTCTTTGCTTTCAGTGGTCATAAGATATATGGACCTACAGGTATCGGCGTGCTCTACGGCAAGGAAGAATGGCTTGACCGTATGCCTCCTTACCAGGGAGGTGGCGAGATGATAGAGAGTGTGAGCTTCGAAAAGACCACTTTCGAGAAGTTGCCCTTCAAGTTTGAGGCAGGAACTCCCGATTATGTGGCTACTCATGGTTTGGCCAAAGCCATCGATTATGTGTCGGCTCTTGGTATGGACAATATTGCCCAGCACGAGAAAGAACTTACACGCTACTGTATGGAACAGATGCGAACCATCGATGGAATCAGACTTTTTGGAGAGCAAGAAGGCAAGGATGCTGTGGTAAGTTTCCTTGTAGGCGATATTCATCACATGGATATGGGCACACTTCTCGACCGTCTTGGCATTGCAGTTCGTACAGGTCATCATTGTGCTCAGCCTCTGATGGACCGTTATGGCATCTTAGGAACCGTTCGAGCCAGCTTTGCGCTCTATAATACCAAGGAAGAGGTTGATGCCTTGGTAGCAGGAGTGAAGCGTGTGGCACAGATGTTTTAGTACAGAATTTCAAAACGCTTCTGCCCCTTCAGGGCGTGCTGCTTCTGGAACTTTTGGGCCATCAGCCCGTACTTAAACCACTTGCGAAACTTGAATACCTTATTATATATACTGATACAGAAAGCATGACTGTTCATTTAATAAACAGAACTTTATTCTTCAAAGAATATAAAAATACATCTGATAGAATAGAAATATATGATAGTGTACAATTTTGTATAGCTATAATATGTGAAAAGCACTAATTTTGCCATCGAAAATAGCTAAAAACAAATGAAAAAATTAATCTTAAGTATTTGCCTGTTGTTTGCATTGAGCTCTATGGCTCAGCAACCCATCGACAGAAAGAAGGTGGTAGAGCGTAACAATCCACATGTTACAACAATGGATTCGCTCAACTCGCTCTCTGTAGGTAATGGTGGTTTTGCCATGACCGTAGATGGAACAGGTCTGCAGTCTTTCCCTAAGTCCTATTCTCACGGTGTTCCATTGGGAACCATGAGCGACTGGGGCTGGCATTCTTTTGCCAATCCTGAGAATTATCAACCAGAGGAAAGCTGGCGTTATTATGATTTTGGCAGAGGCCGTAAGGAACCTTATGCCACACAGGTAAAGGACAACAAACGAGCCAAGGCAGCTGGCGACTGGTATCGCGTAAACCCTCATCGTCTGCATTTGGGTACATTGGGATTGTCGCTGGGTGCAGATCCTAAGCAGATCAAGCAGATAGACCAGACACTGAATATGTGGGAAGGTATGATCAAGAGCAGCTTTATATATAAAGGTAAGGCTTACCAAGTGGAAACGACCTGCGACCCTGTTCTCGATATGATAGCTACCCATATACAGTCTAAGGGAACCATCGCTGTGGATGTACGCTTCGCTTATCCTACTGGTGGACATTGCGATGATGCCTGCGACTGGACTAAAGATAAGTTGCATTCCACGACACTTGTTGCTCAAACATCCAACTCTGCAGTTTTAAAGAGAATAATCGATAAAACCGTATATTTTGTGATGTTAAGATGGCAAGGTGCTGCTAAATTAAAGCAGAAAGGCAAGAACTTCTATCAGTTGCAAGCCAAGTCTTCTGACCTGAAACTTACCTGCGAATATGCTGAGCAGACATCCACAGCCAACAAGACCTTTGCCGAAGTAGCCGACGCTGCCAAGGCATACTGGATGGGTTATTGGAAAAAAGGTGGTATGGCAGACTTCTCCAACTGCAAGGATCCCCGTGCCAAGGAGATGGAGCGTCGTGTAGTATTGAGCCAGTATCTGCTCGCCATTCAGGATGCAAGCGATACACCTCCACAGGAGACAGGACTCACCTATAATTCATGGTTTGGCAAATTTCATTTGGAGATGATTCTCTGGCATCAGGCACAGTTTGCCTTGTGGGGACACCCTGAGATGTTGGAACGTTCACTTTCCTGGTACTTCAAGGCAGAAGCCAATGCCCGCAAGATAGCCGAGCGACAGGGCTTCAAGGGAGTGCGCTGGATGAAGATGACCGACCCTTGGGTAGGCGAGGCACCTTCAGGAGTGGGAAGTTTCCTTATCTGGCAACAGCCTCACCTTATTTATTTGGCAGAGTTGCTCTATCGTGCCAACCCAACACCTGCACTCTTGCAGAAATATGCACGCTTGGTCGATGAAACCGCCGAGTTTATGGGCGACTTTGCTGATTATGACAAGCAGAACGACCGCTATATCCTTCGTGGTTGTATAGCAGCTCAGGAAACTCTGCCAGCAGCAACAACCATTAATCCTCCTTTCGAGTTGAGTCAGTGGCATTGTGCCCTTCAGATTGCACAGACCTGGCGTGAGCGATTGGGCAAGGAGCGCAATGCACATTGGGATGATGTCATTCAGAAGATATCTCCATTGGCATCCAAGGACAGTCTGTATCTCGCAGCAGAGACCGAGCCTGATACTTATAAGAATGAAAAGATGTACAGCGATCACCCAGCAGTGATGGGAGCGATAGGTCTGTTCCCATACAACAGTCGTCAGATTGACTTTGCCAAGATGAAGAAGACAGAACAGTGGATTTGGAAGAACTGGAAGTGGGAGACATCCTGGGGATGGGATTATCCGATGATGGCTATGGGAGCCGCCCGCATGGGAGAGCCCGAGAATGCAGTTGGAGCCTTGCTGATGAAGCAGCAGAAGAACACCTATTTGGTAAGTGGTCATAATTATCAGGATGGTCGTCTTCGTCTTTATCTTCCTGGCAATGGAGGTTACCTGATGGCTGTAGCTATGATGTGTGCAGGCTGGGATGGAAGTGTTCATCCCAATCCAGGTTTCCCACAAGATGGCAACTGGGATGTGAAATGGGAAGGCTTGAAACCCCTCTTTTAGCCTGGTAGGAGAAAAAGCCACACTGCTAAATACGTTCGTAAAAACAACAATAAACTAATATAAACTTAAAAAATCATTTTATGCAAAACAAATCACTTATGTTCCAAGTATGCATGGTATTGTTCATGCTACTGGTGGTTCCTGTGAAAGGCCTCGCTCAAGGGGTGACTATTTCAGGACAAGTGACGGATGACATGGATGTAGTTATCGGTGCGACGGTAAAAGTTGTGCCAGGTAATACAGGCACCGTTACCGACGTGGATGGTAACTTTAAGCTGACCGTTCCTTCATCTGCCAAGTCTTTGGTTATTTCTTATGTAGGTTACAAGACAAAGACAGTAGACATCAAGGGCCGTACACAGATTAATGTACAGCTCGAGCCCGAGGCTCAGATGCTCGACGAGGTTGTTTCTATTGGTTATGCTAAGGTAAAGAAAAGAGACCTGACTGCCGCTACAGCTTCAGTCAGCGGTAAGGATCTTGCCAATATACCTGCTACTTCTGCCGCTCAGGCTTTGACAGGTAAGGCTGCCGGTGTGAACATCATTACTCAGAGTGGTGCGCCAGGTGCCGATATCAACATTACTGTACGTGGTGGTACGTCTATCACACAGAGTACCAAGCCACTCTACATCGTGGATGGTTTCCAGATGGAAGATGGTTTGAGAAATGTGGATATCAACGATATCGAGACCATCGACGTGATGAAGGATGCTTCTGCTACAGCTATTTATGGTGCTGCTGGTGCCAATGGTGTAATCCTTATTACTACCAAGAGCGGTAAGGCCGGCAAGACTGAGGTTTCTTATAATGGTTATGTAAGTTTCCAGCGTCTTGGCAAGAAGCTCGACCTGCTTGGCGTTCAGGATTACGTGAAGTATCAGTATGAGTTCCAGACTCTTCGTGGCAACGAGGATGCTTTCGCAAGCCTTTTTGGTGGCAGCGTAAGTGATGCCGACTTCTATACAGGCGCTTATGACCGTATAGCAAGCGAATATGGCAACCGTGCCGGTATCGACTGGCAGAACGAGGTGTTCGGATCTACTGGTGTGGCTCAGACACATAATATCAATATCTCTGGTGGTAGCGAGAAGACAAAGTATATGCTCAGCTACAACTATACTGGCGAGGATGGTATCATGGCAAAGCATGGTTACTATAAGAACAGTGTCCGCGCCAAGATCAATCACGAACTCTGGAAGGGCGTACGCTTCGACTTCTCTTCTGCTTTACAGATGACCAAGCTCGAAGGTGGTGGTTCTCTTGGTGGTACATTGAAGCAGACGATTCTTCAGCCTGTAACAGGTGGTGTTCGCTTTACCAACGAGCAGATGCTTGGCGAAGACCTCACAGATGCCTTCGATGCCATTCCTGGTAGTAACAACTACGACTCTAACAACCCAATTCTTACCAATAACGCTATCACAAACGAGAAGTTTACTCGTCTTGCTACTGTGAATGCTGGTATTGAGTTCGACATTATCAAGAATCTTACATGGCGTACAGCAGGTAGCTATCAGTGGAAGCAGACTCGTACCGACTATTGGGACGATGGTTCTACCAAGACAGCTGCTGCCAACAAGAGCCCTTATGGTTATGGCAAGCGCAACAATGCAGAGGCTTACCAGTGGCAGATTACCAATACGCTGAACTACTCGTTCGACCTCAACAAGGATCATCACTTCTCTGCATTGCTCGGTCAGGAGACTACTTATTGGGAGACCATGAAGCTCGAAAACGAGTATCGTGAGTTCTCTGATGGAAACTTCGGTTTGAATGATGTCAGCATGGGTATTCCTGCTGTATGGAAATCAGGCAAGACTCGTCGTGGTCGTGTGTCTTGGTTTACCCGTGTATCTTACAACTATCTGGACCGTTATCTTGTCAACGCTACACTTCGTGGTGACGGCTCTTCTAAGTTTGCCAAGGGCAACCAGTGGGGTTATTTCCCATCTGCATCTGCTGCATGGCGTATTTCAGAGGAACCATTTATGGAAGGTTTGAAGGATATCTTCGACAACTTGAAGCTCCGTGTAGGTTATGGTACGGCCGGTAACGATAACATCGACGACAATATGTATGCTACTTCTTATGGCTCTGGCCATTATGGCATTGGCGGTAAGGACTATATCACTTATGTTCCAGGTAAGACTCTTGGAAATAAGGACCTCAAGTGGGAGAAGACAGAGACTGTCAACGTAGGTCTTGACGTTTCGGTATTTGGCAGTCGCCTCAATGTAGGTATCGACTGGTACAACAATACCTCTAAGAACCTGCTTATCAAGAACCAGATTCCTTCTTCTACAGGTTATACAACACAGTATCAGAATGTAGGTTCTATCCGTAACCGTGGTGTGGAAATTGTTATCAACGCAACACCAGTTCGTACAAAGGACTTCACATGGTCAACAGACTTCAATGTAGCTTTCAACCGCTCTAAGGTGCTCGATATCTATGGTGGCAGCAGTGAGTCAGACTACTTTATCCAGGATTACGAGTCTCGTATGGGCTTCAAGATCGAGAAGGGCAAACCTCTCGGACAGTTCTATGGTTTGGTATATGATGGTCTTTACACCACAGCCGACTTTATCCAGAACGAGGATGGAACTTACAAGTTGAAGGATGGAATTGCCAGCCTGAAAGGTTTCGACCGCAAGGCTGTGAAACCAGGTGATGTGAAGTATAAGACATTTGCAGGTGAAACAGATAAGAATGGTAACCCTGTATGGAGTGTTAACGACCGTACCGTTATTGGTAATGCAGCTCCTGACTTTACAGGAGGTTGGAACAATACCTTTACCTATAAGGGCTTCGACCTGACCGTCTTCATGAACTTCTCAGTAGGCAACGATGTGTTCAACATGAGTACTCAGCGTTTTGTTGGTCCTTACTTGGCCAACCAGAACACCATCTCAGACATGGCTAACCGATACACCCTCATCGACCCACTCACAGGTAAGGAGTCTACCAACCTTGCTCGTTTGGCAGAGCTGAACCCAGGTGAGGACAATGGCAGCCGTATGTGGAATATTTCTTCCAATAACAAGTATGCCATCTCCGATCATAGCAGCTATTATATCGAGAATGGTTCATTCCTTCGTCTGAACACCATCACTTTGGGTTATACATTCCCTAAGACATGGTTGAAGAAGATCTACTTGCAGAAGGCTCGTGTATATGCGACGATGAACAATATCTGCACTATTACAGGTTACTCAGGCTATGACCCAGAGGTTTCTGCTTCAGGAAGCGCCCTGACTCCAGGTGTGGACAATTCTTCTTACCCACGTGCTAAGAGCTGGGTAGTAGGTGTAAACTTAACATTCTAATCAATTCATTCTAACAAGAGTAATATATGAATAAGATATTAAATATATTAGGTGTTACGGCCATAGCTTTGACCATGACATCTTGCCAGGACTGGTTGGATATGCCATCTGAGTCATCTGCCGACAGTGGTTCTGTCTTTGAGACAGTATCCCGTGCAGAACTTGCCACAGTGGGTGCTTATGCCAGCCTCCATACTCAGGAGCTGGGTTATCAGCTGCTTGAGGGTACAGACGAGTGTGCCTCAACAGAGAGCAACTCTAAGTATGACGTTTCCAACTATAACTTCACCAACGTCACAGGTATGCTCAGCAATACATATACTTCTATGTATGCAGCCATCGAGTATGCCAACGTTTGTATTCAGAAGTTGCCCGGTATGAGCGTTTCTGAGAGCGAGAAGGGTAAGGTGAATGCGCTCCTTGGCGAAGCGTTGGCCATCCGTGCCTATGCTTACTGGAATCTGATTCGCTTCTATGGCGACGTTCCTTTCACAACAGTTCCAACATCTGAGTTGACAACCTTCACTTCTTCACGTACCGACCGTGATGTGATCTACGATCAGTGCATTGCCGATTTGCAGAAGGCTGTAGAGCTCCTGCCATGGCAGGGTGAGGCCAATGCTCCTTCTACACCTGAGCGTTTCTGCAAGAACTCTGCTTATGGCATCTTGGCCCGTGTGGCTCTCTATGCTGCTGGCTACTCTCTGCGTTGGGACCTCAACACCTATGATGCTTCTACTCTTCACATCGCACGCCGTGAAGATGCTGCACGTGTGAAGGAACTTTATCAGATTGCTGCTGATGCCTGCAAGGCTGTTATCGAGAAGCGTCAGAATGGCTTGCTCGACAACTACGACCAGTTGTTCAGAGATTTGGGCAACCAGACTTACAACAAGGAAACTATGTTGGAGTATGGTTGGTATGGCGAGAATGCTGCCGATGTAAGAACAGGTTATGTCAATGGTATCCCAACTTCAGGCAACGACAATTCTGAAGGCGGTATGGGTAAGGGTGGCGCACAGATGATGGCTTACCCAACTCTTTTCTTCGATTATGACAAGGATGACCAGCGTCGTGATGTGTCTGTCTGCAACTACGGCATCGTGCTTAGTGCCAAGGGCAATAAGTATCAGATGAATACTTACAATGGTATGGGTGTGGGCAAGTACCGCATCAACTGGAAGAAGGAGATGGGCGCAACCAACAATAAGCGTAACATCAATTTCCCATTGCTTCGCTATGCCGACGTATTGTTGATGTATGCTGAAGCTCTGAACGAGGTGAATAATGGTCCTACTCAGGAGGCTATCAATGCAGTGAAGGAAGTCCGCAAGCGTGCCTTCCGTGGCAATGAGGCCAAGGCTGCTGCAGGTATTCCTACCAACCATGACGACTTCCTCACATTCATCCAGAAGGAGCGTAAGCTCGAGCTTTCCAATGAGGGTCTGCGTCGTACCGACCTTACTCGCTGGGGTAAGCAGTATGAGATGCTGATGGCAGAGAAGCAGCGCTTGGTAAACTTGGCAAAGCGTGATGGCGAGTTTGCCAACGTGCCAGTTTATCGTGCTTACTATCTCTCTACCACACCTAAGTTTGAGGATCCTACCATCGCATTGAGCTATATCGACCTTTCACAGGCTGATGTTGAGGCTTTGGGTCTTTCTGCCGACCAGATCAAGACTCTGAAGATTTTGAACTCAAGTAGCAAGGGTTCACTTAAGGATGTGAAGCTCTATGAAAAGGATGGCAAGCTTTATAGTGCTGTTAACAAGCCCGAAGGTGCTGTAGAGCATTCTTACACCATCCTTAATATGTTCAGTATCGTTTCTATTAAGCAGAAGGGTAACCTGTGTGTAGAGGACGTAACTGGAGTGTCAAGCAACAATGCCTGGATTACAGGTAATTCTGGTGTATTCTATGGCTTGCAAAAGAACATGACAGAGCTGATGCCGTTCAACACCTCTAAGATTCTTGATGTAAATGCAGGTCTTGAGGGTCAGCAGCATCCTGCTTACAAGTAAAGATTGTTTTTAGTACAGTACATACATTTCGGTAAATAAGAATTATTTTTAGTAAAAAAGGGACGAACTCGTGATGAGCTCGTCCCTTTTTCCGTCTTGTCCGATGAGTCGCTGTCGTCTGTTTCCTCGTTTCATCGATATTTTTTTTATCGCCCTGCCATAAAAATCTTTTCTTATAGAGACAAACTTCCGAGAAGTCTGCTTCTAACTGCTTCGCCTAACCTTTATTTAGTTAAATATAAGTCACATACAATGAAATATAGCTTATATCCGACTAAATATAGGTTGCGTCTCATGCTTGGGAGCAGTCTTCCATGAACTTTGTGATAGGCTTTCCATGGTTTTGTGGTAGGGTGAAGTGATTTTTGTGGTAGGGAGATGTGGTTTTTCCAAGTATTTGGCGTATCTTTGCACCGTGTAAAGAACTAATCTGAATAATGAGATACATTAATTTTCTTATGGCGGCGGCTTTTGCCTTGCTCGCCAGTTCCTGCCATGATGGCGGACAGCGTGGCGTTGGCACGGAGCCTATGGCACAGATAGCGGTGGAGAAGCATGCCGAGATTCTTTCCCTTCCCATAGAGGTGAAGGCGAAGAGGGTAACCATTCAGGAAGGATTGCCCTCTAATGTCGTTAGCGATATGCAACAGGACCAGAAGGGTTTTCTGTGGTTTTCCACGTATAATGGACTTGCCCGCTACGACGGTAACGTGGTAACAACCTATTTTGACAACGACAGTACTGGCGTCTCTGCTTTAATCGGTCGTACGAAGAAGGCTTTGGAGGATGTTACCTATAAGAAGTTGTGGGTGTATTCTTCTTCTGAGAGATTAACTTGCCTGAATATGGTGGACGGCAAGGAGGAGAAGTACTGTCAGGAAGTAGAGAAACTTCATTTCACTAAGTGGAAGCTGGTCTGTGATGGAATGTTCTGGCTTTGGGGAGCCAAAGATGGAGCCATGTTGGTAGACTATCGCAGTGGTTCTTTCTTGACACGTAGGTTTGCCCAGGCAGAAATAGGTTCTTCCCAAGTCCCTCTGATAGACAGTCTGGACAAAGACAATGTGGTGCTTTGTACTACGGACAAGGTTTTCCTTTATTCCGAAGGTCGCCTGTCCTGCATAGCCAAGGGCATGAGAATGTCGCGTACGCGCCCCTTCCATCATAAGATGCTGATGGTTTCGGAGAAGGGCGATGTCTATGTTCTTCGACAAGGCAAGCTGCAGCGATTTTCTCATGTAGCCTATGTTGACGGTGAGGTAGCTACCGGCGATTTGCTCGTGGGCAACAGATGGATACTTTTTACCAACCGCCGCTCTTTCTCTATCGATGTGCGTACGGGAGAGGTTGCGGAATGTGAGGGCGAATGGCTTATCCCCAATGGCAGGGTGTTGACTGACAACAAAGGCAGAAAGTGGATATACAACAAGACGGGCGTGCTGCGCTTGGTAAGACAGGACAAGCTCGTACCCCTTAGTCTCTTTCCACAGCAAACCACCAATTATATCGACCATGAGCGATTTCATATCGTAGAGGACAATCATGGACTCATCTGGATTTCCACCTATGGCAAGGGACTTTTTGTGTTCAATCAGGACCTGACCCAAAGCCAGCATTTCGTGGCAGACAAGTTGGGAGAGTCGCCTATAGCCTCCAACTATCTTCTCGGTATTATTGCCGACCGTCACGATGGAGTGTGGGTAAGCTCAGAATACGGAGGCGTGTCGCACATCCAGGTGATGGACAAGGGTGTGGAACGCATTTATCCTAATGGCGAGGGCAATATGGACTTTTCGAATGTCGTTCGAATGGTGAAGAAAATGAATGACGGCACAGTCATGGTGGGCACCCGTGCGGGAAGTCTTTACCACTATAGTGCCGACATGAGCCAGGTGTTGGGCAAGAGCCACTTCGACTCGAATGTTTATGGTATAGTCCAGATGCCCAATGGTGAAACCTGGATAGGCACCCGTGGCAAGGGAATCTATGGAGCAAAAGGACTCGACTTTAAGGACAGGAACGTGTTCTGTATGGCTTCCGATGCCAAGCATCGCATGTGGATAGGAACCTTTGGCAAGGGATTGAGCCTTGTCTATCCACGTAAGGATGGCTATGGTGTGAAGACATTCTTTGCCGACAGCGTGGGGCTCAACGAGGTGAGATGCATGGTGATAGACAAGCATGGCGTGCTTTGGTGCGGAACATCGGGAGGTCTTATCCGTATTCCTGTCGATGAGTTTGTGAAGGATGCCAGCCGATATAAGACTTACGTGCGTGATTATGAAATACGCGATGTAATTGTCGACAGACAGGGACGACTGTGGCTCTCAGCATCGGGTGATGGACTGGTACAGGTAGAGCCGGGTGATGGTGAGACAGAGCCTAAGTTCCACGTCTTCAATACCTCTAATGGACTGGTCAACAATTTGGTTCAGTCGGTGGTGGACACACCTGATGGCAATCTTTGGATTTCGACCCAGCAGGGAGTGACAGCCTGGAATGCCCGCAAGAAGTCGTTTGAAAACTATATGTTCTCACGCAACCCTATGGGCAATGTATATAATGAGAACTCGGCAGTATGTCTTGATGACGGCAGAGTGGTGCTGGGTGGCAACTATGGTCTTACTATCATTCAGCCGTCACGTTTGAGCCATGTCAGCGGGCTCACCGATGTCGTCTTCACCTCTTATCCTTATTCAGATGAGATAACGCTGACCTATGAGCAGCGTTCGCCCAACATACATTTCTCTACACTCGACTATTCCGATGTGCGCAATGTGAAGTATACCTACCGTCTGGAAGGCTTCGACCAGGCATGGAGCCAACCTTCGTCCACGCCCTGGGCGGCTTATCAGAAACTGCCAGCAGGCAAGTATCTTCTGCATGTCAAGGCATGTACGTCGGATGGCACCTGGGGTAAGGAGAGTACATTGGTTATTCGCATCAAGCCTCCTTTCTATCTTACGTCCTGGGCGATAATGATTTATGTGCTGCTTGTCCTGGGTGTCATCATCTTGGTGGTGAAGTTTGTGCACGACAAGAATGTGCTTCGCAACCGAATCCGTCTTGAGCAGGAACTCACTCGCTACAAGTTGGTTTTCTTCACCAATATAGCTCACGAGTTCCGTACTCCTCTCACCCTGATGCAGGGCTCGCTCGAGAAGGAGAAGCGCATCATGAAAGCCAACCGCTGGCAGACAGAGTTGGAGAAGACTATACGGGTGATGGACAAGAGCGTGCAGCGCATGTTGCGACTCATCGACCAACTCTTGGAGTTCCGTAAGATGCAGGCAGGCAAGCTGAAGTTGTCCTTGCAGGAGACTGATGCCGTGATGTTTGTCAAGGGTATCTGCCGTATGTTCGACGATGCAGCCGAGTCGAAGGAGATAGCTTACAGTTTCGAGTCGTCGGAGCCGGCACATGCGATGTTCCTCGACCAGCAGATGATAGACAAGGTGGTGTTCAATCTTTTGTCCAACGCCTTCAAGTACACCCCTGCCAAGGGAACCGTCTCTGTAAGCCTCTCTTTCACGGATGTGATGACCATCCGTGTGGCTGACACGGGAGTGGGCATTCCGCAGGAGAAGCGAGAACAGCTCTTCAGCCGATTCATGCAGAGCAGTTATACGGGCGAGAGCTTTGGCATCGGACTCCATCTTACCCATGAACTTGTGAGGACGCATCATGGCGAGATAACTTATCAGGAGAACGAGGGCGGAGGTTCGGTCTTTGTGGTCACGATACCTCTGCAGAAAGACTGCTACGAGGCTTCCGACTTCCTGGTAAAGGACAGCCCTATTCTGAAGGCCGATTTGGCAAAGCAACGGGACGGACAGGAAGAAAAAACAACTGATGCTGTGCCTTCTGCACCATCTGCTCCGCTCAATCGTCGTACCATTCTTCTGATAGAAGACGACAACGATGTACGTGAGTTCCTGCTCTCTGAACTGGAGAACTGTTTCGACCTGAAGGTGGCTTCGGATGGCAAGGCGGGTATTGCCATGGCAAAGGAGTTGGATGTCGACTTGATAGTAAGCGACGTGATGATGCCTGGAATGAATGGCTTCGAGCTTACTAAACGTCTAAAGAACAGTTTTGAGACGAGTCATATCCCCATCATTCTCCTCACAGCCCTCAGTACTGACGAGAATGTGCTCGAAGGAACAGAGTCGGGAGCCGATGCTTACATTACCAAGCCGTTCAGCCCGCAGTTGCTCATGGCTCGCATTCTGCAGTTGCTCAACCAGCGTGAGATACTTCGTCAGAAGTTTGGCAAGGAGCCACAGGAGATTCGTTCTGCCATGCTCAGCAACGAGCAGGACAGCTTGTTTGTCAAGCGTCTTGACAGTATCGTCTATTCTCGCCTTGGCGAACAAGATCTTTCTGTCGACAAGGTGGCAGGACTGTTGCACTTGGGACGCACCATCTTCTATAAAAAGGTAAGGGGAACTACGGGTTATACACCTAATGAGTATATCCGTGTCATCCGACTGAGAAAAGCCGCCGAACTGTTGAAGGAGGGCGAGAAGAATGTGTCGGAGGTGGCTTATGCTGTAGGTTTCGACAATCCGTACTACTTCAGCAAGTGCTTCAAGGAGCAGTTTGGTATGCCGCCATCGCAGTACAGAAGTTAAGATGGTTTTTAAAGGAGATTTTCTTTAGGAGTTAAAGGAGTTAAGAAGTTAAAGGAGTTAAGACAATAGCCTATTTGGATAAGACGCAGGACATTAGTCCCTTATTTCCAGAAATATACGTTACCCACTAAGCATTTGTCTTAACTCCTTTAACTCCTTAACTCCTTTAACTTCTTCTAAAAAGAACTACTTGATGGCTTTACCATTAAGTTTTACTTTGTTGAGCTTGCAACTGCCCAATACCGATGTGTCCATAATTCCTACAGGGTCGGTGACATCGATGTTTTCGAGTGCGAAAGTACGTTTTTTTTATAAGTGATTGAGAATGAGATAAGTTTTTATCTCATAAAAAGAAGAGGT
>ENA-OZHJ01000013-OZHJ01000013.1-human-gut-metagenome-genome-assembly--contig:-NODE-13-length-105945-cov-9.248664_pt1 | contig 105945 bp, 110 predicted proteins | sample MGYA00244663_ERZ653672 | MGnify/ENA primary metagenome ERZ653672 (study PRJEB26926, sample SAMN06165215) | human gut metagenome | biome: ENVO:00009003; feature: ENVO:2100002; material: ENVO:00002003... | reverse complement strand
AAGTCGTCGGCAGCGTCAGATGTGTATAAGAGACAGGCTCCGGCCTTCGCCGTCGGCGACCGGGTCACGCACCGCGCGTTTGGCTCCGGTGTCGTCTCGAAGATCCAGCCTATGGGCGGCGATGCGCTGCTCGAGGTGGAATTTGAGACCGCCGGCACCAAGCGCCTCATGATGCGCGCGGCCGGACAATTCATGAAAAAGGAACCCTGATCTCTATGCCTGACCCCGGCGCAAGCCATGCTTATATCCGTCTCGGCCGCTTCGCCCTGATCGTGACGACGCTCCTCTGGGGCAGTTCGTTCACAATCATGAAGGACGCACTTGCCACCGTCCCCACGCTGTGGCTGCTGGCCACCCGCTTTTCCGGTGCGGCCATGCTCATGGCGCTCATCGGTATCCGGAGCCTGCGCCGGCTCGACCACGGCTATCTCACCGGTGGGGCGTGCATGGGCGTGTGCCTGTACCTGGCCTACTCCATTCAGACGTATGGCCTCGTGCACACCACGCCGGGGAAAAACGCCTTTCTCGCGGCGACGTACTGCGTGTTCGTGCCGTTTTTCTGGTGGCTGATCCATAAGCGGCGGCCGGACCGGTACAACCTCGCGGCGGCGCTTTTGTGCCTGTGCGGCATGGGAGTCGTGTCCCTGCAGAGCGACCTGCGCATCGGCCGCGGCGAGGGGCTGACGATCCTCAGCGGCGTGTTTTACGCGCTGCACATCATCGCCACCGCCAGTGCGGCCAGAGGGCGCAGCCCGGTGCTGCTCTCGTTCGTGCAGTTTGCTGTGGCAGCCGTGCTCAGCTGGGTCACGGCGCCGTTCGCCGCGCCTGCGCCGGAGGAGATCCCGGCGGATGTGTGGCTGCGTCTTGGCTACCTGTGCGTCATGTGCACCGGCCTGTGCTTTCTGCTCCAGACATTCGGGCAGAAGTACACCCCGCCCACGACGGCGGCGCTGCTGCTTACGCTCGAGAGCGTGTTCGGCACGCTGTTTTCCGTTGCGTTCTATCACGAGCATCTGGAGCCGCGCGTGATCGTTGGCTTCGCGCTGATCCTCGTTGCCATCCTCATCTCGGAGACGAAGCTGAAGTTTCTGCGCCGCAGGATGGCATAAAAAATCCGCTGGTTGATCCCAGCGGATTTTTTCAGCCCAGAAGCGCCTGCAGCTGCGCGATGTCGGCGGCGAACTGCTGCGCGCCGGCGCGCTCGAGCACGTCCCGGTCACGAAAGCCCCACAGCACGCTGATGCACGGCAGATCTGCTGCGCGCGCCGTGGCAATATCGACCTCGGAATCGCCGACAAAGACCGTCTTGTCAGGGTCAGCGCCGAGCTGTTCCATGGCGGCCAGCAGCATGTCCGGCGCCGGCTTGCGCCGGATGGCTGCCGTCTCGCCGACAGCGATCTGGACTGCGTCGGCGAAGAAATCCGCACGCAGTGTGCGCACGGCCTCGTCCGGCTTGTTGGACACGATGGCGAGCTTGCGCCCCTGCGTGCGCAGCGTGCGCAGCAGCGCGGCGACGCCGGGGTAGGGGGCGGTCTCAATGCGGCAGTGGGCGGCATAGTCGGCGTTGTATTCCGCCAGCAGCGTCTCGAACAGCGCGCTGTCCGTGCCCGACGGGACGGACAACTCCATCAGCCGCCGCGCCCCGTTGCCGAGCGCGGTGCGCATCTGCTGCCGCGTGCGTTCCGGCAGGCCGTGGCGGGTGAGCGTGCGGTTCATGGCGGCGGTCAGGTCGCCGAGCGTGTCGAGCAGCGTGCCGTCGAGGTCAAAAAGTATGGATGTGTAGTGCATAAACGTATCTCCTTTGTTCTGGCACACTTATAACGCATTTTGCGCGCGGTGTCAACCAAAAAACAAGTTGACATCCGCTGCCGAATATGCTACTATAATGCAGCGCGCTGGCGCGCGTCCATATTGGAAATGGAATTCGGCTTGGAGAAGTACCCAAGTGGCCGAAGGGGCTCCCCTGCTAAGGGAGTAGGCTGTGATAAGCGGCGCGAGGGTTCAAATCCCTCCTTCTCCGCCAAAAGACAAGACGCCGATTTCGGCGTCTTGTTTCTCTATCTGCATATCTGGAGAGTTACCGAAGCGGTCATAACGGGGCGGTCTTGAAAACCGTTAGGCGGCAACGCCACAGGGGTTCGAATCCCTTACTCTCCGCCATGAGTCCACCGTGATTTTGGATCACGGTGGACTTTTTCCATGCCTGAAAACCGCTTGAGATCAGGGGCTTTCGGCTGTTTCAGCTTATAACAAATCCCCGCTGCGGAGTGATTCTGCGGCGGGAATTCGTACAGCCGAAACAGAACTAAATTTTGATCATCTGCTCGAGTTCGCGATTTTTGTCCGGCCTTCGTATTTTGCGATGTAGCCGAGCTTGTCCGACAGTGCCAGGTCGACGCGCAATGTGTACCGGCTCAGGTTGTCCTTCATTTTGCCGTTCCTCCGTGACGAAGTATTGGCGAAATTCTAGCGTCATATGGTTGCAAAATGCAGAAATGACGCATATTTGACGCATAACGGTAAGCGCGAATGAGCGTTCTATACAGAACCGCACTTTGTATGTGTGTGCCTTTCCGTTAGAACGCAGATTTTTCCGGTATGCCTTGTAATCCGGCGATCGTGTGCGCTATAATCGACACACTATGAGGGCTTGCCTGTCGAATACACAGACCACTACAAGTGCCCATGAAAGGAGAAATCATTATGAATCCCAGACTTTCCACCAAAATCCTGCGTCCCGACTTTCAGGGCGAGTTTACGGCAAGCATTCTTGCGGCAGCGGCATCTCCCGACCTGATTTCTTTTGCGGGCGGTCTGCCGAACCCGGTCTCGTTCCCGGTCGAGGCGATGGACAAGGCTACGCACAAAGTCCTTGAGAAAAACGGCGTCATGGCGCTGCAGTACAGCGGCACGCAGGGCTATCTGCCGCTGCGCGAGTGGGTCGCAAAGCGCTATGAAACGATGGGCGTCTACGGCGTGACGGCCGACGACATCATCATCACCAACGGCTCGCAGCAGGTGCTGACGATGATCGGCGCGTGCATGCTCGACCCCGGCGACAAGATCATCGTCGAGAACCCGACCTATCTCGTCGCGCTGCAGTCGTTCCACTTCTTCGATCCCGAGGTTCTGCCCGTGACCATCAACCCCGACGGCATCGACTGCGACGAGCTGGCGGCGACCGTGCAGGCCAACCCGGACGTGAAATTTGCCTACGTCATCCCGAACTTCCAGAACCCCACCGGCCTGAGCTACAGCAAGGAAGTGCATGACCGCGTTGTGGAGATCTTCAAGGGCACGGACATCGTCGTGCTGGAGGACAACCCGTACCGTGAGCTGCGCTTTTCCGGCACCGCGACCGACAGCTTCGGCAAGGAGCTGGGCGAGCAGTGCTGCATGCTCGGCACGTTTTCCAAGATCGTTGCCCCCGGTATGCGCATCGGCTGGGTGTGCGTGCGCAACAAGGCGCTGCGCGAAAAGCTCCTGAGCTACAAGGCGACCGCCGACCTGCACACCAATATCTTCTCGCAGCTCGTTCTGGCGCAGTACCTCGCTGACAACGACATTGACGCGCACATCGAGAAGACGAAGGTGCTCTACAAGCACAAAGCGGAGCTGATGATGGACTGCATGCGCAAGTATCTCCCGGAGGGCGTGGAGTTCACGCCGACGGAGGGCGGCATGTTCCTGTGGGCCAAGCTGCCGAACGGCATGTCCGCGGTCGACCTTTACCGCGTCGCGCTCGCGAAGGGCGTCGCCATCTGCCCGGGCGACCCGTTCTATGAAAAGGAGCGCAACGTCAGCACGTTCCGCATCAATTACTCCAACAGCAGCGACGAGGTCATCGAAAAGGGCATCCGCATCCTCGGCGAAGCCTGCGCGGAGCTGATCGCGAAGAAAGGCAACTGATCCAAAGCAAGATAACCAAACAGCCGCACCGTGAGGCCACGGTGCGGCTGTTTTTATACGTAGGACTTCGTTCTGCGCATGTCGAGCACCAGCTCGGGATCGTCCGCGCGCATCCGCTCGAGAATGCCGTCCAGCGCATCCGGGTCGCGCGCGAGCGCGTCCAGCTCCGGCTGCGTGAGACCGACGAGCTGCAAAAACGCAACTTTTCCGTGCACCGTCTCGATCGGGGCGACGGTCGTGTCGCTGACGATGGCCAGCCCCGTGATGGCCGAGTTCAGCTCCGGGTGCAGGGAGCTGCCGTCGCCGGGGATGTACGCGCCCGGCTCGAAGAAATTGCCGGTCTGATACGTGTAGCGCGCCAGCTGGGCCAGCAGGTCGAGCGCCCACGTGCCGGTCTCGGCATAGCTCTCGCGCACCTTCATGGTCATTTCATAGCCCCATTTGCTGTACTCGGCGCCGAAGGCCGCCATGCTCGGGTACAGCTCGCTCATGCCGTAGGTGACGATGTGCTGATAGCCCTTGCCCGTGTCGTAGACGGCGAAGTCGTCGAGATACTCGTCGCCGCCGAAGGCCGCGCGGTCGTGCAGCTCGCTCTCGAAGCACACCGGCTCCGTTTTGGGGTAGCGCCTGGCAAAGGCCGCCTCGATCGCGTCCCGGCCGGGGGCCCAGTCGGGGTGCTTTTTCATCCGCTTTGCGTATTCTTCTCTCGTCATGTTGTGTCCGCCTTTCGTTGATTTACTCCAGTGCTTCGTGCACGGAAAAATGGTTCTTGTGGTAGGTCAGCAGTCCCTCGCGCTGCATCCGCGACAGCTCGCTGCACATGGCGCTGCGGTCCACGCCCAGATAGTCGGCTAGCTGCTGGCGGTTGTAGGGAATGTCAAAGCTGTACTGTCCGGCGCGCTTGACGCACTCGGAAAAGTACGACATGAGCCGGGCGCGGATGCCCTTCGGCGTTGTGTGCAGGATGCGCTGCGAGAGCTGCAGGTTCTTGGCCGCGCACACGGTCAGCAGGTTTTGAATGAGCTTGGCGTGAAACGGGCAGGCGTTCGTGCACGTTGTGAGCACCTTGCCGATGTTCAAAAACAGCACCTCGGTGTCCTCCGAAGCGGTCACGCTGATGAGCAGCGGCTCGCCCGGGATGCAGGCATAGGGCTCGGCAAACACTTCGCCCGGGCCGACGTGGCCGAGCAGACTGTGGCTGCCCCAGACGTCGTCGTAGCCGATCATGGCCATGCCGGTGAGCACCATGCCGAGCTGCTCGGTCGGCGCGCCCTCGGCGAGAATGGTCTCGCCCCGGTCGTAATGCTTTTGTGCCGCGCCGAGACATTGCAGCAGCAGCGGCAGTTCATCGCTGCCAATGCCGCGAAAGAGGCGCGTGTTGGATAGCATGATGTTCATTTTTTTGCTCCATTTGTTGTTCTGACAACGGATTTGTGGGTCTTATTATGCTATCTTATGCACAGAAAGTCAAGACCGCCGGGCGGGGGCCCGGACGATTTTTGGAAAGGGAAGGGATATTATGATCCGTAAGATCATCCACATTGACGAAGAAAAGTGCAACGGCTGCGGCGCGTGCGCGACGGCCTGCCACGAGGGGGCTATCGGCATCGTGAACGGCAAGGCCAAGCTCCTGCGCGACGATTACTGCGATGGTTTCGGCGACTGCCTGCCCGCCTGCCCGATGGATGCCATCCATTTTGTCGAGCGCGAAGCGGCGGCGTATGACGAGGCGGCCGTGCAGGCCAACAAGCGCAAAAAGCAGGTGCAGGCCGCACATGCCGCGCACGCCGGCGGCTGCCCCGGCCACCAGATGCACCGCTTCCAGTGTGAAGAGCCGGCCGCGGCAGCGACGCCGGCGGCACAGCCGTCGCAGCTCGGCCAGTGGCCGTGCCAGATCAAGCTCGTGCCGGTCAACGCGCCGTATTTCCGGGGCGCGAAGCTGCTCATTGCGGCCGACTGCACGGCGTATGCCTACGCGAACATGCACAGTGAGTTCATGAAAGGGAAGATCACGCTCATCGGCTGCCCGAAGCTCGATGCGGTGGATTACACCGACAAGCTCACGGAGATCATCCGGGGCAACGACATTCAGAGCGTGACCATCGTGCGCATGGAGGTGCCGTGCTGCGGCGGGCTCGAGCACGCGGCGCGGGAGGCGCTGCGCGCGAGCGGAAAGTTCCTGCCATGGCAGGTCGTTACGATCTCGATCGACGGGAAGATCCTCGACCGCTGAGCGCGTTTTTCCGGCCCTGCCCGCGCACGCGGGCAGGGCCGGAAAAAGTATTTTTCCTCTTGTGAAAAATATGCGACAAGAGGGTTGACAAATCCAAAAATATCTGTATAATATCATTTGTTCGTAGCGGAATTGTGTAATGGTAGCACACCGGACTCTGACTCCGTTTGTGAGGGTTCGAATCCTTCTTCCGCTGCCAACAGAAACGCCCTTGTCCATGACAAGGGCGTTTTTTTATCCCACAATGCAAGGAGAGAATTCGCTATGCAGGTGGAATCCTGTGTGCAGGACGGGAAAACCGTCGCGGTCATCACCGGAACGGAGCTGGTGCTCACCGGCGCGCAGTCGGCGCTCGATCTCATCATGACGCGCGCTATGAGACGGACACCAGCCTCATCGCAATCGAAAGAGCTGCGGTTGCGCGTCTGGTGCGTGCGGATGCGTTATCTGTGTATAGAAAAAGCCTCTGCCGGCCGGCAGAGGCTTTTTCCGTTTCGTGCGCTGCTTATTTGTCCAGATAACTGGTCAGCAGCTCCTGCAGCAGCTCGTCGCGGTCAAGACGGCAGATGAGGCTGCGGGCGTTGTTGTAGTTGGTGATGTACGTCGGGTCCTCGGAGAGAATGTAGCCGACGAGCTGGTTGATGGGGTTGTACCCTTTGACAACAAGGGAATGATACACGGAAGTGAGGATCTCCTTCATTTCTGTTTTGTTGTCGATCGCATTAAACCGTCTGGTTGCGTCTTCCATGCGAAGCCCTCCCTTACACAAGTTCTTGTGTTCATTATACCAAAAAACACAAGACTGTAAAGTCAATTTCCCAACTGTTTTCAAAAAAAGTTCTGAAATATTTCTTAAAATATTCCAAATCTCGACGCCGCTCAGCGGATGGTCGCGTTGAAAGTCTCCTTGAGCGCCTTGAGAACGCTCTGCATGGTCTCCTCGGCGTGGTCGTCGGTGAGCGTCTGGTCGTCGGCGCGCAGCGTCAGCGAGAAGGCAACGCTTTTGTAGCCGACCGGGATTGGCGCGCCGGTGTACACGTCGAACAGCTCGCAGCCCTTGAGGTACTGCCCACCGGCGGCGAGGATGCACGCCGAGAGCTTGGCGACCGGGATATCGGCGGCGCATACGATGGCGATGTCGCGCGTCACGGCCGGGAAGCGCGGCAGCGGCGTGTAGACCGGAGTCGCGCCGCGGGCGGCGAGCAGTTCGCCGAGCCACAGCTCCGCCGTGTAGAGCTCCGCGTCCACGCCGTAGTTCGCCGCGGCGAGCGGATGGATCTGGCCGAGCACGCCCAGCAGCTTGCCGCCGGCGTAGACTTTCGCGCAGCGGCCGGGGTGATAGGACGGGTTGTCGTGCTCTGCCTCGAACGTCACGTCCGTGATGCGCAGACCGGCGAGGATGCGCTCGACCGCGCCCTTGAGCTGGAAGAAGTCCATCCCGCCGCCGTAGCCGCCGAGGCACAGCAGCTTCGGCTCGTCGGCCATGCCGTCCGGGCGGGCGAAGTAGACCTTGCCGATCTCGTAGAGACGCACGGCCTTGTTGCGGTAGTTATAGTTGCGCGTGAGGATCTCGAGCATGGACGGCAGGATGGTCGTGCGCATGATGGAGGTGTCCTCGCCGAGCGGGTTGAGGATCTTCATGGAATTGCGCAGCGGGGAGTCCGCCGGCAGGCGGATCTTGTCGTAGTACGACGGGCTGATGAACGAGTAGGTGATGATCTCGCTGTAGCCGAGCGCGCGGGCCATGGTGCCGATGCTGCGCTCCGCCTTCTGCGCGTCGGTGTAGCCGCCGCTGGTGGTCTGGCCGCGCATGAGCGTGCAGGGGATGTTGTTGTAGCCGTAGAAGCGGGCGATCTCTTCGGCGATGTCGGAGTAGTGCTCCACGTCGCCGCGCCAGGACGGGACGATGATCGTGTCGCCGTCGAGCTCGAAGCCGAGCGCGAGCAGGATGCGGCGCATCTCCGCCTTGGACACGTCCGTGCCGAGCAGGCCGTTGACCTTGTCCGGCTCGAGCTTCACGGTCTTGGGCACGATGGGCTCGGGCAGCACGTCGATGGTGCCGCGCATCACCTCGCCGCAGCCGAGCAGCTCCACGAGTTCGCACGCGCGGTCAACGGCCGCAACGGTGTTCATCGGATCCAGACCCTTCTCGAAGCGGCCGGAGGCCTCCGTGCGCATACCGAGCGCGGCGGCCGTGCGGCGGATGCTCGTACCGTTGAAGTTTGCGCCCTCAAAGACGACCATGGCCGTGTCGCCAACGATCTCGGAGTTGGCGCCGCCCATGACGCCGGCCACCGCGACGGGCTTTTCCTCGTCGCAGATGCACAGCATGTTCGGCGTGAGCTTACGCGCGTTGCCGTCGAGCGTCTGGATGGTCTCGCCCTCGCGCGCGGTGCGCACGATGATCTGCTTGCCGCCGATGCACGAGAAGTCGAAGGCGTGCATGGGCTGGCCGTATTCGAGCATGACGTAGTTGGTAATGTCAACGATGTTGTTGATCGGGCGCACGCCGCTGTTACGCAGGCGCTCGCGCATCCACGCCGGGGACGGCGCGATCTTGACGTTGCGCACCATGCGCGCGGTGTAGCGCGGGCAGAGCGCCGGATCGTCGATGCGGATGCTGACGTGGTCGTGGATGTCCTCGCCGCTGCCGGGGACGTCGGGCGTGTGCAGGCGGAGGGGCTTGTCAAACGTCACGGCGGCCTCGCGCGCCAGACCGATCACGGACAGGCAGTCCGGGCGGTTCGGCGTGATCTCAAACTCGACCACGTGGTCGTCCATGCCGATGACGGCGGCAATGTCGTCGCCGGGCTTCACGCCGTCCTCCTGCATGACCCACAGGCCATCCTCGATGGCATAGGGGTAGTCATGCAGCGTCAGGCCGAGCTCCTTGAGCGAGCACATCATGCCGTTGGAGAGCTCACCGCGCAGCATACCGGCATGGATCTCCTTGCCGTCGGGCAGGAGCGAGCCGTCGAGCGCGACGGGCACCATGTCGCCGACCTTCTGGTTCTGCGCGCCGGTCACGATCTGCAGCGGTTCGCTGCCGCCGACATCGACCTGGCAGACCCACATATGGTCGGAGTTCGTGTGGCGCACCATCTCCACGATGCGGCCCGCGACAACATTCTGAATGTTCTTGTGCAGGTCCGTGAACGTTTCCACTTTGGAGCCGGAGAGGGTCATTGCCTCGGAAAAGTCGTGGTCGGCCCAGGCCGAGCAGTCTACGAATTCATTGAGCCATTTTCTGCTTAAAATCATGGTAGCCTCTCCTTTCTCAGAACTGCTGCAGGAAGCGCACGTCGTTTTCGAAGATCAGACGCAGGTCGCTGATCTTGAACCGGCGCATCGCCAGACGCTCCAGGCCCATACCGAAGGCCCAGCCGGAGTAGACGTCCGTGTCGATGCCGCAGCCCTCGAGCACCTTCGGATGGATCATGCCGGCGCCGAGGATCTCGATCCAGCCCTCACCCTTGCAGGTGGGGCAGCCCTTGCCGCCGCACTTGTGGCACTGCACGTCCATCTCGCAGCTCGGCTCTGTGAACGGGAAGTGGTGCGGACGGAAGCGGGTGACGGTGTTCTCACCGTAGAGCTTTTTCACGAGCGTGTTGAGCGTGCCCTTCAGGTCCGCCATCGTGACGCCCTTGTCGATGACCATGCCCTCGATCTGGTGGAACATGGGCGAGTGCGTGGCGTCCACCTCATCCTTGCGGTAGACGCGGCCAGGGGCGACCATGCGGATCGGCAGCGGCTTGCTCTCCATGGCGCGCACCTGCATCGGGGAGGTCTGCGTGCGCAGGAGGATGCTGCTGTCCTCGGTCAGATAGAACGTGTCCGACCACTCGCGGGCAGGGTGGCCCTCGCTGGTGTTGAGCTTGGTGAAGTTGTATTCGGCCTCTTCGATCTCGGGGCCTTCGAGGATCTCGAAGCCCATGCCGACGAAGATGTCCTTAATCTCATCGAGCACGATATACATCGGGTGCTGGTGGCCGAGCTCCGGCGCTTTTCCGGGCATGGTCACATCGAGCGTCTCGGCCTTGAGGCGCATCTCGAGCATGCGGGCGTTGAGCGCCTCGCGGCGCTGGTCGAGCGCTTCCTCAAGCTCGGCGCGCACCTGGTTTGCCAGCTGGCCCATGGCCGGGCGCTCCTCCGCCGACAGGCGGCCCATCTGCTTGAGGATGGCGGTCAGCTCACCCTTTTTGCCGAGGTACTTCACGCGCAGGTTTTCCAGCGCGGTGATGTCGTCCGCCTGCAAAATGGCGGCGACGGAAGCCTCGCGCAGCTTCTGCAGCATTTCTTTCATGCAAACAACTCCTCCGTTGCAAGATTTTCGTGGTTCGTTGCGTTCCTTGCTGGATCGCGGACAAAAAAAGATCCTCCCGTCCCGCATACAGGGACGAAAGGAAACTTCCGCGGTACCACCCGAATTCGGCGCGTGCGCGCCGCACTCTGTGCGCGGTAACGGGCGGACCCGCCGGGGATTGGCCGGAGCTCACGGGCGAACAAAGCACGTTTCTCGCAGGGCGCTCTCAGCCGGCGGCGTCCCTCTCTGGCGCGGAACCTTGGTGCTATTTTCCCGATCCAAGCAATAAACTCAATAACAAAGCTATTTATACCACACTTTGCAGCACAAATCAATGTAAAAGGGGAAGAAAATTTGACGCGGCGCGCCGAAAACGTTATAATAATCGGAGAAAAATCACCCCTTTTCCGTCCGGGAGGCAAGCTATGCATCGCATTGCACCCTGCGCGCCGTATTTGCCGCGGCGTGCGTCCGATACCAACAAATATGACTACGGCCGTGTGCTCATCGTCGGCGGCTGCATCGGCTATACCGGCGCGCCGACGCTGTGCGCCCGGGCGGCCCTGCGCTGCGGCGCCGGGCTGGTGTCCGTCGGCGTGCCGGAGGCGATCTATGCCGTCACCGCCGTGAAAAACGACGAGGCGATGCCGTTTCCGCTGCCGTCGGCGGAGGGGAAGCTCGCGCGCGACGCCCTGCCGGTGCTGCTCGAGCGGCTGGAAAAGAGCGATGTGTGCGTGCTCGGGCCGGGCCTCGGCCGGAATGACACGCTCACGGCGCTGGTGCAGGCGGTCGTTATGCAGTCCGGCACACCGCTCGTGCTCGATGCCGACGCGCTCTTTGCCGTCGCGCAGGACGCGGCGGTGCTCGAGCGCGCCCGCGCGCCCATCGTGCTCACGCCGCACGATGGGGAGTTTGCCCGTCTGGCCGGGCCGGATAAAACCGGCAGGGCGGAGGCGGCGTCCGATTTTGCCGTCCGGCACGGCTGCACGGTCGTGCGCAAAGGGCCGGAGACGGTCTGCGCATTCCCCGACGGGGACGCGGCGGTGCTGCGCGTTGGCAACCCCGGTATGGCCAAGGGCGGCAGCGGCGATGTATTGGCGGGTATGCTCGGTGCGCTGCTGTGCCAGATGCCCGCGCGCGACGCGGTGCAGACCGCCGTCTGGCTGCACGGCCGGGCGGGTGATCTCTGCGCCGGGCGCATGGGCGAATATGCGATGAACCCGACCGATGTGATCGCGGCCCTGCCGGAGGTCACAAAACCCATCATCCGATAGGAGGCAGTATGCAGCGCAAAGCGATCGCTGCACTGATGATAAGCCTGCTGCTGTTGTCCGCGTGCGGACACGGCGCGGGAGAACAGACGTTTGAAGCCTTTCGTGACACGCTCACGGGCAAGCTCGTCACCGTGACGGCGCAGGTGCGCGTCCAGCGCGGCGACACGGTCACGGACTACACGCTCACCTGTCAGGAGCTGCCGGACGGCTATGACCTCACGGTCACGGCGCCGGAGCAGGCGGCCGGTGTCACGGCCCATCTGCGCGACGGGGCGAGCGCGCTCGCCTTTGATGACATTATCCTCCCGGCGGGCGACCTCAACGGCGCGGGTCTGACGCCGCTGACGGCGCTGCCCTATGTGGTGCAGGCCATCCGCAGCGGCTATGTCGACCTGACGTGGACGGAGGACGGGCTGCAGGTCGTGCAGCTCATCACGGACGATCATACCGCCGTGCGTCTGTATCTGGACGGCACGGTACCGCAGTGCGCGGAGCTGTCGGTCGATGACACGCTCTGTCTGCGCTGCACCATGGAAAACTGGAATCTGGAACAAGGAAGTATGAACGATGAATCGCAAGATCCGAACCTGGGTAGAGATCAGTCTCAATGATCTGGAACACAATTATCGTGAGATCAGCAGCCGCCTGCCGGACGGCTGCCAGATGCTCGGCGTCTGCAAGGCCAATGCCTACGGCCACGGCGCGGTGCGCGTGGCGCAGCGGCTGCAGCGGGCGGGCTGCCAGTGGGTGGCCGTCAACTGCTATGACGAGGCCGAGGAGCTGCGCGCCGCCGGTGTGACGATGAACATCCTGCTGCTCGGCCCGCAGTCGGCGAATATCGCGGTCGATCTGGCCACGCTCGGCGTGACGCAGGCGGTCGGCAGCATCGAATATGCGCGCGAGCTCAACCGCTTTCTCGCCGGCACCGGCCTGCGGCTGGACGCGCACATGAAGCTCGAGACCGGCATGGGCCGCACGGGCTTTGACGTGCATGATGACAGCCACCTCGACGAGATGATCGAGGCGCTCTCGCTGCCGCACCTGAACTTCACGGGCGTGTTCACGCACTTTGCCGTCTCGGACGAAAACGGCGACCCGTACACGCAGCTGCAGTTTTCGCGCTTTACGCACGCGATCGAGCGCATGGAGCAGGCGACCGGCCACCATTTCGCCATCCGCCATTGCGCCAACAGCGGCGCCGTCATCAACTATCCAGAGATGCACCTCGACATGGTGCGCCCCGGCCTGCTGCTCTACGGCGTGTTCCCGGCCAAAGAGACCGCCGGGCTCGACCTGCGCCCGGCCATGTCGCTCTACAGCCGCGTGTCCGATGTGACGCATCACCACAAGGGCGACACGATCAGCTATGGCCGCACGTTCACCTGCCCGCGGGATATGCGCCTGGCCGTGCTGCCGGTCGGTTATGCCGACGGGCTGCTGCGCAGCCTCTCCGGCAAGGGCGACGTGCTGCTGCACGGTCAGCGCGCGCCGCAGGTCGGCCGCATCTGCATGGATATGTGCATGGTCGACGTCACGGACATCCCCGAGGTGCAGCCCGGCGATGTGGCCACGATCTTTGGCCGTGACCTCTCGGTGGCCGAGCAGGCGGACAAGGCCGGCACGATCCCATATGAGCTGCTGTGCGCCATGAGTCAGCGCGTGCAGCGCGTGTACATCGACTGAAGTATAAATTTCGCTCCGATGGCGAAAATAACTGTGCCCCTACATATCGACCGGGGCAAATATTCCATCGGAGATGAAAGCTATGCATCCAGTTCGACGCGGAGACATCTATTATGCCGACCTCAGTCCGGTGGTCGGCAGCGAGCAGGGCGGTATGCGCCCCGTGCTCATCATTCAAAACGACACCGGCAACCGCCACAGCCCGACGGTGATCGCCGCCGCGATCACGTCGCAGACCGGCAAGGCCAACCTGCCCACGCACATCTCGCTCGCAGCGCGCAGCTGCGGCCTGACGCGCGACAGTGTGATTCTGCTCGAGCAGGTGCGCACGCTCGATAAGTCGCGCCTGCGCGAGCGCATGGGCCGCCTGGACGAGCCTGCGATGCATCAGGTGGACAATGCGATCGCCGTGAGCTTTGGCCTGCCGCAGTAAACACCCACGCCACCAAACGGAGGGACGGTTATGAAGAAAAAGACACTGACCACCATCATCCTCATCGTCGCGCTCGCCATGGTCGCCGCCGTGACCGTGTATGCCGTCGCAAACTACGGCACAAAGGAAGACCCGCTCGTCACATCCAGCTACCTGCAGGATGTGGTGCAGCCGCGCATGGAGGACGCCTACCGCTCCACGCTCGACGGGGAAGTCCGCGAGATGGAAGATCAGTTTGCCGACCAGGTCGCCGCTGCGGGCGGGTCGTATGTGCTCGTGACGCTCGAAAGCGGCCAGACGCTCACCGGCCGCGCCGGCACGGAGCTCCTCATGCGCACGGGCACTGCCGCCGTGACGCAGAGCGCCGCCATTGACCTCACGACCGGCGAGAGCGCCGCCGTTGGGGTAAAGCTGACGGAAAATCACCTGTACCTCGTGCAGGCCGACGGCGCCGGCATTCAGGCAACCGCCGACACCACCGTCATGGTGCGCGGCGGCTACAGCGTCGGCTGACTCTGGTTCTAAATCCATCACTCCCGCGCATAGTCTGGTGCGGGAGTGATTTTTTATGCCTGATTATCCGATCCTGCAGCAAAACAAGCCCATCGGCACGTTGACCGTGACGCAGGCCGGGCTGTTCACGGTGTTTTCTGCGCGGGCAAAGGCGGATGCTGACCGCCTGCGGCTCGCCGTGTGCGGCGAGCAGGCGCGCGCGTATCTCGGCCTGATGCTGCCGGACGGGAGCGGCTGGCTCACGCTGCGCAAGCGGCTCACGCGGCTCGAGCGCGCGCGCCTGCCGGATCCGATCCTGTTTGCGGCCGACGAGACATGGGACATTCCGGACGCACCGGCCAGGGCTCCCGCTCCGCCGCAGGCGCAAAAGTCCGCGCCGGACGACGGGCTTGACGTGCTCTGGTATTCTGCGCCGGACGGCGTGCTGACCACATTTGACGGCAAGCGGATGCTCATTGCCATCCCGGCGGACACGCCAAATCTGCCGCGCGGCGCCGAGACCGTGCTGCGCGAGATCGACGGCCGGCCATACCTCATTTTTCCGCGCTGAATTGCAATTCCGGCGCCGGCGTGGTATACTCATGGCAAGAAAAACACAAAGGAGCATATCGGCGATGAGAATGAGCGATCTGATCGTGAAAAAGCGCGACGGGCAGGCCCTCACGACGGAGGAGATCCGTTATATGATCGACGGCTACAGCCGCGGTGAGATCCCGGATTATCAGATGTCCGCCATGACGATGGCCATCTATTTCCGCGGCATGGACCGGCGCGAGACGCTGGATCTGACCATGGCCATGATGCACAGCGGCGAGACGCTGGATCTATCGGGTGTGTCCGGCGTCAAGGCGGACAAACACTCGACCGGCGGCGTGGGTGACAAGACCTCGCTCGTGCTCGTGCCGATGGTGGCGAGCCTCGGCGTGAAGATGGCGAAGATGTCCGGCCGCGGCCTCGGCCACACGGGCGGCACGCTTGACAAGCTCGAGAGCATTCCGGGCTTCAACATCAACCTGCCCATGGAGCGGTTTCTGGAGAATGTGGACCGCGTCGGCATGGTCATCGCTGGTCAGACGGCGAACCTCGACCCCGCGGACAAGAAGCTCTATGCCCTGCGCGACGTGACCGGCACCGTGGCGAGCATCCCGCTCATCGTCAGCAGCATCATGTCCAAGAAGCTGGCCGCCGGCGCGGATATCATCGTGCTGGACGTCAAGTGCGGCAGTGGTTCATTTATGAAGACGCTTGACGACGCGCGCGAGCTTGCGACCGAGATGGTCGAGATCGGCAAAATGGCCGGCCGCAAGACGGTCGCCGTCATCACGGACATGGACGAGCCGCTCGGCCACGCCGTCGGCAACGCGCTTGAGGTTAAGGAGGCCATCGCGGCGCTGCGCGGGGAATACAAGAGCGAGCTGCTCGAGCTGTGCCTGACGCTCGGCAGCTGCATCCTCACGCAGGCGGGCATGGCGGCCGACGATGCGGCGGCCCGCGCCATGCTGGAGCAGACGATCACGGACGGTTCGGCGCTCAAAAAGCTGGCCGAGTTTGTCGCGGCGCAGGACGGCGATCCGGCCGCGATCTATGACCCGTCGCGCCTGCCCATGGCGCCGGTGCAGATGGAGGTGCCGTCCCCGGCGAGCGGCTATGTGCGCCACATCGCAGCGACGGACGTGGGCCTCGTGTCCATGCGCCTCGGCGGCGGCCGTGCGACGAAGGACAGCGTGATCGACCACAGCGTCGGCATTGTCCTGCGCAAGAAGGTGGACGAGCCGGTCACGGCAGGGGAGTCGCTTGCGACGATCCACGCGGCCGATGAGGCAGCCGCCCGCAGGGCGGTCGCAGAGCTCGCCGCCTGCTACACGATCACCCCGGACGCGCCCCCGGCGGAGCCGTTCATCAAGGCAATCATTCGCTGAAGACAACAAAAATCCCGGAGCTGCTGCTCCGGGATTTTTCTATACATAGGTTACGGGTAAGCGTGCGTGCGCAGATAGGTCATCCATGCCTTCATGCCCTCGGCGTTCAGGTGCATGCCGTCGCCGTCCTGATAGGACTGCGGCAGGAATCCGTCGTCCCCGACGAGGCCGCTGGCCATGTCGAGATACTTCACGCTGTTGCTCTCCGCGGCCGCGGCGATCCAGCCGTTGACCTTCTGGATGAGCTCGTTCGTGATGTCCTCGTATTGGTAGTTCGACGCGATCGGCGTCAGCGAGCAGCAGATGATCTTTGTGTCCGGGCTCTTGGCCTTGACGGCGTTGATGAGCGTGGTGTAGACGGATTTGATCTGATCCTCATTCGTCATGGAAATGTTGTCCGCGCTCGGGCAGATGACGAGATAGGCGGGCTTGTTGACCTCGCAGATCTCATCCGCGGGGACATTGTTGCCGGTCACGGGGGATTTGTACTTCGCCGTGTCGAGCGAGGAGGCGGGCAGAGAACCGGTGTCTGGTATCCAGACCTGCTTGGCGGCGTCCTTGCCGGTGAGCATCGACTCCGACTGCAGCACCTTCAGCGACTTGTCGCCCAGGAAATAGATCTGGTCGACATAGGTGCTGCCCTTGTCCTCCGTCTGCGCGAGCGCGGCGGACGACTGGATGGGCGAGATCGGATTTGCCTGCGGCGTCGGCGTCGGCGTTTCGGTGACGGCCGGTGTGGCTTCCGCCTTCGGCGAGCCGGTATTGCCAACGGCGTTGGTAAACACCAGCACGACGGCCACCAGCGCCAGGCACAGCAAAATAGCGCCTGACCAGAAGGTGTACATCATGTTTTTGTTCGTGTTTTTCATCGGGATCCCTCGCTTCCGGATAGACAAAAGAAGCCCGATGAAGGGCTTCTTTTGCAGTTACAGTTACGCTTCCTGTTCTTTCTTGGCTTCCTCGATGACCTTCTGCTGGACGTTGCCGGGAGCTTCCTCATAGCGCACGAACTTGCACGAGAAGGAGCCGCGGCCCTGCGTCATGGAGCGCAGGTCGATCGTGTAGGAGCCCATCTCGGCCATCGGGACTTCCGCCTCGACGGTCTGCATGCCGTCCTCCGCCGTCATGCCGAGCACGGTGCCGCGGCGCTTGGAGGAGATGTCGGACATGATGTCGCCCAGATTGGCGTCCGGGATGGTGACTTTCAGCAGGCCGATCGGCTCAAGAATGGTCGGCTTCGCCTTCGGAATGCCGTCCTGATAGGCCAGGCGGGCAGCCGTCTGGAACGCCATATCGTTGGAGTCGACCGGGTGGTAGGAGCCGTCGTACAGCACGGCCTTCAGGCCGACGAGCGGGTAGCCGGCGAGCACGCCCTTCTGCACGGCGTTGCGCAGGCCCTTTTCGACGGACGGGAAGAAGTTTTTCGGCACGCTGCCGCCAAAGACTTCTTCTTCAAAGATCATGTCATCGGACTCGTCCTGAGGCTCAAAGCGGATCCAGACGTCGCCGAACTGGCCGCTGCCGCCGGACTGCTTCTTGTGGCGGCCGTGGGCCTCGACCTTGCCCTTGATCTTCTCACGGTAAGCGACGCGGGCGGGCTTGAGCTCGGTCTCGACGCCGAAGCGGCTCTTGAGCTTGGCGCACAGGACGTCGACCTGAATGTCGCCGGCGCCGGAGATGACCATCTGGTGGGTCTCGGCGTTGTTGACGAGCGTGAAGGAGATGTCCTCCTCGTTCAGGCGGGCGAGGCCGGAAGCGACCTTGTCGTCCTGGCCCTTGGTCTTGGGGCTGATGGCCATGGAGTAGCAGGGCTCTGCCAGCTCGATGGCGGGCAGCTCGACCTCGTGCTTCGGGTCGCAGACGGTGTCGCCGGTTTTCCACTCCATCTTGCCGATGGCCACGATGTCGCCGCAGCAGGCTTCCTTGACCTCGGTGTTCTTCTTGCCGCACATGGTGTACATGCGGCCGAGCTTATCGGTGCTGCTCATGCGCACGTTGCGCAGAGGCAGATCGGACGTGACCTTGCCGGAGAGCACCTTGATGAAGGAGTACTTGCCGAACTGGTCGGAAATGGTCTTGAACACGAACGCGCACACCGGGCCGTTCGGGTCGATGGCGAGCTTGCCGCCGTCAGCCGTGGCGACCTCACCGACCTCGGCCGGGTTGGGCACGTAATCCACGATCGCCTGCAGCACGGCCTCGGTGCCGATGCCGCTGTCAGCGGCGCCGCAGAGCACGGGGAACACGGTGCGGTCCTTCAGACCCTGACGCAGGCCCTTGACGGTATCCTCCTCGGAGAGCATCATGTCCTCGAAGTATTTCTCCATGAGTTCCTCGTCCGCACCGGCGGCCGTCTCAAAGAGCGTCTCGCGCAGCGACTCGACCATGTCGGCGTCGGCGGCGGGAACGGCGACCTTCGCGGTCTTGTTGCCATTGGTCTGGTAAGCCACGTTGTGCACCAGATCGATGACACCGGTGCCGTCGCTCATCGGCGCGGTCACGGCGCAGACGGCGCTGCCGTGCTTTTCCTGCAGGGCGGAGAGGACGGCGGCAAAATCGCCGTGATCTTCATTCGTCTTGGAGACGTAGAACATGCAGGGCATGTTGGCATTTTTGAGGTATTTCCAGCTGCGCTCAGCGCCGACGGCGATGCCGTCTTTCGCAGTGCAGAAGATTATGCCGGCCTCGACGGCGCGCAGGGCGCACATCACGTCGCCCGCGAAGTCGAAAAAGCCCGGGCAGTCGAGCACGTTGATCTTGCAGCCGCCGAAGTTGACCGGCGCGATGCTGGTCGAGATCGTGATCTGGCGCTTGATCTCTTCGGGATCGTAATCACAGACGGTGTTGCCGTCGGCCGTCTTGCCCTGGCGGTCGATCGCGCCCGTCATATACAGCATGCTCTCGGCGAGTGTGGTCTTACCGCTGCCGCCATGGCCGAGCAGGCACACATTGCGGATATTCTTGGTTTCGTAGCTCATGTAGTGTACTCTCCTTATATATAGACTATCCAAAATTCCTAACTCCGGAAATGGTGGTGTGCTGCACACACACGACTATAAAAGTATACACGATTTCAAAACTCTTGGCAATCATAAATATGAAAACTCAGCGTTTCAGGCTGAAATTCAGCAAAATGACCGGAACGAGCCACAGACCCATGTACACCAAGAGGTTGCCGACGGTGGCGGAATCGAACGCGCTGATGGCGCACAGGGCAAACATCAGCACGACGCCGATGACCGTGCACAGCAGGGCGAGAATGACGCAGATGCGCACAGTGGAGTAGAGCTGGCGGCCGAGCGCGGCGACGCTCACGAGCGGGCCGAGCCCGTCGCGCGCCACGATGCCGGCGGTCTGCGTATAGTCGGACGGTTCCGCTGCCGACATGGCATAGCGCTTGCGGTAGGCCGGGAAGTCAAAGCCGTCGGTCGACATCTTGAACTTCTGCCCGAGCATGAGCGGTGTGATGTTGAAGTCGCGCACAGCGAAGATCGGCGCGATCTTCGTGCGCAGCAGGGCGAAGAGTGCGTTCTGCACGGACTGCACCGGTACATACTTGATCTTAAAAAAGCCGACGAGCAGGCCGTTGATCGACACGTAGACGGCATCTTTCATGCTGCGCGCCTCTGTCAGGCGCACGCCCCTGAGGTTCATGAATGCGGAGCTTCCGACGAGCACTTCCTCGCCGTTGATGATGGCGGTCAGGCCGCCGCTTTCGTTGCAGGCGAAATCTTCAAGCGGCATGAGCGCGCAGTCGTTGCGCTGCATGAGATCGGTAAATACGGGGGCAAGGCAGCTGCCGGATGAGACGATCACGCTGCCGGCATAGGTGATGACCTTGCCCGGGAACGCGCCGCCCAGGATGCGGATGGATTCGATCGAGATGTTGCGCGCAGTGAACAGATCCTTATCCGTGACGATCAGGTGCTTGCTGCGGCCGATATCGCTTGCGCCGCTCCACCCGGCGATGGCGCTGCCGGTGCGGGCGAGCTTGCGCGCGGCGGTCCGGAACGGGACGGCGAAGGCCACGAGCGCCGCAAACGGCGCGCACGGCGCGGTGACGGCGGCAAACACGTGCAGGATGTTGGCATAATTACCGCTGAGGATCGTGGCAAGCAGGCCGAGAATGACGGACGCCGCGATCAGATACGGCGCGAGCGAGGCATAGATCGTGTCGGCCGGGCCGGCCTCCTCGCTGCGGTGGATGAAGCCCGCGGTGTCGCGCTTGGACTTGAGCACGGTGATGCTGTCCTTGACGACCTCGCTGTCTGCGCTGACGGTGTAGGGATCGGTGTCGACCGCGAGCGCGCGGAACGTGGACTTGAAGCCGCGGCAGGCGTTCAGTGCGCTCCACAGGCAGCAGGCCACGGCAAACGCGGACACGGCGCAAAACGGCAGGCCGATGGTGTCCGAGCCTGTGATGGCCAGCACGACCGCATCGAGCGCGGAAAAGACGCAGTTGAGAAACACGAGCGATTCCAGTCCCGGCGTGCGGCGCACGAGGTTGAAAAAGCCGTTCGTGATGACATCCAGACCGATGAGCATGACGGTCAGCTGCATCATCAGGCACACGAGCGCCGCGACGGACGGGCTGCTCCTGAGCACGCCGAACACCGGCAGGCCGAGCGAGATGTAGATCAGCGGAAGGCACACGAGCATGGCCGCCCGGCAGCGGAAACGCAGGGATTTGACCTGTCCGCCGTAGTATTTTGCGGCAGTTTCGGCGTCCGGCTCCGGGCCGAGATCCTCCTCGGCATTGGCCGAGGCGTGCACGGAGCTGTTATGCTCCCGGATGCGGTAAGCCACGGCGGCGAGCCGCGCCATGAGCGGGTTGAGCACCGCGTCCTGAAAGCTGCGGTGCGCGGGACGGTCCGCGCCTTCGTCCGCGGCGTAGTCACCGGCGCGGGCGTAGGATGTGCCGCCGGCCGCGCTGTCGTTCATGCCTTCTTCCGTCACGGCCTGAAACACGCGCGTCGGCTCTTCCGGTTCGGGTTCGGGGTCATATAGCCCCTCCGGAATTTCCGGTGGGGGGGAGACGGGGATCGCCGTGTCTTCCGCCGGGGGCTCCTCCTCCGGCTCCACCGGCTCGTCCGGCACGACCTCCGAGAGCTTCGAGGCGAAATGCTTTAGCCCCGAGATGCCTTTTTTGGCCAGACGTTTGGCATTGGCCTTCGTCTCGTTCCATTTTTCGACCTCTTCTTCGGTCGCGTGGTCACGCTGGCGCTTTGGCTGGTAGCGCTTGACGTCGTGATCCTCGTGCGGGGGCGTATCGGCAGCGGACGCTGCTGCCTCCGGGTCAGCGGCCTTCAATGCGCTGTCGAGCTCGGCGGACATGAGAATGTCTTCGGCCTCAGCGTCCTCGGCCTCTTCCTCTTCGATCATTTCCGCCGTGACGGGCCGGCTGCGATAGGCCGGCTGCGGACGGGGCGCGGGCGCGTCCGTCTGAAAATCTTTATATTCGTCCAGAATGGATTCCAGGGAGTATTCTTCTGCATCCAGATCAAAAGAAACGTCCTCTGGCGAGCGATCAAATTGGTCCATATGGTCAACTCCTTTTAATAGCGTAGGGGGTGCGGGCGCTCAGCTCCGCTGGCGCAGCGCCTCATAGAGCAGCACGGCCGCGGCCGCGGATGCGTTGAGCGAGGAGATCTGCCCGCGCAGCGGGATGCTGACGAGAAAGTCACACTTTTCCCGCACCAGCCGGCTGATGCCGGTGCCCTCCGACCCGATGACGATGCAGGCCGGGCCGGTCAGATCCGTTTTCCACAGCTCGTTTGCGCCCTCGGCGGCAGTGCCGTAGATCCAGAGACCGTTTTTCTTGAGCGTCTCGATCGCGGCGGCGAGATTCGGCACACGCGCGACGGCCATGTGCTCGAGCGCGCCGGCAGAGGTCTTGTCCACGACGGCGGTCAGGCCCGCGCTGCGGCGCTTCGGGATGATGACGCCGTGCGCGCCGACGCACTCGGCCGTGCGGATGATGGCGCCGAGGTTGTGCGGATCGGAGATCTCGTCGCACAGCACGAGAAACGGCGCCTCGCCGCGCTCGGCCGCGATGACGAGCATATCCTCGATCGTGCTGTATTCCTTGACGGCGCACAGCGCGATCACGCCCTGATGCGCGTGCGTCTGGCTCATGGCGTCGAGCTTGCGGCGGTCGGCCTCCGTGACGACGATGCCGGCGCTGCGCGCCTTCGAGGCGATGTGCCCGAGCGTCTTGTCCACGTCGCCCTTGGCGATGAAGATCTTGTCGATCGTGCGGCCCGCGCGCAGGGCCTCCATGACCGCGTTGCGGCCCTCGATCAGATCGTTGCGCGCTTCATTTTCAAATTCCTGTATTTGTTCCATGATATACCTATACCTTACGACATAATAATACAGATATCATCATACCACACGATCGCCCATTTAGAAAGCACAAATTACGATTCCGGATATTTTTTTATGGACTTTGCGGTTTTAAGAAGGTATCATGGACATACGTTGTATTTACGGAGGAACCCAATGAGAAAACTGATGAACAAAATCGACCGGTTTTGCTATGCGCACCCGCGTTTTGGCATTCCGAACCTGATGCTGATCATTGTCATCGGCAACGCGGCCGTCTGGCTGCTGACGAAAATGGACACGACCGGGCAGATCGCCTCGCTGTTGTGCGGCTCGGCGCAGGGCATCCTGCACGGGCAGGTCTGGCGCCTGGTGACGTATGTGTTCGTGCCGACGGAGGCCAGCCCCATCTGGCTGCTGGTGATGCTGTATTTTTACTACTGGATCGGTTCGTGCCTCGAACGCGAGTGGGGCAACGGCAAATTCACGATCTATTACGTGAGCGGCATGCTGCTCACGGCGATCTACGGCGTGGTGCTCTCGGCCATCCTCGGGCGCGACGTGATCGTCTCGACCACGTACCTGAACCTGTCGATGTTTTTTGCCTTTGCTACGCTCTATCCGGATATGCAGGTGCTGCTGTTTTTCATCATCCCGATCAAGGTGAAGTATCTGGCATATGTGGACGCGGCGCTGTTCGTGCTCGGCGTCGTCACGACGTCGTTCCCGCTGAACCTGCTGCCGGTGGTGGCGGTGCTCAACTATCTGGTCTACTGCGGCGACTGGCTGTTTGACTTTTTCCGCCCGTCGCACGTGCGCCAGCGGCAGAAAACGGTGAACTTCAAGCGCGAGGCCCGGCGCATCCAGCGCGAGCAGGCAAACAAGCCTTATCACTATAAATGCGCCGTCTGCGGCCGCACGGATGTGGATCATCCGGAGCTGGAGTTTCGCTACTGCTCGCGCTGCGTGGGCTACCACTGCTTCTGCCAGGATCACATCAACAACCATGTCCATTTCACGGAGTGACCGCCATGCAGACCAGAGAAATGAAACGGGAATATGAAGTCGCGGTGCTCGATCCGGCGGGCAACGTCACGGCCATCGTGCTCTCGGACGTGCAGGCCGCGGAGCGCGCGCGCATCGCGGCACAGCTGCTGCGCCTGCCGGAGCTGCGCATTGAACAGGCCGCTTTTCTGACCGCGCCGCGCTGCGGCGGGGAGATCCGGCTGGAGATGATGGGCGGTGAATTTTGCGGCAACGCCCTGCGCTGCGCGGGGTTTTATCACGCGTTGCGCACCGGCGCGCAGGGGAAAACCTGCGTTCTTGCCGAGATCAGCGGGGCGGAAGGCGTTCAGCCGGTCATGGCGGACACAGCGGCGGGGGAGGCGTCCACGGTGATGCCGCTGCCGCGCGCGGTGCAGCCGGCCGATTGGCCGGACGTGCAGGCCGTGCGCGTGACATTCGATGGCATCACGCACTTTGTCATGGATCGCGCGCAGCCGGACGATGCGCTCGTGCAGCGTGCCATTGCCGCCGCGCCGGAGGCGAGCGCCGTCGGCGCGCTGTTTCTCGACCGGGCGGCCGGCAGCATGCAGCCGGTCGTGTTCGTGCGTGAGACCGGCTCGTGCGTCGCGGAGACGAGCTGCGCCTCCGGCAGCGTCGCCACGGCCGTCGTGCTCACGGCGGACTTTGGCGACGGCATTACGGAGATCGGCATCGGCCAGCCGGGCGGCACGCTCGAGGTCGGCGTGCAGCGCGCCCACGGCGCGGTGACGGGGCTGTCCATCGGCGGCCCGGTGCGTCTGGCGCAGACGCTGACCGTTGCCCTGGCGGACGCGCCGTGTTAATTCGCAAACTATGCTTGCATATTCGCGCACAATCATGTAGCATATTGCTAGATGTTGCGCAGGAAACGGTACATAAAGTATCAAGAACTGCTGTTTATGGAGAGGAGAATGTGTGATGAAATGTCCCCGCTGCGGTCATGAAATGACGCTCGATACCCATCGGAAGTATGCGCTGAATATGTGCTATGAGTGCGGCTATATCGAAGGCCGCCTGATCGACCCCGAGAAGAAGGGCGAGTCGAACTTTGAGCGCATGAAGAAGCTCAATTTCAACGAAATGGTCGCGTTCCTGACCAAGGGCCTGAACCTGGACGAGGCCAAGCTGGCCGACTGGCTGGACGACGAGGTCAAGTGACCCGCACCACCGTATTTTACGCGCCGCACCCAATACCGGGTGCGGCGTGTTTCTGCGCTGGACGAATGCGGCAGATCGCCGAGAATTTTCTTGACACGCTGTGAGCGCCATTGTATAATGCCAAGTGCGTGGATATGTGTCTGCTTTTGTGGCGCACTTTTCTTTTTTTGTGGCAGTTTGACGTATCTAACATCGAAGAACTAGTCGGGATCATGCACGCCCGGTCGGTGCAGATACGCCGGAGCGCGCTTTTCTTTTCCGCAAGAGTTAGATTGCTCTAATTTAAATTAGATGAATCTAACTTAAACTTCGCAACGAATCATTTGGAGGAAACATTCATGCAGCAATTATTCAAACGAATGCTGTCGGTGCTCCTTGCGGTCGCCGTTTTGCTGTCGCTGACGGTGACGGCGTTTGCGGCCGACGACGGCGCGGACGCGGCGCTCACGGCGGCGGATTATGCCGCTGCGGACGCGCTGTTCAACGCGCTCGAGGACGTGGAGCAGACGGCGGCGCGGCGGGATGCATCCGCAGACGGGCGCACACAGGCCATCTGCGACTATCTCAACGCGCAGGACGCGGTCGTGCCCGGCTCGGTCGAGACGAGCGGCGAACGGATCAACTGGATGACGGAGCAGGGCATCGCCTGTGCCTATTCTCCGCGTCTGGAGCAGATCGCGGCGGCGGCGGAGCCCACGGCTGACGATACGCCCGATGTGCAGACGCGCTCCTACGCCGCGCGCGGCACGCAGCACGGGCGCGATGTGTACCTGTTCCAGCCGTACTACGGCGTTGACCGCAGCTTCACCGAGCAGTACCAGAAGGAGGCCCAGCGCGTGGCGCAGGCGTCCGAGGGTACCTATCACTACTATAAAGGTGATGCGGCGACGATCGACGCCGTTGCGGACGCGATCACGGACGGCGGCGTTGTCTTCTTCGACTCGCACGGCTCGACAGATTACGAAAACGGCGAGGACTACACCTCCGGCGCCACGACGTCTTACCTCTGCCTGCAGACGGGCGACGGCCTGACCAAGGCGGATTATGACGGCGGGCACGCCGTTTACAGCAGCACGAGCGGCAGCATGAAATATTTCCTCGTGGACGGCACGGTCATTGCCGACCACATGGACGCCGACGCGCAGGCCAACAACGGCCTGCTCTGGATGGCGATCTGCCTCGGCATGGCGACCGACGGCCTGGAAAAGCCGCTCATGGACCGCGGCCTCGGCGCCGTTTATGGTTACAGCCAGTCGGTCACATTTGTCGGCGACTATACGTTTGAGGCTGTGTTCTTTGACAGCCTGCTCGGCGGCAGCACCGTCGCCGAGGCGATCACGGACATGAAGACGGCCTGCGGCGCATGGGACTGCTCGCCGCAGATCTGCCAGGCCAACGGCATGTCCGCCAACTATCAGATGACGACGCTGGAGGAGGCGCAGCGCGGCCGCGCCGCATTCCCGATCGTCGTCTCCGCGGATGATACCTATCCCGGCCACGGCAATGTCGATGCGCTGCAGGATGTCAACTCCGGCTGGGCGCTGCTCGACCGCTACGCACTGACGGCGGACACCGACACGCCGGAGCACGGCTCCGTGACGCAGCGGGGCATGACCGTCACGGCCAATGCCAACACCGGCTATTATGCCTCCGGCTACACCGTCACGCCCGAGGGCGCGGCGACCGTGCTGCAGAACGGCAATACCTTCCGCATTTCCGCACTGCGGCAGGACTGCAAGGTGACGATCCACTTTGCTGCCAAGACGCCGGCGGCCGTGCACTTCTCCGTGCCGGACGGCGTGACGCAGCCGGATGTCGCCGGTTATATCGGCGATCCGATCACACTCCCGCAGCCGACGGGCACGCCCACGGCTGACGCACAGGATTATCACTTCGTCGGCTGGACGACCGAGCCGGTCGAGACCCCGGCCGTGAGCGCGCAGGTGCTCCGCGCGGGTGAGCGCTATGATGTCACAGGTGCGGAGACAACGCTCTACGCGCTCTATCAATACTTTGCCACGCCGGATGGGCGGACGCCTGCGTTCTCCACTGTCACGGCGGACACGGATGACTGGAGCGGGACGTATGTCCTGCGCGGCGGTGACAGCGTCCTGCACTGTGACGGCACCGTTTACGGGGCGGCGCTTGGCAGCACCGCTGCTGCCGTGCCGCTTGCCAATACCGGCATCACCGTGGACGCGGACGGAAATGTCTCCGGCGTTTTCGGCACGTATACCGTGCAGATCACGCGCGTGCCCGGGACGGAACAGTATACCATCCGGCTCGGCGGCGCAATGTCATCGCTGTATCTGGCCTGCCGCTCGAACAGCGACCAGCTCAATTCCGACGTGGACGGCAGCAGCAGCTATGCCCGCTGGCTCATCAGCTGGAAGGATGGCCGCGTTGTCATTCAAAATGCACGCTTCATGGCGCGCAGCCTGCAGTTCTGCGCGGATAAGCAGTATTTCCGCTGCGTGCGCAGCACGGAGACCCCGCTGACGCTCTATCGCGGCGAGACCAGCGGCCTGTGGTACACCACACAGCTGCAGTCGGCCCATGAGCACCAGTATGTGGAGTCCGCCCGTCGGGCGGCGACCTGCACGGAGCCCGGATGGGTGGAATATGCCTGCACCGTCTGCGGCGGCACCTATCGTGACACGCTCGCCCCGCTCGGCCATGCATTTCATGACAAGGCTTCCGCCGCCTGCGCGCAGGAAGCGACCTGCACCGAGCCTGCGCAGTATTACGTGCAGTGCGACCGCTGCGATGCCGTCAGTGAGACGCTGACGGTCGCGGCCGGCGATTCGCTCGGCCACAGCTATCAAAACGGCGTCTGCGTCCGCTGCGGCGCGCTGATGCCGGTCACGCCGTTCGACGACGTGCCGGATGACGCCTATTACACCGAAGCCGTCTATTGGGCCAAGCGCTGCGGCATCACGAACGGCGTCAGCAGCACCTGCTTTGCCCCGAACGCGACGTGCACGCGCGCGCAGAGCGTGACCTTCCTCTGGAACGCCGCCGGCAAACCGGAACCGAGTTCCCTGACCGTCCCGTTTACGGACGTGTCGGCGGATGCTTACTACTACAAAGCCCTGTGCTGGGCGGTCGAACGCAAGATCACCAACGGCACGAGCGGCACGACCTTCTCCCCGAACGGCATCGTGACGCGCGCACAGGCGGTGACGATGATGTGGCGCGCCGCCGGCAGCCCGGAGGTCGCCGCGGATCAGACGTTCACGGACGTTCCGGCAAATGCGTATTACGCGGCCGCAGTGCGCTGGGCCGCCGCCAATAAGATCACGACGGGCACGGGCAACAACTGCTTTTCGCCCGCGGCCCCCTGCATTCGCGCGCAGATCGTGACGCTTTTGTACAATCAACTGCATGCATGATATGCCGGGACCGACCGGCGGAAAGGGAAGGTGAGGCCGCACACAGATCCGCTGAATGCACAAACAATATACATATCATATTTTTTCAGGAGGTAATGACCAACCCATGAACAAGGCAATCACCAAACGGCTCCTGTCCCTGGTGCTGCTGGTGGTCATGCTCGTCGGCTGCGCGCTCCCGGCCTATGCCGCGGACACCGGCGCGAGCGGCGATCTGACCGCAGTGTATGCCCAGGAGGGCACGAGCTACAAGGACGGTGTCTATGAGGGCACCGGAAAGGGCTTCAAAAATGGCGAGATCAAGGTCAAAGTGACCATCACCGACGGCAAGATCGCCAAGGTGGAACTCGTCAGCCAGGAAAAGCAGAGCTATTGGGAAACTATGAATGTCGCCTCGCTCTTTGACGATATCGTCAAGGCCAACGGCACCGAGATCGACGGTGTTTCCGGCGCGACCATGAGCAGCAACGGCGTCAAAGCCGCGGTCAACGACGCGCTGAGCAAGGCGCTCGTCACCGAGCCGGAGCAGCCGGACACCGGCATCTTTGCCGCCGGCACCGGCGCGAAGTCTGACCCGTATCTGATCCGCACGGTCGACCAGATCAAGGCGTTCGCGGCCTCGGTCAACGGTGGTGAGACCTACGCGAGCCAGTATGTTACGCTCGACGCCGATCTCGACCTCACCGGCGAGAGCTGGACGCCGATCGGCGGCGACAGCGGCAGCTTCAACGGCATCTTCAACGGCGACAACCACACGATCGCCGGCCTGACCATCGGCACGAAAGCCGAGCCCGCCGCGTATGAGTATGCCAGCCTCTTCGGCCTTGTCGGCAAGGGCGGTGCGATCCGCAACCTGGGCGTCAAGGATGCGTTCATCAACAACAAGACCACGGATGAAGACCCTGCAGTCGCCATTCTGGCGGCCGGCACCGGCGACAGCAGCGTGATCGACGGCTGCTGGGTCAGCGGCACGATCATCAGCGATGCGGCCGGTGACAACAACTACACCTACGTCGGCGGTGTCGTCGGCAATAACGGCGGCAAGAGCCTGGTGTGCAACACCTGGGCGGACGTGCAGATCGTGGCCAAGGGCAGCGATACCGGCGCGGGCGGGATCGTCGGCTGGACGAGCAACGATTCCGCGGTCATCAACTGCGCGGCGTTCGGCACGATCGGCAACTACTGCGAAGGCTCCATGATGTACGGCGCAGGCGGCATTGTCGGCTACAGCTGCGGCGCGATCTACGCCTGCTACTCCGACGTGACCCTGCACATGGACGCCATGTCCGATGCGGGCGACGGTTCCGATGTCCCCATCGGCGGCATCGCCGGCGCGCCGGCGTATTGCACGGCCGCTTACCGCTGCTGGTTCAACGCCGACGCGGCGCAGACCTATTATAACGATGAAGCGGTGGCAGAGCCGGTCGCGGTCGGCTATTCCACGCTCAGCTACTCGGTCAGCGACCAGGAAGAGTGCGCCGGTCTGACGTCGGCGGAGCTCACCTCCGGCGTGCTGGAGACGAATCTTGCCGACGCGCTCACGGAGGAAAAGCTTGCCGATGCGCAGGCGTATTTCTCCAGCAAGGCCGTCGGCCTGCTGGGCAACGGCGTTACGATGAACAGCCTGCTGAGCATGAGTGAAAACGGCTGGAACAGCTGGCAGGTCGAAAACGGCCGCCTGCTGCCGACCGGTGAGGGCAGCAATCAGCCTGTCGATCCGAGCGACTTCTTCGCCGGCGGCGAGGGCACGCAGGCTGACCCCTACCGCATCGAGACTGAGGCGCAGCTGCGCGGTTTCGCTGAGGCCACCCAGAACGGCAAGCTCAGCACCGCGAACCTGTACATCCGGCTCGATGCCGATATCGCGCTCTCGGATGAGCCGTGGACGCCGATCGCCAAGTTCGGCGGCAGCTTTGACGGCGACGGCCACACCGTTTCCGGCATGACCATCGGCACGAGCGCGCAGCCGTCGGATCGCACCAGCGCCGGTTTCTTCGAGACGCTGGCAAACGGCGCGTCGGTCAGCAACCTCAAGCTGACGGACGTTTCGGTCAACGTCGTGCGCACGGGCAGCAGCCTGGATGATACCGTCTATGCCGGCGGCCTGATCGCCGGCGGCCAGACCATGGGCGCCGACGTCCGCATCGACAACTGCTCGGTCACGGGCGGTACCATTTCCGCGTCCTCCGGCATGCACGTGTACGCGGGCGGCCTCGCTGCCAGACTCGGCGGCACCAACTACGTTACCAACTGCTACACGGATATCGACGTCGCGGCCACCAGCAGCAAGTATGTTGCCAACGCGGCCGGCCTTGTTGGCACGTTCGGCAGCAGCAGCTTCGTCGGCAACTGTGCCGCGCTCGGCGATGTCACCGCCAGCGGCAACAGCCTGCAGTATAACCGCACCAGAGCGGGCGGCCTGCTGGCCTCGGCCCCGTTCCTGACGGAAAACTGCTACGCGGCCGGCAGCGTCACTCTGACGAATGCCAGCAGCGACTATGACGCCTATGCCGGCATGCTCATCGGCGAGCAGAGCGGCAGTGCCGTCGTGGACAGCCACTACAGCAGCAAGGCGGTGCTCACCGTCAACGGCGAGAGCAAGGACCTCATCGCGGTCGGCAAGACGCCTGACAGCTGGTACAGCGGCATCAACTACAACAAGATCACGGCGCAGGACGACGTTACGAACGACGCCTTTGCCGCCGTTATGAACCAGGGCATCTCCACCGAGGGCCTCGCCGCGACGGATGAATACCTCATCAACAGCGGCAAGTTCTCCGGCTACACGGCCGCGGGCCTTGCGGCCATGCGTCCGGCGGTCTGGCAGAGCTGGGGCGCTGCCGACGGCAAAGTCCTGCTCGGCGTGAAGGCCGAGAGCATCTTTGCCTCCGGCACCGGCACCAAGGCCGATCCCTTCGTCATCAAGACGGAGGCGCAGCTGCGCGCATTTGCCGCCTCCACCACCGGCGACAACGCGGTCGACTACGCGGGCCAGTATGTCGCGCTCGACGCGGACATCACCCTCAACGGTGCGTGGACGCCCATCCACTACTTCGCCGGTAACTTTGACGGCCGCAACCACACCGTCTCCGGCGTGCGCATCGGCACCGAGCTCGCGCCGCTCGAGCAGAAAAGCGTCGGCTTCTTCGACGTGCTGGCAAACGGCGCCACGCTCTCGAACCTGAACCTGACCAACGTTGCAGTGTACGGCAAAATCACCGCTGACTATGAACGTCCGTTCGTCGGCGGTCTCGTCGGCGGTAACCTCGGCATGGGCAAGAATGCGCGCATCGATCACTGCTCCGTCGTGGGCGGCATCGTCAGCACGGAGGGCAAGCAGTGGGCGTATGGCGGCGGCCTGACCGCATCGCTCTACCTCGATGCTTACCTCACCAACTCCTGGACGGATGTGACCGTGCAGGTCAAATCCACCGAAGGCCTGTGCTCGGCCGGCGGCCTCGTTGCCACGAACTCCAACGGCAGTATGATCGCCAACTGCGCCGCCCTCGGCGACGTGACGGCCATTTCGGGCTATACGACCTCTTCCAAGGTAAGCGCCTCCGTCGGCGGTCTCGTCGGCCAGGCGACCGGTCTGTTCCACAACTGCTACGCAGCCGGCAATGTTGCACTGACGATGGCCATCACGCCGGATGAACCGGCCGTGGGCAGCCTTATCGGCCAGATGTCCACGGGCCGCAGCTACAACGGCATCGTGACCGACTGCTACTATAACAGCAAGGCTACCGTGTCTGTCAACGGCACGTCCGGCAGCGCGACCGCCATCGGCGATCTCGTCAGCGGCGACACGAACAACGTCGCCGGTGTGGACACCTCCAGCGCCGCCTTTGTCGACACCATGAACCACGGCCTGACGGCCGAGGGCCTCGCCGCCACGGACAAGTTCCTCACGAGCGACGACATCGACTTCACGACCGACATGCTCATTGCCATGCGTCCCGCCGCGTGGTACGGCTGGGAAGCGCGCGACGGCAAGACCGTGCTCGGCGCGGACGTCTTTGTCCAGCCCGACGCGCCGGTGCTCGACTTCTTCGAGAGCGGCTCCGGCACGGAGGCCGACCCCTGGGTCATCCAGAACCCTGACCAGCTCAAGGCGTTTGCGGCTTCGTTTGCCAAGACGGATTACTCCGGCAAATACATCGTCCTCGGCGCGGACATCGACCTCGCAGGCGAAGCCTGGACGCCGATCGGCCACCTGGCCAACGGCACGCAGGCCTTCCGCGGCAGCTTCGACGGCCAGGGCCACAAGATCTCCAACATGGCCATCGGCAGCAAGACCGCCCCGGTCAGTGCGGAGCAGCGCGTGTACTTCGGCCTGTTCGCAGCGCTCATGAACGGCTCCGTTGTGGAAAACCTCGGCATGGAGAACGTCAGCATCCACCTCATGGCCGATAAGGAGTCCGCCATCGGCGGCGCGCTGGCCGGCTGCTGCGACCTTGCCATCATCAACAACTGCTGGGCGACCGGTGACATCACCGTGCGCACCGAAGACGGCGAGTACAAAAACAACAGCTTTACCGGCGGCCTGATCGGCTACAGCCAGCGCAGCTACATCCTCAACTCCTGGACCGACGTCACGCTCGATGCCTTCTGCAAGACGGCCAACGCCGAGGCCGGCGGCATCACTGCCATGAACGCCTACGGCATGATCGTTAACTGCTACACGTTCGGCGATATCTCCGGTGAGACCGACCGCGAGAACGTGGACGACGGCGGCGTGACCTACCTCGGCGGCATCGCAGGCTGCCAGGCCGGTACCATCGCTAACTGCTACACCACCAGCAACTGCACTTCCCGCAGCTGGACGCGCTATGTCGGCGCCATCGCCGGTATGGCCACCGCCATCAGCGAGAGCTACGACTCCTACTTCAGCGACGGCGCGCAGCTGACCATCAAGGATCAGACATTCGACCCGCCGGTCGCGTTCGGCAGCCAGGTCCCGTCCGGCTACAATGAGGACGGCGAATTCATGAGCGGCTCGTTCGTCAGCAACGTCGAGGCGCTCCCGGCAGCGGACATGACCGCGCAGGCACTCGCCGACAAGCTCAACGGCAACTTCGGCGCGTTCCCGATCTCGGAGGACGACCTGCCCGCCGCGCTGCGCACCTGGACGCTTCAGGACGGCGCCGTCGTGTTCGGCACCGACAACGCAAACATCACCTATGTCCCGGTCGAGCGCCCGGATCCGAGCATCAACTACGATTACAAGGACGGCACCTACTACGGCCGCGACGCGAACAAGAAGGTCATCGTGCGCATCACAGTGGCCGACAAGAAGATCGTCTCCGCCGAGGTCGTCGCCCCGGCCGACTTTGACGCTGCCAACAGCGAGAGCATTCTCGCGGCGCTGCTCAAAGACCAGACCGTGAAGAACGCCTCCGACGGTACGAGCGATGACCAGACGCTCAAAGCGGCGCTGTCCGTCGCCGTCAACAAGGCGCTGCTCGGCGATACGAGCACCTATGATCCTGCCGATCCGTCCTCCATCTTCGCGGGCGGCACCGGCACGCAGAACGATCCATATCAGATCGCAACGGCGGCGCAGCTGCGCGCCTTTGCCGCGGCGGTCAACGCCGATGAGCACTTCGACGGTGAGTACATCGTGCTCACGGCCGATATCGACCTCGGCGACGCCCAGTGGATGCCGGTCGGCAGCGCGGGCGGCCACTACTTTGCCGGTATCTTCGACGGGCAGAACCACTGCATCCGCGGCATGAAGATCGGCACGCAGGAAACGCCTGCGGACTATGTTTCCGCCGGCCTGTTCGCCTGCATTGACGGCGCAGTCGTGCGCAATCTCGCCGTGGCGGATGCGGAGATCTACATCGCGCGTCTGGATGCCGTGCGTACCTATGCCGGCATCATCGCCGGTGTCACCGACAACAGCGAGACCGGCGCCGGAGCCGTCATCAACAACTGCACCGTCTCCGGTACGATCTACAACAAGTCCGTTGACTGGAGCCAGAACGGCGGCATCACGGCCTACTGCTACAACAGCATGATCCTCAACTGCGGCGCGCAGGTCGACATTACGTCGATCTCGACCGGCGGCACGGCGCTCGCCGGCGGCATTGTCGGCCAGGACGGCTTTGCCATCGTCGCCAACAACTATGCCCGCGGCAGCATCTATGCCGAGGCCGGTGTCAACTCCGCCACCATCGGCGGCATCGCCGGCATGCAGGCCGGTGTGGCCGGCAACAACTACGCCGACGTGAAGCTGGTGTCCAAGAACGCCACCGGCGATATCGGCGGCATCACCGGCCGCAACACCGCCATCGGCACGATCATCTACGGCTACTTCAACAAGGAGCAGGAGCAGCGCTCCGGCAACTCGGTCATCGCCGAGCCCAAGGCGGTCGGTGAGAACGTGACCATGCTCGGCAACACCGGCGTTGTCAAGGAGACCGCCGGCATGACCGCGGCGGAGCTCCGCAGTGAGGCCTTCCGCGACCTGCTCAACGACAACCAGTGCGAGGATAAGGAATTGCGCACGGCACTTGCCCAGGGCATTTCCGACTTTGACATCGTGGTGCGCGAAGCCAAGCTCACGATCGACAGCTGGGTGCTCGACGGCATCGTCCGCCAGGGCAATGCGCCGACGATCCCCGTGCTGCAGTCTGCGGCCGCTCCGGTCATCGACCCGAACGGCGGCACCTTCACCGGCAAACAGACGGTCACCATCACCTGTGCGACCGAGGGCGCGCGCATCTACTACACGCTCGACGGCAGCGACCCGACGGCCGACAGCACGCTCTACACCGGCGCGTTCACGCTCACGGAGTCCGCAACGGTCAAGGCCATCGCCGTCAAGGACGGCTGCACGGCCAGCGAGATCATCACGGCAGCGTTCACGAAGGACAAGCCCGCCATCGTCTTTGTCGATGTGGCGGAGGACGCCTGGTACTACGACGCCGTCCAGTGGGCCGCAGATGCGGGTGTCACGAACGGCACGAGCAAGGATCATTTCTCGCCCGATATGAGCTGCACCCGCGCGCAGGCGGTCATGTTCCTGTGGAACGCCGCCGGCAAGCCGACGCCCAAGTCGATGAACAATCCGTTCGTGGACGTCTCGGAGGATGCCTACTACTATCAGGCGGTGCTCTGGGCCGTGGGCGAGGGCATCACGAACGGCACGGATGACCATCACTTCAGTCCCAACCTGACTGCGAACCGTGCGCAGTGCGTCACGTTCCTGTACCGCTATGTCGGCGCTCCGGCTGTGGAGAACAAGACGACGTTTGCCGACGTCCCGGCAACGGCTTACTATGCCGATGCCGTGGCGTGGGCTGCGGCCGAGGGCGTTACGAACGGCACGAGCAGCACGACCTTCAGCCCGCTGATGAACTGCACACGTGCGCATATGGTGCGCTTCCTGTATAACTACTTCGCCAAGTGAGCCGCACCCGGTAACGCACATACCAAAACCTGAGCACGAGCCGGCCGTTTCTTCGGAAACGGCCGGCTTTTTGCGCGGCAGCTGGATGCATGGATCCGACAAATTTCCTTCGAATTTTTCAACTTTTTTCGGTGAATGCGTGCCTTGACGCGCGCCGGATACGGGTGTTATCATCAAGCCATCAAACGCGAAGACACAGAGTAGTAAGCAGGAACGTCCTTTCAGAGAAGTGCCGGGTGGTGCGAGGCACAAAGCGTACAGACCTGCCGAACTGGCTGAACAGCGGCTGCGCTGAACGATGAGTAGGTGCAGACGGGTGCGCCCGTTATTGTGCAGGGATATGATGGTATCCCGTGTGAGTGCGTCCCCTGATTTGGGGGCGAAGAAGAGTGGTACCGCGGAGGGTTTTCGGCCTTTCGTCTCTTCTGCCAGAGGGCAGGAAAGGCGGAGGGTTTTCTTTTTTCCTGCCAAACCATCAGATCATTTTGCAGGAGGAACGAATCATGAAAACCCAAACCAGAACCAGAACCATACCCAAGACCCCGTTTTTTGCCGCCTTCTCGGTCGGCGCGGTGCTGTTTTCCGCGCACGCCGGCGGCGGCTTTGCGACCGGCAACCAGGCCAATACGTATTACGTCGGCCTCGGCTGGGCCGGCATCGTGTCGGCCATCGTGGCCATGCTGCTGCTCACGCTCACGATGCGTGAGGCCATGATCATGTACAATTCCCGCGGCCTGACGAGCTATAAGCAGCTGTTCGAGACGCTCTACCACCCCTTTGACAAGATCGAGTGGCTGTTTGAGATCTTCTTTTACATCATGGTGCTCATGGCCGTCGCGGCGGCCATCTCGGGCGCGGCGTCCGCGCTGCGGAGCTATTTCGGCGTGAACTATTATCTCGGCGTTGTGGCCGTCGGCTGCCTCGTCTTGCTCCTGACCATTTTCGGCGCCGGCATCGTCCGCGCGGCGTCCACCTATATGGGCATCGCCATCCTCGTCACCGCCATCACCATCTACGCCATCGGCATTTTCAAGAGCGAGTCGCCGCTGTTCACGGTGCTCTCCGCGGATTTCCGGACGACCGGCTTTGCCAATGTCCCCAAAGCGATCTTTAATGCCTTCACCTATGCCGGCTTCCAGTGCGTCACGCTCCCGACCATGATCGCCTGCGGCACGACCATGCGCAGCAAGCAGGGCTGTGCCAAGGCCATGTGGATCTCCTTTGTCATGAATGCGGTCGCGCTCGTGCTCTCCGTGTTCATGCTCATCTGCTGGCGCGGCGTCTACACCGCCGTGGACGGCGGCACGACCATCCCCACGCTCACCGTCTGCAATTCGATGGGCATCCGCGCGCTCACCGCAGTTTACGGCGTCTGCCTCATGCTCTGCCTTATCTCCACGGGCGTGACGACGATCTTCGGCTTCGTCGCCCGCTTTGAGAAGCTGCCGATGTTCCGCGGCATCCAGTCCGCGCCGGTGCGCAGCGCCATCGTGTCCGCGTTCATCATCATTTTGTCCATGTCCATCTCCATGGCCGGCCTCACGAACATCATCAAGTACGGCTATGGCTACTGCGGCTATCTCGGCATCGCGGTCGTGGTCGTTCCGTTCCTGACCGTCGGCGTGTACAAAAACCGCAAGTACATCCGCGAGCACGGCCTTGCGCAGGGCTTTGCCGCCGCGCAGCCCGAGGCCGAAGTGGCCGAGGAAGCGGCATCCGCCGCTATTCCCGCTGAGGCAAAATAACAAAGAGACACCTCACAGCAGCACTTGCCGCTGCGAGGTGTTTTTGCAAATACGTGAGATACATGCCTTATGGAGCCTTTATCGACCGCTGCACTGGCGTGTTGACAGGTTTTCGCACGCCTGCTATCATGGCAGTGCCGCGCAGAAATTCTGCTTGCGGAGATCACAGAAGTCATGGAGAAAACGACAGATGAAAATTTATGAATTGGTGCACATGCACGGGGCGGAAACGCTGGCGGATGGCCGCTTCCACTACGGGGATTGCGCGATGCTCGGCTGCTTTTCGTCGGCGGAGCGGGTGGCAGCAGCAATCGAAAAGTATCGCAGCATTCCCGGCTTTTGTGATTATCCCAACGGATTTGTCGTTTTTGCGCACGAAGTGGAAGAGCATGCGGTGCTCGTTTATCTGGCCAATGTCTACATTCACGATGCGGAATATGAATTTGAATATAGCCGGAACCTCGGTGTATTTAAAAATGAAGGTGACGCTCGACTTGCCGTCGAGGTTTTCCGGCAGGATAATTCCACGTGGTGGGAAGTAGATGGTTTGATTGTGGAGTGGAGTGTTGACCAATACACGCTGGATGAAATGAACTGCATAGACGGTTTCGAATATTGAGACAGTGAGTGACTCCGGCATTCCCGTACGGCCCGAGGTAGGCGCGGCCGCGGTGAAATAAGGCGAAATAACATATTACAAGAATCGCCCCGCAGCAGAGCTTCTGCTGCGGGGCGTATTTTTTTATGACCTTATTTATGCTGCCGGTTCCCATTCGACCGTATCGAGCACGGCCAGCAGCTGGTCGCCCTTGCCCGCGAACCAGCCGGCGTTCGGATCGGCCCAGGCGACGATGCCGCTGTTTTTGCCCTGAAAGCTGAGAAACGTCCAGTTTTTGTTGCCGTCATAATACCCGGCGGAGACGCTGTCTCCGGCGAGCGTCAGGGTCTCTTCCTTCAGCCCTGTGCCGCACACGCCGAAGCTGTCCGACCAATAGAGCTGCACGCAGCTGTCCGAGCCGCTGTCCGGCCAGATCTTCACGCCGAAGCAGGCTTCCGAGTCGTCGAGCGTCCCTTCGGGGCAGACTTCATACTTCCAGCCGTCCGGCACCTGCACGCGCAGCGTTCCGGCAGTTCCGGATGCGGTCACGGTTTCAGCGGGCGTCGGTGTTGACGGAGATACGGTCGTGGCCTGTTTGCCGCAGCCGGCGGGGAGGAGGAACAGCAGGGCCAGGATCAGTGCTGGGAGCAGTCTTGCTTTTTTCATAAATAACCACCTTCCTTTACTGGAAAAGACGGTGCTCATGGCAAAAGGTTTCGCATATTTTCTGCACATTGGAGATCCCGCGCGGTTTCCGGTCGGGCGCAAACCCACGCTCATCATCTGTTCGCCTGCGCGGCAGTTTCCTACCGGCGCGATCATGCCCATGACGCGCCGCATGGAGCTGGTCGCGTTCGCCAAACGCACCGGGGCGTATCTCCTGGAGGACAATTTTGAGAGCGAGTTCAACTATGAAGCTCCACCGACGTCCTCGCTCTTCGAGCTTGCACCGGAGCGTGTGCTCTCCGTCGGGACGTTCAGCAAGGTGCTCTTTCCGTCCGTGCGGCTGGGCTACATCGTGGCGCCGCGGCAGCTGGTCGCCTCGTTGTGCACGCAAAAGCGCCTGTCTGACCACCACACCAATTCGCTCGATCAGCTTGCACTGGCGGCGTTTTTGCGCGATGGGGAGCTCGAGCGGCACACCCGCCGCATGAAAAAGGAATACAGAGCCCGCCGTGATGATCTGACGGACTGCCTGCGTGCGCAGTTCGGGCCTGTGGTACACATCAGCGGCGGTGCTGCGGGCATGAATCTGGTCGCGGCCTTTGACGGGGTCGACTGCATGGATGTGCTCGTCCGGCGGATGCTGCAGCAGGGCGCTTACGCCGTGCCGGTCGAGCAGCAGGCCGCTGTGAAAGGCCAGCACAAAAACAAGCTCATTCTGCGCTATTCCGGCCTGACGCGCGACGAGCTTGCGCTCGGCGCAGCGCAGCTGAAAGCGCGGCGATCGCGCCCGATCGGCCGGTGGATGCATGGCAAAAAAGAAGCCCCCACGGCGGCCATACAACAATAGCCGCCGTGGGGGCTTTGGTGCGCCTGAAGGGACTCGAACCCACACGCTGAAAGCACGAGAACCTAAATCTCGCATGTCTACCAATTCCATCACAGGCGCAAACAGAAAGCGGCGGTATTGGCCGCCGCTCATAAGCCTCTATTTTGACACGGGGAGGTTCCCGAGGCGGAGCAAAACGCTGTATCCGCGCACCGTTACAAACGGCACAATTATCTTACCACAGCCGCGTCGGCTTGACAAGTGGGCAAACGCAAATGCCGCGCAAAACTTTCTTGTCCACACAAATTGACAACCGTCCGGAAACCTGATATCATGCTCTGTCGAAAGCTTGATCTGGAGGGGTGCAGAATGCAGAAATATACGGCGTCCGTCATCACGGCCGGGTGTCTCTGGGGCTTGATGGGTCTGTTCACGCGCACACTGGCGACCTATGGCGTGGATTCCACGGGCGCGATCGTGCTGCGCTGCGGCATTGCGGCGCTGCTGTTCGCCGTCACGCTGCTCGTGCGCGACTCAAAGCAGTTTCGCATTCGGCTCAAAGACATCTGGTGTTTTATCGGCACCGGCATCTGCAGCCTGCTGTTTTTCACGTATTGCTATTTTCAGGCCATCACGATCATGGACCTGTCCACGGCGGCCGTGCTGCTGTACACCGCGCCGTCGATCGTCATGATCCTCTCGCTGATCCTGTTTCACGAGCGTATCACGGTGCAGAAGCTCATCGCGCTCGTGCTGGCGTTTGCCGGCTGCTGTCTGGTGTCGCTCGTCGGCGGGGAGCACAAGCTCTCCACGGTCGGCATTCTCTACGGCCTCGGCGCGGGCTTCGGCTATGCGCTCTACAGCATCTTTGCCCGCTACGCGCTCGACCGCGGCTATTCGAGCAACACCATCAACTTTTATTCCTGCCTGCTGACCACCATCGGCGCGGCCATCATCTGGGGTGCGGCGCAGCCGCTCGGCGTCATGTTCGGTTCGTGGAAGGGCTTCGGCCTGTGCACGGCGCTCGGCATCGTCACGTGCTACCTGCCTTATCTGCTCTATACCTTCGGCCTCACGGGGCTCGAGACCGGCAAGGCGTCCATCCTTGCGTCGTTTGAGCCGGTCGTGGCGACGCTGGTCGGCATCTTCGTGTTCCACGAAAAACTCACACCGCTCAGCGCCCTCGGCTGCGTGTGCGTGCTCTCGGCCGTCGTGCTGCTCAATCTCAAACGCCGGCAGAAAGCAAACGAAATCCAATAAAGAAACCGTCCGTTCCCGATCGGGAGCGGACGGTTTTTGCGTATGCAGCTTATTTGTTGTTGTAGGCCTCAATGCCCTTGGCAAGCAGCTCCATGGAGCGCTTGAGTGCGTCCTGATTGATGACGTAGGCCATGCGGATCTCGTTGACGCCGGTGTGTGGGGTCTTGTAGAAGCTCTCGGCCGGGGTGAACATGAGCGTGTCGCCGTTGTCGTCAAACTCCTCGAGCATGAACAGCTGGAACTTCTCCGCGTCGTCCACGGGGAGCTTGGCCATGACGTAGAACGCGCCCTTCGGCTCGGAGTAAATGACGCCGGGGATCTTCTTGAGCCCCTCGACGAGCGTGTCGCGGCGGGCCTTGTATTCCTTGCGCACGGCGTCGAAGTACTCGGGGCCGACGGTGTAGAGTGCGGCGGACGCGACCTGGTCGATCGTCGAGGCGCACAGGCGGCCCTGGCACCACTTCATGGCGTTGTTGTAGAGCTCTGCGTTGCGCGTGATCACACAGCCGATGCGCGCGCCGCAGGCGCTGAAGCGCTTGGACACGGAGTCGATGACGACGACGTTGTCCTCATATCCCTCGAGCTGCAGCAGGCTCATGAGCTTCTCGCCGCCGTAAACAAACTCGCGGTACACCTCATCGCCGATGATGAACAGGTTATGCTCCTTGGCGATGTCGGCCATGAGACGGAGCTCTTCCTCGGTGAGGATCGTGCCGGTCGGGTTGCCGGGGTTCGTGAAGAGAATGGCGCGGGTGTGCTCGTTGATGCAGGCCTCGACGCGCTCACGGATGGCGAACTTGTAGTTTTCCTCAGGGGTCGTGGTGATTGGGCGGATGGTCGCGCCGGTCAGCGTGACAAACGTGCTGTAGTTCGGGTAAAACGGCTCGGGGATGATGATCTCGTCGCCCTCGTCGAGAATGCAGCTGAGCGCGATCTGCAGCGCCTCACTGCCGCCGGTGGTGATGAGCACCTGCTTGTTGGTGATGGGCGCATCGATCTTGCCGTAGTAGTTGACGACCGCGTCGATCATCTCGGGCACGCCGTCGGACGGGGCGTAGGCCAGGACCGGCTGGCTGAAGTTTTTCACAGCCTCAAAGTAGGCCGCGGGGGTGGCAATATCGGGCTGGCCGATGTTCAGGTGGTAGAGTTTCTTGCCCTTTTTGGCAGCCTCGTTTGCATAGGGCGCGAACTTGCGCATGGGCGAGAGGCCGCATTTTTCGATCTTACTGGAAAATTTCATGTTGCTCCTCCGTTTTTCTTTGTATTTTTGGTTTCTTTTTTGCTTTCAAACACATTCATGATAACGCATTTTTTCCGAAACTACAACTGATTTTTTGGAAAAAAACCGGCCACAAATTTAACAATCACGCCCCATGGGGAAGGGAAAAACAAGAGACCGCCGCAGCTTTGCGCTGCGACGGCCGGTGCGTATCTGGTTTCGATGCGGGCTCAGACCTTGAAGTCCACAGAGGTCGCGCCCTGATCGTCCTGCTCGAAGGTGTAGTCCTTGCCGGGCAGGATGGCGTTGAGCAGGATGCCCACGATGGAGGAGACAGCCAGACCCGACAGGGACACGACGCCGATCTGGATGCTGCCGGAGTAGGTGATGCCGATGGCGAGCACGAGGATGAGCGCGGCGATGATGACGTTGCGGGTGTTGGTGAAATCGACCTTGTTCTCGACGACGTTGCGCACGCCGACAGCGGAGATCATGCCGTAGAGCACGAGGGACACGCCGCCGATGGTGGCCGTCGGCATGGCGGACACGAGGGCCGCGAATTTCGGGCAGAAGGACACGACGATCGCAATGCAGGCCGCGATGCGGATCACGCGGGGATCGTAGACGCGGGACAGGGCGAGCACGCCGGTGTTCTCACCGTAGGTGGTGTTTGCCGGAGCGCCGAAGAGGGAAGCGAGGGTGGTGGCCAGGCCGTCACCCAGCAGGGTGCGGTGGAAGCCGGGGTCGACCATGAAGTTCTTGCCGCAGGTGGAGGAGATGGCGCAGATATCGCCGATGTGCTCGACCATGGTGGCCAGCGACAGCGGCACGACCGTCAGCACGGCGGACCAGAGGACGCCGCTGTCGACCGGGCCGGCAAAGAGGTGGAACACGCTGTTTTTCCAGAAGATCGGCAGGCCGAACCACTTGGCGCTGCTGACGGCAGCGGCGACGGAGGCGCGCTCCGCGGGATCAACGATGAGTGCGAAGATGTAAGAGCCGAGCACGCCGAGCAGGATCGGGATGATCTTGGCCATGCCCTTGCCCCACATGTTGAAGCCGATGACGATCAGGATCGCGACGACGGCGACGAGCCAGTTGGCACGGCAGTTGGTGATGGCGGAAGAGGAGAGCGTCAGGCCGATGGCGATGATGATCGGGCCGGTGACGATCGGCGGGAAGTAGCGCATGACTTTCTTGACGCCGAAGATCTTGAACAGTGTCGACAGGATGATGTACATCAGGCCCGCGATGGCGACGCCGAAGCAGGCGTATGCCAGCAGGTCGTTGTTGTAAATGGCGGAGCCGTCGGCGTTCGTGCCGATGGTGCGCACGGCGTTGTAGCCGCCGATGAAGGCGAACGAGCTGCCGAGGAAGGCCGGGACCTTACCCTTGGTCAGCAGGTGGAACAGCAGCGTGCCGATGCCGGCGAACAGCAGGGTCGTTGCGACGTCGAGGCCGGACAGCGCCGGGACGAGGACGGTCGCGCCGAACATGGCGAACATGTGCTGGAGACCCAGAATGAACATTCTGGGCTTGCCGAGTGTACGTGCGTCGTACACCGGCTCGGTACCGATGGAGCTTTTACTCATAGATTTTTTCCTCCCGTGAAAATTTAATCTATTCTTTATCCTCTCTCGAGGATGCAGACACTGTTCTCTCCGTCCGTTTCCTGCAGGCGGACGGCCACGACCTCGCTCTTGGAGGTCGGGATGTTCTTGCCGACGTAATTGGCCTTGATCGGAAGCTCCGAATGGCCGCGGTCGATCAGGGAAAAGAGCTGGATGCGCGCCGGACGGCCGAGCTGCATCACGGCGTCGAGCGCTGCGCGCGCGGTGCGGCAGGTGTAGATCACATCGTCGACCAGCACGACGGTCTTGCCCGCAATGGGGAAGGGAATGTCCGTCCGGTTGAGTACCGGCGCGTCCGCGACCGTGGACAGATCATCGCGGTAGAGCGTGATGTCCAGCTCGCCAACCGGCAGCTGTACGCCGTCGATCTTCTCAATGTTTTTTGCAAGGCGGCGGGCCAGCGGCACACCGCGCGTGCGGATGCCGATCAGGCACAGGTCGTCCGTGCCGTCGTTTTTCTCGAGGATCTCATGCGCGATGCGCACGAGCGTACGGTCGATGGCGGCCTCGTCCATGATCTTTGCCTTGAATTTCAGCTCCACAGCGATCCCTCCTCCGGGCATAAAAAAACACCCTGTCCGGATACAGACAAGGCGGCAACGCGCAGGGAGAACCCGCAGTGATTCCATTGACCGTGACACCTTGCCGGTATCTCGTACCGACTTAAAAATATCAGCTTGCACAGCATACCACCGTATCTCGTGCTTGTCAACAGCAAATTCACATTTTCGTCACAAAAACTTGTCCCTCCCGGTTTCGGCGGGAGGGACAGGATACATGATTTTGCGGTCAGGCTTTCTTAAAGCTGTCCTTGAGCGCGACGGCGCGGTTAAAGACCAGATGCTCCGGAGCCGCGTCCTTATTATCCACGGCAAAGTAGCCGAGACGCAGGAACTGGAACGCGGCCGGAGCCTCGGCGCCGGCGAGCATCCGCTCGACCTTGCAGCCGGTGAGCACGGACAGCGAGTCCGGATTCAGGCACGCCAGATAGTCCTTGCCGTCACCCTCGGGGTCGGCGTCGGCGAAGAGGTTATCATACAGGCGCACCTCGGCGTCGGCGCAGTTGTGTGCATCGACCCAGTGGATCGTGCCGCGCACCTTGCGGCCGTCGGGCGTGTTGCCGCCGCGGGTCTCGGGATCGTATTCGCACAGGACCTCCGTCACGCTGCCGTCCGCGTCCTTGACGCAGCCGGTGCAGCGGACGATGTACGCACCTTTGATGCGCACCTCGTTGCCGGGGTAGAGGCGGTTATACTTTTTCGGCGGCTCCTCCATGAAGTCGTCGGCTTCGATCCACAGCTCGTTGGAGAACGTCACGTCGCGCGTGCCGGCGTTTTCGTCCTCGGGGTTGTTCTCGATGGCAAACGTCTCGCTCTGGCCCTCGGGATAGTTCGTGATGCGCAGCTTCACCGGGTGCAGCACGGCCATGGCGCGCTGGGCATGGAGGTTGAGATCCTCGCGCAGGCAGTGTTCCAGAAAGCTGTAGTCGACCGTGGACGCGACCTTGGACACGCCGATGCGCTCGCAGAAATTGCGGATGGACGCGGGCGTGTAGCCGCGGCGGCGCAGGCCGCACAGCGTCGGCATGCGCGGATCGTCCCAGCCGGAGACATAGCCCTCCTCGACGAGGCGGCGCAGCTTGCGCTTGGACATGACGGTGTAGTTGATGCCGAGGCGCGAAAACTCGATCTGGCGCGGCTTGCACGGCACGGACACATTGTTTACGACCCAGTCGTACAGCGGGCGGTGATCCTCATATTCCAGCGAGCACAGCGAGTGCGTGATGCCCTCGAGCGCGTCCTGGATCGGGTGCGCGAAGTCGTACATCGGAAAAATGCACCACTTTGTGCCCTGACGGTGGTGCTCGATGTAGCGGATGCGGTAGAGCACGGGGTCGCGCATATTGAAGTTGCCGGAGGCGAGGTCGATCTTCGCACGCAGGGTATACTTGCCCTCCGGGAACTCGCCGGCGCGCATGCGCGCGAACAGATCGAGGCTTTCCTCGATCGGGCGGTCGCGCCAGGGGCTGACGGCGGGGGTGTTCACATCGCCGCGGTATTCGCGGAACTGCTCCGGCGTCAGCTCGCACACATAGGCAAGCCCTTTTTTAATCAGCTCCACGGCGTATTCGTAATCCTTCTCGAAGTAGTCCGAGCCGAAGAAGAACCGGTCGCCCCAGTCAAAGCCGAGCCAGTGGATATCCTCCTGAATGGCTTCCACAAACTCGTTGTCCTCCTTGGAGGGGTTCGTGTCGTCCATGCGCAGGTTGCAGATGCCGCCGAATTTTTCGGCCGTTCCGAAATCGATGCACAATGCCTTGCAGTGGCCGATGTGCAGGTAGCCGTTCGGCTCGGGCGGGAAACGGGTATGGACGGTCTGACCGGAAAAACGTCCGCCCGGCGCGAGATCGGCTTCGACAAAGGCTTCGATAAAGTTTTTGGTATCTTCCATAGTGTCATGTCAACTCCACATAAATTTGCAAGGGTATTATACACGATTCATTTTCTGTTTACAATATCGAAAAAGAAATATATAATTCAGACAGAATAGCAAACAACGGAGGTGCGGACATATGTATGACCTGCTCATCATCGGCGGTGGCCCGGCTGGGCTGTCGGCGGCCATGACGGCGCGCAACCGGAATTTGACCGTGTGCGTGATCTGCGGCGGCGCGGCCGACAGCGCGCTGTATAAAGCCGGCCATGTCACAAATTACCCCGGTGTGCCGGATGTCTCCGGCCCCGCGCTGCTCGAGACCATGACGCAGCAGGCGCGCGATCTTGGCGCGGACATGCTGCGCGAGCGGGCGCTGTCGGCCATGCCGATGGGCAAAACGTTCGGCGTCTCGGCGGGCAAGGAATTTGTGGAGGGTAGGGCGCTTCTGCTTGCGACCGGCATTGCCCAGCGCGGCACGTTTCCCGGGGAAACGGCGTTTCTCGGCCGCGGCGTGAGCTACTGCGCTACCTGCGACGGCATGCTCTACCGCGGCAAGCGCGCGGCGGTCATCGGCTTGGCGGCGGACGCCCCGGCGGAGGCGGATTTCCTGCGTGAGATCGGCTGCGACGTGCAGTATTACGACGGAAAAAAGCACCGCTTTGAGATCCGCGGCGCCGAGCGGGCGGACACGCTCGTGATCGACGGCGCGGCACAGCCGGCGGACGTCATCTTCGTCCTGCGCGCGGGCTTTGCGGCCGATACGCTTCTGCCCGGCATCGCCACGGAAAAGGGCCACATCGTCGTGGATGAAAGCTATGCCGCGAGCATTCCCGGCGTTTTCGCGGCCGGGGACTGCACCGGCGCGCCCTATCAGATCCCGGCGGCGGTCGGCGAGGGCAACCGCGCGGCGCTTTCGGTCGTGCGCTGGCTCAGAAACGCTTGACAAACGGCGCGGCAGGGCCTATAATTTTCCCATCCATTTGCGAAGAAGGGGAGGAGTAGTCTCCCGGCGGACGTCAGAGAGAAGGCGGTTGGTGCGAGCCTTTCGGATGCCGGAGATGAAGGTCGCCCCGGAGCAGCCGGCCTGAACGGAGTAGGGCGGCCGGGTTCTCCCGTTACAGAGACAAGAGTGTCACGCGCCTGCGTGGAATTCAGGTGGTACCGCGGTTTCGATCGCCCTGAAACAGTTCGTTTCGGGGCGATTTTTTTGCGCCCCGGCAATCTTAAAGGAGGAGAGCCATGAAAGAGCTTCCGAAGGTCTACGACCCCAAACAGGTCGAAAGCAAGATTTATGACATGTGGATGCGCGGCGGCTATTTTGCCGGCAAAGCCGATCCGGACAAAAAGCCGTTTTCCATCGTCATGCCGCCCCCGAACGTCACCGGCCAGCTGCACATGGGCCACGCGCTCGATGCGACGCTGCAGGACATCCTCACGCGCTATAAGCGCATGCAGGGCTATGCCGCCCTGTGGGTGCCCGGCACGGATCACGCCGGCATCGCCACGCAGATCAAGGTCGAGGAGATGCTGCGCAAGGAAGAGGGCCTGACCCGCTACGATCTCGGCCGCGAGGAATTCCTCAAGCGCGTCTGGGCGTGGAAAAAGCAGTACGGCAACCGCATCGTCGAGCAGCAGAAGTCGCTCGGCGTGTCCTGCGACTGGGACCGCAGCCGCTTCACCATGGACGAGGGCTGCTCGAAGGCCGTGCGCGAGACGTTCTGCGAGCTGTATGAAAAGGGCCTGATCTACAAAGGCAACCGCATCATCAACTGGTGTCCGCACTGCCGCACGGCCCTGTCCGACGCTGAGGTCGAATATAAGGATATGCCCGGCGCGTTCTGGTATATCCGCTACCCACTCAAGGACAGTGATGATTACCTCACCATCGCCACCACCCGGCCGGAGACCATGCTTGGCGACACCGGCATCGCGGTAAACCCGGCGGACGAGCGTTACCAGCACCTCGTCGGCAAGACGGCGATCCTGCCGCTCGTGGGCCGTGAGCTGCCCATCGTGGCCGACGATTACGTCGAGCTCGATTTCGGCACCGGCTGCGTCAAGATGACGCCCTGCCACGACCCGAACGACTACGAGGTCGGCCTGCGCCATAATCTCGAGCAGATCCTCATCTTCGACGAGGACGCCCGCGTCATCAACGGCGGCAAGTACAACGGCCTCGACCGCTACGAGGCGCGCAAGGCCATTCTGGCCGATCTCGAGGAGCAGGGCTACCTCATCAAGACCGAGCCTTATAATCATAATGTCGGCACGTGCTACCGCTGCGGCACGACGGTCGAGCCGATGACGAGCCCGCAGTGGTTCGTCAAGATGAAGCCGCTGGCCGAGCCCGCCATCGAGGCCGTGCGCGACGGGCGCATCAAGTTCGTGCCCGAGCGCTTCAGCAAGACCTATTATAACTGGATGGAGAATGTGCACGACTGGTGCATCTCCCGCCAGCTCTGGTGGGGCCACCAGATCCCGGCGTGGTACTGCGACGACTGCGGCCATGTCACCGTCTCGCGCACCGACGCCTGCGAGTGCGAGGCCTGCCACAGCAAGAACATCCACCGCGACCCCGACGTGCTCGATACCTGGTTCAGCTCCGCACTCTGGCCGTTTTCCACGCTCGGCTGGCCGGATAAGGATTCCGAGGATCTGAAGTTCTGGTATCCGACGAGCGTCATGGTCACGGGCTACGACATCATCTTCTTCTGGGTCGCGCGCATGATCTTCTCCGGCCTGGAGCAGATGAAGGACATCCCGTTCCCGACGGTATTCATCCACGGTCTGGTGCGCGACGATAAGGGCCGCAAGATGTCCAAGTCACTCGGCAACGGCATCGACCCGCTCGAGATGGCCGACACCTACGGCGCCGACGCGCTGCGCTTCAACCTCATCACGGGCAACAGCCCCGGCAACGACATGCGCTTCTATGTCGAGAAGTGCGGCGCCATGCGCAACTTTGCCAACAAGCTCTGGAATGCTTCCCGCTTCGTGATGATGAACCTCACCATCGACAAAAACGAGCTGCCCGAGACGCTGGAGCTCGAGGACAAGTGGGTGCTCTCGAAGCTCAACACGCTCTCGAAGGAAGTGTGCGAGAACCTCGACAAGTACGAGATCGGCATCGCCGCGGCGAAGATCTACGACTTCATCTGGGACACGTACTGCGACTGGTATATCGAGCTCACGAAGCCCCGCCTCAACAGCGGCGACGAGGCCCGCGCCCGCAGCGCGCAGCAGGTGCTGCTGTATGTCCTGACGGACATTCTCAAGCTCCTGCACCCGTTCATGCCGTTCATCACCGAGGAGATCTGGCAGGCCCTGCCGCACGACGGCGAGGCGCTCATGATCGCCCGCTATCCGGAGTATACCGAGTCCCTTGCTTTCCCGGCCGAGGAGCGCGACTTTGAGATGGTCATGAACGCCATCCGCGCCGTGCGCAGCCGCCGCGCCGAGATGAACGTGCCGCCGAGCAGAAAGGCGCACCTGTTCATTACGACCGACCGGCAGGACGCTTTCCGCTCCGGCGAGATCTATATCATGAAGCTCGCCTACGCCGAGCAGATCACCATCAGCAGCGAGCAGCCGGCCGACGCCGAGAAGATGGTCTCCGCCGTCACGGAAGAGGCCAAGCTCTTCATGCCGATGGCCGAGCTGATCGACCTCGACAAAGAGCGCGCCCGTCTGGAAAAAGAGCTCGAAAAGGCCCGCAAGAACTACGAGGGCCAGATGCGCAAGCTCTCGAACGAGAACTTTATCTCCCGCGCGCCGGAGGCCGTCGTGCAGACGGAGCGCGAGCGCGCCGAGAAGGCCAGGGCGCTCGTGGAAAATCTCGAGGCCAGCCTAAAAAACCTCGGCTGAGCGCCGCCGTCCGACAAAATCGGCCCACGTCTCTGGGCTACAATAGCACCGTGTACGAAGGTTCGTACACGGTGCTTTTTCTTTTGATTTAGGAGGTATGCGCAGATGCGGATCATAACGCATGATGACGGCCGGTGCCTGACGCTGCGCCTGCTCGGCGAGCTGGATCACGCGGCGGCGCAGAAAGTCATGCCCGGAATTGAGGACGCCGTGGAGGAGTACCTGCCGCGCCGCTGCGTGCTCGACCTGTCCGGCCTGAGCTTTATGGACAGCTCCGGAATCGCGGTCATTCTCAAGACTGACCGCCTCCTGCGGCAGACAGGGGGCGCACTGGCGCTGTGCGGCGTGCCGCGGCAGGTGCGCCGGGTGCTGGACGTGGCCGGCCTGACCAATATCGTCCCGGTGCTCGAGGACCGGGCAAAGGAGTGTGAACAGTGTTGACGCAGAAAAATTACATGAAGCTGGAGTTTCCGGCGCGCAGCGTGAACGAGGGCTTTGCGCGCGCGGCGGTGGCGGCCTTCGCCGCGCAGCTCGACCCGACGCTTGCCGAGATCGGGGACATCAAGACCGCCGTGTCCGAGGCCGTAACGAATGCGGTCGTGCACGCCTATCCGGACAAGCTCGGCACGGTGCAGGTGCGCGTGCGCATCCTGCCGGACGAGCGGCTGGAGATCGCCGTCAAGGATCACGGCATCGGCATCGCCGACGTGGCGCAGGCGCGCACGCCGCTGTATACCACCGGCGGGGAAGAACGTAGCGGCATGGGCTTTACGATCATGGAGAGCTTCATGGACACGCTGCGGGTCAAGTCTGTGCCCGGCCGCGGCACGACCGTGATGATGTGCCGCCGCATCCGCCGCCGCGCATGATCGCCGAGGAGACGCGCGACCTGCTCCGGCGCGCCCAGGCTGGGGACGCCGCAGCGGCAGAGCAGATGGTCACGGAAAACACCGGCCTGATCTGGAGCGTGGCGCGGCGGTTTTTCGGCCGCGGCGTCGAGCCGGACGACCTGTACCAGCTCGGCTGTGTTGGCTTTCTGAAGGCCATGCAGGGCTTTGACGAGCAGTACGGCACGTGCTTTTCTACATACGCCGTCCCAAAGATCTCGGGCGAGATCCGGCGCTTTCTGCGCGATGACGGCGCGGTCAAGGTCAGCCGCAGCATCAAGGAGCGCGCGCAGGGCATCCGCACGGCGCGCACGCGCCTGGAGCAGACGCTCGGCCGCGAGCCGACGCTCTCCGAGCTCGCGGCCGAGACCGGGCTCGAGCCCGAAGAGATCGCCGCCGCCGAGACGGCCACCGGCCCTACGGAGTCCCTGCAGAAGGAGAACGGGGAGACCGGCTTTACGCTCGAGCACACGCTTGGGGACTACGATCAGGAAGAGCGCATGGTCGAATACGCCGCCCTGCGTGAGGCGCTGCGCCAGCTCCCGGAGCGGGAGCGGCAGGTCATCGCCCTGCGGTTTTATCACGGCCTGACGCAGCAGCGCGCCGCCGGCATCCTGCATATCTCGCAGGTGCAGGTGTCGCGCCTGGAGCGACGCGCCGTGGAGCGCCTGCGCGAGTGGCTGGCCACCTAGGCAGCCGGAGATCTGTCCTCCGGCTGCTTTTTCATGTCCCGGGCTTGACGACACAAGATATATGATGTTATGATGATTCTAACCGGATATCTTGCGCCGATTTGGAGGGGCTGCCTGTGTACACGCCAAAAGAAGTTGCGGAGAATTATCTTTCTACCTGCCGGGCCAAGGCGGCGCTGCCGCTGGGGCGGATGTTTCTGCTCGCCTGTCTGGCGGGGGCGTTCGTCGCGCTGGCAGGCGTCGCGTCCACGGCGGCCGCGGCCACGGTGGGCGATCCGTCGCTGGCGAAGCTCATCTCCGGCTGTGTCTTTCCGGCCGGCCTCGCCATGGTCATCGTGGCCGGCAGCGAGCTGTTCACCGGCAACAATCTCATGATCATGGGCGTTTTGTCGCGCGTGATCTCTGCACGGCGGATGCTGCGCAACTGGGGCGTTGTCTATCTGGGCAATTTCGTGGGTGCGGCGCTCGTCGCGGCGCTCTGCGTGCTGGGGCATGTGTTCGCTGCGTTTGACGGCCGGCTGGCGGCGTCTGTGATCTCCATCGCGCAGGCGAAGGCGTCCCTGTCGTTCGGCGATGCGTTTGTGCGCGGGATCCTGTGCAATTTCCTTGTCTGCATCGCCGTCTGGATGGCCAGCGCGGCCAAGTCCGTCCCTGGCAAGATCCTGGCCGTGTTTTTCCCGATCATGACGTTCGTCGTCGCGGGCTTTGAGCACAGCGTGGCCGATATGTATTATCTCACTGCTGGGCTGCTGACCGCGGCGCAGACCGGCGCGGCGGCCGCGGGCCTGACGTGGGGCAGGGCGCTGCTGGGCAATCTCCTGCCGGTCACGCTCGGCAACCTTGTCGGCGGCGTGTTTCTGGTGGGCGTGAGCGGGTGGTATCTCTACCTGAAGCAGGGAAAAACCACAGTTATTTCTTAGACGGCATTGTTAATTTGTAGATAACTGGCATCTTGTCCAGAAACGGCGAGCAAAATTGTGTACGTTCCACAAAACAGAACAACATTTGTTGACGAATTCACCCGATTGTGCTACTATGATAACCGTTGAGATTTGGATATTTGAATAGATGCATTTCATTTTTTAATACCCATTTGCACATTTTTAATACCCCTCGAGGGGAGGAGCATCGTTTTGAAAAAAATATATGTCATGATCGGCAACTACGGCAGCGGCAAGAGTGAGCTTGCGCTGAATTTTGCTTTTAAAGCGGCTGAAACCGGAAAGACAGAACTCATTGACCTGGACCTGGTCAATACCTACTTCCGCCTGACGGAGCGCGGCAAGCTCGTGGAGCAGAAAGAGATTCGTCTCATCTCTCCGAACTATGCCTGCTCCGGCGTGGAGACGCTGTCCCTGCCGGCAGAGGTCGCTTCTGCATTTGCCATGAACTGGGACACCGTCGTGTTCGACGTCGGCGGTGACGCCGTCGGTTCCACGGCCCTCGGCCGCTATTATGAGGACTTTCAGGACTTCATGGCCATGGGCCCGGAGCAGCTGGAGGTCCTGAACGTGGTCAATATCCGCCGCCCGCTCGCCGGCACGGTGGAGAAGATCATCGACCTGCAGCAGCAGATGGAGATCCATTCCCACCTGAAGATCACGGGTATGATCAACAACACCAACCTTGCCACCATGACCACGCCGGCGGAGCTGCGCGACGGTTATGAGATGCTGCGCGAGGTCAGCGACCGGACAGGCGTCCCGGTCATGTACACGACCGGCAAGAAGGAGATGCTCGACATTTTCCTTGCCGAGGGTCACGACCCGAAGTATATCGGCAAACCCGTCGCCATAGACATCATCATGAAGCGCGACTGGGAGAGCTATATCCACAGTCTGTCGGAGAAGAAACAGGCGTAACCCGCTCATGCGGTTTACATAGGCAATTTCGCAAAACAGAACAGAAAAGAGGTAGCAAAAATGGTAAAGGTGACCATCAACGAGAATCTTTGCAAGGGTTGCGGTCTCTGTGTCAGAGCTTGCCCGAAGGGCGTTCTGGCGCTGGCGAAAGACAAACTCAACGCAAAGGGTTATCATCCGTCCGTCGTCGCGAATCCGGAGGCCTGCATCGGCTGCGCTTCCTGCGCGCGTACTTGCCCGGACGTGGTAATCAGCATTGTGAGAGATTAAGGAGGTACATCGAAAATGGCATTGACGCTTATGAAGGGTAGCGAAGCTATCGCTGAGGCTGCGATCCGTGCAGGCGCGCGTTACTTCTTCGGCTATCCGATCACTCCGCAGACGGAGATTCCTGAATACATGTCCGCACGTATGCCCGAAGTCGGCGGCTGCTTCCTGCAGGCCGAGAGCGAAGTTGCGGCTATCAACATGATTTACGGCGCAGCCGGTGCTGGTGCACGTGCGCTGACCTCTTCCTCCAGCCCCGGTGTCAGCCTGAAGCAGGAAGGCATTTCCTACTGCGCAGGCGCGCAGCTGCCGGCTGTCATCCTGAACGTCATGCGCGGCGGCCCCGGCCTCGGCAACATTCAGGCTTCCCAGGGCGACTACTTCCAGGCTGTCAAGGGCGGCGGCAACGGTGACTATCACCTGCTGACCTATGCTCCGGCATCCGTGCAGGAAGCGATCGACATCATGATGTACGCCTTCGACAAGGCTGAGAAGTACCGCATACCGGTCCTCTTCCTGGCTGACGGCATCATCGCTCAGATGATGGAGCCCGTGGAGATGCCCGAGATGGTCGACTACAAGATCGATCCCGAGAAGAAGCCCTGGGCCTGCACCGGCTGGAAACCGGGCGACGATCCGGCAAAGCGCGGCGTCATCAACTCCATCTACATCGATACCGAGACCCTGTCCGTCCACAACGACGAGCTGCAGGCCTGCTATCGTGAGATCACTGCCAACGAGCAGCAGTGGGAAGAGTACAACCTCGAGGGTGCTGAGTATGTCATCACCGCTTTCGGCACGGTTGCGCGTATTGCCAAGTCTGCGATCGTTGAGCTCAAGGAGCAGGGCATCAACGTTGGTCTGGTCCGCCCGATCACCGTTTGGCCGTTCCCGTACGACGCCGTCAAGAAGGCTGCGGAGCAGCCGGGCGTGAAGGCTGTGCTCGATGTCGAGCTGAACGAAGGCCAGATGCTCGAGGACGTCAAGCTCGCCATCAACGGCGCAAAGCCGGTCGACTTCTTTGGCCACCTCGGCAGCCAGATGCCGACCACCGAAGAGATCAAGGCGAAGATTATCAGCATGAAGGAGGGCAAGTAAATGTCTGTTGTTTTTGAAAAGACCAAGCTCCTCACGGACAAGCAGTTCCACTACTGCCCGGGCTGCAACCATGGCATTATCCACCGCCTGGTCGCTGAGGTCATTGATGAGATGAATCTGGACGGCAAAGTCATCGGCGTCGCGCCGGTCGGCTGCTCCGTTTTTGCTTATGATTACTTCAACTGCGATATGTACGAAGCCGCGCACGGCCGTGCACCCGCAGTCGCCACCGGCGCCAAGCGCGTCGTCGGCAAGGACACCCTCGTCTTCACCTATCAGGGCGACGGCGACCTGGCCTCCATCGGCACCGCTGAGATCGTTCACGCTGCGCACCGCGGCGAGAAGATCTCCACGATCTTTGTCAACAACGCGATCTACGGCATGACCGGCGGCCAGATGGCCCCGACCACGCTGGTTGGCCAGAAGACCACCACGAGCCCCTATGGCCGTGATGAGGACTGGTGCGGCGCACCTCTGAAGGTCTCCGAGATGCTCGCGGAAGTGCCGTGCTCCTACTACATCGAGCGCGTCGCTGTCAACAACACCCCGAACATCGTCAAGGCGAAGAAGGCCATTTCCAAGGCGTTCCATTATCAGATGGAAGGCAAGGGCTTCACGCTGGTCGAAGTCCTGTCCGCCTGCCCGACGAACTGGGGCCTGAGCCCGATCAAGGCGATGGAGTGGCTGGAAGAGAACATGATTCCGTACTACCCGCTCGGCGTTAAGAAGGACAAGGGGGCTGAATAATATGAAGAAAGAATATATTTTTGCTGGCTTTGGCGGTCAGGGCATGCTCCTGATCGGTAAGTTCCTGGCTATGGCCTGCATGCTCGACGGCAAGCACGTCTCCTGGCTGCCCTCTTACGGCCCTGAGATGCGCGGCGGCACGGCGAACTGCTCCGTCATCGTCTCCGACGATCCGGTCGCATCCCCGCTGGTCGACATGGCTGACTGTGTTGTGGCGATGAACCGCCCGTCTCTGGACAAGTTCGAGAGCCACGTCAAGCCGGGCGGCGTCCTCGTCATCAACAGCTCCATCATCGACCGCAAGGCCGAGCGTGATGACATCCAGGTCGTCTACTGCGACGCCAACGGCATTGCCGAGTCCGTCGGCAACCCGAAGGGCGCAAACGTTGCGATCCTCGGCGCTCTGATGGAGAAGGCTCCGGTCGTCTCCAACGAGATCCTTGGCGAAGCGATCCGCATCGAGCTTGGCGAGAAGAAGGCCAAGTTCCTCGAGGGCAACATGAAGGCGCTCGAGGCCGGCGAAGCCGCTGCGAGAGGCTAAACCGTACTGAACATAAAAAAGAACCGATTCATCCGAATCGGTTCTTTTTTTGCGCGTGTGCGCGCGAGATGCGCCTGCCTGTATTATTGCTTGTCTTTGGATTTGAAGCACATGGCCACGAGCAGACCGAAGAAAATGGCTGCGCAGATCCCGGCCGCACCGGCCTCAAAGCCGCCGGTGAACGCACCGAGCACGCCCTTTTCGGCCACGGCATCGCGCACGCCTTTTGCCAGCAGGTTGCCGAACCCGGTCAGCGGTACGGTCGCCCCCGCGCCGGCCCATTTGGCGAACGGCCCATAGACGCCGACCGCGCCGAGCACCACGCCTGCCACAACATACAGCGTCAGGATACGTGCCGGGGTCAGCTTCGTCTTGTCGATCAGGATCTGACCGATCATGCATAGGACGGCGCCGACCAGAAATGCTTTTACATAGCCAAGGATCATGTGTTCACCTGCGTTTCGATCGCCACGGCGTGGGAGATTCCGGGGATGCTTTCGCCCTGCATGGATGCGGTGGGCGACATGAGCGCGCCGGTCGCCGCAAACAACAGCCGCCGGATCTGGCCGCCTGCCAGCAGCTTCAGCAGATGCCCCGCGAGCACGGCTGCGCTGCATCCGCAGCCGGAGCCGCCGGCGTGTACGTCCTGCCCCTCCAGGTCATAGATCAGCAGGCCGCAGTCCGTGTAGAGCCCCTCGAGCTCGATGCCGTCGTTCTGAAACAGCCGCGTCACGACCGTGTGCCCGATCTTGCCGAGGTCGCCGGTTACGATCAGGTCGTAGTAGTCCGGCGTGCGGCCGGTGTCGGCAAAGTGCGCCTTGAGCGTCTCATAGGCGGCGGGCGCCATGGCGGCGCCCATATTGTTCGCGTCCGTGATGCCCGCGTCGGCGATCTTTCCGGTCGTCACCATCGTCACACGCGGCCCGCTGCCGGCCGCGCCGAGGATGAGCGCGCCGGAGCCGGTGACGGTCCACTGCGCAGTCGGTGTGCGCACGCCGCCGTATTCCAGCGGGAACCGGTACTGCCGCTCGGCAGAGCAGAAGTGCGAGCTCGTGAGCGCGGCGGCGTGCTCGGCGTAGCCGCCGTCGATGAGCATGGCGGCCAGACTGAGCGATTCCGCCATCGTCGAGCACGCGCCATACAGGCCCAGATAGGGCACGCCGATGTCGCGCATGGCATAGGCCGAGCCTACGCATTGGTTGAGCAGGTCACCGGAGAGCACATAGTCGAGCTGCTCCGGGAGCAGCCCGGCCTTCTGGCACACAAGGTCGAAGCACTGCCGCAGCATGGCGCTCTCGGCCTGCTCCCAGCTCTTTGTGCCGAAATAGGTGTCCTGACTGACGCTGTCAAAGCAATCGCGCAGCGGGCCCTCGCCCTCCTTTTTGCCTACGACGCTGGCGGAGGCAAGGATCACGGGCGGGGCGACAAACTGCACGGTCTGAGGTCCGATTCGTTTGGATTTCAAGCAATCACCTTCGACGCTAGCATTTCCGCTTTTGCGGGAAATATGCGCGGCGCGGCCGCCCATCCGGGTGGCCGCGCGCCGGTTTATGTACCTTTGTATTTTCGCCGCGTCGCCATGCCGCCGCGGATGTGCCGCTCCGCCTTGTTGCGGTCCAGCAGCTGCCGGACCTGCTGATAGAGCGCGGGGTTGATCTTCTCCAGCCGCTCCGTCAGATCCTTGTGGACGGTCGATTTTGAAACGCCGAATTGTTTGGCGGCGGCGCGGACGGTGGTATTGTTGGCGAGAAGATATTCCGCAAGATCGCATGCGCGCGCTTCCATGTCCGTGTGCACTTACACCACTCCCCATATTTGCGTAATTCAGTATATGAATTTTTGCGGGGAATATGAGGCGGGCGCGGTGCCCGGAAGTTTTACACGTGCTTTACAAAGAGCTTGCATTCTCCCGTGGGGTGTGGTAAGCTGTCGATTGGTTTCCGGAATGCGGCGAAAGGGGGAGCGCCCTGGCGCCGCGCTCAACAGAAAAATGATGACGAAACCAGATTGCGAGGGAGCCCGTGTTCCGGGTTGAGAGGATCCCAGGGAGGATCGACCGGCCAAATCCGTCCGCAGGGGCGGATTCTCAGCGTCTGCCGGTCGTCAGGTATGGTATATGCAGCGCTGCATATGCCAATTTTTTATGCCTGCGGTCGGCGGAAAGAAAAAATCTGGAGGGTATGTACATGAAAAAAGTAGTGGCAATGATGCTGTCTCTGGTCCTGGCGCTCGGCCTGATGGCCGGCTGCGGCCAGAAGGACGCCGGAACGGCCGGCGGCACGAAGACGATCGAGAGTCTGAAGATCGCGTTCTCCCCGTATGCGGACGCCGATCAGATCACGACGGCGACCGAACCGCTCGAGGCGCTGCTCAAGGCGAAGCTGCTGGAAAAGGGCTATGACGTTCAGAACATCGACATGACCGTCGGCACGAGCTACACCGCCGTGGGCGAGGCGCTCAGCGCCGGCAGCGCGGACATCGGCTTCATCTCCGGCGGCAACTATGTCCTGTTTTCCGATGACTGCGACGTGCTGCTGACGGCGCTGCGCTACGGCATCAACAAGGACTCCGACAACCCCGCCGACTGGAACGACGGCACCATCGAGGAAAACACACAGGACATGACGACCTACTACCGCTCGATCATTCTGGCCGGCCCGAGCGCGAAGGGGCAGGAGCTGCTCAAGAAGGTCAACGCCGGCGAGGAGCTGACGTGGGACGATCTCAACAGCGCGACCTGGTCCGTGCTCGCCCCGACGTCCGCGTCCGGCTACATCTACCCGAGCCTCTGGCTGCAGGAGCACTATGGCAAGACCATTGCCGATCTGGATCACGTGGTGCAGTCCGACTCGCACAGCACGTCGCTCGCGCGTCTGGCCACCGGTCAGGCTGACGTGATGGTCTCCTATGGCCATATCCGCATCAAGAACGCGCCCATCTGGCAGGAGAAGCTCGGCGGCACGGCCCCCATGGTCGAGCAGACGGGCATCATCGGCGTGACCGAGGGCATCTACAATGACATGATCGCCTACAGCAAGAACTCCGACCTCATGGCCGACGAGGATTTCCGCAAGGCGCTCGGCGAGGCGTTCATTGAGATCGCCCAGACCGACGAGGGCAAGGAGATCATCAGCGTCTTCAGCCAGGTCGGCTATACCTGGGGCAAGGATTCGGACTATGACGGCGAGCGTGACGCGCAGGCTATGCTCAAGTCCGCCGGAAAGTAAACCCATGCTGCTGGAAGCTGCACACATCAGCAAGCGCTTCGGCAGCCGGCCGCAAGTGCTGACGGACGTCTCCTTCGGCGTCGAGCCGGGGGAGTTCGTGTCCGTCATCGGCCCGTCCGGCGCCGGGAAGACGACGCTGTTTCGCATCCTCAACGGCACGCTGCCGTGCGACGGCGGGGAAGTGTGCATCGACGGGCAGCCGTTTTCCCGCGCGCGCGGCCGCGCCAAGCGCGCCGTGCAAAAGCGCATCGGCACGATCTATCAGGACTTTGCCCTCGTAGAGCCGGTCTCCTGCCGGCAGAACGTGCTCAATGCCTGCCTGCCGGACATGGCGCTGCCGGCGGCGCTGCTGGGCCTGTTTTCGCGCGCACAGATCGCGGAGGCCGAGCGGCTGCTCGCGCGCGTTGGTCTGGCGGACAAGTGCGACGAGCCGGTCTGCGATCTCTCCGGCGGGCAGAAGCAGCGCGTCGCCATCGCGCGCGCGCTCATGCGCAGGCCCGCGCTGCTGCTGGCGGACGAGCCGGTCGCCTCGCTCGATCCGGTCACTGGCCGGCAGATCCTTGCGCTGCTGCAGGATATTCAGCGCACGGAGGGCGTCGCCATCCTCATGAACAGTCATAATCTCGACCAGAGCCGGGCGGTCTCCACCCGGCTCCTTGGCCTGCACGCCGGGCGGATCGTGCTCGACAGCGTGCCTGCCGCCGTGACGGATGCCGACCTCGCGCGCATCTACGGCGGCGCGGAAAGCGAGGCCGCGCCATGACGCGCGCGCGCGGCAGGCGCTGGGCGCGGGCACTGGGTGTGCTCGCGCTGTTTGTGCTGGCGTTCTGGCTCACGGGGTGCGATCCCGCGGTGTTCTGGGCGCGGCGGGCGCACCTGCGCGACATTGTCTCACAGCTCTTCCCGCCGGACTGGAGCTACCTGTCCGCGATCGTCGCGCCGCTGCTGGCCACGCTGCGCATGTCCGTCACCGGCACGGCGCTGGGCGTGCTGCTGGCGCTCATCCTCGCGCCGCTGTGCGCGGCCAACCTGCCGTGCCCGGCGCCGGTGCGCCGCATCCTGCGGTTTCTGGTGCAGGTGCTGCGCTCGTTCCCGGCGTTGATCCTTGCGCTGCTGGCGACATTCCTGTTCGGCCTCGGCACATTTTCCGGCACGGTCGCCATCACGCTTTTTACGCTGGCCGTCATGACGCGCATGACCTATGAGGACATCGAAACGCTGACGCTCGCGCCCTATCGCGCCCTGTGCGCCATGGGTGCGTCCCCGGCGCGGGCCTATGCGCGCGCCGTCGTGCCGGAGATCGCCTCGGGTTACCTGACCAACGCGCTCTACCTGCTCGAGACGAATGTGCGCCACAGCGCCATCCTCGGCTATGTCGGTGCGGGCGGCATTGGCCTGCTGCTCAATGAGAAGATCTCGTGGCGGGAGTATGGCCGCGTCGGTGCGATCCTTGTGTGCCTGTTCGTGACTGTCTGCTGCATCGAGTGGCTCAGCCACGTGCTCGGGCGCATCATCCGCGGCGAGCGCAGCATCCCGCGCGGGGCAAAGCGCGCGATCTGGGCGGCAGTGCTCGTGTGCGTCGTCGTCTGCACGGCGGGCATCGAAGCGCCGGATCTGGCGCACACAAGTAAAAGCGTGCTCGCGGCGATGGGCACGGGGCTGCTGCATCCGGACTGGAGCTTTTTCTTCGGCACCGGCAAGGACGGCCTCGGCTGGCTGCTGCTCGAGACGGTCGGTATCGCGCTGGCCGGTACGGGCCTCGGCGCGCTGCTCGCTTTGCCGCTGGCGTTTTTGAGCACACCGAAGCTGCTGCCGCGCCCGGTCGCGCTGCTGTTTCGGGTGCTGATCGTGGCGATCCGCTCCGTGCCGTTTCTGATCTACGGGCTGATTTTCATCCGTGTCTCCGGCCCGGGCGCGTTCACCGGTGTGCTGACGCTTGCGGTGTGCAGCATCGGCCTGCTCAGCAAGCGCTTCACCGAGGCGATCGAGTCGCTCGATTTTCGCGCTTACGACGCGCTGCGCGCCATGGGCGTCTCTCTGCTGCCGCGCATCCGCTATGCGGTGCTGCCGCAGCTCGGCCCGGCGTTTTCCTCGGCTGTGCTCTATCGGTTCGATGTCAACATCCGCGAGGCGTCCGTGCTCGGCCTTGTCGGTGCCGGCGGCATCGGCGCGCCGCTCATTTTCGCCATGAATCAGTACGCATGGAACGATGTCAGCGCTATCTTCCTCGGATTTGTTCTGCTCGTCTGGCTTATCGACGTGGGCTCGGCCCGCCTGCGTACCCGGCGCACCGCGGCTGCCGCTCCCGGGAAATGAAGTTCGCGGCGGCCAACTGGTGGTTTGCACTGCGCCCGGCATTTTTTCAAATATTTTCAGTTTTTGTGATGAGAGTCCTGATTATGGGACTCTCTTCCTGCTATGATGGAGAAAACAGGCGGATAGGCGGCTCTGCAGCGCGAAAGGCAGCGGCTGCCGCTGGCGACGCCTGAGCAGCCGGTCAAATGGAAACGCTGTAAAAAATGTACATCATGATGGCTTTTGACTGGCTTATACCGCTGAATTGTGGTAATATTATGCTGATCCTTGCGGGAAACGGAGAATCACTATGTCAAAGTCACCGAATCAGAAACTGAAGTTACTGTACCTGATGGAGATCCTGCTGCAGCAGACGGACGAGCGCCACCCGATGACCGTGCCGGAGATGATCTCGGAGCTTGCCAAGCACGGCGTTGCGGCGGAGCGCAAGAGCATCTATAACGATCTGGAGTCTCTGCGCATCTTCGGGCTGGACATCGTGCAGACGAAATCGCGCACGACCGGGTATTATATCGGCGCGCGCTCGTTTGAAGTGCCGGAGCTCAAGCTGCTGGTCGACAGCGTGCAGTCGTCGAAATTCATCACGCACAAAAAGACGCTGGCCCTTATCAAAAAAATCGAAGGTCTTGCCAGCATCTATGATGCGCAGCTCCTGCAGCGGCAGGTCTATGTCCACGGCCGCGTCAAGAGCATGAACGAGAGCGTTTATTATAATGTCGACGAGATCTCCGACGCCATTTCCCGGGATCGGCAGATCCGTTTTCACTACTTTGAATACACCATCTCCAAGCAGCGCCGGTATCGGAAAGAGGGCGCGTTTTACGTCGTCAGCCCGCTGGCGCTGATGTGGGACAATGAAAATTACTATTTGCTGGCGTGGGATGCCAAGGCCGCTCTGCGCAAGCATTACCGCGTGGACAAGATGACGGATATCTCCGCGCTGGAGGTGCCGCGCGAGGGCGCGGCGGATGCGGCGCAGCTCGACCTGTCGGCGTATTCTCAAAAAGTGTTCAGCATGTTCAGTGGGGAAGAGCAGACGGTGCGGCTGCGCTTTGCCAACCATCTGGTCGGTGCGGTGCTCGACCGCTTCGGCAAGGACGTGATCGTGGTCGCCGATGGGCCGGAGCATTTCAAGGTCACGCTGAATGTGGTCACGAGCCCCAAGTTTTACGCCTGGCTGTTTGGCTTCGGCACCGAGGTGGAGATCCTCTCGCCGCCGTCGGCCCGGCAGGAGATGCAGCGGATGCTCACCGCCGCCGCGCAGCTGTATGCGGCGGATGCGCAGTCGTGACTTGACAAATCTCACATATGCGTGTATAAATCATCATGTACATTGGGGGGCTGGGTCATTCCCGGCTGAGACGAGTGAATCGAAGCTCGATACCCACAGACCTGATCCGGATAATGCCGGCGTAGGAAACGAAATCTATCATACTTTATCATCGTTTTCTATGGACTGCATTGTTTCGGCAATGCAGTTTTTTCTTTGAGGAGGAACACCACATGACCCAAAGCAAATCCCATCTGCGCCTGCGTGCGCTGTGCGAGGGCGCGATCTTCATCGCCTTGGCCCAGGTCCTGAGCTATCTCAAGCTTTTCGAGCTCCCGCAGGGCGGGTCTATCACGATCGAGATGCTGCCGATCTTTCTGTTCTGCGCCCGCTGGGGCTTCGGCCCCGGTATGCTTGCGAGCTTTGCTTACAGCATTCTGCAGGCGGTGCTCAGCAGCACGTATGCCTGGACGTGGCAGTCGCTCATCGGCGACTATCTGCTCGCGTTCACGGTGCTCGGCTTTGCCGGCGCGTGCTCGAAGCTCAAGGGCGGCTTTTTCATCGGCACGGTCGTCGGCAGCGTGGCGCGCTTTCTCGTGCACTATGTCGTCGGCGCGACGGTCTGGGCCGAGTACATGCCCGAGACCTTCTTCGGCCTGACGATGACGACGCCGTGGTTCTATTCGGCGCTGTATAACGGCAGCTTCATGCTCATCGACATGGTGCTCGTGCTCGTGATCGGCGCACTGCTATGGAAGCCGCTGAAAAAGTACATCACCGGCGAGGATCTGCGCGGTGCCGCCGCGGCGAAAAAATGAAGGTTGACAGAGAGAATTTTCATAGTGTATAATGTATACCCGGCGTCAGTCGTCTGGCGCCGGATACTTTTTGCCAACTACGGCGGCGCGAGCCGCTGTTGAGTATGATCGAAAGGAGAAAAACACCATGTTCCGTACCTATCAGCCCAAGAAGCTTCAGCGCAAGAAAGAGCACGGCTTCCGCAAGAGAATGGCGACCGCCAACGGCCGCAAGGTGCTGTCCCGCCGCAGAGCGAAGGGCAGAAAGCATCTCAGCTACTGAGTTGCTGCGCGTGAGCAGGCAGACTTCTTCATAATGTTTTTCAGGGCGGGATCTTTCCGCCCTAAAGGCATTTCCGAAGCGTCTGCACAGCAGAGAGGATCGGGGGAGACCTTTGGAATTTACCAGCACGATCAAACAAAACTATGAATTCCGGCGTCTGTACTCGAAGGGCAAAAGCTGCGCCAATGCGTATCTGGTGGTCTACTGCCGGAAAAACCGCGCCGGCCGCAGCCGCATCGGCTACACCGTGTCCAACAAAGTCGGCCATGCCGTCGTGCGCAATCGCATTCGCCGCCGCCTGCGGGAGATCTATCGCCTGCATGAGCGGCAGATCGCGCGCGGGTATGATCTGGTCGTCGTGTCGCGCGTGCGTGCGCGCACAGCGGACTATCACCAGCTGGAGGCAGCGTTCTTATCGGCGTGCGCCCAGCTCGGCCTGCTGACGGAAGGGGATGACGGCGTATGAAGTGGCTGCTCATTGCACTGGTGAAGTTTTACCGCAAGTATATCTCACCGCTCAAACCGCCCTGCTGCCGGTTCATTCCGACCTGCTCGGAATATGCGCTCGAGGCTCTGCAGAAATACGGAGCGCTCAAGGGCTCGTGGCTGGCCATCAAGCGCATATGTCGGTGCCATCCGTTCCATACGGGTGAGCATGAATTTTATGACCCGGTGCCATGACCGGGAAATCCTAAGAATTTAAGAATTGGAGTCGTCTTATGTCCTGGATTACTGCACCCTTTGCCTGGCTGCTCAAAGCACTCTATGAGCTGACCGGCAGCTACGGTTGGGCGGTCATCCTCTTCGGCGTCGTCGTGAACCTGATTTTGCTTCCGTTCATGGCCAAGAGCAAGAAGAGCATGATGCGCACCAGCCGCCTTCAGCCGCGGATCGCAGAGCTTCAGCGCCGGCACGAGGGAAACCAGCAAAAGCTCAATGAAGAGATGGCCAAGCTCTATCGGGAAGAGAAGATCAACCCGATGTCCGGCTGCCTCTGGAGCCTGATCCCGTTCCCGATCCTGATCGCGCTCTACAGCGTTATCCGTCAGCCGCTGACGAAGATGATGAGCCTGAGCGCGGACGCTGTCACGCAGCTGACCGACTGGGTCACGACCAACGCGGGCTATGTCGCGCAGACGAAGTCCGCCTATCAGGAGATCCAGATCGCCGACCTGATCCATCAGAACTGGGACGCCGTGACCGGCGCGCTCGGTGATTTCTCTGGCAAACTGCTGGATATCGACTATTCGTTCATCGGCCTGAACATGGGCCAGCAGCCGTCGTTCAAGATCTGGACCTTCGACTGGAGCAACAAAGCCGTCTGGCTTCCGGCTCTGGGCCTGTTCCTGATCCCGATCGTCTCGGCAGTGCTGTCGTGGCTGTCCATGAAGATCAGCACGTCGATGACGCCGCAGCCCGCCGCCAATCAGCAGCAGGCCGCTACGACCAACAAGACCATGATGATCATGATGCCGCTCGTGTCGCTGTGGATCTGCTATACGATGCCGGCCGCACTGGGCATTTACTGGATCGTCAACAGCATCCTTGGCATCCTGCGTGATGTCAGCCTGACGAAGGTTTTCAACAAGCAGCTCGATAAGCTCGATGCCGAGCGGATCGCGCGCGAAAAAGAGCGCGACGCAGAGCTTGAGCGCAAGCGTCTCGAGACCGAGCGCCTGAAGGCTGCCGGCGAGACCGTCGTCAACCCCAACACCAGCAAGAAGAAGATCCAGGCCAGCCAGAAGCAAAAGGATGACGAGCGCAAGGCCGCAGCGATGCGCGAGGAGCGTGCTGCCCGCCGCGAGCGTCTCGGCGTCGAGCAGGCGGCTGCGCCGGAGTCCCAGGTCGGCAACCGCCGCTATGCGCGCGGCCGTGCCTATGCGCGGGACCATTATGCAGAGGGGCAGGCCGCCGCTTCCGAAGCGGAGCAGACGCCGGCCGCCGAAGCCCCCGAAGGAAAACAGGAGAGTACTGAATGATGTTGAAAACACTGGAAAAGTCCGGCAAGACGGAAGAGGCGGCGATCGCCGCCGCGCTCGAGGAGCTTGGCCTTGACCGGGATGATGTTTCCGTTGAGATCGTGGAGCGCGCCAAGTCTGGTTTCCTCGGCATCGGCGCCAGCCCCGCGGTCGTCCGCGTGCAGTATGAGGCGCCGGATGAGGAGCCCGAGACCGTTGCGGAAGCTCCGGCTGCGGCTCCGACCGCACAGGAGCAGCCTGCGGCCGCACCTGCCGCTCCCGCAGCGGCAGCGGACGAGCCGGAGAGCTATGCGCGCATCCGCGCATTTGTCAGCGGCCTGCTCGAGCACATGGGCATCCAGGCGGAGATCGAGATCACCGCGCGTGAAAACGGCGGCGTGAACGTGAACCTGTCCGGCAGCAACATGGGCGCAGTCATTGGCCGCCGCGGCGAGACGCTCGACGCGATCCAGCACCTGACCAATTATGCCGTCAACCGCGGCAGCGATAAGCACATGCATATCAGTGTCGACGCCGAGAGCTACCGCGCCAAGCGCGAGGAGTCGCTTGTGCGTCTGGCGGAGAAAATGGCCGCCAAGGCGATCAAGTACAAGCGCAGCATGGCGCTTGAGCCGATGAATTCCTACGAGCGCCATGTCATCCACACGGCGCTGCAGGATTACGAAGGCGTGACGACGAGTTCGACTGGTACCGAGCCGAACCGCCGCGTTGTGGTCTCCTATGAGAAGCCGCAGCGCCCCAGCAACAAACCGGTCAGCCGTGAGTGGAGCTGACGAGAGATTTAGGAGGAAACGGTATTATGTTTGAACAAGTGAGACAGCTGCTCGCCCATCAGTTTGAGGTGGACGAAAACACCATCACCATGGACACGAACATCGCGGACGATCTCGGCGCGGATTCGCTCGACGTCGTGGAGCTGGTCATGTCGATCGAGGATGCGTTCGGCATCACGATCGAGGACGAGAAAGCGGCCGAGCTGACCACCGTCCGTCAGGTCGTGGATTACCTCGAGAAGAACGCTTGAGATCTTACGTAAGAGAAGCAGGCAGCCGGTGCTGCCTGCTTTTTTTATTTCTGGAAATGCAATAGTGATTGACGAATCCGGCCGCAGCGGGTAAAATAAACAATGTATGCCGGAAAGGAGCGCGCGTATGCTGCAATTTCAACCGCAGGAGCACCTGCTGCATTCGTATATTGTCGCGTCCCAGTCGGAGCAGGCGCGCGACCGGCTCTCACTCGATCTGGCGGCGGCCATGCTCTGCCGCAGTGACGGCGTGCGTCCGTGCCGGACGTGCCGGGACTGCCGCAAGGTCTATGACGGTGTGCACCCGGACGTGATCTATGTCGCGCCGGATCCGGATGCCAAAGTGCCGACGATCAAGGTCGACCAGATCCGCAGCATCGCGGCCACGGCGTACATTCTGCCGAGCGAGGCGGAAAAGAAGGTCTATGTTCTGCGTCAGGCGGATACGATGAATCTCAGCGCGCAGAATGCGTTTTTGAAGCTGCTGGAGGAGCCGCCGCAGAGCGCGGCGTTCATCCTTGCGGCCGCGAGCCCGGAGCTGCTGCTGCCGACGGTGCGCTCGCGCTGCGCACTGCTGCGCGACCCGACGGAGCAGCTGCAGGAATCGGACGAGATCCGCACCCTGGCGGAGGACTATCTGCGCGCGGTTGCGTCGCAGGATCGGCTGACGCTCCTGCGATGGTGTCTTGCCCAGGAGGGCATGGATGCGCAGACGCTTGCAGCGTTTCTCCCCGCCGTGCAGCACCGGCTGGTGCAGCTGCTGGCGGAGCCGGACGAGACGGTGCTGCCGCAGGCACTGTGCGTGCAGCAGCTGCGGCTCATGGAGACCTGCGAGAATTATCGCCGCGCCAATGTCGGCACGAAGCATATCTTTGGCCTGCTGTCCGTTTCGGGCGTACAGGCGAAAGTTCAGAAGTGAGGATATCAAATTGACAGAAGTAATCAGTGTGAAATTCAAAAACCGCGGCAAGGTCTATTTCTTTGACCCGCACGGCATTGCCGTGCGCACGGGCGAGAAAGTGGTCGTTGAGACGTCGCGCGGGCTGGAGCTGGCCGAGTGCGTGCAGGGCAACCATGCAGTGCCGGACGAGACGGTCGTGCAGCCGCTGCGCTCACTGGCGCGCATCGCCACGAAGGACGACCTGCGCATCGAGGAGATCAACCGCCGCCGCGAAAAAGAGGCGTTTGCCATCTGCAAGCAGAAGATCGCCGAGCACGGCCTGGACATGAAGCTCGTCGATGTGGAGTGCAGCTTCGAGGGCAATAAGACCATGTTTTTCTTCACGTCCGACGGGCGTGTGGATTTCCGCGAGCTGGTCAAGGATCTGGCCTCCGTGTTCCGCAACCGCATCGAGCTGCGCCAGATCGGCGTGCGCGACGAGGCGAAGATGCTCGGCGGCATCGGCATCTGCGGCCGCCCATACTGCTGCAGTCAGTTTCTGGACGACTTTCAGCCCGTGTCCACGAAGATGGCGAAGGTGCAGTCCATGTCGCTCAACCCGTCGAAGATCTCCGGCGCGTGCGGCCGTCTGATGTGCTGCCTGCGCTATGAGCAGGCGGCGTATGAGGAGCTGGTCAAGGCCGTGCCGAAGGTCGGCGCCTTTGTCGAGACGCCCGCGGGCTACGGGACCGTGTCGTCCGTGAACATCCTGCGCAGCAGCCTGAAGGTCAAGCTCGACGGTCAGGGTGAGGACGTTTTCAAAAACTATCAGGCTGACGAGATCGCCGTGATCCCCGGCGGCCGCCCGAAGCCGGGCGAGCCGCTGCCGTCCCTGCTCAAGGACCGGCCGAAGCCGGTGCGCGAAGAGGAGCCGAAAGAGGATCCCTGGGCGCTGCCGCAGCTTTTTGCCGACGAGGTCTACGGCGACAAGAAGCCGGAGCGTGCACGCACGCCAGAATCCGGCGAGAAGAAAAAACGCCCGCGCCGCCGCTCACGCGGCCACGGCGGCAAGAAGCCCGCGGACGCTCAGGCTGCGCCGAAGGCGGCGCAGGAGGGGGCAAAGTCCAAGGGTCAGCCGCGGCAGAAGTCTCAGCCCAACCGCAAATCCGGCGCGCGCAAGCCGGGGGACAAGCCAGCGGGCGAGAACGCCGAGCGCAGCCGCGCCAAGGCGCAGCCGCCCAAGCCGGCCGAGGGCGCGGCGCCGAACGGCGAAAAACGCGCCGACGGCCATCGCCGCCGCCATCGCGGCGGGCGCGGCCGCAACAAGTCCACGACGCCCGGCAATGCAGCGCCCAGCACGCCGGCGGCGGAATAAAAGCCAAAACAGGTGCATACCGATCCGGTATGCACCTGTTTTTTTGCGCTGTCTGGTTCAGATCAGCAGTCCGCCGTCCACGCCGAACACCTGTCCGGTCACGAAGCGGGCGCGCTCGCTTGTCAGCAGCGCGATCGCATCGCCCACATCTTCTGCCGTGCCCATGCGGCACAGGGCGGTGCTGTCGGCCAGCTCCGCCTTGTCCTCGGGGCTGAGGTTTGCGATCATGTCCGTGTCGATGCAGCCGGGGGCGACGCAGTTGACGCGGATGCCGGACGGGCCGAGCTCCTTTGCCAGCGCCTTCGTGAACGCGACGACCGCGCCCTTCGTGGCCGAGTAGGCCACCTCGCACGAGGCGCCGTTCGTGCCGAGGATGGAGGCGAGGTTGATGATGTGTCCGGCCTTTTCATGCACCATCGGCGGGATCGCGCAGCGGCAGCAGTTATACATACCCGTGACATTCACGTCAAACAGCCGCTGCCAGACGGCCGGGTCGAGATCCGTCAGCAGCCCGTAGACCGCGACGCCGGCGTTGTTCACCAGCAGGTCCACAGGTTCAATTTTCTCGAACATGGCTTCGACAGCCTGTCCGTCGCTCACATCGGCGCAGATGGCCATGCCGCCGGTCTGCGCGGCGACCGCCTCGGCGGCCGCGCGGGATTGAATATAGTTCACGTGTACCGTCCAGCCGTCGCGGGCCAGCGCCAGCGCGGCTGCCTTGCCGATGCCGCGGGACGCTCCGGTCACGAGTGCGATTTTTTTCATGTCAAGATCCTCCCAGAAACGAACATTTGTCAAAACGCTGCGTCTATGTTATTATATACTTGTTTCTTTGAAATTGCTATCCATCCTGTCGATCCCGGAGGAAAAAATATGAGCAGACAGACAACCACACGCCGCCGTCACGGCGTCCGGCGCATGAGCGAGCGCAAACGGCTGACGATCACGGCGATCTCAGCGGTGCTCGCCTTGGTCACGGTCGTGATCTGTGCGCTGTCCGGCGTGTTCAATTTTCATAAAGGCAATGAGCGCATCCTGCCGAACCTCGTCGGCCAGACGGAGGAATCAGCCAAGGCGCAGCTTGCGGAGCTGGACGCCGAGCCGAGCATTACCTATGAAAACAGCGACGAGACCAAGGGCATCGTCATCCGGCAGGACGTCAATGAGGGCACGCAGCTCAAGCACCGGCAGACGGTCGCGTTCGTTGTCTCGCTCGGCCCGAAGGAGCAGCCCACGGCGCCGGAGGACACCCCGGTCGCCATTCCGAGCTTCGTCGGCCTGACGCTCGAGCAGGCGCAGGCGACGGCCAAGAGCCTCGGCGTCACCGTCGAGGAGAGCGGCACGGTCTATGATGACAACGTGCGCAAGGGCTCCGTTGCACGCCAGAACCCGGTCGGCGGCACGATGGTCAAGCCGGGCACGACGATCCAGGTCTCCATCTCGGCCGGCCAGGAGAAGAAGGAATACACCGTCACCGTCACGTGCGGCGCGGGCGGCAGCGTCAGCCCGAGCGGCAATCAGAAGGTGGCCGAGGGCGGCAGCGTGTCATTTACGATCACGCCGAAGGACGGCTACGAGGTCGCAACGCTGGTCATCGACGGCACCACAGTCTTGCCCCTGACGAGCTATTCCTTCATGAACGTGGACAGCAACCACACGCTCTACGTGACGTTCCGCGAAAAGTAAACACGGCACAGAATACGCCCCCGGCGACTGCCGGGGGCGTATATTTTATGCTTTATGCTTCCGGAATGGCGTGGATGCCGACGGTACGGATCGCGCCGTTTTCCGTCTCGATGCAGGCGTACGTGCAGAGCGCTCCAACGCCCGCCGTGCCGGGGTTGACGACGTACAGCCCCTGCATGGTCTCGCTCACGGCACGGTGCGTGTGCCCGAAGAGCACCATATCCGCGCCCGCGAAATAGGCGGCGTTGAGCAGGGCGTCGAGCGTATACTTCACGCTGTATCGGTGTCCGTGCGTGAGGAAGAACTTCACGCCATCGAGCGTGAGCTGCTGCACCTCAGGGTTGACCGGCTCGCGGTCGCAGTTGCCGCACACGCGGTACAGCGGCAGGTCCGGAAACTCTTTTTCCAGCCGCTGCGTGTCGCGCTCGCAGTCACCGAGATGGAACACGGTGTCCGGCTGCTGCTGCCGGATGGCGCGCACCATGCCGAGCGTACGGCCGTGAGAATCGGAAAAAACAAGGATCTTCGTGGCAAGTCACCTCTGCATTGCTCATAGAATACAATAAAAGCAGGATACCCGGCACGGCCGGGCCATCCGCATTATACGGGACACGGCCTGCAAAGTCAAGCCGCCCCGAATGGAGCGTGACCGATATGAAGGACTTGGATGCGCTGAAAAACCAGCTCGCGCGCGACGGACGCCTGCAGCGCCTGCAGGAGATCGCCGACTCGACCGACGGGCAGAAGCTGGCCGGTGCGCTCGATGCGCAGAAGATCGAGCAGGCGGCGCGCGCGGGGGACACTGAGACGCTGCGGCAGATCCTCACGCAGGTGCTCAGCACGGACACCGGGCAGCGTCTGGCCGGAAAAGTAAAGGACGCGATGCAGGATGGATGAGATCGGGGAGAAGCTCGACGCGCTGCTCAATGATCCGAAGCAGTTCGGAAAAATCGCGCAGTTGGCATCCTCGATCCTGGGCGACGGCGGCAAGCAAGCGCCGCCGTCCGCGCCGGATCCGGAGCTCGACGTCGATATGGGGCAGCTGCGCCGGATGATGTCGGCGCTGCGCGGCGGCGGGCACGACTCCGCCAACCGCCACCTGCTTGAGGCCATGAAGCCCTATCTGGCTGAGAAGCGTCGGCGCAAGATCGACCGCGCCATGAAGCTCGCGCGGCTTGCGTCGCTTGCCGAGCTCGCCGCCGAGGACTTGGAGGGGGACGACCATGTATAATCGCTATCAGGGCAACAGCGGCCGGGTCGAGCGCGTGCCGGATGCGCCGCAGCCGTCTATCCGTCCGCGCCCGCCCGCGCCGCCTGCCGGAAACAACAAGCCGCCGCCGGGCTTGCCCGGCGGCGGCTTGCAGCAGTTGCTGCAGAAATTTTCGCTCGCAGACCTCGAAAGCGAGGATCTGCTGCTGATCCTGGTGTTATACCTCATGTACCGCGAGAGCGGCGACAAGGAGCTGCTGTTCATCCTCGGCGGGATGCTGTTTCTTTAGTGCGTGGGCACAAACGGCTCGGGCGGCTGTGCGCCGAGAAAATGGCTCAGGATCGCCTGCGCGATGCGCGGGCAGGCCCGCCCGTCGCCATAGGGGTTGACGGCCTTGGCCATCCGGTCATAGGCGGCCGGATCGTCCAGCAGCTCGGCAGCCAGACGGTAGATCTCCTCCGTGTCCGTGCCGGCGAGCTTGACGGTGCCGGCAGTGACGGCCTCCGGCCGCTCCGTCTCGCGCCGGAGCACGAGCACGGGTTTTCCGAGTGCGGGTGCTTCCTCCTGAATGCCGCCGGAATCGGTCATGACCATGTAACTGCGCGCCATGAGCCGGTGCATGTCCACGGCGTCAAGCGGCGCGATGAGCCGGATGTTCGGCACGCCGCCGAGCAGCTCCTCCGCCGTGCTGCGCACGACCGGGCTCAGGTGCACGGGATAGACGATCTCGACATCCGGATAGTTGAGCGCCAGGCGGCGCACGGCGGTGAAGATGTTGCGCATGGGCTGGCCGTAGTTCTCGCGCCGATGGCAGGTCATGGCGATGACCCGGCGCGAAAAATCGACCTGCCGCAGTTCGTCCGAGACAAACTGCTCCCCGCGGACGGTGTAGGCCATGGCGTCGATCACGGTGTTGCCGGTGACGAAAATGTCGCCCTCCACGGCCTCGCGCTCGAGGTTGTGGGCGTTGTTTGCGGTCGGTGCGAAGTGCAGCGTGGCAATGCGGCCGACGAGCGAGCGGTTCATCTCCTCCGGGAAGGGAGACCAGCGGTCGTACGTGCGCAGACCGGCCTCGACATGGCCGACGGGGATCTTGGCGTAAAACGCGGCGAGCGCGCCGGCAAACGTCGTCGTGGTGTCGCCGTGGACAAGCACGATGTCCGGCTGCACCTCACCGAGCACTTCGCGCATCCGCTCAAGCACGCGCGTTGTGATCGCGGTCAGATCCTGCCCCTGCTGCATGATGTTGAGATCGTAGTCGGCACGAATGCCGAAACAGTCCATGACAGAGTCGAGCATTTCCCGGTGCTGCGCCGTAATGCACACGATGCTCTCGATCTCGGGATGCTTTTGCAGCTCCAGCACGAGCGGCGCCATTTTGATCGCTTCCGGCCGCGTGCCGAAAACGGACATGACTTTAATGCGTTTGCTCATCGTTGACCTCCTGTGCAGGTGCTTCGGCGGCAGCGGCGTTGTTTGCCTGTTCGGCTGCTTCGGCCGCTTCCTTCGCCTCCTGCAGCTCCACGTCAATGTGGTGCTTGTGCACGCTCTTGCGGATGAAGGCGCACACGACAAAGCCGATCAGCAGTGCGAGGATGAGCAGCGCGATGCGGATAGATCCCTTTGTCGTGAGCACGACGGCGGCGAGGCCGAGCGTGGCGCTGATGGCATAGAGGATCGCAACGGCCTGCTTCTGGTTCAGACCGAGATCCATGAGCTTGTGGTGAAAATGGCCGCGGTCAGCGTGAAACGGGCTCTGTCCGTGCAGGATGCGGCGGCAGAACGCGAAGAGCGTGTCCGATAGCGGCACGGCCAGCGCGAGCACCGGCACGACAAACGTGACGATCGCGTAGAACTTGAACAATCCGAGCACCGACACCGTGGCCAGCACGTAGCCGAGCAGCAGGGAACCGGTGTCGCCCATGAAAATGCGGGCGGGGTTGAGGTTGTAGGGCATGAAGCCGATGCACGCGCCGGCGAGTGCCGCGACGATGAGCGCCACGTTCGGCTCCGACACGAGCAGCGCCACGACCAGAATGGTCACGCAGCTGATGGTCGACACGCCGACGGCCAGACCGTCCAGCCCGTCGATCAGGTTGACGGAGTTCGTGATGCCGACGATCCACAGCACGGTCAGCGGAATGGCGAGCCATCCAAGGACGATGGCCTCCTGACTGCTGAACACGTTCGGGTTCGACACGACGTTGATGACCACGCCGTGCAGCACGGCGATGACGGCGGAGAGGATCTGGATCAGAAACTTCGTCCACGCACGCAGGGAGATGATGTCGTCGATCACGCCGGTGATGACGATGATGATCGACCCGAGCAGAATGCCGCGCACCTCCTGCGTGATGTCCACGAACAGGAGCATCGACACGATGAAGCCCAGAAAGATGGCCAGACCGCCCATGCGGGGGATGGGGTGATCGTGCACGCGCCGGGCCTCGCCCGGTACATCCATGGCGCCAACTTTTTGCGCCAGGATCTTGACGACCGGCGTCAGCGCAAAGCTGACCACGAACGCGATGAGGATCGCTAGCATGACTTTGATCCAGACAGCAGTGTTAAGAAACATGAGAACCGATCTCCAATAATGTAAGTATTATTTGGCGACGAAGCCGACCTTCTTATAGACTTTGCGCAGCGTTTTGTTGGCAATGTAGGACGCCTTTTCCGCGCCGGCCTTGTAGACGCTCTCGAGGTAGGCCTTGTCCTTGAGCAGACGCTCGCTCTCCTCGCGGATGGGGCGCAGCGTCTCGACGACTGCCTCGCCGACGGCGGGCTTGAACGCGCCGTAGCCCTTGCCGTCAAATTCCGCCTCGATCTCCTCGAAGGTCTTGCCGGTGCAGGCGGAGTAGATGCTCATGAGGTTGGACACGCCGGGCTTGTTCGCCAGGTCATAGCGCACGCAGCGCTCGGTGTCGGAGTCCGTGACGGCCTTTTTGAACTTGCGCATGATATCCTCCGGACGGTCGAGCAGGTACACGGTACCGTTGGGGTCTTTGTCAGATTTGGACATTTTGTTTTCCGGCGAGACGAGACTCATGACGCGCGCGCCGATCTTCGGAATGTACGGCTCGGGGATCTTGAACACGTCGCCGTAGATGTTGTTGAAGCGGGTGGCCACGTCGCGGCAGAGCTCGACGTGCTGCTTCTGGTCGCTGCCGACGGGAACGTAGTCCGGCTGATAGAGCAGAATGTCCGCCGCCATCAGGGCGGGGTAGGTGAACAGGCCGCCGTTGATATTCTCGGCGTTTTTGGCGCTCTTGTCCTTGAACTGCGTCATACGCGAGAGCTCGCCGAACATGGTGTAGCAGTTGAGCACCCAGCCGAGCTGGGTGTGCGCGGGCACATGGCTCTGGATGAAGAGCGTGTTCTTTTCCGGGTCGAGACCGCAGGCGATGTATTGCGCGAGCTGCTCGATGGTGCGGCGGCGCAGGTCGGCGGGGTTCTGCCGCACGGTGATCGAGTGCAGGTCGGCCATGAAATAATAGCAGTCAAAGATCTCGGCGCGCTCGCTCCAGTTTTTGATCGCGCCCAAATAAGACCCGAGCGTCAGATCACCGGAGGGCTGGATGCCGGAGAGCATCACTTTTTTTGCTGTTTTTTCTTCCATTTTGATTACTTCCTTAACTGTTGTGCTGAAAATTCGTATTTGTTCGAATATTGTACCACAACCTGTGGTGGAATACAACACAGAAAGTTCCTTGACAATCCATGCGATGTAAAATAAGATATAAATAATTATGGTTTATCTATCCGGAGGATACAGAGAATATGAAAGATCAAAAGTGGTTTGAAGACATGGAGCAGCGCATCCCGCACGGCGAGGTGCGCACCCGCTTTGCACCGAGCCCGACGGGCTATATGCACGTCGGCAATCTGCGCACGGCGCTGTATACGTACCTGATCGCGCGGCACGCCGGCGGTAAGTTCATCCTGCGCATTGAGGACACCGATCAGGGACGCTATGTCGAGGGCGCGGTCGATGTCATTTACAGCACCATGCGCGCCTGCGGCCTGACGCATGACGAAGGCCCGGATGTCGGCGGCCCGGTCGGCCCGTATGTCCAGACCGAGCGGCGGGGACTCTATAAAGAATATGCCGAGCTGCTCATCGCGCGCGGCCACGCCTACCGCTGTTTCTGCGATAAGGACGATGCCGCCGAAGAAAATGTTTCCGACGGCGCGGTCATCCACAAATATGACGGCCGCTGCTCGCGCCTGAGCGAGGAAGAGATCGCGGCCAATCTCGCGGCCGGCAAGCCCTATGTCATCCGTCAGAAGATCCCGCGCGAGGGCAAGACCACGTTCCATGATGAGATCTTCGGCGACATCACGGTCGATAACGACACGCTCGACGATCAGGTGCTCATCAAGCGCGACGGTCTGCCGACGTATAACTTTGCCAACGTCATCGACGACCATCTCATGGGCATCACGCACGTTGTGCGCGGGTCGGAGTACCTGTCGTCCACGCCGAAATATAACCTGCTCTATGAGGGCTTCGGCTGGGAGATCCCGAAGTATATCCACTGCTCGCCGGTCATGCGCGACCAGCACAACAAGATGTCCAAGCGCCACGGCGACCCGTCGTATGAGGATCTGATCGCGCAGGGCTACCTGTCGGAGGCCGTGGTCAACTATGTGGCACTGCTCGGCTGGGCGCCCGGCGGCGAGCGGGAGATCTATTCGCTGCCCGAGCTCGTGGAGGCGTTCGACATCAAGGGCATCTCCAAGTCTCCGGCCATCTTCGATATCGACAAGCTCAAGTACTTCAACAGCGCGTATATCCGCGCCATGACGCCGGAGCAGTTCGCCGCCGTGGCCGCGCCCTATATCCGCCAGACGGTGAAAAACCCCACCATCGACCCCGCGCAGATCGCGCCGCTGCTGCAGCAGCGCTGCGAGGTGCTTACGGACATTCCGGAGAAGGTGGATTTCTTCGACGCGCTGCCGGAGTATGACATCACGCTCTATACCAATAAGAAGTCCAAGACCGACCCCGCCGTCTCGCTCGAGATGCTCAAAACGGTGCGCCCGCTGCTCGCCGAGCTCCCGGCGTGGGATGATGAGACGCTGCTTGCGGCCATGAAGGATCTGGCCGAGCGGCTGGAAGTAAAAAACGCGAAGGTAATGTGGCCGGTGCGCATTGCGGTGTCCGGCCGCGCGGTGACGCCCGGCGGCGCGGTGGAGATCTGCCGCATCCTCGGCCGGGACGAGACCCTGCGCCGGATCGACGCCGGCATCGCCAAACTGGAAGGGTGAGCGGCATGAAAAAACGCACGGGCGTGGAGCGGGCGGTCATCGTCATGGCCGTCGTGGTCGTGCTGCTTGCGATCGCGCTGATCGTGGTCAACGCAGCCGGCATCCGCATCCACAAGTCTGCACCGGAGGCACTGGCCGCGACAAATCTGCCGCAGTTTCCGTTTTCCGACGAGCCGGAGCTGATCCTTGGCAGTGGACAGACCCCGTCGCGGGACGCCCAGCAGGCAGTTTCCGTCGGCGGCGAGGATAAGACTATGCAGCTCGTGACCGGCTCGTTTGCCCAGCGTGGCGGCCCGGATTTCTCGCTGTATCTGGATACTTCCGTGTTTCTGAGCACGGAAATGGACGGCAAGTGCTGCTTTGCCCGCGCGGATGATGCGAGCATGGACGCCTATCTGGAGATCGGTTATCACCCGGGCGCGGACGCACAGACGCTTGCGGGTACGATTCTCAATGACTACGGCACGATCGCAACGACGGAGTCGCTCGGTCAGGTCAAGCTTGGAGATCTGAATGCCTACGGCGTCAACGGCGCCACGGTGCAAAGGCAGCTCGAGGCATACCTGATCCCGACGGCGTGTGGCTGCATTTCGGTCGTGCTCTGCCGGGCGGGAACGGCGCCGGCGGGCTGGTATGAGAGCCTGCTTGCCTCGGCGCAGACGCTGCAGATCGCCGACTGAGAAAAATTGCACATCAAAACCACCCTTTCCGGCAACACTAGTCCGGAAGGGGTGTTTTGCTATGAAGAAAAAAACGCGCGTGCTCATCATTTCCTACACGGCGGCGCTCGTCGCGGCGCTTGCGGTCGGCCTGATCGCCTGCCGCACGGATGCCAACCGCCGCCAGACGGCCATGGATGCCAACTACCGCCACGCTTACGGCGAGGTGCTCAACGCCGTGCAGGAGCTCGACAGCTCGCTGCAAAAGAGCCTGTATGCAACGACGGCGGCCATGGAGTGCACGGTCTGCACGGATATCTATAGCAATGCGCAGACGGCGGAGATGGCGCTTGGTGTGCTGCCGGTCAATTCGCATGCGCTCGAGCGCATCGCGCGCAACATCGCCCTTGCCGGGGACTACGCGCGCACGCTCTCGCGCAATGCGGCGGAGGGCAGAACGTTCACATCCGAGGAGCTGGAGCATCTGCGCGCCTTTTCCGATGCAACAAAGCAGCTGAGCACACAGCTCGCGGCGCTTGGCCAGTCGCTTTATGACGGCGCGGTCACGACGACGGCGCACGTGCGCAGCACGGAGTCACTGGAAAACCTGGGATCGGAGGCGGACCTGTCCGATACGCTCGAGGCGGAGCTTGCGGCGCTGGCCGATTCGTTTGAGGAGCTGCCGCTCCCGATCGCGGACGGCAGCTATCAGGTGCGCACGGCGGCGGACTATGCCATGCTGGCGGGCCACGACGAGGTCACGGAGGAGCAGGCGCAGGCTGCGGCCGCGGCCTTTCTGGATCTGGATGCGGCGCGCCTGCAGGCGACCGGCCGCTCGGAGGGCGCCGTACCGTGCTGGAACTTTGACATCGACGACGGGGACGATACGTCCTATATCGCGGTCACGGTCTCCGGCGGGGAAGTGCTGCGCTATTACTCCTCCTGTGCCGGCGGCGAACCGGTGCTTTCGACCGATGAGGCGGCAGAAGCGGCCGCGGCGTTTTTGCGCGCGCGCGGCTATGACGGCATGCGCCTGATCGACACGGAGGACGCGGGGCAGTCACTCATCTGCACGTTCTGCTATGTGCAGGACGGTGTTCTGTGCACGGCGGATCAGCTGCGCGTGCGCGTCCGGCTCGACGACGGGACGGTCTGCGGCTTCTCGTCGGCATCGTATCTGGACACGCACCGGGCGCGCACGCTCTCGGCCGATACGATCGGCGCGGAAGCGGGACAGGCGGCCGTGCCCGGCGCGCTGCAGGTCGTGGACACGCGCACGGCATTTCTCCGGCTCTACGGCGCGCGGGAGACGCTGTGCTATGAGTACCTGTGCGAAACGGACGATGGGCAGCGCTGCGTCATCGCCGTCAATGCCCGCACCGGGCAGCAGGAACGCATCCAGACATCGGACGTGTCCGGCGGGGTGCAGATGCAGTTTTGATGCGCCGCGCAAGAGGGGGGAGCGGCAGGCTCTCCCTCTTGACGAAAAAAACCGAACAGTGTATGATAGGGAAAACAAATGCGTATCAAATCTTTACATATTGGAGGCTTCTCATGAGCGTCATTCCCAAGATCACCTGCCGGCGCTGCGGGCGCGAGTATTCCGGCCTGCGCAGCCGCTGTCCATATTGCGGTACGGGACGCAGCAAATCCGCAGAGCGCATACCGCTGCGCACGTCCAGTGAAAATGCGGGCACGCCGGCGGCGGAGCACGCTGCGGTCAATACGAAGTGGCAGATGCTGTTCGGCGGCATTTTGCTCCTCGCGGTCGTGGCTGCCGTCATCGTGCTCATCACCGTGAGCCTGAACGCCAGTCAAAATACCCCGAGCGTTGCCGAGCCGACCCCGCCGGCGACGGTTTCCAGTGCCGCGCCGGTCGCCACGCCGACACCCACACCGGAGCCGACCCCGACTCCGACGCCGACTCCGTCGGTCACGAGCATCACCATCACGTTCCTCGGCAGCAAGCGCACGGAGTTCGCGGCCAAGGTCGGCGATGAGGTGCCGCTGAGCACGACGATCTATCCGGCCGGCGGCAATCAGACTGTCACGTGGTCGAGTAAGGACGAATCCATTGCCACCGTCAGCGACAAGGGCGTCGTGACCGGCGTGGGCAAAGGCACGACGACGATCACGGCCGAGTGCGGCGGCGTGAAGGCCGACTGCACGGTCTATATCACGGCGAAGTAAAGCGCCCCATGTTCGACGGCTCCGAAAATAATCGGGGCCGTCGAAAAAAGGGGTTGACAAAAGGATGCAGATGCGTTAGAATAACCAACGCTGACACGGACGATTAGCTCAGCTGGTATGAGCATCCGCTTGACGTGCGGAGGGTCACAGGTTCGAGTCCTGTATCGTCCACCAGCGAAAAACCCGGCAATCCATTGAGATTGCCGGGTTTTTTGCGTTTTGCAGCACGCCCGCATTGCGTCAGGATGCCCGCTGCGTGGGGATAAAAAAGCGGATATTTCGTGCCCGCTGCGGCGTCATGGGGATATTTTTGGGGATACATTTTCCGCGCTTTCCGGTGCTGGGAAAGCAGCCAGCACCGCGCCGAGATTGGCCTCCGGTCGGCTGTCCATGAGATGGGAGTAAATGTTAAGCGTGATCTCCACCTTGGAGTGCCCTGCCAGATACTGCACCACCTTGATGTTTGCACCGGACAGGATCAAATTGGTAATGTATGTGTGGCGCAGGATGTGCGGCGTCACCGCAAAGTCGATCGTGATCCGCACGCGCGAGTTACGCACGGTCTCGCCGAGCTTTTTTTCACGGAGCACGGTCTCGCCGTGCTCCGTGCGCTTGGCCGTGCCGGTCTGTCGGCGCGTGATGTACCGCCAGGCGTTGCGGTACGCCGTCATGCTCCACGGCTGGCCGTCGCTGCTGCTGATGACATAGTCGCCGGCCGCGGTGCGCTGCAGGTCGGCAAGGCAGCCGACAAGCACCGGCGGTATCGGGATGTCTCGCCGAGCCGCAGGACTTTTTAGCGTGGTGGAGATCTCCGGGCGATTGTGCACCCAGCGCAGCGCACGGCGCACGGAGATGTACGGTGCAGCGCCGTCGAGGTGGACGCAGTCCCACTGCAGGCCGAGGATCTCCTCGCGGCGCAGACCGGCGTACAGCCCGATCATCACAAAGGGATAGATGCGCGTGCCAGAGACCGCGTCCTCCAGCGTGCGCATCTGCTGGCGGGTAAGCGCCTCTTTTTCCGCTGCGCGCTTGCCGCCGGCGCGCAGATCCACGCACGGATTTACACGCACGACGCCGGACTTTTCGCCCGCGGTAAAAATTTTTTTGAGCGCGCAGACGATCTTATCCTGCGAGCTGCGCGACAAATCCGCACAGGCCAGCATGACGTCAGCGATGTCGCCCGGCGTCACGTCCAGCATATGCCGCGCTCCGATGACGGGACAGATGTGGCGGTTGATGGCAATGGCATAGTCCGACTTGCGGCTGTCGCTCAGGCGCGGCGTGTACAGCTTGTACCACGTCTGCGCATACTGCCACACCATGGGATTGGACGCCAGCGCCTTGCGGCGCTCGACCTCGGCTAGACGCTCGGCAACCTTTTGCGCCAGCTCCTCCGGGTCCTTGGCGTACACGGCGATATAGACGCCGCGCTCGTCCTTAATCTTTTTTTTCAGATATTTTTGCATAGCTTCACATATTTTTCGCGCCCGGTGTATCAGCACCGGGCGCTTGTTGTTATGTGTCCAATGTGGACACGGTCTCCGGCTCCGGCTGGATGCGGAGCTCGATCGCGGCACCGTAATTGCTCTCGTCGCGGTCCATCTCGTAGTGCTGCGTCTGGTACTCCTCCACGCAGCGCACGATCTTGTATCTGCCGCCGTAGATCTCGGCGGTGACGCCGAGCACGCGCCCGGCACGCTGCAGGTTGTGGATGCGGCCGGTGCTGCCGCGCTTGATGTAGCCGATGTGCTGCCCGGCGACGAGCACCTTGATGGCATTGGGATCCTGCTCGTTGTCTGGATCGTCCACCAGCTCGACCGGGGAGTCCGGGAATGTATACTGATAGATGCGTTCCTCCTCCATGCCGGCGTCGATGATCTCGCGCTGGGTCATGTCGTAGTCCGGGTTATCCTCGGCCAGCTCCATGATCGCGTCCAGATGGTAGGTCGTCCCAGCGACCTTGTGGCGCTCAAACGTCGCGCGCGGCCCTGCTGGTGCTTGGGTGCCGGCCGCCACTGTGCGCTGCGTTTGTGCAGCTGGGGAGACAGTCTGTTGCGTTTTTGCAGCGGCGGCTGCCGCTTTGGCCGCTGCCTCGGCCTCCTGCTTTTTGGCCCAGGCATCGCGCAACTCAGCAGCGTGCGCCGCCTCGGCCGCTTCGCGCGCCGCTTTTTTGTCGCGGCTATACTGCACGACAAAGACGACGGCAAACACAGCCGCCGCGAGCATCAGCACGCCCGCGGTGTAGCCGACGGCATTGATGTGGATGCTGTTGCGGTTTGCGCTCGCCAGCACATCACCTGCAACGCCCGCGATGATGGCCGCCCAGACCGTCCAATACTGATACCACTTTTTCATGTTTTCCCCTCCCGCGCCCCAGACGGGGCGCATCTTAAAATTTGGCCCGCAGCTCGACCACACGGCCGAGGATCTGCACGGGCAAGCTCTCGATCTCTGCGTTGGTGTAGTACATGGGCTCGTAGGCCGGATTGCTGGGTATCAGCGTCACGCCCTGCGGGCTCTTTTTGACGCGCTTGACGGTCGCGTCGTCGCCGTTGACCAGCACGACGGCGATGTCGCCGCTGTCCACGTCCGGCTGGCGGCGGACGATCACGACGTCGCCGTCCGAGATCTTGGGCTCCATGCTGTGGCCCTTGATCTGCAGACCAAAGTACTCACCGTCTCCGGCGGCTTCAGCGCTGATGTCCTCCCAGTCGATGACCTCCTCAATCGCGTCGATGGGGATACCGGCTGCCACGCGGCCGAGGACCGGGATGCGGATGTAGCCGGGGCGCGCTGGCTGGGAGTCGCTGCCCAGCAGATAATCAACCGAGACATCAAGGGCATCGGCTATCTTGCTTAGGGTTTCTGGGTTTGGGCTCGCCGTGCCAACCTCATATTTTGAGTAGGCTGGCTGCGAGATGTATATCTTTTTGGCCAGCTCGGATTGCGTCATTTTCCGCTGGATCCGCAGTGTTTTCAGTCGCTCGTTAAACATTTGCAACACCTCATCTGGCACGATTATATAACCATAGGCTATAAAAATAAATAGCAAGATACCAAAAAGCTATTGACAACAACTAAAAGTAGTATTAGGATAGAAGCATAAAACCAAAGGTTATACGCGAAAGGAGGCATAGACAATGGATGGGCTGGCTACTTGCCGCAAGGCGGCTGGTCTCACGCAGGCGGCGCTCGCCGCAATCCTTGGTGTGTCGCAAGCGGCCGTCGCGGCGTGGGAATCCGGAGCAAAATTGCCGAGTGCGCACAAGCTCCCCGCGATCGCGGCAGCGCTGAGCTGCACGATCGATGACCTGTACAACGTGCCGGCCTGACCGGAGAAAGGAGCAAAAAATGTCTGTTACCGTTGACTTTGTCTTTAGTTTGGCGTTACAGGCGCAAAACGAATACATCCTTAATCTACGCAAGGTATTGCTCAGCGTGCCTGACAGGCCGCCGGAAATGGACGAAACGCTCCGCAAAGTGCTTGCTACGGCGGAGCTGGAAGCACTGCGCATCGAGGAGCTGCGCAACAAACTCGATACCAGTATCTTAGCAATGGAGGCGTAAAAACACCATGCAGCACAACTACCACAATATCAGCCAAACCGGTAGACGCATTGCCGGTATGACGCAGGAGCGCTGGGCGGAGGCGCTGGACATCTCCGTCGAGAGTGTGCGCCTGTATGAGTCCGGCCGCGGGATGCCGTCCGACGACGTTGCGACGCGGATGGTCGAGGTGTCCGGCGCGCCGGTGCTCGGCTACTGGCATCTGCTCAACAAGAGCCGCGTCGCGGCCGACCTGCTGCCGCAGGTGGACACCATCGCCCTGCCGCAGGCCGTGATCCAGCTGCTGCGCCGGATCCGCGACTTTGACAGCTCGCACCGCATCGACCGCCTCGTGGACATTGCCGAGGATGGCCGCATCGACCAGGACGAGCGTCCGGACTTTGAGCAGATCACGCGCGAGCTCGACGGGATCGTCCAGGCTGCCATGCAGCTCAAGTATGCGAGAGGAGGGGACGAGGATGGCCATGCTGACGACTAAGGACGTGTGCGAGCAGCTGTCGATCTCGCGGTCGTCCGTCGGCCGTCTGGTCGCGCTTGGCGACCTGCCGTGCTACCAGCTGGGCAAGTCCCTGCGCTACTACCAGGCGGACATTGACGCCTATCTGGAGCGCTGCCGCGTCAAGGTGTCGCCGGCCATCACCTGCGCGCCGGTGCAGCAGCCAGCGCTGCCAAAGCGCAAGCGCGGCCGCCCAATCAAAAACACGACGCCGGAGTATTACCCCGGCATGAAAGTGGTGTGACCTATGCAGACGAGACAAAAAAAGAGCCGTGCCCGCGGCAACGGACACGACTCAGGTGCAAAAAGTGTAGTAGCTACTACGCTTACATCTTACTGCAAACGTAACTTTTTTGCAAGGGGGGATTTTTGATGGCCGTCATGCGCGTGGAGAAAACAGGAAATTATACAGTCATGAGCAACCGCCATCTGGACGACCCCCGCCTGAGCCTCAAGGCGATCGGCCTGCTGAGCAAGATCCTGCGTCTGCCGGACGACTGGGACTACACGCTCGAGGGTCTCGCCCGCATCTGCAAAGAGGGAAAGGACGCCATCCGGTCCGCTATCGTGGAGCTGGAGCAGGCGGGCTACATCGAGCGCCGCCAGACGCACGCGGCGGACGGATCTTTTGCGGGCAACGAGTACATCGTGCACGAGTGCCCGGTCGGGGCCGATGCGTCACCGTCGTCGGAAAACCCGACGACGGATAACCCGTTGACGGAAAATCCAACGCAACCAAATACTAAAGATACCAAGTACTTAGATACTAATACCCCCCTTACCCCCCAAAGGGGGCGGCGAGCGCCGAAAAAAGAGGGCGGCAAAGAGCCGACCTGGAAACCGGAACGCTTTGCGGCATTTTGGCGCTACTACCCGCGCGGAGAAAAGCCGAGGGCGGCAGCTGCCGCCTGGGACAAGCTCCGGCCGGACGACGCACTGATCGACACCATCGCCCGCACACTCAAGCGCCAGATGGCCAGTGAGGAGTGGCAGCGGGGCGTCGGCATCCCGTATGCGTCTACATACCTCAACCAGCGGCGCTGGGAGGATGAGTCACACGCGCCGGCAGAGCAGCCGCCGGAGGAAGGAGGACTCCCGCTATGGACGTAAAGCAGACCCTCATCGACGCGCAGGCCGCCGTGATCGGCAGCGTGCTGATCTCGCCGGAGATTGTCGGCGACGTGATGCTGCGCGTATCGGCGGAGGACTTTATCACGCCGGAGTACCGGCACGTGTACGATGCCATCCGCGCACAGTGGTCCGCGTGCCAGACGGTCGACGTGGTCACGGTGCTGCACCGCCTGGGCGATGCATATCGGCAGATGCTGGTGCAGATCATGGCCGACACCCCGACGGCGGCGCACTGGGAGGCGTATGCCGACGTGATGCGCGAGCAGGCAAGGCTTGCACGCATCAAGGATGCGGCAGCCAAGATGCTCGACGCGGCGACGCTGGACGAGGCGCGCGCGGCCGTCGAAACGGCAAGCGAGTGCCTGTGCGACAGCAAGACGCTGCGCGTGGTCAGCTGGCACCAGGGCCTGTGCGAGTTTTACGAGCGCCATGCCGACGGGCACCAGCCGGACTATCTGCGCTGGGGCATCCGGCAGCTGGACGAGCGCCTGTACGCCGAGCGCGGCGATCTCATCATTCTGGGCGGGCTGCCGTCCAGCGGCAAGACGCTGCTGGCGACGCAGTTTGCGATGCACATGGCCCGGTCGGGCCTCCGCGTTGGCGTTTTTAGTCTCGAGACCTCAGACGCCAAGTTGTACGACCGCATGGTCGCGCAGACGGAGGGCATCAACTTCGGCCGCATCAAGCGCAACCAGCTGGTGCTGGACGACTACAAGACGGCGGCAACGGCGATCCAGACAGCGCAGCGCATCACGCTGGACGTCATCCGGGCCTCCGGCTTTAGCGTCGCCGATGTGCAGGCGGTCGCCATGGCGCGGCGGTATGACGTGATCGTCATCGACTACGTGCAGCTGCTGCAGGCCAAGGGCAACACCCGCGTCGAGCAGGTGACCAACATCTCGCTCGCGCTGCACACGATGGCTCAGCGCGCCGGCATCGCCGTCATCGCGCTCTCGCAGCTGTCGCGCCCCGAAAAGGGGCAGCAACGTAGCCGCACACCGTCCATGTCCGATCTGCGCGAGTCCGGCCAGCTGGAGCAGGACGCGGATGCCATCATGATCCTCGCAGCACAGCCCGGCGGCAACCGGGCACTGTCGATCGTCAAAAACAAGGAGGGCGAGCGCGGGGCGATCGAGCTGGTGTTTGATGCGGCGCGCCTGCGCATGGCGCCGCTTGTGTCCAAATCGGACACGGCAGCAGACCACGACGACGAGGACGACTGGCCGCGGATGCGGGCATGGCCGCGCGTCACGGAGGGAGGAGGTGAGCTGCCATAAAGATCGGCGACAAGCTGCCCGGCGTGGTGCCGTCCTATGGGTCGACGTGCACGGGCTTTGCCTCGGACGGCGAGGGCTACACGGCGACGGTCGTGTACATACACCCGCAGCGGCGGTTTTACACCGTTGAGTTTGCGTTTGCCCGCGGGCGGACGTACCGCGAGAGCTACTATTTCCCGGACCGCGCCGGCGACGACACGTTGCCGCGCAAGGACCGGCAGCCGAGACTGCCGGGCAGCCACAAAAAGGAAAAATCAAGAGGTGCAAAAAAGTGAAAGTTATCAGCATTGTAAATCTCAAGGGCGGTGTCGGCAAAACCGCCACGGCCATCAACATGGCCAGCATCCTGGCTACGGAGCACGGCAAGCGTGTGCTGCTGATCGACGCAGACCCGCAGGCCAATGCAACCCGCTTTTTCGGCGGCGACCACGCGCCGGTGACGCTGTACGATGCGTTTACACGCCCGAGCTCGTGGGACGAGTGCTGCTGGATGACGCAGGTCGACGGCGTGGACATCATCCCGGCCAGCATGGACCTGCTGCAGCTCGACGTCGCGGCGGCAACCGCGGACAAGACGCTGATCTCCGACTTTGGCAAGTTTGTGGAGACGATGCGCGACGAGTCGGACTATGACTACGCCCTCATCGACTGCCCGCCGGGCTTTACGGCGGTGTCGATCGCGGGCATCTCCGTCAGCGACGACATCATCATCCCGGCCAAGGTCGACGCCTTTGCCATCTCCGGCATCGACGAGCTGACGGCGCAGATCCGTGCCGTGCAGACGGTGCGCAGCGGCATCCGGATCGCCGGCGTGCTAGTGACGATGTGGCACAACGCCCCGGTCGTCACGCAGGGCGAGCAGTACCTGCGCGCCATGGATGTGCCGGTGTTTGAGACTACGATCCGCCGCACAGACAAGATGGACGAGGCAACCTTTGCGCGCCAGCCGATCAGTACATACAGCCGGTGGTGCGCGGCCGCCCGCGACTACCGCGACTTTGTGGACGAGTACCTGGGCAAGGAGGCGGCAGACGATGAGTAATTTTAACCTCTCCGACTACATTAAGCCGCCCGAGGGCGCTGCCAAGCCGGCCGAGCGCAGGCTGCAGATGATCCCCACGCGCAAGATCTTTGCCAACGACAAAAATTTTTATGACACATCCAAGGTCGACGATCTGATCGACAGCATCCTGATGCAGGGGCTGCTCGACCCGCTGACCGTCCGGCCGTCCGGAGACGGCGAGGGCTACATCATCATCTCCGGACACCGGCGTCACCGTGCGCTGATGACGATCCTGGACGATCATCTCGCCGAGGACACAAAGCCCTTTGAGACAACGCCGTGCTTTGTGCGCGAGCCGGGCGACGAGCTGATGGAGGAGCTGATGCTGATCCAGGCCAACAGCGCGACGCGCGTGCTGACCTCAGCGGAGACCTCCAAGCAGGTCGACCGTGTGCGCGATTTGCTGTACGGCCTCAAGTCCCAGGGCTACGAGTTCCCGGGCCGGATGCGCGACTACGTCGCCAGCGCGTGCAATATTTCGGCGTCCAAGATCGCGCGGCTGGACACGATCAAGACCAAGCTGATCCCGCAGATCAAGCAGTACTATGACGACGGCCGCATGCCCGAGAGCGTGGCCTACGAGATCGCCAAGTGCTCCGAGGATGACCAGCAGCTGATCGCCAAGGTCAAGGGCAACGGCCAGGACGGCCTGGGCGCCATGCGCTGCGGCGAGGCCGAGCGCATCCTGAGCGACCGCGACAGTCTCGCCGCCCGCAAGTGCAAGTATGCATGCGGCGTCCCGTGCGGCAACGTGGTCAAGTCGCTGCAAAAGACGACCGCCAACTACATGCGCTCCTGCGAGCACACCTGCTGCATGGAGTGCTACGACGTCGCCACGTGCGACAAATACTGCAAGGTCGCCAAGGACAGACACCTGCAGCTCCACGAGGATAAGGCCGAGGCCGAGCAGCGCGCGAACGACGCGGCTGCCAAGCACCGAGAGGAGCGCGAGAGCAAGTGCCGCGCCTACTGGGACAGACTAACGCGCGCGCTCACCGAATACGGCGAGCAGGAGGCGGTCGCCGCGGCGCTGCACACCACTGTGACTGCGCTCGAGCGCGCAGACACATATTGGGCGCCCTATAGGAGCGTGGATGTCGAGTCGCTCGACGCGCTGGTCGCGGCCGCCGACATCCTCGGCGTGACCACGGACTATCTGCTCTGCCGGACGGATGACCCGCACTTTACGGTGCTGCCGCAGAGCGAGAGCAAAAAGGAGGACGACGCATGAAAATCTACATAGCAGGTAAGATCACCGGAGACCCGTACTATAAGGCCAAGTTTGCCCGCGCCGCTGCGGACATCGTCGATGCCGGACACACGCCAATCAACCCGGCCATGCAGCCGGAGGGCATGAGCAACGCCGACTATATGCGCGTCAGCTTTGCGCAGCTGGACAGCGCGGATGCAGTCGCGTTTTTGCCGGACTGGGAGGACTCCAAAGGTGCACGGATTGAGCACCTCTTGGTGGAGTACACCGGCAAGCCGACGTATGACATCAAGTCTGCGTGCTATTACAGGTGGACGCTTGCGACGACACGCGAGGGCAAAATCCGCGGCATCGTCGACGGGCGCTGGGATTTTAACGGCATGACAAGCGACGAGGTCATGGATGCGTTACGGCTTTGCACCGGAGCCGGCTTTGAAAACTGTGACAAGTGCCCGCTGCACGACATCGACAACTGTGATGATGTACTGATGCAGGCTGCCTTTGAGCTGCTGCAACATCATCAATTTTTAATCGACGAGCAGGAGGGCAGCCATGGCAAGTAATAATCATGCGTCGCGGGAGCTGGTCGGCCTGTCACTGCGGCTGCACGAGATGGCGATCCATACTAAAAACCTCAAACACAGCTGTCTCAGCTGCGGCTATGAGCACGACTGTGGCATCCACGGCTGCGCGGTGCTGCTGGCGGCGGAGGATGCTGTGGTTAAGCTCAAGGCCTACGTGGATCTCGGGTTTGAGCCAGAGGAGTACAAGCGGACCATGAGCTTGGACATCATTGTCCGCTGCGCGGCTGCAGTGCTTGGCGTATCGGTCGAGCAGCTATGCGAGGTGGTAGCGCTGGGGAAGGCCGGGCGCTTGATGGTGCTGCCAGAAGGAGGAGAAAGCGATGGCTGAACACATCGATGAATCGGAAGTGCTGCAGAGAGCGCTGGACACCTACGGCTCGCTGCCGCAAATCGTGATGATTTTCGAGGAAATGAGCGAGCTGCAGAAAGAGCTGTGCAAGTACTTGCGCGGCAAATACTCGCCGGAAAACATCGCCGAGGAGATCGCCGACGTGGAGATCATGCTCGAGCAGATGATGATGCTGTTTTGCTGCGCAGATGATGTGCGCGACTGGCGCAGACGTAAAGTCGCGCGCCTGAAAAAGAGACTGGACGGCGACAGCGATGCATAGCGTCACGTACAAGCGGCGCGACTATCTTTTCGCCGTCCGCCGCCGGCGCGTGGACGATCTGCAGCGCTGGGTGCTGTGTCTGCGCTCGCCGCGGACGCACGAGTGGCTGCCGATCCTCGGCGAGCGACCGTTTGTCGGCCACGCTGAGGCGGAGGCCAGGCTCGCGCGGCTGGCAAAGGACAACAAATGGGAGGTGGCCTATGCCTACGGCATAGAGTTCGCGCCGCCCGAAAACAAGTAAAAAGGGATGGCGGGGCTGCGGCCCCGCCGTTTTGCGTCCTGTTAGGAGGCTACATGGCAAAAACAAAACGACTTAAAAAGCAGACCGCCGGACGTCTTGTGCGCGCTGTCTGCTATACGCAGGTGCTGTCAACGGACGCGCCGAGGGCGCGAGCCGAAAAGGCCAAGTGCTCCACGGCGGCGCGCAGGAAGCTCAACTACCGCTTTGCGTACCAAAAGCTGCAGATGCAGCTCGCGGCCAACTTTACGCGCCGCGACCTGTATGTGACGCTTACATACGACGACGAGCATCTGCCGCCAAACCGCAAGGCCGCGAAAAAGCAGGTCGCCGCATTTTTCGACCGGATGCGCCGGCAGTACCGGCGGGCCGGGCGCGAGCTGCGCTATGTGTACGTCACGCAGGAGACCCAGCGCGACGGAAGCCGACGACTGCACCACCATCTGATCATCAGTGCGACGGGCGCGGGAGACTACGACACCATCCGCGCGCTGTGGCCAAACGGCGACAACGTCGAGATCCTGCCAATCGGCGAGACGGAGATGTATGTACATGATGACTTTTTGGAGCTGGCGCAGTACTTGCTCCACGAGCGCAACCCGGACGCGCCGGCCACCGCGGTCGGCGACCGCGGTTGGAACGCCAGCCGCAACCTGCGCAAGCCGGTCGAGGAGTCCGAGATGGTGGACGAGTCGGTCACGGTCACCGCGTCGCCGGGCGCGTACATACTGGACACGGACCACAAGCAAAACGAGTTTGGGTGCTATGATTATATAGTGTATCTGCTGCCGGAGCGCCGAGCGCGCAAGGAGTAGATGCCTATATTATCTGTCTTGGGGTTGTGTATATCTTTAGACGCGGCCCAAACAAAATGGAGGGATTTACTTGCAAAAGGATTGCAAAAGCAGTAAAATGATAGTGCAAGGCAACCGGGCCGTGTGCCCAGTGTGCCAAGCAGTGACGCGCGTCGTCATCCTGCCGGACACGGTGGTGCTCAACTTTCCGCTGTACTGCCACCGGTGCAGACGGACGACGATCGTCGACTACAACCGCATACGCCTGAGCGATAACGCCTGAGCGATCTGATTACGCAGCAATGTGTGTCAGTCGCTCGGGCGTTTTTTATTTTGCGCAGATCGCCGGGCGTCTCGGAGGTGATAGCCCGTTATGGCGACCGGTATCTACGCAGACAAGCGCTGGCCGCCGCTGCGCGCCCGCGTCCTGCGCCGCGATGATTACCTATGCCAGCAGTGCCTGCGATACGGCAAGCACCGCGCGGCGACGACCGTGCATCACTGTTTCCCGGCCGGGCGCTATCCAAGCTATGCCTGGGCGGCCTGGAATCTTGTCAGCCTTTGCTCGCGCTGCCACGATGCGATGCACGACCGCAACAGCGAGCAGCTCACGGCGCTGGGCGAGCAGTGGCGACAGCGCGCCGAACGCCGCAAGCCCCCCCTCTCGTGACCTCCAGCGCTTACCATCCGGGGACCGGCGGGGGAGGACTCTTTCCAACCGCGCCGGGTTTTCGGCGCGGGGGGATCGCGCGGGTACAAAGCAACCGGGCGCGCGCACGGAAACCTTGGAGGCGGCATTTTTGCGGCCCTGCGATTTTTGCGCAAAAACGAATCAATCCCAGCCAAAAACGTGGCAGGAACCGTGCCCAAATTGGACACAAAAGGAGCGTGAGACATGAGCAAGCGCGAGGATGCGATCCGCGACAACATGCGGCTCGCTGGAACTTACAACCAGGCGTTTGAGCCGATCATCAAGACGCTCGCCCGCATCCAGACGGAGCTTGCAAAGGCCGAGCGAGACTGGCGCGCGAACGGCGGCAAGTTTGTGACCGAGTACACCAACAAAAGCGGAGCGACCAACGCGGTAAAAGATCCGTACTACTCCGTGGTCGAGGGGCTGCGCGGGCAGATCGTCGACATCTCGGCGCAGCTTGGCCTGACGCCGACCGGCCAGCGGCGCGTGCTTGGCAACACGAAGGCAGCACCGACCGGACCGACCGCGCTGGAGCGCGCACTCGCCGAGGCACGAGAGAGGGCAGGAAAATGACCGGCGCGGATGCAGACCTGCTGCGCACGCAGCTCGGCGATCACCGCAACGCCTCGGACGTCCTTGCCTACGTCACCGGCTGCTTGGACGGGACGATCCTTGCCTGCCCGGATATCCGGCAGGCGTGCGAGCGCTTCGTCGCGGATCTTGCCGACCCGCGCTGGGAGTTTCGGCCGGCCGAGGCGGAGTACGCGATCGAGCTGATCGAGACCATGCTATGCCACCAGCAGGGGCAGCGGCTGGACGCCACTCCACTCCGCGGACAGCCGTTTTTGCTCCTGCCGTATCACAAGTTTTGCGTGTACAACCTCCTTGGCTTTTACCTTGCCGGCACAGACGAGCGCCGGTTTAAGGAGGCGTTTATCTTTGTACCCCGGAAAAACATCAAGACGACGTTTGCGGCCGCGCTCGCGTGGGCGCTGTCGCTGATCGAGTCGCCGTCCGGGTCCAAGGTGTACATCGTCTCGGCGGCACTCAAGCAGTCACTTGAGTCTTTTGGCTTTTTGGCGTACAACGTCCGGCGGCTCGGCCTGTCCCAGGACGACGACCCCAACGGCCTGCGCATCCTGGACAACAACGCCGAGCGCAGCATCTCCGGCACGGTCGGCGACGGATCTATCTACATCAACGCGCTGGCATCCAACCCGGATCAGCAGGATAGTTTTAACGCCAACATCATCATCGCCGACGAGCTGCACGCCTACAAGTCGCCCAAACAGTACAACGTACTTAAGGAGGCGACCAAGGCGTACACCAACAAGCTCGTCATCGGCATCTCCACGGCCGGCGACCGGGAAAACAGCTTTTGCGGGCACAGGCTCAAGTATTGCAGGCAGATCCTCAACGGCACGATCAAGTCCGCGGACGCGGATGCGCTTTTTGTGTACATCGCGGCTGCGCCGGTCGATGAGTCCGGCAACGTGGACTACACCAACGCCGACGTGCAGCGCATGGCAAACCCCGCCTACGGGGAGTCCATCCGCCCAAACGACATCATGACCGACGCGCTGCAGGCGCAAAACGACCCGCAGCAGCGCAAAGACTTTTTTGCAAAGTCCTTGAATGTCTATACATCGGCCATGAAGGCTTACTTTAACATCGCCGAGTTTCGGGCGTCGGATGCCAAATACCACTGGACGATCGAGGAGCTTGCGAAGCTGCCGATCAAGTGGTACGGAGGCGCGGACCTGTCCAAGATGCACGACCTGACGGCGGCCTGCCTGTACGGCGTATACCAGGGCGTCAACATCATCATCCCGCACTGCTGGTTCCCGGTCACGGCCGCGGCCGTCAAGGCCGAGGAGGACAACATCCCACTGTTTGGCTGGCAGGAGGACGGCTGGCTGAGCATGAGCAACGACAAGTCCGTCAATCACGCGGAGATCGTGGCGTGGTTTGTGCGGATGCGGCAGATGGGCTTTAAGATCGCCGAGGTCGGCCACGACCGGAAATTCTGCCGCGAGTACTTTGCCGGCATGAAAAAGGCCGGCTTTAAGATCATCGACCAGCCGCAGTATTTTTACAAAAAATCGGAGGGCTTCCGGCACATCGAAGCGGCTGCGAAAAACGGCCTGCTGTACTACCTCCACGCCGAGCCCTACGAGTACTGCGTCCAAAACGTCCGTGCGGTCGAAAAGACGGACGATATGGTCCAGTACGAGAAAATCGAGCCGACGCTGCGCATCGACGTCTTTGATGCGTCCGTCTTTGCGGCAATTCGGATGCTCGAAAACTCTGAAAAAGCAGCCAAAGACCTTGGCTGGTTTGCATGACAGGAGCGTGAGATATGAGACTTTTCGCGGGCCGCAAGGCGGCCAAAAAGCGAGGCGCCGGCGGCCTGATCGGGTGGATCGTCGGCAGCGACGGGTCTGCGATGCAGGTGCCCGGCTACACCCGGCTGATCGACTGCCCGGAGGTCGCCGCGGCAGTCGACGCGATTGCCGGAAGCGTCTCCAGCATGACGATCCATCTGATGGAAAACACCAAGGCGGGCGACGTGCGCGTGCGCGATGCGCTGGCGACCAAGGTGGACATCAATCCCTACGGGCTGACCACGCGCAAAACATGGATTGAGTGGATCGTGCGCACGATGCTGACGACCGGAGACGGCAATGCCTTTGTGCTGCCGGTGACGACCAACGGCTACCTGGACGACCTGATGCCGATGCCGGATGCAACCGCGCAGCCGGTCGGCGACAGCTACGTCGTGCAGTGGCGCGGGCGCAGTTTTGCGCCGGACGAGGTGCTGCACTTTGTGCTCCACCCGAACTTGACCTATCCGTGGCGCGGCACCGGCTACCGGGTGCAGCTGCGCGACGTGACCGCTGGCCTCAAACAGGCAGCCGCCACGAAAAAGGGCTTTATGTCCACAAAATGGAAACCGTCGATTATCGTCCGCGTGGACGGCATCGCCGAGGAGTTTGCCGGCAAAGAGGGCCGCCGCAAATTTTTGGACGATTATCTGAGCACCGACGAGGCCGGAGAGCCGTGGGTGGTGCAGGCGGACCTGATGGACGTGCAGCAGATCAAGCCCCTGTCGCTGCAGGATCTGGCGATCAACGACGCCGTGACGCTGGACAAGCGCACGGTCGCCAGCGTGATGCATGTCCCGGCGTTTTTGCTGGGCGTCGGGGACTACGACCAGGACGCCTACAACAACTACGTCAGGTCGACGGTGATGGAGATCGCAACGGCAATCCAGCAGGAGCTGACCAAAAAGCTGCTGCTCTCGCCGTCCCGATACTTTAGGCTCAATCCGCGCAGCCTGTATGCCTATAGCATGGCCGACCTGTCGTCGGTCGCGTGCGACCTGTATGTGCGCGGACTCATGACCGGCAACGAGGTACGCGACTGGCTGGGCATGACGCCCAAAAAGGACCTCGACCAGCTCGTGATGCTGGAGAACTACATCCCCGCCGGCATGATCGGCGACCAAAAAAAGCTGATCCAGGATCAGCAGAAGGAGGGCAAAGATGTCTGATAACAACAGCCGGCAGGGCCGGCAGCTGCGGAGCACGCCGCAGCAGTTTTACACCCGCGACGACGGGGACGACCTCATCATCGAGGGGTATTTTGCCGTGTTTGACAGTCCCTATGTCCTGTGGGACGGGGCAACCGAGATTGTCAAGCCGGGGGCGTTTGCCGGATGTCTGTCCGGCGACATCCGCGCACTGATCGACCACGATACACGGCTTGTGCTCGGTCGGACCAAGGCCGGCACGCTGACGCTGCGCGAGGATGCGCGCGGCCTGTATGGCACAATCAAAATCAACCGAGACGATGCCGACGCCATGAGCCTCTATGCGCGCGTCCAGCGCGGTGACGTCGACCAGTGCTCGTTTGGATTTGACATTGAGGAGGAGACCTTTGTCGACCTCGGCGGCGGACAGTGCCGCTGGGAGATCAACAAGGTCAACCCGCTGTATGAGGTCTCTGTCGTGACCTACCCGGCTTACGAGGAGACCGCCGTCAAAGCCCGCCATGCGGATCTCGCCGAGATCCAGCGTCGGCAGGCCGAGGCGTGGAAAACCAAGATGAAAACCAGACTGACAGGAGGAGACAACCATGGCACTTAAAGTACTGCTGCTGCGCAGCAAGCTGTCCGCCGTCAACGCGACGCTTGCACAGCTGCGCGAGCAGGCTGCGGCGCTGGAGACCCGCGAGAGCGAGCTGGCCGCAGACATTGAGGCGGCCCAGACCGACGACGAGCGCGCCGCCTGCGAGACGGCGATCGGCGAGTTTGAGGCGGACCGCGACAAGGTGACGGCAGACATCGAGGCCGCCGAGGCGGATGCCGCGAGCCTGACCGAGCAGATCGAGGCCGCAGAGGCCAACGCAGCCGAGGCGCGCAGCGCAGCCCACACCAACCCCACACATCACACTGAGAGAGGAGCACACAACACTATGCCTACCAACACCGCGGGCGGTGATGCCCGCAGCCGTTTTTACGGCATGACCTACGCCCAGCGCGACGCATTTTTTGCCCGCGAGGACGTCACCGAATTTTTGACCCGCACCCGTGAGATGCTCGGCCAGCAGCGCGCCGTGTCCGGCGCAGCCCTCGGCATCCCCGAGGTGATGCTGGACATCGTCCGCGACAACATCAACCGCTACAGCAAGCTCATCGGCTTCGTCCGTCTGCGCCAGGTGCGCGGCAAAGCGCGCCAGAACATTGTCGGCACCGTGCCGGAGGCCGTGTGGACGGAGATGGTGGGCGCGCTCAACGAGATGACCATCACCATCAACCAGGTCGAGACCGACGGCTACAAGGTCGGCGGCTATGTCTTTGTCTCCAACTGCTACCTCGAGGACGACGACAACATCGGCCTTGCGACCGAAATCCTCGACCAGCTCGGCCAGGCGATCGGCTACGCGCTGGACAAGGCCATCCTTTTTGGCACCGGCACCAAGATGCCGGTCGGCATCGCCACTCGCCTGGCGGCTGCAACGTCTCAGGCGTGGTGGGGCACCAATCAGGGCACGTTTACCAACCTCAGCACCAGCAACATCAAAAAGCTCAACATCGCCACCAAAAACGGCGCGGAGTTTTACGCCGAGCTCATCGGCGCGCTGGGTGTCGCCGATACCAAGTATTCGGCCGGCAAGCCCGTCTGGGTGTGCAATCACAAGACGCACATTGACCTGCAGGCCAAGGCGCTGGCCTTTAACAGCGCGGCGGCCCTGACCGCCGGTATTACCTCCGAGATGCCGGTCGTCGGCGGCCAGATCGTGGAGCTGGACTTTGTCCCGGACAGCCAGATCATCGGCGGCTACATGGATCTGTATCTGCTGGCAGAGCGCGAGGGCACGACCCTCGAGCAGTCCACGGAGGTCAAATTTATCGAGGACCAGACGGCATTTAAGGCGACCGCCCGCTACGACGGCAAGCCGATGCGCGGCGAGGCCTTTTTGATCGTCCGCTACGATAACACCGCAGCGACAACCAGCCTGACCTTTGCGTCTGACGCGGCCAACACTGCGCAGAGCACGCCGTCCGGCACCGGCGACGGCTAATGGCGGACGTCAGCCCGGCCGAGACGGTGCTTGCGCTGCTCAAGGCTGATCTCGGCGTGACGCACACCAAGCGCGACGAGTACTTTGCGGCGCTGATCACGGCCGCGGCCAAGATGCTGCGCACCGAGGGCGTCGTCCTCGACCTGAGTGATCAGGCCGACCAGCTGCTGCTGGAGATGTACGCCGCGCACCTGCACGAGCGCAGGCAGCAGCCGACCATGGCGATGCCGCGCTACCTGCGGGCCAAAATCAATAATCGGCTCTGCCATCAGCAGATGCAGGGCTAAGGTACAACACGCCGGTGTGCCCAAATCGGACACACCGGCAAAGGAGGGAGACGTGTGTACGATGATGTAATCAATCTGATCGCCATTGACGAGCGCGGCAACGACGTCGGCAGCCACGAGGTTTTTTGCAAGCGCGAAAGCATCACGCGCGCCGAGCACTACCAGGCGGCCGCCGTTGGCCTGCACCCGTCGGTGCAGTTTCGGCTGGCCGACTGGCGAGATTACGACGGACAGAGATTTGTCGAGCACGAGGGCAAGCGCTACATCGTCGAGCGCACCTACGAGACGCGGGACGGCGGGCTTGAGATTGTGGTGAGGTGACGGGCGCATGATGGTGATGGCAAACGAGCTCGGCGACGCGATCGCGGGCGTGCTGGCTGAGTACAGCCGTGACGTGCAGGATAAGCTGCGCAAAATCGTAGATGCAAGTATGCGCGAGCTTGTGGCCACTACGCGCAAAACCGCGCCGAGGCGCAAGTCCGGCACCGGGCACTACTACAAGCAGATCGCGTCCAAGCTGACGCTTGATACGGACAGCGGATACGCGCGGACGTGGTACGTCAAATGGCCGGACTACCGGCTGACGCACCTGCTGGAGTTTGGGCACCAAAAGGTCAACGGAGGCCGCGTCGAAGGCACGCATTTTTTGCAAAAAGCGGTGACACAAGTCACCGAGGAGTACTTGCAGCAAGTGGAGGAGGCGCTGAGCGGTGGCTGATATCATCCCCACGGTGCTCGACGGCATCCAGCACATCGAGACGTGCTGGGCTATGCCGCCGTCGCTGCCGTATGCCGTCTATCACGACCGGACGACCCGCCGCGGCGCCGACCTGTACAACGGCATCACAGAGCACAACATCACGATCGAGCTCTACGCGCAAAAGCCAGCCGAGGATCTCGAGGCCCTGATCGAGCAGCGGCTCGACGCGCTCGGCCTTGAGTACGTGCGGGAGGAGCGCATGTGGATCGACACGGAGCACTTTTTTGAGACGGTGTACGATTTTACATACACCGAGAAAGGATTTGCATAATTATGGCACTCAAAAAACGAAAAGACATCACGCTTGGATCCGGCAAGCTTTACGTGCAGGAGTACACCGGCACGACCGTGCCGGAGACCGAGGCGATCTGCACGGACGACAACATCCTGGGCTACATCTCCGGCGGCGCGACGCTGTCGTACAAGCCCACCTTTTACAATGCAAAGGACGATCTTGGACTTGTGTCCAAGACGGTGCTCACCGCCGAGGAGGTGACGCTTAAGTCCGGCGTGATGACGTGGGACGGCAACACGCTGGCCAAGCTCAGCGCGACGGCCCGCGTGACGGAGACCGACGCTGCGACAGGAAAACCCGCAAAGCGATCCGTTAAGATCGGCGGCGTCGACAACGCCGACGGCAAAAAGTACGTGCTGTGCTTTAAGCACGCTGACAAGGACGGCAAGCGCGAGCTTTACGTGCGCATTGTCGGCAAAAACCAGTCCGGCTTTGAGATCGCCTTTGCGAAAGACAAGGAGACCGTCATCGACGCTGAGTTTGCTGCCGACCCGATGGACGCGGAGGGCACGCTGATCTACTACGATGAGGTGTACACGGCATGACAAATCGATTTACACTTGGCCAGCACAAGGCAATCTTTACGCTGGAGCTGCAGGACGGCCGCGAGCTGCTGCTGACCGTGCCGCCGCTGAGCGTTTTTAAGCGGATGACGGCTATGCAGGACAGCGCAGGCGTGGACGAGATGATCGACATCGTCTGCGACATCCTTAACTGCAACCGCACGGGCGCGACCTTTACGCCCAAGGAGGTCGCCGGGCTTTTTGCCCTTGACGATCTTATCGGCTTTTTTGCCGTATACTCCGACTTTGTCGCGGGGGCGACTAAGGCAAAAAACTGACCATCCCGTACTATCCCGATGACGGTGATGGTACGGGATGCCACTACACGATCGAGACGGTCGGCGAGCATCTGGTGGCACAGTATGCCAACATGGCTCTGCCGGACGTCTGCGATCTGCTGCTGGACGACTATCTGCTGCTGCTGCGCGACGCCTTTATCGCGCGCAAGCTGCAGTCGGCGGACGGCCGCGAGTATCTGGATAACGCCTGGAGGCTGGAGCAAACCGAGCCGGATGTGGACGGGCTGCGCAGCACTTTTGGGCGACGTGAGGAGGTGGACGCTTGAGCGGCAAAGGTACGACACTTAAGGGCATCACCGTCGAGATCGGCGGCGACACCACAAAGCTTGGCGACGCGATCCTTAAGGCGCGCAAGTCGGCGAGCGATCTGAGCGGCGAGCTACGCGGCGTCGAGTCGCTGCTTAAGCTCGATCCCACCAACACCGTCCTGCTTGCGCAAAAGCAGGACATCCTCGCCGAGTCGATCGCCGGCGCGAAGGACAAGCTTAAGATGCTGATCGCGGCGCAGGAGTCGATGTCCAATCAGCTGTCCGATGGCAAGATCAGCCCGGAGCAGTACCGCGACTTTGAGCGAGAGATCGAGTCGACGCGCCAGCAGCTCACGCGACTGGAGGCAGCTGCCTCCGGGACGGACGACGCCGTCGCTAATGTCGGTGACGCAGCCAGAGAGGCCGGCGCAAAGGCCGAAAAAGCCTCCGGCGGATGGTCCGTCTTAAAGGGCACGCTGGCCGACCTGGCAGCGTCGGCAATCAAGACCGCCGCGAGCGCGATCAGCGACACGGCGAAGGAAATGATTACCGGCGCGGCGGAGTATGGCGATACAATCGACAAAATGTCACAAAAGATGGGCATGTCGTCCGATGCTTATCAGGAGTTGGATTTTGTCCTGCAGCACTGCGGCGCGTCGATTGAGTCGCTCAAACCGGCGATGAAAACGCTGGCCACAGCTGCCGAAAGCGGCTCGGACGCCTTTGCGCAGCTCGGCATATCGCAGGAGCAGATCGCTGGCATGTCGCAGGAGCAGCTTTTTGATGCCACGATTGCAGGTCTGCAAAATGTGACCGACGAGACGCAGCGGACATACCTTGCCGGGAAACTCCTTGGCAGGGGCGCGACGGAGCTCGGCCCGCTGCTTAACACAAGCGCGGACGACGTCGCCGATATGCGCGCGCAGGTGCACGACCTCGGCGGCGTGATGGGCTCGGACGCGGTCAAGGCGGCCGCAGCCTATCAGGACAGCCTGCAAAACATGCAGTATGCCTTTAGCGGCTTAAAAAATAACATCTCAGGCGAGCTGCTGCCGACGCTGACGCTGATCATGGACGGCGTCACAAAAATGCTGACTGGCGGCGGCGACGAGGTCGCGGCAGCGGTCGGAGACCTTGTCGTGTCCCTGTCTGGGCAGCTCACGGCGCAAGCGCCGCGCATGATGTCTGTCGCGCTGACTTTTATCGCGGCGCTGGTGACCGGCCTGCTGTCCGCGCTGCCTGACCTGATGGGCGCGGCCGTGGATTTGGTGGGCGCGCTGCTGCTCGGCATCGCGGATCAGCTGCCGGGCATCATCACTGCGGCGATGTCCGCGCTGCTAGGTATCGTGGCCACGATCACGTCCCCGGAGTCGATCACGCTGCTGATCCAGGCTGCGATGCAGCTGATGCTGGCACTCGCCCGCGGGCTTATCACGGCGATCCCGCAGCTGATCGACGCCGTACCGGGCATCATCACAAATCTTGTCGAGTCTTTTTACGCGATGCTGCCGGAGATCATCGGCGTGGGCATCGAGATCGTCATCGCGCTGGCGTCCGGGCTTGTGTCCAACGCCGGGCACATCATCGCGGCTGTGCCGCGTCTCGTAGAGACGATCGTCCGCGGCTTTTTGGCCTGCGTAAAATCCTACTGGAACATCGGCAAGTCCATCGTCGACGGCATCCGGCAAGGCGTAACTGAGCAATGGCAGCGACTTAAGTCGGACGTGTCCCATCTTTTTACGGGCTTGGTCGACTGGATCAAAAAGCTGCTCGGCATCCACAGCCCATCGCGCGTCTTTGCGGATATCGGACAAAATATGGCGGCCGGCATCGGCGACGGCTGGGCGTCTACGATCGGCGACATCAATCGCCAGATCGGCGAGTCGCTGCAGCCGCAGTACGTCATCGGCGTGGATATGCAGGGACTGTATGCGCAGGCAGCTACGCTGCAAGCGGCCGCATCTACTGGCGCCGGCAGTGACGTCGCCGCCGTGCTCGAGCGCATGGACCGCCTCGAGCGCGCGATCACAGGTATGCAGATCTACATGGACGGAGACGCGCTTGTCGGCTCTGTCGCCACGCGCATGGACTATGCGCTCGGCGGCATCTACGCGAGCAAGGACAGGAGGACGATATAATGGCACTTACGTGCAAAATCGGCGGTGTACAGTACACCGCGCTGGATCTGATGAGCGTGCAGATTGGCCTGCCGGACATCAAGACGCAGAGCGAGAGCGTCCCAGGCGCGGACGGCGAGATTGATCTCACCGACGCGCTGACGGGCGGCCCGGTCTTTGGCAACCGACAGATCAAGCTTCGCTTTGGCTTTGCACCGACCGGGGATTTTGAGTTTTACAGCTTCGCCGCCGCCGTACATGGGCGGCGGCTGAAGCTGGAGCTGAGCAACAAAGCCGGCTATTACATCGGCCGGTGCACCGTCGGCGCGCCGGACACATCACTGGACAAAACGACCTTTGATGTCACGGTCGACGCTGATCCATATCTGCTGGAGTCGACGGAGACCACCATCACCATCCCCGTGCTGTCAGCGTCGAGCAACCTGATGGTCGGCAAGACGCTGACCGTCGGTGGATCGATATCGTCATACGCGCATGTGTCCGGCAGTGGCGCGGACACGGAGCTGATCTTGTGGGCCGGTGACAACCCGACGGTCGAAAACTGGGTGCGTGTGCAGCTGCCGTGGCCTACGGCCGGGTCCTGCATCGTGACGGCAGAGGCGACGCAGGGCTGGTACGAGATCACGGACGCTGACGGCAACGTCTACAACGGCGGCTCACGCTGGTGCGGAGATGTGCCTGCCAATGGCCTGTATGTCACCATGCACGCGCGCGGCGGGCCGGTAGACCCAAACGGCTACTTGCGCCGCATCCAGATCTACAAGGCTACGCCGACGTCGCTGGCCTTTTTGGCCAGCGAGCGCCTGCTGTACCCGGAAGTCGGCGGCGTCACGGCCGACACGACGATCATGCGCTGCTCGCGGCCGTCCGCGCCGGTCGAGGTGCGCGCGGGCGAGACCGTCAGCCCGTACCTGTCCATCCGGCGTGAGCAGGACTATGCTTTTGCGGTCGCTGCCACTGCCGGGCAAATCACCCTGACGGGCCGTAGGGGGTGGATGTGATGTATGCAGGCTATGTCGACGGCCGGCTGCTTTTTGCGGCCGGCATGCCGAGATACGAGATCGTGGACGGCACGATCAGCGAGGCCGTCGGCTCCGCCAGCGCGGCGACGATCAAGCTGCCGCCGAGCAACGTCATGCGCGACGTGCCCGTCAAGCGCGCGTCCGTGATCTCCATCCGCAAAGACGGCGCGGAGGTCTTTCGCGGGTCCGTCGTCGACACGACTACGGACCTGCGCGGCATGCGCACTTACAGCATCGACAGTGCCATGATGTGGCTTGCGGATATCTGCAAGCCGCCGCATACAATCAATGGGATGGCGGTGTCGACATACCTCGGCGCGCTGGTGACGCAGTACAACGCCGGCTGTCTGGCCGGCAAGCAGATCACGCTCGGCAAGGTCGGCGCGTCGCTGCCATCGATCACGATGTCTGCGAGCGAGTACAAGTCCATGCTGGACCTGGCCAAAGAGGCAGCATCGGTCTCAGGCGGCGAGCTGCGCATCCGCTACGCGGACGGTGCCGTCTATCTCGACTGCCTGGCGTCGTATGACCACCGCTGCTCGCAGACGGTCGAGCTGCGCAAAAATCTCCTGGGCCTGACAGATGAGATTGACGGCGCGGACCTTGTCACGCGCGTCTATCCCGTCGGCAAGGACGGGCTGACCATCGAGGACGTCAACGGCGGGCAGGTGTATCTTGTCAACGCCGCGGCAGAGGCCATCTATGGGCGCATCGACGGCACGCTGCGAGCCGATACAGACGATGCGCCCACGCTCAAAGCGACGGCTGCGTCGTATCTGGCACAGCACAGCGGCCTGTCGCGCGGCATCCAGGTCACGGCGGCGGACCTGTCGGCGCAGGACATCATGATCGAGTCCTTTGCGATCGGCGACAGCGTCCGCGTGGTGTCTCCTCCGCATGGCATCGACACCATCATGCAGGTGTCCAAGCTGGACACAAGTCTGGTCGGCAGCAAGTCCAGCATGACGATCGGCTGGGGCAAAAAGTCTCTTACCGGCAGCGTCTCCTCCAGTGGAGGCCGGTCGACCAGCACGTCGTCCGGCGGCAGCTCCGGTGCGGACACCATCATCGACCATGGCACGACAGGAAAATGGACGTGGCGTAAATGGGCGTCTGGCATCGCTGAGATGTGGGCTACGTTTGATACGGACACGCTGGCAATGACGGCTCAGACGTGGGGCCCGCTGTATACCGCATCGTGGATGGGCCTCGCGGCAAACAAGAAAGCGCGTGAGTATCCGTTTGCTTTTATCGAAAACCCCGTCGTGTCGGCGACGCCAACGGTTACAAGCGGCAATATCTGGCTTGCCACGAACACGAAAAACGACATAGGTACGCGGCTGACGCACGCCCCGGCATATCAGTGCGTGAGAGCAAACGACGCGATCGTTAAAGCCCCACAGATCAGCTATTATGTTGTGGGCAGGTACAAGGAGGCAACCACATGACTATCACAATCGCAGACGGACGCGGGGCGCTGTGGCAGTGGGATACCGGGCGGCGCTTGCGCGTGGGCAGCGGCGTGGAGCAGATCCACTATCAAAATAAGTGCTTTGGCCGCAGCGTGGACGTGGACGTCGGCACAGACGGCACGGCCATCATCCCGGACGAGCTGCTGCAGGATTGCCACACGCTGACGGCCTACGCCTACGTCACCGACGACACCGGCGCGTACACGATGGTGCAGCAGGACTTTGCAGTGCACAAGCGGGCGAAGCCTGCCGGGTATGTATACACCCCGACAGACCAGATGACGTTGCGGACGATCCAGCGTCAGATCGGCGACCTTGCCGGCCTGACGACGGAGGCAAAGGACACGCTGGTGGCGGCGATCAACGAGGCGGCGCGGACAGGCGGCGCGGGAAGCATGGCCTTGCGCGTAGCGGACGGCTACATCCAGTACAGTACGGACAGCGGCAGCACGTGGCAAAATTTGATCGCCGTGGCAGACCTCAAGGGCGGCAAGGGAGCCCCCGGCGCAAAGGGTGACCCCGGCGCACCCGGCAAGGACGGCCACAGCCCGGTGGTAACGGCCACTAAGTCCGGCAAGGCAACGACAATCAGCGTGGACGGCGCGGCCATTGCCACGGTCGAGGATGGTGCAGATGGTGCGCCGGGCAAAGACGGCGCCGATGGCAAACCGGGGGCTGCCGGCGCGGACGGCATCACACCGACGATCGGGTCAAACGGGAACTGGTATCTCGGCACGACCGATACCGGCAAGCCATCGCGCGGAGCAACCGGAGCGCCCGGCAAGGGCGGCGCGGATGGCAAACCGGGGGCTACCGGTGCGGACGGCGTTACGCCGCACATCGGCGGCAATGGCAACTGGTACATCGGCAGCACAGACACCGGCAAGCCGTCTCGTGGAGCCACTGGCGCGAAGGGTGATGCAGGTGCAACCGGCCCTGCTGGTCCTGCTGGGCCTGCCGGTGCGCCCGGCAAGGACGGCAGTGACGCGACCGTGACTGCGGCAAGCATCAAAGGTGCGCTTGGCTACACGCCTGCTGCGCCGGGTGATATCCCGGTAGTCCCGACTGCGGAGATCTCCGCCAACACCGGCGCCCGCCACTCGCACGCGAACAAGGCGGTAATCGACGGCATCACGGCCGCAAAGACCGCCGCGTGGGACGGCAAGGCGGGTACGGCGGCGGCCACGCAGTCCGCGGCTGGTCTGATGTCCGCCGCCGACAAGGCCAAGCTCGACGGCATCGAGCGCGGCGCCAACAAGACCACCGTGCCCACAGCACTGAAAAATCCGAAGGCGCTGACGATCCAAATCGGCGGCACGACCGTCACCTACGACGGCAGCGCGGCGAAAACCGTCACGATCGCCGATGGCACGGAGGTGAGCTACTGATGAAAAAGCTCTACGAAGAAACCGCCGTGCAGGACATTGCAGCAGCTATCCGCGAGAAAAACGGCACTGCAACGAAATACAAAGTCGCGGAGATGGGCGATGCTGTGAGGCGCTGCT